>WNGP01005870.1_pt1 | contig 13362 bp, 14 predicted proteins | sample 5407671 | NCBI WGS metagenome assembly WNGP01 (sample SAMN13153381, study PRJNA577476) | soil metagenome | isolation source: 40 cm soil or saprolite under Garry oak tree replicate 2 | place: USA:California | collected 2016-06-15 | reverse complement strand
TCGATCTCGATTTGCGGCGTTGATGGGTTTCGCGAAGGGCTCAACCCATCTACCGCCCTATTCCCTCACAGGCACCCAGATCTCTAGCCCGCCATTGCCGGTGAGCGGATCGAAGTTTTCGTCATAGCGCTCGAAGTTGGGCGCGTCGGCCGCTTTCAATCCCGAGGCCGGTAGCCACTGATTCCAGATCGTGTTGACGGTCCGGCGAATGGTCGAGATGTGCTCGCTATGCGTGAACACCGCATATCTCTGTGCGGGAATCCGCACGCGAGCAAATTCGCGGGGCAGATCGGAAAAGTCGGAGACCTCGACGCCGGCGATGTAATCGAAATTCCCGGAATCGTCGCTATTGCAGCAGACGCCGTAGGCCACTTTTCCCACCCGGTCCGGGATATCACCAACCTTCTGGTGAAAGCGCTGCCACTGGCCGGGAATGGCAGCGCTGCTCTCGCAGCTGTAACGCTCGCCGACACCGGCGACGAGCAAGGGCTTGCCGGTTTCGAAGCGCGGTTTTTGCAGATTGTCCATAAGCGTTGAATCCATGACGATCGGCTCCTGCAGCTTGAGTTTGTCGAGGCACGTTGCGGCGCGGACCGCGTCGGGCGTTATCCGGAAATGGTCGCGGAACGCGCGGGTGAACGCTTCGTGAGAGCCGTAGTCCGCATCCAGCGCCAGTTTGAGGATATCGGGCGCGCCACCAGCAAGCGCACGCGCCGCCTCGCTGAGCCGGCGGGCGCGCACATAGCGCATGACTGAAAACCCAGTCGCTGCGGCGAATGCCCGCACCATGTGGAAGCGCGAGATTCCAGCGACGCCGGCGATCTCATCAAGGGAGAGATTGCCGGCAAGGTGGCTTTCGATAAACCAGAGCGCCTTCTGGGCTGGATTCATGGACCTTAGCCTTCGTTCGAAGCCTCTTCACTATGATCGGTTTGCAAGCGCCTCGCTTGACAGTCCTTGCTCTCGGCCCCTCGCTTGCTCTCTCTTTGAAACTGGAACCGGGCGCGTTGGTTTCTTCCGCTGTGCGGAAAATGGCTGCGAAGGCGTCGCTGGCAACATCACCCCAATCATGCATACTGCGCCGGCATTCCATCCGACGGCTCATCAAGCTGCCCCACAATAAGACTGCCTGAGCCTCGGCCAGCACGTCAGGGAGGACGATGATGCACCACCGTGTCTTGAGCCATGTCAAATCCGCGGCACTTGCCGGACTTCTTGCCGTGTCGGTCGCGAGCACAGCGGGCGCGCAGAAGAAATACGATCCGGGTGCGACCGATACCGAGATCAAGGTCGGCAATATCATGCCCTACAGCGGACCGCTCTCCGCCTATGCCACCATCGGCAAGACGGAAGCCGCCTATTTCAAGAAGGTCAACGAAGAAGGAGGCATCAACGGCCGCAAGATCAATTTCATATCCTATGACGACGGCTACAATCCGGCGAAGACCGTGGAGCAGACGCGCAAGCTGGTCGAGGATGACGAAGTCCTGCTGATCTTCAATCCGCTTGGAACGCCGGGCAATACCGCGATCCAGAAGTACATGAATGCAAAGAAGGTGCCGCAGCTGTTTGTTTCCACCGGCGCCGCCAAATGGAACGACCCGAAGAATTTTCCGTGGACCATGGGCTGGCAACCGAACTACCAGGTCGAAGCTCGCATCTACGCCGCCTACATCCTGAAAAATCATCCCGGCAAGACCATCGGCATCCTTTATCAGAATGACGATTTCGGAAAGGATTACGTGATCGGAATGCGCGAAGGTCTTGGCGATCAGGCCAACAAGCTGATCGTCGTCGAGGCTTCATACGAGACCACTTCGCCGACGGTTGATTCACAGATCGTGCAAATCAAGGCCGCCAATCCGGACATCCTCATCAACATCTCGACGCCGAAGTTTGCCGCGCAGTCAATCAAGAAGGTCGGCGAGCTGAAATGGAAACCGATCCATTTCCTCACCAACGTCTCGGTGTCCGTCGGCAGCGTCATGAAGCCGGCCGGTTATGAGAACGGCGAGGGCATTCTCAGCGCGGCGTATCTGAAGGACCCCAAGGATCCGCAGTGGAAAGGCGATCCAGGCCTGAACGAATGGCGGGCCTTCATGACGAAGTGGTATCCCGAAGGCGATCAGGAAGACGCCGCGACGGTTTTTGCCTACGGCGTCGCCAGGGGGCTCGAGCAGGTGCTGCGGCAATGCAAAGACGACCTCACCCGCGAGAACGTCATGAAGCAGGCCGCCAATCTGAATTTCGAACTCGGCATCTATCTTCCGGGTACCAGGATCAAAACCAGCCCGACCGATTACGCGCCGCTCGAGCAGCTTCAGATGATGCGCTTCAAGGGCGAGAGCTGGGAGTTGTTCGGACCGCTGATGTCAGGCGAAAAGAACTCCTGAGCATTTTGCTTCGCCGATCCGGCGCATCCCGCTTGCCTTGGGATGCGCCATCCTTGTCATGATCCGGCTGTCCTGCAGCCGGCTTTCCGGAGGGAGCGCGCAATGCTGATCACAGATGTCCGGGCGCACCATATCCGCATCCCTTATGACGCCGGGGTAGCGAGCTTCAGGCAAGGCGCTTCGGCAATCGCGGCGCTCGATATCGCTGTGATCGAGGTCTCGACCGACGCCGGCGTCACCGGCTGGGGCGATGCCTTTGCGTATGTCAGCCCGCGGACCACTTGCACAGCCGTCCACGAGATGATTGCGCCGCAGGCCCGAGGCCTCGAAGTCCCCGATGCGGCCGGAATTCCCGCGTTCATGGAACAGATCCAGCGCAACCTGCATCTGTTCGGCCGCTATGGCATCACGATGTTTGCGATCTCCGCGCTTGATATCGCCCTGTGGGACCTTGCGGCAAAAGTGAAGGGCGTGCCGTTGCATCGATTGATCGGCGAAACCAGGCGCGGGCGGATTCCCGCCTATGCGAGCCTGCTGCGGATCGGGACGCCCGAGCTGGTTGCGCGCGAGTGCCAGACGGCGCTGCGGCTCGGTTACGCTGCGATCAAACTGCACGAAGCCACTGCGCCGCCGGTCCTTGCGGCGCGCGAGGCGATCGGCCGCGACGTTCCGCTGATGGTCGACCTGAACTGCCCGATGGATGGCACGACTGCGACCGCATTCGCGCATGCCTGCGGCGTGGCGGGCGCCGTCAGCTATGCGCAGCCCTCGGTCACCAAGGTGGGCGGCATTACGGAATATCTGAAGGTCGTCGCATTGGCCGACGAGCTGGGGGTCAGACTTGCACCGCATTCCCCGTATTTCGGGCCGGGCTTTCTGGCGACGCTGCAGCTGATGTCGCTCCGGGACAGCGGCTTCATCGAGGTCTTTTACATGAAGCGCGCCGCATGTCTTTGGCGCGGCCGCATCGATGTCGATACGAATGGCAGCGTCGAGGTGCCGCAAGGACCCGGGCTCGGCTACGAGCCTGACAAGGAGATCATGGAGCGGTACCGCGTGTCCTGACGGCCGGGCCACGCGTTAAATGCATCCTTGCTTCGCGCCATCCTTCACCGCCGGCACAGCAGCGTTTTTGGCTGGCGAGGCGGTGCCCGCTTGCGGATGCGGCGGATTGCGCTACGCCCGGATATCAACGAAAGTCCTTCGTGAGGAATACCCGGCTGGTCCCCGGCGGATCGCAGGGTATCTCGCCAAAGACGCGCCAACCCAGACGTTGATAGAACCCGGGCGCCTGGAAATTAATCGTGTAGACAACGCCGGCCCGGCAGCCTCGATGCCGCGCCTCTTGCTCCGCCATCGCCATCATGCGGGTTCCGACCCCGGTGCCACGAAGCGACTCAGGCAAATACACGAGGTTGATGGTCAGAACTCCAAGTGAAGTCCCACCACTGATTCCGCCGACGATCTCGCCGTCCTTCGAAGTTCGAACCACGACATGCAGCGGCACGCGATCGCCGTGGCCCACCATCGCATCATTGAAAGCGTCAAGACCGTCGCGGATGATCTGCGTGGCCTGGGGTTCAGGCGAGCCGGATAATGTGAGTATGGGACTCATTGCGACAGCCCTTTCGGGTATTCGATGCTACGCACGCGGCAGATCCAATTTACGAGTGCGCACCCTGGACTATTTCGCAGCGTCCTTGGCCGGCGGCGCATTATCCTTCGCCGGCGGGGCGTCGGTTTTCTTCTGGTCGTCGGCCGCCTTCTTCTGCGCCGCCTGCAGTTCGTCCACCATCTTCTGCAAGGAGGCGAGCGTGCCTTTTAAACCCTCGATCTGCCGGTTGGCGGCATCGAGCTTCTGCTGATGATCGGCGCCGAGTTTTGAAATCGTCTTCTGCAGGAAGTCGACGTTGCTCTGCAGGCAACTGGTCCGCCGCTCCATGGTCTTTTCGACGGTGCAGATTTCGATGCCGGGAACGTCCTGGGCTCGAACCTCCGCCGATGTCAGCATCGAGCACGCCAAAATCACTGACGTTGCGAGAGCGGTCCGGCCAATCATGAGAATCCTTGATCGTTAGGTGAATATTGCTCATCACATCAATTTGCGCAGAGCCGCCATAGCGCATAAAAGATACCACACTGAAACCTCATTCGCGCGGTGAGGTTTCGGATCAGGACCTAAACGAAAGCTGGGAGCGCGGCTCAGGGGCGCGGAACGCAAACGCGGCGATTTTGCGTCTCTCTCAGGGGAGAATTATGGAAATGGCAACGCGCGAACGACGTCTGGCCGAGTTCAACGGCAACGGCGCACCGCCGCCGGATCTGCCGGTTCAGGTGCTTTGCGAGGACCACAGCGGAACCTATCAACTTCCATTCGTGTGCCGCTTTGTCGGTGGCGAATGGCGCAACCACGAATCAGGCGGTGCCTTGGAGGCGACCGTGGTTGGCTGGCGGCTGCCTCGCACAAGCAACCGCGCATTTTGAGTTCGGCAGCTGTGCCAAAATGCGACGAAAGCCGGCGGCGCCTTAGGATTTGGAACGCCGCCGGAACGAACCGCGCCCGAATCAGCGGTTCGATTCTGTACTCTGGTGTTCACGGCTAGATATCGGCGTCGGTTTCATGCGGCGCACCACATCCAGCAGCGCCACCACAGGCCGCAGCCAGCGGCCGACGACAAACGTTAATTCCTCCGGCGACGACCATCCCGGCTACTTCCAGGGCGTCACTGGCGGGACCTTGTCGGTGGCCGGCGGCACATCGACGGTCTTGAAGTCGGCCGGGCTGACGATTTCGAGGTACTCCATGTCCGGCGAGTAGTCGAACAGGTAGTGCACGATCCCGGGCCGCTGATGCACGACGTCGCCGGCCTGCACCAGGGTGGGCTTGTCTTCATACATGAAGCGGGCCCAGCCCTTGGTCATGATCACGATCTGGAAATCGCATTCGTGCCCGTGCCAGCCGGTGCCCTCCTCGGGAGGCATGTCGGGATTGGCCTTGACCAGGTGGCAGATCACCTGACCTCCGGTTGCAGCCGCAATGCCGAGGTCGCGATACAGGAAGAAGTCGCGTAGGCCCCCTCCGGTGTATTCGGTATCGCCGGGCTTGACGTGGGAAAATTGGCTGACGACGGCGTGCTGGTTCATTGAAGCCTCCACGGTTCTCTCTCGTGAGACCGCGACCAGGCAAGGCGTCCAAATTTTCGGCAGCGCCGCATCGTCGCGTTCACAGCTTCATTGTGCTATGCGAAAATCACGCCAGCCGCGCTGCACTGCGACGAACTCGATCACCGCTGCAGCGAAGACCCCGAAGCCGCTGCACGGATGCTGAAATTTGACGAAATTTGAGTTGAGTTCATTTCGGCGCGTCATCGCCGATTTGGCGCCGCCGATGGTGCAACGCCCCTGCATGGCACCAAGTTAAGCAAAGCCTGCCCGAGGCTTCAGCCCTTCAAACAGGCAGCAGGGGCGCCTGCACTGCCTAATATTCGACCTCGAGTTCCTCGATATCGGCCGGCTCGGCCTTGGCGGCCTCGATCCAGTCCTGCATCTCGGGCATGGCCATGATGGTCTTGGCATAGGCCACAAGCTCCGGCTCCAGCTTCACGTCGTAGGTCATGAAGCGGGTCACGACCGGCGCATACATCGCATCCGCCATGGTGCGCTCGCCGAACAGGAACGGCCCGCCCGATTTGGCCAGGCAGTCGCGCCAGATGGTGCAGACCCGGTCGATGTCCGCCTGCGCTCGCGACCAGATCTTGAAGCCGGGGAAATGACCTTTCAGGTTGACCGGAAGCGACGCCCGCAAGGTGGTGAAACCGGAATGGATTTCGCCGCAAATCGAACGGCAATGCGCCCGCAAGATGCGGTCCTTCGGCAGCAAGGCCGCGTCCGGCGTGACCTCGTTGAGGTATTCGGCGATCGCCAGCGTATCCCAAACAGTGGCGCCCTCGTGCCGCAGGCACGGCACCAGGATCGACGATGACAGCAGCAGGATTTCGGCCCGCGCCGACGCATCGTCCGGCGCGGTGACGATCTCGTCGAACTCCAGCCCGGAGAACTTGGTCAGCAGCCAGCCGCGCAGCGACCAGGACGAATAATTCTTGCTGCTGATGGTCAGTGTCGCTTTCGCCATCTGGCTTTTCCCTCGCGCCCGAACGCCTGGCCGGGCGTCCCCTGCAGCGCCAAAGCGTGGTGCTGCAAAGTGCCCATTATCCATGTTTTGCACATTTTGTGCAGCAAGCCACGTGCCAGTTTGCGCATGCGTCCGACCCGGCATTGGCTTCGATATTGCATGGCAACAAGCGACGGGACGGGCGGATCCGGATGATGTCGATGATGTACCAGGCGTATCAGAACCACATGGACCTGACCGCGCCATGGCGGACCGGGGCTGCGGCGGCGCTGAAATATCTCAACCTCGTGCCGCAGGGCATCTCCGACCGGCTGTTCGGGCGGCTCGCCGCCGCTTTGGAGCTGATCTCGCGCACCTCGCTGACCTATACGCGCCCGGCCTACGGCATCGACCGGGTGCTGGTGGGCAACAGGGAATTGGAGGTGACCGAGGAAGTCGCCTACGCCACGCCGTTCGGCTCGCTGTTGCATTTCAAGAAGGAAAACTCGCCGGAACAGCCGCGCCTGTTGCTGGTGGCGCCGATGTCCGGCCACTTCGCGACGCTGTTGCGCGGCACCGTCAAAACGCTGCTGCAGGACCACGACGTCTACATCACCGACTGGCATAATCCCCGCGACATTCCGCTCGATCAGGGCAAATTCGGACTCGACGAGTACACCGAACACCTCATCACATTTCTCGACCGATTGGGTCCGCGTTCGCACATGGTCGCGATCTGCCAGCCTTCGGTTTCCGCACTGGCGGCAGCCGCGATCATGTCGGAGGATAATCACCCGGCGCGGCCCGCGACCCTGACCTTGATGGCCGGGCCGATCGACACCCGCATCCAGCCGACCAAGGTCAATGATTTTGCCAAGAGCAAGCCGCTGAAATGGTTCGAGGAGAACCTGATCAATTACGTTCCGTTTCAATGCAAGGGCGCGTTCAGGCAGGTCTATCCCGGATTCGTGCAGCTCACCGCCTTCGTGTCGATGAACCTCGAGCGCCACATCAAGCAGCACATCGATCTGGCCGATCATCTGGCCAAGGGCGAGAAGGAGAAAGCCGCAACCATCAAGACCTTCTACGACGAATATTTCGCCGTGATGGATCTGCCGGCGGAATTCTACATCGAAACCATCCGCGATGTGTTTCAGGAGCATCTGCTGCCGCAGGGCAAGCTGACCCATCGCGGCCGCGCCGTGAACCCTGCGGCGATCAAGCGGATGGGTCTGATGACCGTCGAAGGCGAGAAGGACGATATCTGCTCGATCGGCCAGACGCTGGCGGCGCAGGATCTCTGCACCGGCGTGCGCGCCTATCGCAAGGTGCATCACATGCAGGCCGGTGTCGGCCATTACGGCGTGTTCAGCGGCAAGCGCTGGAATAACGAGATTTATCCGCTGTTGCGGGATTTCGTGCACATCAATTCGTGACGAGCAACGACCTGCCTTGCCTCTCCCCTTGCGGAAAGAGGTCGGCGCGTAGCGCACCTGCAATCGCCGCATGACCACCGCTCTTGCCGCTCGAACGCTTGTCTAGGCTATCCTCCGTTTGCAGGATACGATCGCCCGCATAATCAAAGGACGGCCAATCAAGAGCCGTCGCGGGAGAAACCATCATGAAATCGATATCGGCAAATTTGCGTGCCCTCGTGCTCGGCTTCGCGGCCGCCGTGCTGCTCTCAAGCGCGGCGAGCGCAGCCGAAGTCAGGGTGATGATCTCGGGCGGACTGACCGCGGCCTATAACGCGCTGGTCCCGGAATTCGAGCGTTTGACCGGCCACAAGGTGCTGACGGCTTACGGTCCGTCGATGGGAACCACGGTCAATGCGATCCCGATCCGGCTGGAACGCGGCGAGCCCGCCGATGTCGTGATCATGGTGGGCTATGCACTCGGCGACCTGGTCAAGCAGGGCAAGGTGATCGCCGAGACCCGTGTCGATCTTGTGAAATCGCCAATCGGCGTGGCGGTGAAATCGGGCGCGCCGAAACCAGACATCAGCACTTCAGAATCGGTCAAGCGCGCGCTGCTGGCGGCAAAGACGATCGCCTATTCCGACAGCGCCAGCGGCGTCTATGTCTCGACCGAAATGTTTGCCCGCCTCGGCATTGCCGACGAGATGAAGGACAAGGCCAGAAAGATTCCTGCAACGCCGGTAGGCGAAATCGTCGCGCGCGGCGACGCCGAAATCGGCTTCCAGCAGATCAGCGAACTGAAGCCCGTGTCCGGCATCGACATCGTCGGGCCGTTGCCGGACGATCTGCAGAAGATCACGGTATTTTCGGCGGGGATCGCCACCGTCTCGAAAGAGCCCGATGCCGGCAAGGCGCTGATCAAGTATCTCGGGTCACCCGCGGTCAGTGCCGCACTCATCAAGAGCGGCATGGAGCCGATTCCGGCGGGCGCGACGAATTAGCCGGACACGCTTTGGCTATTTCACGCGGATCGGCTTGTCGATTTGCCCGTTGTTGTCATAGGCGCGCCTGAGCAGGCCGTTTGACATGGCGTCGTCCATGAATTTGGTGACGAAGGCCAGCGCCAGCGGATGATCGAGCGGTACCGCCACCGCGGTGCTGGTCTTCTTGAAGGTCTCATCCAGCACACGCGTGCCCGGAATCTTCTTCGCCATGGCGTTGAGCTGGCCGCGCGACAGCGCGAAGGCATCGATCTCGCCGTTCTTCAGCAGCGCGAAGATCTCCTCAAAAGTCTGGTATTCGATCACCTTGGCATTCTTCAAATGCGCGCTCGCGCCGCGCATGGTCGTCGTATTGTATTCCGCAGCGACCTTGGTGCCGGGCTGGTCGAGTTGCGCAAAATTTGTCACCGATGAGCCAGGCTTGACGATATAGGTTGCGTCCACGACGTCGTAGACCGACCCGAACGCCATCCTGGTCATGCGCTCCGCGTCCTGCGGCACGAACGTGACGTCCCACAACGCCTTGGCCGCGACATCGGTGATCTGCCCGGAGTTGTGATACGCGACATGCTCGACGGGAACGCCGAGTTGCGCCGCCATCTCCTTGCCGAGATCGACCGGCACGCCGCTGTAGTCGCCGGATTCATTCTTGCTGCACCAGAACGTTCCGCCGGCAGAGCTGATCGCGATCGCCACCCGCAGTCTGCCGGTCGGCGCGATTTCGTCCTTCAGGGGATCGGCGCCTGCGGGAGCAGCGATCATCATCGAGATGGCCAGAACGAGGCCGGCCAAGCGCGGCACAGATCCATTGAACATCGGATTCTTCCTCCCCTCGCTCGTTATTGGTTGGCGAGCTTTCGCGAGCCATTGTGGTCGATTGTGGGAAGGGTTGAAACCGGGTTTTTTGGCCGAGCCGATAAATTTGTCAGGCCGGGCCCGCCGGCACTAACGCTTGCGGCGGCGTGCGGGACGCGCGGGCGGTTTGGGGCTGGCTGCAGCCGCGGGAGGAACCGGGTCGGTGGACGCCGTCCTGGGACGCGCCAGCGCGCTCCAGATCGCGGCGACTGCCAGGCATGTCAGGATGCCCATCAGCACACACAGCGCCACGATCCCGCCGCTGATTTCAACGTGCGGATAGGAAACAGAAAATGACACGCCGTAGACGATGGCGAGCAGCGCGGCGAAAGCCAGCAGTGTCGGACTGTACTTCATGGTCGAATTATTTCTTGTCGTCGTCGGAGGGCGAATGAACGATCTCGGCAATCGCTTTCTCGACCGGGCTCACCCAATCCGCCGCCGTCAGCGCGATATCCAGGATTGCCAACCGCAGCGTCCGGATCCTGGCCTGATCGGAAATGTCATCGCGTTTCACCTGTGCCCTGAATGCCGCGATCAATTCGCCGAATGCCTGTTCATGGACGTTGCTGAGATCGACGAACAGGAACGGCGGCGGCACCGAGTCCATGCTGCTGGCGGGCGACGCATAGGTGAAGATGTAAGGCCCCCTCGACAGGTCGCCGTCGCATATTGGGCGAATACTATCGGCCGGCGCATTGCAGACGTGATCCAGCAGGGCGCGCGCGATCCTGTAGTCGTAGAGCGAACTGGAATAATCCGCGCCCATCTTTTCCGCGTTTGCGCCTGAGGTCTGGATCAGCGCTGCGAAGTCGCCTTCCCTGTCCTTTTTGAGCGGGACGTAGAAGATATTCAGCTGCGAACGTCGCGCGCCGGTATCGCCGACCGACGGGATTTCCCGAAACAGCCGGCTGAGGAAGATCGCGGCGCGATGCGATTCCGACGGCAAGATCGCGTAAGAGTACAGCCCATAGCCGCCCTCTTCCTTGCCGAGCTCTGACAAGTGACTGTAGCCGGTTTCCAGGATCCGCGGCCGGCCGCCACCCGGAGCCAGTCCCGGTTGAGCGGCGGCGGTGTCGGAGCCCGCTGTGGGGTGCGAGATCCGGGCGCGAGGGGTAATTTCGGGGCGAATGGACGGCTCCGCGGTTGGACGCGCATCGTCCGCTCCCGCCCGCGGCGCAATTGGGGGCGGAAGGGCAGAGGCCGACGTCGGAGCCCGGTACTCCATCGCAGTGCTGTTATGCGGGACAGGCGCTGCGGTCGGGGCCGGGGCGATGGTCGGCCGCGCCGCCGGAGCGGCGGTCGTCGCGGGTCGTCCCCACGGATGCCCATAGCCTGTCATGGTGCCGCTGTGCGGGGCGGCCTCGATCCGATGTTCGCGGAGGCCTTGCATCAGGCGATCGCGCATCTGGCGTTCGCGCGCTTCGCAGGCAAGATCGGGAACACAGCGCCCGGCGCTGTTTTTGATACACGGACAGTCGCTCGCCAAGGCCATGTCCGTTCGGACTGCAAGGCCCAGAACAAGCGCGGCGGCGACAACCGATCCAATCGGTATTGCTGGGTGGCTCAGACGCATCGTCGCACCTCACGAAGCTGTCCAACGCTTGAAACTTCCAACAAGAACGTACAATCAATGCAACCCGCGCGACGGCCAGTCGCGTACGTTCTCAGGAGATCGGACCAAACTCTGGCATCGCTCCGCGCAAACGAATGTGAGACACTTCACATTGTCGGGCGAAATTCGCCTTGTCCGTCAAAGCGGCGCAACTCGTCGCAATCAATTCGCCGCCGCAGGCACCTTGATTTCGGTCGGCAGGATGATCGCCGCCGCGATCACCAGCAGGCACAGTGCCCCGAACACATGCAGCATCGTGACGAAACCGCCCTGCTGGTACAGCCATGCCACGAGGCCAACGGAGACGCCCGCGGCGGTGAAGCCGATGAAATAGCGCACCGCATAGGCGCGCGAGCGCCACTCCTCGCTGGTGTATTTTCCGACCATGGCATCGTTGACGGTGACCTGACCGAACGCCCCCATCACGATGCCGATGGAGGCGACGATCAGCGGCAGGTTGGACAATGTGCCCGCCAGATACAGGAAGGGCGCCAGCATGAACGACAGCGGCAGCATGACGGCCTTCAGCGAGTAGCGGTCGATCAGCTTGCCGATGGTATATTGCGTCATCGCGCCGAACACATAGACGCAGGCCGTGATCACCCCGAGCAGCGCCGGGCTCTTGGTCAGGTCGGAAAGCCGCTCCGCGAACAGTTTTGGCAGCGCCACCGTCACCGCGTTGAACGTCGTCGAGATCGCGATCACGACGATCAACAGCGCCACGATCACCCGCCACATGTCCTGCTTCGCTACCCGCGCCAGCGCCGCCGCCTGCCTGAAGCCGGAGCGATCCTCATGAACCACGGTCCGCGCGAACGCCAGGCCGATCAGGACAGTGACGATGCCAGGAATGATAAAGGCCCAGCGCCAGCCGAGATACTGGCCGACTATGCCGGTGACCAGCGCCGATGACGCGACACCGAGATTGCCCCACACGCCATTCAGCCCCATTTCGCGGCCGAGCCTGTCGGCATAGGACACGATCATGGCGGTGCCGACGGGATGATAGATCGAGGCGAACAGTCCGATCGACAATAGCGCCGCGCCGAGCTGCAGCGGGGTCTGCGCCAGGCCGACCGCGATCATCGAGGCGCCGATGCCGGCAAAGAAGATCACCATCATATGGCGGCGGCTCCAGCGGTCGCCGAGCCAGCCGGTGAGCAGCGAACCCGCACCGAATGCGACAAAGCCCGGGGTGGCGTAAGGCAACAGTTCGGAATAGGCCATGCCGAGCGCCGGCCCCATCACGATGACGGCGGCGGCGAAAATGAGCATCGAATAATGGTCGATAAAGTGGGCGGCGTTAACGAAACCGATCACTTTGACAGGGCTGTTCATCGTCAAATCCTTGGTCGAATCCCCTGATGTCCGGAAATAGGTTATAGGGTCTTGTGCTGACGGGATGTGGCCAATGAATATCGCCGAAAAGCCAATAGCAGCTATCAAGGGAAATCGCCCTGCGACCCGCGATGGCGTCCATTTGGTCGCGCGCCACTATCAGAAGGGCGTCCGGCTCGACACCCATATGCACCGCGAAGCGCAGCTGGTCTATGCCGCCAGGGGCACGATGCAGGTCACCACGCCCAAGGGGCGCTGGCTGGTGCCGCCCGACCGCGCGGTGTGGGTGCCGGGCCGGCTCGAACATGCCATCGACGTGCTCGCGGACATCGAAATGCGCACGCTGTACTTCGATCTGGCGTGGCTGGCGCGGGAGGATCGCGGCCAGAACCTCGATTCTGAATTCGTCGTCAGGGTCTCGCGGCTGTTGCACCAAACAATACTCGCGCTGTTCGATGGCCACAACAATCCTGATCGTACCGAGCTTCTGCTCCGGCTGGCAGTTCTCGAGCTGCATCAGGCCGAAGACTCCGCGACGTTCATTCCACTGCCGCACGAGCCGCGCTGCCGGCGCGCGGCCGACATCGTGCTTTCTGATCCGACGGGTTCGCATGAGATCGAAACCTTGGCG
>WNGP01003386.1_pt1 | contig 13362 bp, 10 predicted proteins | sample 5407671 | NCBI WGS metagenome assembly WNGP01 (sample SAMN13153381, study PRJNA577476) | soil metagenome | isolation source: 40 cm soil or saprolite under Garry oak tree replicate 2 | place: USA:California | collected 2016-06-15 | reverse complement strand
AAAGCGCGGCTCCATCCGTCGGTGAAGTTAAAGAGAGCCATGTTCAGCACGAGCATCGGATCGTGACGCCGTCGGGACCGCCGCCGAAAAATCCTCGGCAGCATGGCCCTTGAATTGGTTTGGGTTTGTTTGAGTTTCATTTTCGTTAATTTTTCTTTGCAAACGCTAGACAACCTCGCGTCGCGTCACCACGAAGCAGTCGGAGGATTTTTCGATGCTTCGCAGGGGAGAGTGGATAACACCTCTTTCGAGGGAGGAAACAAAAGTGGCGCGCTGCCGATGCGATTGTTAGATTCTTGGCATGCGCACGCGCGCAAAATCCCGCTCGACGGGCCCGGCAGATTGGTTTGCGCCAGCGACTAAAACTGTTATGAAACCCGCAGCCGCGGCAACAGATCCGACCTTATTCGAAACGAAGAGTACAGCGGGCAAACTCAGTCCGCCAGCCGAACCTTGTCCAGCAGCCGGCGATGGCGAAAGCGCAGCAAGATATCTGTTTAAGTTATCCCACGATGTGATCCTTTCCCTGGATCGCACCGGGAACATCCTCTGCATCAACCAGCGGGGCGTTCAACTGAGCGGCTACTCAGAATCGGAATTGCGTGGGGCGAATATTTTTGAACTCCTGGTCCTTCCCGAGGACCGCCAAGTTGCGCGTGAAGTGCTCGCGGATCTGCTTCAGGGCAAAGCGCGCACGTACGAAGTTCGCTGGAGAACAAGAGATGGGTCGATTGTCCATTTTGATGGCGCTTCTGTTCCACGCGTGTCCAACACTGGCGAGTTTTTGTCCACCCTTTGCACACTTCGGGATGCGACGGAGCGCAAATGCGCGGAGGAGAAACTGCGCAAGAGCGAAGAGAAGTATCGTGATCTGATTGAGATTTCGCCTGACGCAATTTACGTCGTTGATGCAAATGGCGTCTGTGTTTTGGGGAACCGCGCGGGCGCAGAGCTGGCTGGAATTTCCCAGGAGGAGCTGGTAGGCACGCCTGTCGCGGACACGTATCTGCCGGAAGAACGCCACCTGTTTCGAGAGCGACTCGAGAAATTAAAGACCGGAGGCACTTTGCGCTTCGAGAGGAAATTCGTGCGCAAAAACGGGGAGACCGTCCCCGTGGAAGTTTCCGTCTCCGCAATACGCGGCGGATATTTCCAGGCGATCCTGCGCGATATCAGCGAGCGGAAGAAAGCCGAAGCTTTGCTAGCTGCAGAGAAACGGATCCTCGAGATGATCGCGACAGGCGTTCCGCTGAAAGAGATCCTAAGTGCATTGTGCCTGTTTATCGAAGAGCAGCGGAGCGGCACGCTTGCTTCGGTGTTGTTGCTGAATCCCGATGGTGTTCATCTGGATTCCGTCGCAGGACCGAGTCTCCCCAAAGAATGGACGCAGCAGATGGAAACTCTGCCAATTGGACCGTGTGCCGGCTCTTGCGGCACTGCGGCGTATCGGGGCTCGCAGGTCATAGTTTCCGACATCGCCACTGACCCCCTGTGGAACGTGCCGGAGCATCGCGCTGCAGCACTGAAACACGGGCTGCGAGCCTCCTGGTCGAATCCAGTACTCTCTTCGAAAGGAAAAGTCCTGGGAACCTTCTGCATGTACTATCGCGAACCGCGAATTCCCACCTCGCAAGACTTCGAGCTGATCGAGTTGGCGACGCACCTCGTACGGGTTGCGATTGAACGTGATCGTGCTCAGGAGGCTCTGCGTGCTTCCGAGCAGGTCGCCCGGGGCCAGGTGGAGGCATTGACCTATAGCCTGGACGTTCTCGCCACCGCTCCCGCGCCAGACAAGTTCCTCGGACAAATGCTGAGCACAATCGGCCGCCTGCTCGGAGCGCAAAGCGTGATCCTTTGGTTGCTCGACGAATCGAAGGATTCGCTCGTTTTACGTGCATGGGCCGAGGGCACAAATTTTGCCAAGGTCGATCCGGAGCATCCATTCATCAAGAATCCTTCATCGTGGAAGGAGGACCCTGGACTTCGTGAGCTATTTTTTTCGGGAGCGCCTGTCGCTTGCGAAGATATCGAACATGATCCGTATACCTCCAGCGAGCTTCGCGAGTATTTGAAGTCTGGAGGAACGAAGAAGTTCCTGAGAATTCCAACCCTGGTGGGCGGTCGAGTGAGAGGGTTCATCGGGATTCGTCACGGCGACCGGCCGCCCTATCGGCCGGAAGAGATCGAATTAGCGCAAGCACTCGCGCACCAGGCAATGCTGGCGATTCAACTCAATGAATTTGCCGAGCGAAGCCGGCAGGCAGCCATTTTGGAAGAACGAAATCGGATGGCACGCGACATCCACGATACCCTGGCGCAAGGATTCACTGGCGTAATCGTGCAATTGGAAGCGCTGGAGGACGCCATCGCGTGTTGCCGGCGCAAGGAGGCGAACGAGCATTTGCAGCGCGCCAGCGAATTGGCGCGACGGAGTTTGAACGAGGCACGCCGATCGGTCCACGCGCTGCGGCCGCAAGCTTTGCAAGGAGGCAATTTTTGGGAGGCGCTAAAAGGAATCATCAAGAACACAACTGCGGGAACTGCGCTTCACACGACTTTCAATCTTCGTGGCAAAATGCGCCATCTGCCGTTGGTTTGGCAGGAAAATCTCCTCCATATCGGACAGGAAGCGTTGACCAACGCTCTCAAATACGCGCACCCACGCAATTTTGAAACCAGGTTGACCTTCAAGACAAAAGAACTTCGCCTGGAACTTCGCGACGACGGCGACGGATTCAAAGTCAAAGATCGACATGATGGCTTTGGTTTGGCCGGAATGCGCGAGCGCGTCGAACAAATGGGCGGAAAACTGAAGATCAGTAGCGCGCGCGGCAAAGGCACGGACGTGCTCGTCACGTTGCCTTTCAATGATCAATCGGTCTCGTGAAATCCAAAAAGAAATCTGCGTCAGGTAGGGACGCTGCACCGCGGCGTCGGGTCGGCGCAGCACGCCGACCCTACCAAACTGTGCAGAAAAAATCGCGTATCGGAGTTCTGATTGCCGACGATCACAGCGTCGTGCGCGAAGGTTTGGCTTCGCTGATCCGGCGTAAACCAGACATGACAGTTGTTGGAGAAGCCAGCAACGGCCGCGAGGCAGTGGATCTTTGGAAACAGCATCGTCCCGATGTAACGCTCCTCGATTTGCGAATGCCCGAGCTCGACGGCGTCAGCGCGATCAAAGAAATCCGCGCCGGCGATGAGAACGCGCGCATCATCGTGCTGACAACATTTGACGGCGATGAAGATATCTATCGCGCCATTCAAGCCGGAGCGAAAGGTTACCTGCTCAAAGACGTGCCGCGCGAGGCATTGATGGACAGCATTCGGAGGGTGCACGCCGGCGAAACCTGTGTTCCCGTACATCTCGCCGCCAAGCTCGCGGAACGCGTCAGCGGCGAAACATTGAGTGCCCGCGAGATCGACGTGTTGAAGTTGATGGCTCAAGGAAAAAGCAACAAGGAAATCGGCTCCGCGCTTTTCATCAGCGAAGGCACCGTGAAATCGCACGTGAAAGCGATCTTTGCCAAAATGAATGTCGTCAGCCGCACCGAAGCTGTGGCGAACGCCACTCGACGCGGCTTGATTCAACTGTAGAGACGGCTGCGTCAGCCGCGGTGCTTTAACCAGTCAATTTCGCTGTAGTGGCAGCCGTGTTGGCTGCGATTGCTCGCGTTCTATCTCGAACGAGGGATAACAGACGGCCTCGCCAGTAGTACTGGGAAATCTCACGAACGCGAAATAGCGATGCTCTATCGAGCGGAGCTATCTTGAGCCATGAAAATGATAGACTCTGCCTCTGGAATAGGATTCCCGCTCCGTACGCTGATGGTTTGCTTCACAATCTGGCTCATCGCCACTGAGGTCCTCGTTTTCGATCAAGTCAAATTCAACGCCAAGACCGAACTGCTCGAGCAAGCCGCGCGAGCGCTTCGCGCACCAGAGGTTGTCGCGCCGAGCGGACGGACATCGGATCTCCCAGGCGCAAAAATCGAGAATTTGTGAAGGAAAAAACTGCGGTCGTGGGCGGAACTGTCGAAGCCATTATGCACCACCTGGCGCCAGCGCCGAAGCGGTCACTCGCTTGCTTTAACGGTGTGAAGATTTTTGCAAGTTGGCAGAGCGGACTGGAAACGCTATCCGACCATGGACAGTCGAAGTTGCATTTGCAGCTCGCGCCGAGCGGTCACGGGCAATCACAGGGCTCTAATTAAGGTGGTACTGGAAAATCCCGCGAACGCGCAATTGCCGAGGTGCTAATGATCGACGAAATCGTAGGCCAACAAAAATAAACCAAATGAGATGCACATAAGCGATTACCAAATAGACGTGCGCGAACCAAAGGCGCAATGAGGCATCGGAATCCGCCGCAGGAAAAACGCATTCGTTCGCACCGACAGATATCAACCGCTACAAACCGAACTATGAACAAACCTAATGAGGGAGACGAAACCCAGGCCGCTCTCGCACGTTATCAGGAAGACCGCGACTTGAGCGTTACGGGGACAGTTACGGCGGCCACGCTTCAAGCGCTTGGATTGAAGCCAACGGGCAAGCTAACCAGAAGAGCATTTCGCCATCATGAAGTTTGTTAAACACAACAATTGAAGGCAAACATAATGAAAAATGGAAAACTAAATGGAAAAGTTGCGGTGGTAACGGGAGCGTCGAAAGGAATCGGTGCCGGTATCGCAAAAGAATTCGCGTCGGAAGGCGCGTCAGTGGTCGTTAACTACGCATCCGCAAAACACGATGCAGATCGCGTGGTGGACGAAATCACGAAGCGCGGCGGAAAAGCAATCGGTATACAAGCGAACGTTGCGAAGAAGACGGAAGTCCAGCGGCTCTTCGCTGAAGCAACAAAGGCCTTTGGCAAAATCGACTTCCTGGTCAATAACGCCGGCGTTTATGAATTCATGCCCTTGGAAGAAGTCTCCGAGCAGCAATTTCACAGAATGTTCGACACAAACGTTCTCGGGACGCTTCTCGTCACACAAGAAGCGCTCAAGCATTTCAATTCCTCTGGAGGCAGCATCATTAATATAGGTTCGCTCGCAGGCTCGCTGACTCCGCCGACCGGGGTGGTTTACAATGCGACAAAGGCCGCAGTGGATGCGATCACGCGGACGCTGGCGAAGGAGCTTGGGCCGCGCAAGATCCGCGTGAACGCTATCAATCCCGGCATGGTTATAACCGATGGAGTTATTTCCGCGGGATTCCACGAAAGCGACATGCGGAAAATGTTTGAATCCCAGACGCCGCTGGGCCGCGTCGGCGAGACTGACGACATCGCACCCGCTGCGGTGTTCTTCGCTTCAGACGACTCGGCATGGATCACCGGTGAAACGCTGGTGATCGCGGGAGGTTTGCGTTAATATGTGGAGGAAATAATTTGGCAACACGAAAGGAAACTCGGGCCATGAAAACGAAATTCTTATGGTTCGCACTTACAGTAAGCGCGGCCACGATTGCTCAAGCAAATCCCGGAGCCTACCGCGCAGCGGGAGGAGGTTTTCACAGAGGCGGAGTTGCACACGCCGCTCCGGCCGCTCACGCTCCGGCGCGCGCCGGCGGCTTTTCATCAATGCATTCCATGCCGACGCGCAGCTTCGGCGGCAGGATGATTTATCCCGGCCAACGCTATTCGTCCATTGCAATGCGTCCGTCCCGGCCGGCTGTGTTTCGCCGCCCAAATATGTATCCAAGTCATGTAACGTATACCCGGTCCGGTCCATTCACGGCTGCAACTATCAACCAAGCTAACCGGTTACCACGTTTCGCGAATCACAGAAACCCGGCCGCCACAACCGTGTGGAACCAGCGAAATAGCGGAAGCCAATTTCGAAATGGAAACAATCGTCTCCGAACCGACTGGCACAAACACGTGTTCGCGCAGCGTCCGAGGGATTGGCATCGGGATTGGGACCGCCACGGGGACCATTGGTGGAATGGCCACCGGTGCTGCTTCATTAACGGATCATGGGTGATCTTCAATATCGGCTTTGATCCGTGGTGGCCGTACTGGTACGACCCGGGCTACTACGCCTATGGCTCCCCGTACTATGGTGGTTATGATTACCCAAATTCGTACGGGTACGATTCTCCTTATTCGTACGATTATCAGCCGGGCGACTATGGTTCCGGTGACTACCAAGGCCAACAGTATTACGACCAGAACAGCTATCCCGATGAATCGCAGGGGTACTACGATTCCAACGTTTACCAAACCGAAGCGTATTACGATCCGAGCAACTACAGCGACCAATCGCAATCAAACTACTCGATCGTAGTGGCAGCGCAGGAGCGACTTGCCCGAGAAGGCTACTATCGCGGCGAAACAGACGGCATGCTCAGCCCTGAGATGCAGAAAGCGGTTAGGCGTTATCAAATCACCAACGGCTTGCGCGCTACTGGCTACCTCGACACACAGACCCTGGCGGTAATGGGGTTACGAAAATCGGCGAGCTACTAACACAAATAGCAAGGCCTGAGTTCAAACATCAAAATCAACAATCCCCCCGGGAGTAGCGATACCATGAACAAACCTGATTCGAAAAAAAGATTAGAACTCGAACAAGAACGCGACGCACCACTCGCGACACGAACGGATCTGTCGCATGCGGCCGTCAAAGATATCAGCGGCGCGATGAATGCCATTCTCGCAGATGTGTTTGCGCTTTACGTGAAAACCAAGAATTTTCACTGGCACATGAGCGGTCCGCATTTCCGCGATTATCACCTGCTCCTCGATGAGCACGCCGATCAACTTTTTGCGATGACCGATCCAATCGCAGAGCGAGTTCGAAAGCTTGGCGGAATTACACTGAGATCGATCGGACACATCGCTCGCACTCAGCGAGTGCTCGATAACGATACAGAGTACGTCGAGCCTTTGGACATGCTAGCGGAACTCGCTGACGACAACAGGACCCTGGCCGCGCATTTGCGCGAGGCGCACAACGTTTGTGACGAGCATCGCGACTTTGCCACGGCGAGCCTGATCGAAGTTTGGATCGACGAAACCGAGCGGCGCGCCTGGTTTCTCTTCGAGGCTACGCGTCAAAGGAATTGAGATTCCGTTTAATTGCGCACCGCCCCGTTGAAAGTTCGTTTTTGCCTTGCTGGCTGCGCGTTTGCATTTCTTTTCAGCGCCTTGGGGAATGGCGCAAATGAAAACGCCATCGGTTCGCACACTGGCAGAGGGACGACGGAATTGAATTGTAATATTTGACGGCCGACCACGAAGAAATCGTGGAGATCGAAGCGAGAAACACCCACAAGCTGGAGTTAGTCACAGCTGCTTGAGAAAGGAATAAAATGAAAATTGGATTTATTGGTCTCGGCATCATGGGGAGTCGTATGGCGGCGAATCTGCAGAAGCAGGGCTATTCATTGGTCGTGTTCAATCGCACTCGCGCCAAAGCAAAACCGTTGCTCGGTCCTTGCGGAACATTTGCTGATTCCCCGGCAAAACTCAGCGAACAAGTGGACGCCTTGTTCACGATGCTGGCGCACCCGGATGCAGTCGAACAGGCAGCTCTACGTGCGAGCGGCTTTTTGAATCATCTTCGGCCAAACGCGCTTTGGGTTGATTGCAGTTCGGTTAACCCATCGTTCTCCAAGAAGATGGCTGCGGCTGCTGCGGCGCGGCAGATTCGTTTTGTCGATGCACCTGTCACGGGGTCCGCGGAAGTCGCAACGGAGGGAAAACTTGTCTTTTGGGTTGGCGGCGAAGATGCGGATTTGGAAACGATTCGCCCACTGTTGCTCTGCATGGGCAGCAGGATTGTCCACGTGGGCGGCCATGGCATGGGGACTTCAATGAAAATGGTGATCAACCTTTTGTTGGGCACAGGAATGGCCGCGTTCGCCGAAGCCATGGCGTTGGGCAAAGGGCTCGGGCTATCGTCAAAGATGTTGTTCGATTCATTGCTTGGCACGCCTGCGGTCGCGCCGTTTCTCGCGTCGAAGCGGGAGAAAATTGAGAGCAGGAATTACGAAGCCGAATTTCCGTTGCGCTGGATGCAAAAGGATATGCAGCTTGCAGCAGCGAGTGCGTACGAATCTGGTGTAGCAATGCCGTTAACCAATACTGCGAAAGAGTTGTATCGCCTCGCGATGCGCGGCGGACATGGAACCGAGGATTTTTCGGCCATCTACGAGTTTGCGACGGGCGACCATCAAAAGGAACCGAAAGCTCAACTATGATAAAAACAATCTCCTATCTCGGTCTAGGCACCATGGGCAGCGGCATGGCGTCCAATCTGCTGAAAGCCGGTTACAAACTTACCGTCTGGAATCGTAGCGCTGAAAAATGTGAACCCTTCGCCAGAAAAGGCGCTCGCGTGGCCGATACCCCGGCGGACGGGGTCCGCGACACCGAGCTTGTGATGTATAGTTTGAGTAACGAGCAAGCCGTCGAGGAAGTTGTCTTTGGACCGCGGGGAATTCTAAGCGGAATCAACGAAGGGCAGATCGCGGTCGACATGAGCACTGTTGTTCCTGCGACGAGTTTGCGAGAACAGGAAGCGTACGCAAAGGGTGGTGTTGATTTTCTCGATGCGCCTGTCTTTGGCAGCAAAAATGAGTCGGTCGATGCCAAGCTTTGGATCATGGCCGCAGGTAAAAAGGCCGTTTTCGAAAAAGTGAAACCAGTTTTGGAGCATTTGGGGCAGACCATTCATTACTTCGGCAAGAACGGAAACGCCGCGGCAATGAAGCTGGTGGGAAATCTTATCGTGGCCTTGGAATTGGAAGCGCTCGCGGAAGGTTTGATTCTCGCGCAAAAAGCGGGCCTTGATCTGAGGACCGTAATGGAGGTCGTAAAAGTCGCCGACTTTCGCTCACCCCTCCTTGTGAGCAACGGTCAGAATATTTTGAAACGCGATTTTTCGACCAGCTTCGCACTGGAACTCATGCTCAAGGACGCGGGCCTCATTGAAAAATTTGCTGCAACTCTGCAGTCACCGATTCCGGCGCTGCGTGTTGCGGAAAAAAATCTCGCATCGGCCGTTGCTTTTGGCTTCGGAAAAGAAAACGCCTCCGCCATAATTAGAGCGCTTGAAAAAGAAGCACGCGTCGAAGTGAAAGGACGTTGACATTTAGCCGAGTTAGGAATTCTCTCAAAAGAGGGAGCCCTAATCAGTTCATATTGATGGGGAAAAAATCCCACGGATGCGCAATAGCGGCTTGTGGGTCGCGGAGCGAAATTGCGGTTTTGCGTATGAAAGCAAACTGCCCAATCCATAGCCAGATCGGAGGCGCGTTATGTGGATTGTTCGCCTAGCTCTCCGTCGCCCCTACACGTTTGTCGTCGCGGCGTTGCTGTTGCTCTTGTTGACGCCTTTTGTCATTACCAAGACGCCGACCGATATTTTTCCCGCTATCAATATACCAGTGGTCAGCGTGATTTGGAATTACACCGGACTGCCGGCTGACCAGATCGCACAACGAATTGTTTACGGCGAAGAGCGAGCGCTCACGACCACGGTAGATAATATCGAGCACATTGAATCGACCTCCTATGACAGCTTCGGCGTAATCAAAGTTTTCTTTCAGCCGGGCACTAATCCCTCGACCGCGGTGGCTCAACTGACGGCCGTGTCGCAAACGATTTTGAAACAGCTTCCACCGGGAACCACTCCGCCGCTAATCATCCAATACAGCGCGTCCACGGTTTCTATTCTCCAGTTCGGAATTAGTAGCACCAAGCTTTCCGAGCAGCAGGTTTTTGATATCGCCCTGAATCAGATTCGTGTCGGGCTCATCAGCGTACCGGGAGTGAGCATTCCGTACCCGTATGGCGGAAAGCAAAGGGTGGTCTCGGTCGATCTCGATCTGAAAGCGTTGGAGGCAAACAACCTTGTCGAATCAGATGTCGTGACTGCCATCAGCAACGGCTCTCTAACCTATCCGAGTGGCACGGCCAAGATCGGCGGAAAAGAAGTGCCCATTGATCTAAACGTTAACCCGCCGCGAATCGATCTGTTGAACGACCTGCCGATCAAAAGTGTGGGCGGGACCGTGATTCACGTCAGCGATGTGGCGCAAGTGCGTGATGGTTATTTCCCGCAGGAAAACATCGTTCGGCAGGATGGTGTCCGCAGCACGCTGCTCAGCGTTTTCAAGAATGGCAGCGCGTCCACCCTTTCCGTAGCGGCGGGAGTGAAGGCGGCCATGGCCAACATTCTCAAGACCGTGACCAGCGATATCCAGGTAAAGCAATTCGCTGATCAATCCGTGTTCGTGAAGGCAGCGGTCAGCGGGGTTGTTAGGGAAGGCGTGATCGCAGCGGCTTTGACCGCGCTGATGATTTTGCTCTTTCTCGGTTCATGGAGAAGCACACTCATCATTGCGGTGTCCATTCCGCTTTCGGTGTTGTCGTCTCTGGCAATCCTGAGCCTGCTCGGTCAGACAATCAACATCATGACGCTTGGCGGTCTGGCGCTGGCCGTCGGGATCCTGGTGGATGATGCCACGGTGACAATCGAAAACGTCGAGCGCCATCTGGCATCAGGTGAAAAACTTGAAGATGGAATTCTCAAAGGCGCGGGTGAAATCGCGTTGCCGGCAATGGTTTCAACTTTCTGTATCTGCATTGTCTTCGTGCCGATGTTTTCTCTGTCCGGGGTGGCGCGCTATCTTTTCGTCCCGCTGGCCGAGGCGGTAATGTTCGCCGTCATCTCCTCCTACGTGCTTTCGCGCACGCTAGTGCCAACGATGATTATGTGGTTCGAGCGGCGCCGGCACGAACGAGAGACTGGACAGGGAACGTTCGCCGCCGGACGGATTCGCCGTGGCGAACACGCCCCGTTTTGGGTTCGACCGCTGGTGGCACTCCAGCATGGTTTTGAAAAAGCGTTCGATCGCATTAGGGCAGCTTATGCAGACTTGTTAGGCAAAGTCCTGGAACACAGAGCGGCTTTCGCCGTTGGATTTCTCTCCTTTTGCGTTGCATCCTGGCTACTCGTTCCATTCCTTGGCCAGAATTTCTTTCCCGCGGTGGATGCAGGAACATTTCGATTGCACGTGCGCGCGCCTACTGGTACTCGGATCGAGCAAACGGCCAAGCGGGTTGACGAAGTAGAAGCCGCCATTCGTCGTGACGTTCCCGCGAACGAACTCGAGGGTATGCTCGATAACATCGGACTTCCGGTTTCGGGCATCAACTTGAGCTACAACGACAGTGGAATATCAGGACCGGCCGACGCCGACATTCTGGTTTCATTGAAACCTAACCATAAGCCGACGGCGAATTATGTCCGCAACCTGCGTCTCAGTCTGAACCGCGAATTTCCCGGTACAACCTTTTACTTCCTGCCGGCCGACATTGTTAGCGAAACAATTAACTTTGGACTTCCTGCTCCGCTAGACATTCAAGTGGTCGGGCGAAATGAAACCGTTGATCAGCAGGTGGCCAATTCCATAGCACAAAAAGTCCGCCAAGTCCGCGGGGCCGTTGATGTGAGGGTTCAACAACCTAACGATTTGCAGCGATTCGAGTTCAACGTCGATAGAACAAAGGCGATGGAGCTTGGGCTCAGCGAAAGAGATGTGGCTGGTTCCGTGCTGCTCTCTTTGAGCGGCAGCAGCCAGGTGACGCCGACCTACTGGCTTGATTACACGACCGGCGTTCAATATCTCGTCAATGTCAGGGTTCCGGAACGTCAGACGACTACGCTCTCCGAGCTGAGGTCGATGCCGCTTAGTGCCTCTAAACCTGGAACGGGCAACGGTCAGATCCTCGACAATGTAACTGACGTAACACGGATCACTAGCCAGCCCATCTACACGCACTACAACGTTATCCCGGTAATCGATGTTTACGGAGGAGTTGGAGGCAGAGATCTCGGTGGAGTGCTAAGTGACATTAGGCCTATCGTTGCGCAAGCTCAGAAGACCGCGCCGCAAGGCGTCAGCATTGTTCTGCGAGGACAAGCATCGACGATGAGTTCCAGCTTTCTCGGCTTGGGCATCGGAATGTTAGTGGCGATTGCGCTGATCTATTTACTGCTCGTTGTAAACTTCCAAAGCTGGCTCGACCCTTTCATTATTTTAACGGCATTGACCGGTGCGCTGGCGGGCGTGATTTTGGGGCTGCATGTTACGAGCACGACGCTGAGCGTGCCCGCAATGATGGGCGCGATCATGTGTCTGGGCGTCGCTACTGCTAATTCTGTTCTGGTCGTCACCTTTGCGCGCACTCACCTTCAGGAAGGAATGGATTCGGTGAAAGCAGCGTGGGAAGCCGGAACAGGTCGCCTGCGTCCAGTGATCATGACAGCCACGGCGATGATCATCGGAATGTTACCAATGGCGCTTGGTCTTGGTGAAGGTGGCGAGCAGAACGCGCCGCTAGGGCGTGCGGTAATCGGAGGTCTCATGCTCGCCACCGTCGCGACGCTACTTTTTGTGCCTGTCGTATTCAGCCTGTTGCACCGCCAAGCAGCCGACACTGTCAATCCAGAACCGAAAGGAAATGTTCCATCAACGGTCCTTGAAGAGGCCGTTTCCGCAACCTAAACACATTCCTCGATATATGAACACAACTACTCCTACCGGCGGCGTTGGCTCCGACGAACATGAGGGAGACACGACCCGGGCTCGCCGAAGACATCGCTTTATCCTGATGTCCGGCGGTGCATTGTTTCTGATCGCATTGGTCGCTGGCTTTGTTCCCCAGTTCCGGCAGCGCCAAGTGGCCACCGCTGATACTAATGAGTTGGCGATTCCTACCGTGGCAGTAGTTTCACCGACCGTTACCACGCCTCACAGTGGGCTTAATTTGCCCGCTGAAGTCAAACCGTGGCAGGAAGCATCTATCTATGCACGGGTCAACGGATACTTAAAAGACTGGCTCGTGGACATCGGCGCGCACGTCCAGAAAGACCAGTTGCTCGCCGAGATCGACACACCTGATCTCGATCAGCAGCTCGCGCAAGCCCGCTCGCAGGCTGTCCTAGCGCAAAGAAATTTGGAACAGGCCAAAAAGACGAACACGAAATGGCAGGAGTTATACAAAGAAGGTGTCGTCTCTCAACTTGATGCCGAGAACACCGACACCTCGCAGGGCACGAACCAAGCCAACACCGAAGCGTTTGCCGCCAATCTTCGTTTTCTCGAACAAGAAGTCGCCTTTAAACGTGTAACTGCGCCCTTCGCGGGTATCATCACGGTCCGCAACGTAAACGTGGGCGACCTGATTACCGCCAACAATACGAGCTTCGAGATGTTTCACATTCAACAAACAGATCCTTTGCGAGTTTATTTCCGTATCCCCCAGGAGGAGGCGACAAACATCGCAGTGGGACAAACCTTCAATGTCCAAGTAGGGGCGCAAAGCGCAAAAACGTATCCCGGAAA
>WNGP01005854.1_pt1 | contig 13367 bp, 15 predicted proteins | sample 5407671 | NCBI WGS metagenome assembly WNGP01 (sample SAMN13153381, study PRJNA577476) | soil metagenome | isolation source: 40 cm soil or saprolite under Garry oak tree replicate 2 | place: USA:California | collected 2016-06-15 | reverse complement strand
GGCTCAGGCGTTAAGAGAATGGCTAAACTGGAAACAACGTGCCTGCTGGAGAGTTTTCGAAGATTCATGATAACCAGCACCTGTCGTTCCTTCATTCCAAACGAGTACGGAGCAGACTTTTCGGTCTTCCCAGAACGAGCGCGCGAGCTAGGAACAATGTACGTTGAGGCTGAGGACAAGGTGACTTTGGGCCGGGTGAACGATATCAGCTTCGTCCGCGTCAGCTACGTTCTCGGAATCATCTACAACTCCAAAAGTGGGCACACGCAACTGAAATGGAGACATATTAGAGGCGACCAGGGAAGACTAAGCGGTGAGGCCAGCACTAACACCATGGTGAACCTGTACGAGGCTGGCGCTCTCGACAAATCCTTCATAAGAACAATAGCGGCCCAGATACGCTGAAACCATAGTCCGGCGGATCCATGATTTTCTTGTTCCAATCTCTTCGTCCCAGTAGATTTCAGATCTGAGCCCCCAAAACAAGTTTCAACCGCGCATGGCGTTGGCTGCACGAACCTAGCGTGGAGAATTAGTAGTCAAGACAGTTACAATATCCTTTATCTCGACAACATCAACGATGAAACTCGAAGGGAGTGCTCTTGCTGCCAAAATCGTTTGAGACTGGGATCGAAGCCGTAGATAAGGTCCTTCCAAAGGGCATACCCCGAAACAGCCTGACAATTCTGGCAGGAGACGTTGGAACAGGAAAGTCCGTCTTGATGGAACAGCTCCTATACAGCATGCTCAAGATAGAAAAAGAACCCTGCATTTACATGAATTTCGAAGGACCCCCAATAGCGCTACAACAAGACATGGAGTCCTTCGGCTGGAACATTAACCAATACCTAGATTCTGGGCAGCTTAGGTTCTTGGACTGTTTCTCTTTCAGAATGGAACCAGTTGAGACTCCGAAATATTCTCACTTCGTGAAGGATCCGAAGGATCTTCATTCGGTGACGAGCGCGCTTTTCACGATGATGGAGGAGATGAAAATGATGGGAAGAGGTGCCGTCTTCGTCGATTCTCTGACGGAAATGTTTACTCTGGTCCAAGAAGAGAGACCGCTTGTCTTCCACATGCTTGACGGCGTGAAGTCGTGGAGGGCTAAGGGTCCGAAGGAACGTCTTGTTCCCTTCTTTTGCTCCCACCACACCCCATTACGGGCCTACGCTGATCTCGACGATCTATTGTTTTATGTGGTGGATGGAATCGTCGATGTGAGGTTCAACCCCGGGTTCGCCGATAGAGGGCTTCTTGTCAAACAGTTCCGGATACGAAAAATGAAAGGCGCGCCTCATGAAACCTACTGGGTCACCTTCCAGGTTACTCCCGCCGGGATTGTAGAGGTTCCAATCCCGGTGCCTGTACTGACGTCGGAAAAGCCTCGTACTAGCAAAAAGAAGTAGCCCCGGCGAAACTTCAGGGCTGGAAGGGCGAACTGTGCCCACTACCCAGCATCCTCCCGTTCATCATGACAATTCCTACTCGATCCCGACTAGTCATGCAGCTCCGCCTAGCGGCGGCCCAAGGATCAAGGTGCCCTACTCCAAGAACCCGGTTTATGTTGCAGAAGGCTACAGTCCACCTGTCGTAGCCGGCCGCAATTTCGAGTACGAGACCACCCCTCAAAACGCTGCTTACTGGCAGGCACTCACCCTCACCTATCGGCAGTACATGAAGAAAGAAGCAGATACTAGAGGTATAGATCTCCGTCTTCTGCTCGACGAGCGACGATCGGGAGCTTTCCACTGTGTCGGATGCGGCAAGCCTATGATCATGCGAGAACTCTTCTCCAACGGCGATAGGGTCTACCAGTGCTGGAACGGAGACTGCGTGAAAAGAATAATACGATACCAGTATCAAGCCCAAACCGGACGCGTAATAGAAGTCACCTAACACTCCAAAGTGCGAACCTTGTAGCGCTAGACTCTCACAGAAGTCGCTGCGAATCTGTCCAGTTTCATGCGTGAGCCTCGGGTAGCAGAACTGATTTCCCAGCTACAGGGCTGGTGTCGGGAAAAGGCCGACGCTTAGCTGTTGGCTAGTCTTCCTGGGGCCGTCTACCGCATGCGGGAAACGTGGTGCGGCTCGATCTTCAAGAGGACTCTCTTCTCACCAGGTCTCCTGTTCTGATATTTCTCCGCACCAGTATACTTCTTCGCCATCTTGTCGATGTGATCCTCTGCTACGTGTCCAGTTACTTCTTCGATGACACGTCCCTTTATCATGACAAGCTTGTAGGGATTGCCCTGTTCAGTTATCGCAAGAGCAACCTGTGGATTCTTCTTGATATTTCTATGCTTGATTCGACCCACCGCCGTGTTGATGAGCACATAGTGACCGTCGGTATCGACCCATGTCGGAGTGACTTGAGGAGAGCCATCAGGGTTCACGGTTGCGAGAAAGATGAAGTTCTTGCCTTCGAGGATTTTCCTTGCATCATCATCGAGTTTCATAGTATTTGACACAATCAATCCTTATCACTGAGGTAGGTCCCTTTATTGGTTTCTTCGAAGGCTTAGTTGGTTCTCCGTCGAACGGTTCAATACGCTGAAGTATCTAATCGCTTGGGTTCGCAGAGGCAACTCGGTACCTTCGGCTCTCCTTCGAAGTTACGTGATACTTTAGTCCCGTGTTGGTTCTCGTTCGACAGGTTCTGTTTCGCGGGGAGCAGTCAGGTGCCACAAGCCAAAGTGACTAGGTACGCTATCCTATTCGTTCTCTCCGCCCTCAGCACACTCGTCTTCGCAGGTCTGCCCTTGGTCCACGCTCCCACAACCGGGACACAGTATACGCTTACTCCGTTGCCGTTCATATCCCAGGAAGGATATACGATCAATCTGATTCTGAGTGTTTCGGGAGCTCTTCCAGGAACCCAGTATCAGTTCAACTTCTATGTTCGAGACCCCTCAACAAAAATATGGACGTCGGTGGTGGAAAGCTACACAACTTCTCTGGGTGAGACCCAATTCGGGATCATCATAGCATACCCGAGTGCCGCGTTTGTCGGTCTCGGAACGAACTCACTTGTGGGACAACCAGCTTACGTCGGCTGGGTCAACCAGCTAAACCCGCCGCCCACCAGCAACCCGGTCGCCGTAACACCGAACGGCTTCTACTTCATTCTCACCGACCATACCGAATATCAAAGAACGCAAACGGTAGGAATTAGGGCTAGCGGATACAATGCCTCAGAGACAGCAACTATAATCATTAGAACCCAGACAACCTCGGCAGTAGTTCTCAACTCAACAACGACAGCATCTTCTACGGGATTGGTCACAGGCTCATGGAAAATTCCTAGAAACGCGGTCCTCGACAACTACGTGGTCTCAGTAACAGGCAAAACCACGGCGAAGAGCCCCGCTGATGCTCAAGGTTTCGTTGTAAGAGCCGCCTCAATGTCAATTCCGACTTTAACGTCTAGCAAAACTTCGTATCAGAGAACGGAGAGGATGTCATTCTCTTTCAAACCATCCTACCCAGACGGACAGTACGCTGACACTGGAACAGCCCTAATAGTTCTGACAAGCCAAGGTGGAAGCAGTGTATCGCTTACAGCAGTCTACGACAGCGTCGCCCAGACCTTCAATGCAACCTACAAGACTTTTCCTAACAACCAAACAGGCACGTGGACCGCAACACTGGGGATCAATGGGTTCGATGACGGATTCGGAAATACGGGTCCCAGTCTCACGCCCGTAACGGCCTCGCCTCAGCTCCAGGTTGCGACCCTCACGATCACGATTACTTCCAAATCTTACTTCGCAATAGGCGAACAGATCAAGTTCAACGCCACAATCCAATACCCTGACCTAACAGAAGTAACCGACCAAACAGGCCAAGCATCCGCATTCCTCCTATTCTCAGGAGGCGGACACAATGATACAATAACACAGTTTGTCTTCGATTCAACGCTCAATCTCTGGGTTGGAACGTATACGCCTGGTAATGAGCCCGGAGGTCTATGGTCACTAACTGTGGCCGGGGCAGACTTGGCGTCTCCGGCAAATTCTGGAAAAGCGACAAAGACCATCCAGTTGCAGGATAGAATCCCGACTGCAAGTTACACTTTTACAAGCGGAATCCTTGTCACGTCTGCTGCAGTCACTTTCAACGGAACTGCCAGCTTCGATCCTGACGGTACGATCGTGAGCTATGCGTGGGTTTTCGGTGACGGGTCCACAGGGACAGGAGCCACGCCTGCCCATAGCTACTCCGTCGCTGGCAATTATATCGTGAAGCTAAACGTCACCGACAACAGCGGCTCCACCGCAGTTTCTACCCAGACGGTAACGATCATGGACAAGGCTAGCAGTAACGTCTCTCTTCCACTGTACTATTTCGGAATCCTCGCCGCGCTGATTGCGGCCCTTTTGATCGGCGCTTTCCTGGCCCTGAGGAGACATAAGGTAACACACGCGAGGCTGAAGATTGATCTTGAGGCCGTTAAGGCGGAAGCAGGACGAATCGAGAACCAAGAATTCTTCCAGTCAGTGAAAGACCAGTTGAAGAAGGATAAGGAATGACTAAGGTAATAGCTGTTCACTCTTTCAAGGGAGGAACCGGAAAAACAACCCTAACTGCGAACCTTGCAGCCGTCCTCGCCAGGAACCGGAGAGTCGGAGTGATGGACCTCGACCTGTCCGGACCGGGTTTACACGTGCTTTTCGGCTTGAAGAAGAGCGAGATCAAAGCAACGCTCACAGACATCTTTCTAGGAGATGCAACCCCGGCGGATGTCGTGATAGATCTGACAGAGAGGTTCAACCTCAAGAAAGGGGGACTGTTCTTCTGCCCCGCCAGCAACAAGGTAGAAGATATGCTTCGCCTGCTAAAGTCGGGTTTGGAAGTGGAGATATTTCAGGATACTATACAGAAGGTTGGTGAGCAGAACAAGCTCGATTACATAATCGTTGATACTCATCCAGGGGTCGAGAATGATACTGTTCTTGCGATGGGTTGTTGCGATGCTCTTGTTCTGGTATCTAGGGTTGATCAGCAAGACTTGTTCGGGACTGCTGTGATGGTCCTCTTGGCGGAAACATTCGAGAAGCCCACCTTCCTCACTTTGAACATGATCCCGCCAGGTGTGCGGATCAAGGACGCAGTAAAGGTCGGCCAGGAACTATCCCAGTTGTTCAGGTCGCGATTCTTGCAAGCCTTCGAGTTTCAGCTGGACGTTATCAACAACTTGAGCAGATCAGTGTTCGTCGTAGATAATCCCGATTCCTCCTTCGCCAAGAAAATAGGCGAGGCGGTGGAAACATTGGAGAGAGAATTATCAGGAGCAACAAAGATTGCAAACTAACCCCAAACGTTCTACCGGTTATGACCTTCGAAGACTTGTCGGATCGGTGAACCAGCTCCGCTTCAACGACAACAAAGGAGAAGTGTCCTTTTTCGGACAGAAAATGATCATTCTAAGGAGAGATGTTATCCGGATTATGCGGGAAGCTCTCGAACGACTAGTCGGAGACCAGTCAGCGCCTTTCCTTTCTTACTTGGCTAGTGGGATAGGTGTGCACGAGGGGAGTATTTTCAGGGAGAGTATTGGGTCCGCGGGCGAGCAAAGCAGGCAGAGTCTGGAAAACCTGGTTCACTCAGCACTGGAAGACACGAACCTTGGACTGGGCAAGATACAGATCAATGGGCTCGACTTCGACAAAAGCAGCGCAAACATAGTCGTAGCCAACTGCTTTGAAGCCACTGAGAACGGGTCCTCAGAAGAACCGAACTGCATATTCACCAGCGGTTTCCTTGCTGGAATATTTGCCGAGGTACTTGACAAGACGGTTCAGGCAAAAGAGGTCCGGTGTATGTCGCATGGCTCGGCGGAGTGCGAGTTCCAAATCTCCCTCGCTGAAACGGGTGATGGAGAAGCTGAAAGGCCAAAAGTGGACTTGAAAGATGTTGACGGTGGAGAACAGTTGAAGGGAGAAGTGAAACCGGGTACTGGAGCGGGCTCGACGGACTCGAAATCAGCCATTGGCACGTCACAAGGAGCCTCAGAAGATCAAACCGGACAGTCTGACAGTGCAGAGATTGATGCTGGGGTTGAGAAGGCGGCCAGAATTGCCAAACACAAACAGCACTTCTGGAACAAGTTCAAGAAAGAATAGACCTGTCCAGGCAGATAGATCGTCTGAAAGCGTTCGGTTTCTTTCCTAGCTTATAGGCGCCGGGAGTGGGATTCGAACCCACGAGGGCGTGACGCCCAACGGCTGTCGTGTCCTGGCCCTTATCTCTTGAGATCTCGAGGCCGTCGCTTTAACCACTCAGCCATCCCGGCGTGGAGCGTCATTGGAATACCGGTCTTAAACCACTTTCGAACTGGAGCAGAACTGGCAAAGCTTGCCATGTTCTAGACACTAGTTCTGGTAGGTTTACCTCTAGCAGCCTCAGTCGGAGAAGCGAACGAGTTGGCCGCGAGGCTCAAGACTCGTACTGGCGAGCCAGCGGAATTCGACGCTTTCTATTCTCCGCGTGTAATTGCTGCGCCCGGATTCTGATTTATCTGAGTGTTGCTAGGCCTTGAGAAGATTGGATCGTTTCGTTGTACTCGTTTCGGATAGAGATGGTCAACGACTACTCGATCTCTGAGTAGTACCATTCTGTCTCTGAGAGAGTCCTGGTAGTTGAAGTCGGCTCTCATCTGGTATTCCTGACACAACAGCGTCATTGTTCTGTAGATGATGACGCGGGCGCTTGCCCCGAGAGAGTCTGCTAGGACCACGACGACATCGTCAAAACGGGACGATATTTCCGACTGCTCAATTCCTTTCTTTGCAAGTAGCTCATAGATTACCTCGCGGACTGTCGGTCCCATGCCGTCGAGTGCGTTTCGAAAACAGTCGTTCACGGTTTCATGGAACAGGGTGGAGATCTGAGTGCGCATTGGCTAGTGGCCTAGAACAAAGTAGGCCGGGAGGCAAGTGAATACGTGTGTTGTAACAGCGATTTACCTTCTCCGGGACTGCAGGAGACCTTGCCCCTGGTTGAAGGGTTGATTATTCCTAGCGGGTGAGAATAGAATGGGGTAACGATATTTTAAGAATATTCTTGGGTCCTTGCAGACTAGCGCGAGCTCGTTCCTTACATGACTGGGGAGAGAGCGTGTGTCACCGTACAATTTGCATTCAACGGTTTTATATGCCGTTAACAGGGCTCATGAGGAAGGATTCAGGCTTGTCGGATGGAAACGTTCGGAAGCTCATCGAGGACGCTAGCTTTCCAAACCAGTGGCCTACAAAAGAGACGCACATTCAACATAAGGTCCTATACAAGAACGGAGTGAGCAAAGAGTACGGCGTCCACGGCAGCAATGTGGGTGTGGACTTTGACATTTGTATCGCCGACGGTATCTGCATAACTGTCTGCCCGGTGAACGTGTTCGATCGGATGGAGCTTCCTGGAGAGCAGGAGAAGATGGACAAGGGTGTGACGAATGATAGTGGGAAGGCGCCGTTGGCGAACTGGAAGGCCGATCCGGCTCGAGAGCAGGACTGTATCTTCTGCCGCGCGTGCGAGATTCAGTGCCCTGTTCAAGCGATCAAGATTACAGAACCCTAGAATACGGCTCGTAGCTCCAAACAGGCAATAGAGCCACTGAATCTAGATAGCCTGTTCTTCGCTTCAGTTTAGTTTCGGCATCCTGTCCGAACCGACCGCTCATGTGACGCGAGGGTCGGTCGCTAAGACCTCCTATTTTCTAGAATCATCCGCTGTCTAACCCCGATAATGGGCTAGTCCAGCTGATCAAGGCTTGATTCGGGTTTGGATCGGTTTGTGATTATCCGAGTTTCCAGCGTGGATCTTACCCCGATCATAATCTGCTAGTTCGGATCTTGAATCAGGGCTGATAATGGGCGAGTCTTTCTGCTATAAGCGGTTAAGGAGCTAAGCGGAGCTGATTCGAATGGCAAGGCCGATGGGGTGGGCTTTGCCCCGGCTGAACCGTTGGGCAAGCCTGACGATCCTGTAGACCGTCCCGTACTTCTTCCTAAGAAGAGAGAATATCTGTTCAGAAGTTTCGGCGTCGATCGTTCGAGCCTTCCCGTCAACCCATGTGCCCTTGATACTTCCCCGCATATTGCAGGGGGCGATGCGAACGCGGGGGTTGTTGCGTATCCGCTTTATTTTTCCGGTATCGGAATCAGTGCGGACGAAGAATTCTCCGTTCTCTTCGACGAACCAGACTGGGGTGCGAACAGGGTTTCCAGTCTTCCGGTATGTTTCGATGCTGATGCATTTCTGGCCAGTAAATTGGGACAATTTGTCTCCTCCTGCACTTTACGGAGATTGCTCCACGGTCGACGTTGTCTTATGGGACGCCGATGGTGTTTCCCACACCGACCAGAATAATGCTGTCGCCCGACTTGGACTTTGACCTGATCTCGCTCTGGACCCGGTTGACTGCAGCGTCAACTCCCGACTTGACGAGGGGTGTGATAGAGGATATTGCTTCCTTTGAAGACATTTTCACAACTACCGCCAGAAGCGGAATCTGGTTCTTCGAAGCGCTAGCCTCAATGTGATACCGTTCTGTACCAGGCCCGCCGATCGCGGCACCGATTCCTTCAGCTACGTCGCCGCTAGGTTCTCCTTCAAACTTCAATGCTGCATCGACAGTGACTACAAGTCCTATAGGTCCTGATTCCTGGATCAGTTTCTCAACTGCAAGACCCGGTTTTCCGACGTTTCCTCCCGGACCCTTTGCTCGGACAACCCAGACTCGTCGACCTTCAAAGTCGACGTCGTAGACCATTGTGTCTTTGACAAGCTCGTTTCCTTGCCGTCCAGCCGTGATCTGACTTACGACCAGGGGTCCGACTCCGTCTCCTATGGGCTGCGCTTTCGCGAAAGCGTCTATTGCCGCGCCGTAGGCTTCGGCCTCTTCCATTATCATCGGAAGAGCCATCTGGAGCTGTGCAAGGGCCATTATTCCTCCCGTCTTCTTTGCAAGGAGATAGAAGTGGCGGACAAGACGGAACATGCCGTCTAAGCCAATTGAGATCTCAAGCTGGTTACTTAGAGTGTTCACATCGGACTCGGTAGCGTTAGGAGCAATGGCCTTGACTTCCATCTTCAAATGATCGTCATAGGTATCTAGAACGTGCTCTAGTTTTCCGACTATTCCAGAGGGATCGAGGCTTACCGGGGCGATAGTGAACGAGTTGTTGAGTCTGTCAATTTTGGTTTCGACCGTCTTCTTGTCCATCTGGAATCGCGATATCGAGTCCACAAATTTCTGGCGGGCGGCGGTTTTGCTTCTCTCCAGTTTTCCGAGGCTTCGCTTGACGCTGACGAGCTGCCATTGTACTTGCAGGCGTTGCCCGTAGAAGAAGATCATGAAGAATGAGGCGAAGTAGACGAGGTTGACTATCTGGCTGAGATCGATTAAGGCCATTCTACTATTCTACCCTTCCCTCGAAGCGGACACTGCTATAGGTGATTCCTTCAATCTCAGTAAAGCTTTTCGTTTTGCGTTGAGCCGTATGAAGCCTACCTCTACCTCCTCCGTTATGGCAAGCTTTGACAGTGCCATCAGGATGTCCTTCATCTGTTTGACTGGATGGGCCCCGATTTGTATTATCACGTCGCCTACTCGCATTCCTGCTTCGTAGGCTGGTCCTCGGGAGTCAACTTCGACCACTAAGACTCCTGAGTCTGCTGGGAGGTCGTATCTTCGTGCGATTGCCTGGTTCATGTTGGCTCCTGATATTCCAAGCCATGGGCGGATGACTCGTCCTTTTTCGAGGATCTGCTGTACGACCCATTTCATAGTGTTGACGGGGATGGCGAAGCCTACTCCTTGAGCGAATGGAATCATTGCGGTGTTCATTCCTATCACGTTTCCACCTATGTCGGCGAGGGGTCCGCCGCTGTTTCCAGGGTTGATGGCGGTATCGGTTTGGATGAGTCCTTCGAAGATGAAGTCTGTGCCGGGGAGGGGCCGTCCTAGGGCGCTTACGACTCCCATGGAGACTGTTGGTCCTCCTTGGAGCCCGAGGGTGTTGCCGATGGCGAGGGCTATTTGTCCAACCTTCAGTTTCTCCGAGTCGCCTAGGCTGGCGGCCGGAAGGTTATCAGCGTCCACCTTGATTACAGCGATGTCCGTGGAGCTGTCTTTAGTCCGGACCCTTTTCCCTCGATTGGTACAAGACCGTAGCGGAAGTCCCGGGTAACTCGGACGCTGTCTATGCTGGCAACGCTCACGCTCAGGCGCTCGACTGCCTCGGTAACCTGGTTCTCAAGGGCGGACAGTGTTGTTGTCATGTTTAGAGTCCCCAGCTCGTTTTTCCTACAGGTGTGATTCTGAGGTATAGCTTCTCGTCCTTCTCCTTAGTCTCAACGAGACCTGTGACCTCGATTCCACGGGGGATCAATCGGTTAGCAGATTCCAAGTCGTCAACAAGAAGAGTGATCTTTTCCTCGTCTAAGTCTTGGAATCGCGGGCTATATTTCAGGTTCCAGCCGCTCAGGTAGAGGTAGCGTCCGTCGAATTCGTAGATTACAGGGACGATATGAGGTTGGGAGTCTTCGCAGACGAAAGCGATTCTTGCGAGGCTTCTCTCCATCAGGTATCGGTATTCTCTCTCGGTGAAGCCTCTGACACCGTCTTTATGTCGCATCATGTCTGAATTATCTAGGGGTTAGTCACGCTTATATACTTGGTAGTCCAGGGAAACTAAGTGGGTATTAGTTAGTTGAGTAAGTCAACCCAGGTTAACCAAGACATAACAAAAGAGCAGTCGGAAGAATGCTTGTTGCTGCATTCTGCCTGGAACGACCTTACAAAAGTCTGGACCCTCCCAGTAATCCATGCTCTTGGTCTCAAAGAGCCAGCAAGATTCAACGAGCTGAAGCGTAGGATACAAGGGATAAGCGCTACGAGCCTCGCTGAGAGGCTGAACGAGCTGGACCAGAGAAGGATCATCGAGCGAAAAGTCTACCCAGAGACTCCGCCAAGAGTAGAATACTCGCTCACCAAAAAGGGTATGGAGCTACATGCTCTTCTCGGCGACCTCGCCGAATGGGTGAAAAAGTGGGACAAGCAGGACATCGAGGGTGCGGAGAAAGTCCGCGAAGAAAAACTCCGCCCACTAACCCGAGTCAATAAGTAGATTCCGTCAGCTAGTTGCCGACAAGGCTCTATTGTTTCTCGTCACGTTTCTCAGTTCAGGCCCGGTCAGGAGTGGCTGAGGTCCCACATTCCCAGTTCTTGTCTTGCCTTCATGGTCTTCATCAGGTCTCCGCGGGTAACCATTCCGGCAATTCTCTCTCCATCCATGACAACAAGCCTGCCTATTCCATTCTTGGCCATTATTTGCAGAGCGTCGATTGCTGAGATTGTCGGATTCACAGTGATCGTTCTTTCGAACGGAACCATTGCCTGGCTAACCCTCTCGAAATCTCTCTTCTCACGAGGAATGGACCGGACCGAGGACATTGTCACAACCCCGAGCAGTTTCCCGTTTGAGACGACTGGGTAGCCTCCGTGGGGATGGACGAGGAAGTAGTCGGAGACGAGCTGTTGGACAGATGCGTCAGGTGAGACGGACAGTAGTTCCCTGGTCATGATGTCGCCTACTCTGACGCCAGCGAGAGACTCGGTCAATCTGGTCTGTCTCAAACTGGTTTCCGCTCCAGACCGGATGAACCAGCCTAGAAAGATGATCCACAATCCATTGATGAAATCGCCGAAGACGACGAAGAACAGCCCGACGGCCATCATCAGCAAGGAGATCGCTTCGCTAACTCGCGTCGCGTTCGCAGTTGCACTGAGGAGATTCTTCGATCGGTTCCAGAGGGTTCCGCGGAGAACTCTGCCTCCATCCAGGGGAAAGGCTGGAATTAGGTTGAACGCGCCTAGTACTCCGTTGAGGAGCGCCGCGTAATAGAGCGTTGCGATAACGGGTACCGGCCCGCTTACTAACATTGTCAGAAACCAGAAGGCGCCGAGAACAATTGCGATCAGAAAGCTCGTGAGTGGGCCCGCTGCGGCCATACGAACTTCCAGCGCTGGATCCTTCGGCTCCTCACCCATCTCTGAGACTCCTCCAAAGAAGAACAGTGTGATCCTCCTGATTGGCAGACCGTTTTTCTTGGCGATGTACGAGTGGGAGAGTTCGTGGAGGAAGACCGAGACGAAAAGGATGATCGCGGAGACGATTCCTATCGCCCAGTAAGTGGTCGCGCCAAGGCCAGGATAGTGCTGTGGCATGTAGCCTTCAGCAAGCGACCAGGCGATTAGGAGAAGGACGAGCCAAAGAGTGTAGTGGATTCTGACGGGAATCCCAATTATTCTACCGATGGTAAGCGACATGAACTCGTACTGCTTACCTGGCCGCATCCCTTTCTTAGTCTTGTCATAGACCCTCGGGCTCGGGAACCACTCTTGCCTCATTGGAGCTTTTGAGCAATCTGCCTGAATTTTTTCTGAGGGGTGTTTCTGTCTGGGCTGGATTCCGGGTTTGTTTCTTTGAGACGGGCATGTTATCTGCTTGTCTTACCTTTTTCGACCCCCGTGGATTCCCCTAGGGATAAGCGTGGAATATCGTGTTCCAGAAATCGCGGCTTAGATTCCCGAATCAGGGCTGATTATGGGCGATTTTCTGGAGCAAGTTGGTGTCATCTTTCGAGGCGGAACTGATTATCACACGTGCGTCCACGGCTTTGCAACCCTTCTCGAAGGCGAGTAACGGGTTAACGTCCAGTTCCTCAACCTCCTCCAGATCCATGGCAAGCTGTGAAAGGCGTTCGATGCATTCGGCAATTGCTTCCACATCACGCGGTGGCTGGCCCCTGAAGCCCTCCAATATCTTGCCCCCGCGAATCTGCTGGATCATGTTTCTGGCTCCGAGTTCTCTGATGGGAGCGAGACGGAAGGAAACATCTCGATATGCTTCCACGTAGATCCCTCCGAGTCCGAACATGAGGAGTGGTCCGAACTTGGGGTCCCGATGGATCCCAATGATTGTTTCAGTGCCGCCAGTCACATAGTTCTGGAGGAGAACCCCATCGATTCGGGCACCTGGAGAGTTAGTCTTGACATTCTTGAGAATCTCTTCAAAAGCCTCCCCAACATCCTTTTCGTTGTTTAGATCGAGCTTTACTGCACCAATGTCGGTCTTGTGCACGACATCCGGTGAAACGTTCTTCATTGCAACCGGTAAACCGATCTTCTTGGCAAGAGCGACGGCTTGCTGTCTTGTTCTCGCGAACTCGGTCTTGATTGCCGGCAATCCGTAGGCGGTCAAGAGGCTCATAGCATCGGTTTGGGAAAGATTCGTCAGACCAGCTTGTCTAGCGCGGGCGATAATTTTCCTGGCGAGGACGAGATCGGCCTCAAAATGCTTCAC
>WNGP01003381.1_pt1 | contig 13374 bp, 8 predicted proteins | sample 5407671 | NCBI WGS metagenome assembly WNGP01 (sample SAMN13153381, study PRJNA577476) | soil metagenome | isolation source: 40 cm soil or saprolite under Garry oak tree replicate 2 | place: USA:California | collected 2016-06-15 | reverse complement strand
GTCACCGCCCTGGTCATGGCGATCTGCATTGAGGTCGGGATGATTGTCACGGTGGCCGATGGAGCCAGTAGGGGAAGCACATAGACCACACAGAAGGCACCGGCAAGTGGTACGCAGAGAACCGCAAGCACCAGCGGGAATGGGTGCAGGCGCCTCCTTGCCCGAGCGCCTTTCTCCGTTGTTTCCTGGGTGACCTTCGATGGCTCCCCGTGGTTCCCATCCTGCACAGGTGGTTCTGTGTTTTTCTCCTCCTCAGTCTTAAGGGTGCTCTCCACAGAGAATGGGCCTTCTGGAAAGTCCTCGGCGGGAACATCATAAATCTGCACGTCGACAAAGCGTACTATCCCAGGTGGAGGTGGATTCACTGAGGGCATCTGCTCCTCGTCTGATTGGTTCATCTTGTTGCATATCTCCTTGATCTCGCCGGTGATGCACTGATGCACGTTCTCTCTCCTCTTTTTTATCGAGATTGGGGGACAGCTTCCCTTGGTGACGTCCTACAACGTGAGATGGTCCTGGACAGTTGCTGGCCGGAATCCAGTCCCGGTGTTTATAAACGCGGCGGTCTGATCGCCATAGAGGAGCAGCATATCCAGCTTGCCGTCTCCATTGAGATCGCGAAACACGAGGGTCACCGGCATCAGGTCTTGCCCTGGCCCGTAAAGGACAGGACCCGCATAGAGGACGGCTTTACTTGCGTCTCCCCCTGGAAACTCGATCACCTCCAGATGACCGTGTAAATTGAGCGCAAGAAAATGGCTCTGGCCTGTCCCATGCCCGACTGCCATATCTGTCTGGAAGGTTCGTGGATATCCATAGTGCAGATCATCCTGGTAGCCGTGCCACCAGGAGAGTCCCAGGTTCAGCCCCGTCCATCCGGCCGACATCACCAGCATAGTCAGTCCCACGTAGACCAACCAATGGACGCGATGAGCGCGTTTCGGGTGCGGAGCTGCTGGTCTCTGCGATACTGGGACAGGTGGTACCGCATCCTGGGTTCGGCTTTGCCGTGGAGGCACCTGCTGGTAGCGATAGCGCACGACCTTGTGTGGCCCCTGTGTCGTGACGACGTGTTGGGGCTGCTTGGAGGTGAGACCTTGCCAACGTATCGCACTGTTTGGTAAACGCGAGGGGTAGTAGTCATCATATGCATCATCATCTGCTTCCTGGTCGTAGCCATACGGTTCCTCTTCGTCTGTGTCCTGTGGCCGCACCGTTGCTCTCTGAGTGTAGCGGGGCGGGAACGTGGTCGGCACTCCTGGTTGCTGCCGGAGACTCATCGCAAAACCTCCTGTTCGGTTTGAGGAGTTCTGAAACGGTGCTGCTGTTGGCAAAAGCCACTAGGCAGCTTGCAGCGCGTCTTTGAGACACAGACGGTACCGGGGGCGAGGACGATGCGATTGCATTGAGCGTAGCCAAGAATGATGCTGATTTGCCAAGGGTGGCCTTGTTCGCATGCATTGATCATCTCCTGTAAGGCCGTTTCAGCAGTAGTAAGCTGATGGTTCATCGGCTCTTCTTCCTTTCTTGTGTCACACCACAATGTTGAGATATGGCCATCTCCGGTTTGTCTCACCGGGTCCAAGAGATCTGATGAGACCTCTTCCGACTGATACATCCTCTTGCCTTCCTCTCGCACGTCGTGGATCCTGTATCATGCGATCACCGTCTCCGGTTGGACTGGTGCCAGAGCTTCAATTGGCGGCATTGGCTTGTACTTGCGACTGACGAGCTGGCGCTCCATGTCCAGGACCACGAGTGCCTGGATCGTGCCCTCCAGGGAGGCGCTGCGCCCAAACTCCCGCTGTGCTGATCGAATGAGACCCACCAGATCCGCAAGGCTGGGATTGCGTTCGGCGGCCTCGCGCCCGATCATGACCTGGAGTTGCTGTAAGACGCCAATCGTGCGCAGCACATCCCCTTTGTAGGAGAGCGACTTGTTCTTCGGGGCGTAGGTCTTATCTGGGAAGACCTGGTGTCGAACCAGGAAGAAGACCACCATCCCAAGTGTGAAGCCAAAGAGGACGAGGCAGAAACCCATCAAGATCATTTCACCGTCGATATCCATACATCCTTGTGCGGCAGGGACTCCCTTCAGGAGATGGGAAGCCGCGCCCTCCTTTCTACTGGTAAGTGTAGCTGTCTGCTCGTTGCAGGCGAGTTGACCAACGACGTCCACTATCCGATCCGGTTTTTGAGGATGGTACAATAAGATGGTGATACAACGAACTCAACAATGAGGGTAAGGCCGGAACGTACGTTCTCATCGTTTCACCATCCAAGAAGCAGTGTACTCAAAGTGAGAGGATGCATGATGGCCTGTGACGGCCATTGAACCCACGTCTAAGAGCCATTTATAGACCCTTGGAGGTAGCCCTTTATAAAGGGGATTTCACCCAAATTGCACCGGAAGGCCAGAGCATCACCGTAATAGTCCATTGACATATGAAGGAGCGAGACTCCTTCTCGCTCCGTCAGAATGGAGCGTAGCAACAGCGTGTGTTGTGTAGAGTACTTGAAATTCAAAACTACCCCTAAAAAGGAACATTTGGATTGGCTAATGGCCACTAGCGGCCATTAGCCAGGAAACTCCTCTGTTACACTTTAGAAAGAATATGATACATGACAGCGTCAGGAACCTTGTGTGTGAAGCAGAGATTGCCCATCGCTCTAGGAGTCGACTTGACGCGAGAGACAAACAAACGAGTACGAAGCAGGACAAGGTATGCTATACTGACCACGGAAAATGTGTTCATGCATGAGAAAGCACCTTGGCCAGGGAAAAATGGAACGTAAGTGGAGTAAAGGAATGCAACAACCACAGTCGCAGAAACAGGGTGATCCACACCTGAACATCAGGGTCACTCCGCTACGCACTGCTCAACCCATCGTGCATGTCAATACCTTCGGAGCGTTCTTACGCTATTTGCGAGAGCGAGAACAGCTTCAACAGCAGGAGGTATCCGAGACCTTTCCCGATATATTTCAAACCTATCACGTCCCTACCTTGACCGCAGACATGTATCGCAAACTGGAACGAGGCAAGCGTGCTCCTCAATTCGAGGAACTCTTACCTTTGTACGTCTCCTTCACTGCCGGCAATGGCATGCTTGTCTCTCCAGAAGAACGTCGAACCTACCTGCACCTGGCCCGCCACAAAATCGAATCTTTGCAACGCCGTCGTCCAAAACTGCGCCCAGAGAGCGAGTGGAGACTGCTCGAGATCCAACTGGCCCAAATCGATCAGGACATACCGTTGAAGGACAGTACGAAGGACAGTGAACGGACAAAGAACTTCAGAGCGCAGGCGCACCACACGCTCTCTTTCGACACCAGCTACATTGTGGGTCGGGAAGCGTGGCACACAACGATGCTCTCTTACCTTGAAGTTGTGCCGCTGAAGAAACTTGTGGTGATCCAGGGGATGATGGGCGCAGGTAAAACATCAAGCCTGAAACTCCTCTTACAGAATCTCTTGGAACATGAGGAATACTGGCCCATCTTCTACACCTTCTCGCCAGCCTCTGACATCACCCCCGATGACCACTTAGACACCTTCCTGGCGACGATCCTGGCGGAATTGTATGTCGCAGAGCCAGAAGCCACAAAAACGCCACCCCTCACCGAACGGATCGAGCAGGTACTCAAGCGGCTCACCGAAGCAGAGCAGCGCGTTGTTCTGCTCGTAGATGATGCACAGGTGATCCTGGATCAGCTTGGACAGTTGACAGAGAATTGGCGGCAGTTCTTGACTGCATTCCTCCAACACCAACACCGGGCGCTGATCTACCTGGCAACTCGTGAGTGGCCTCTTTGGAGTGGGCGAGAGCGTGTGTTTGTAGCCGATGGCGACGAAACGATGATTCCACCGCTAGATCCGAGAACAGGTGCAGAAATCTGGCGACGCCTGGGCTTTACCGATGTAGCCGAAGAACTCTTACAACAGGCGGCAGAACGTTGTGGTGGCAATGCCCTGATGATCGAGCTGCGTGCAGCCAGCTTGCAACGCCCGCGCTTCTCATTCTCATGGAGAAGAAGGACAGAACCCAGCTCTTCCCAGGAGAAAAAGAACGAGCAGCAGCTACTCGTGGAGCGGCTTCTGGCGGAGCCACACGTCTTTGAGGCGGCGGATGTTGAAGCCCGCCAGCTGCTTCTGCAGGTCATCAGCAAGCGGCTGTCCTCTGACGCGATCCAGCTCTTAGAGGTGGTATCAGCTTCCCCACTAGCGTTGCCGTTTCCTTTGCTTGCTGAAATCAATCAGCAGGTAGAATATGCGTTTGTGGAATTGCTCAAGGCATCACTGGTGGACCGTAACGCTACGGGTCTTGATGAACGGGCGTATCTACAGCCTTTGGTGAGAGAAGCGGGTGTTCAGAAATTGCTTGTCGAAGAGCGTCTCAGCGAGGTTGAGCAACGCTTGGCTCAGATGTACAGCGTTTGGTTGGATCAGGGAACCTTTCAAAGCGAACAGGAGCAGGCAGCACTGGTTACGGAACTCGCTATTCTCTATCTCAAAGAGCATCGCCTCCTCGAGGCAGCCGAACTCTTGATCGAGTACGGTTGGCTCAGTTTTGCTTTTGGACACGCGTCACGTCTGGCTCGCGTTACCGATGAAATCATGAGATCTTTTCCCTGGGATCGCTCAGCAGAAAATGAGGCTGGTGGCCAGCTCTTACACCATTATCTGCTCGCACGATCTCTTGACCGGGATTTAGTCGCTCCTGAACGCAAAAAGGCATACCTGAGTCTCTACGAGGCGATGAGGAATGGGAGCGTTGCGTTCAAGCCAAGGACGCTGGTTCATCTCGTTCATCACAAACTGCGCTATCTCACGCTTGGGAAACAGTATGCCGAGGCATGGTCGTTGATCGACCAAGTGTGTAAGCAGTATGAAGACCTACAGGATACAAAGCCCATCACGTATGCAGAACTCCTTGATCGACGGGCGTATGTGCTTGGCCGGTGGGGAGATTTTCAGGATGCCCAGGCCAAAAAGGAACAAGATGAGGCGGAGGCCACAAAGCTGCATGAAGAGGCATTTCGCCTCAGACAGCAAGCAGCCACGGTTCATGAGCAGTGTATTGCGTTGCTACGACAATATGAACGCTTCGCCTCACCCGTAGAGCAGAGCCACATCCGTTTCAAACGGGCTCGGCTCCTCAATGACCTTGCGTATTATCAGCGCAGTACCGGGCATCTCGAAGAGGCGAAGCAGGCCATGATGGAATGTTTGAAACTGAAGGAGGCGGGATTTGTCGTCCCAGGTTCGCTGGCGGTTTCCTACGACGATTACGGACAATTGCTCGGACAATTAGGGAACTACCAGGAAGCCCTCGCCTATAGCGATCGTGCTTTGCAGGTCCTACAAAAGCTGGTAGACGAGGGTCATAGTTCCGCTCCTAGAGAGAAAGGGATGCTGCTGGTCAATAGAGGGAGGTTGCTTTTGCAATTGGGACGATTGGACCAGGCAAAGTCGCTTTTTGAAGAAGGCATCCGCCTGGTGAAGGGAACATCGCGAGATGTATCTGCAGCGACAGCCGAAGCGGGTTTGCAGCTCATCAATATACAGTACAGAGAGAATCCCCGATGCCAGCTCGATTGGCAATGGTTTCCCAGGTATCACCAACTTGCATCGTACAGCGATGTAGCGTGGCTCACGCAAGCAGGACCGTTCTCAGAAGAAGAGCAGCGAGAGTGGGATCGTCTTATGCCGGACCAGAATCATGGTGTTGACTCAAAACGCTTATCAACGATTGTTGCCCAATCTCGCAAGAGAGAGCTTGCGGCTTGTTTGGAGGAAAAAAGGGAACCTCGCTTCCACTACCCTTTCATCCCGTATGATGACCTCGTATCACGAATAGCGGGCCTTTTACAGTTACGAACGGAGATCGAACACAAAGAGCCTAACGCTATCATTCGTCGTTTCTACCTGGGCGCAATTGACGAGCGGCTCGATGAATTGCACATGATAGCTGCGACGAGTAAGCAGGACGATGAAGCTTTCTGGACGTACAACAAGCGATTGAACTCCCTTCCAAATGTATCCGAAATGGAACTGGCGCTTCGTCAACTGACGAGTATACTGCAGCGGGGATTGCGCCGTGAGGATACCCGAGACGTCAGCGAGCAGATTATACAGCAGACACGTCATTGGATTATTGAACCTATGAATCTCGAGCCTCTGTATACAGGTTCTGAACAGGAGATAGAAGGGCAACCATCTTTTACTCAGGAGACACAGAAGCTCTTCTCTCCTGGCACGGTACAGCGTTTTTTTGCAGATGTCCTTCGACAATATCAGTTCCCCTGGACGATTACGCAGGATCCAGCCGCAGGTCACGCTCGCGTCAGTCTCAGCCGTCGGCAACTTACGCTGCCAGAAGATACGTGGATGAGCGTGAGCAAAATCAGGGAGTTACTTGGACACGAGATTGAAACGCATGCATTTCGCGCATCGGCTGGCGAGAAGTCTTCTTTGGCACTGCTTTCTATTGGTTTGCAGGGCTTCCTTGACACAGAGGAAGGCCTGGCCATCTATTATGCCCAGGAGGTCTCCCAACAGAGCTCCGCCAGCAAACCCAATAAAACCTGGATTGGTACGCTTGCTACTGGCCTGGCTTCTGGAGTAATCTGTGAACCGTTCACCTTCACACGTTTGCTCATGTTTTTAGAGTCAGTAAACGTGCTACGAAGCCTTCTAGCAGGAAGAGGTTTGACAGTAGCAGAGATCCGAGAAGATGCACGAAAGAATGCGCAAAGCCGCTGTCTTCGTACATGGCGAGGCGTGACACACCTTGTCCGCCCTGGCATCTGCTCGACAAAAGATACTGTCTATCTACGAGGCTTCCTTGCGGCATCTCAGGCTTTGATGGAGGAGGATGCAATGTTTGAACGTCTGATGGTCGGGTCAGTGGGGTTACATCATCTGGATGACCTGGCAGAAGTAGGTATTGTAAAACCTGCTGTTGTTCACAGACGGCTTGCAACCGATCCCGAGCTAGAGAGCTACATCATGCGATTCGCTGATGAGGCGTGAGGCAAGGGTTGAAAAAATGACCTACATCAGGTATGCTCTACCTGGGTAAGGTCTATCTCTCACCGAAAGGAGATGGCATTAATGATGGATCTGGAGTTCACCGTGTATGAAGACGATCCACGTGATCCAGAGGATGATGACGACGAAGGCGAATAAATAAGCAAAACTCATTGAGGATCGCCTACAATACCCTCTACAATTGTAGAGGGTATTGCCTTTCCTAATGAGGTGTTAAGCCTGTTCGTTGACAGAATAGGGTTCCAACCTGATAAGCAGATCGCCCAAACGCGCCTGGTCTCCCTCAGCGACAAGAATCTGTGTCACATGATGAGGCGCTGTAATACTTGGTGGGGTAGGAATATCAAAAAATCCAGGAGGAGTCTCTAGCGAGACAAGCAGATCCCCTGGCCGGACAACGTCATTTTCTTCCACATACCACTTTTCCACCGTGAGCGTGTCATGGATGCTCAATGTTGGAAACAGTTTGGGCACATACACTTCTATCATGGTAGATTTGACTCCAGTTATTGTTCTCATCAGTCGGTAGGTCTCCTTATTTTACAACTTTTTACAGGTATTACATACCTCGCCGTGTTTTTTACTGCCTCTTCAGGATGTATGCTATATTGCCAAGTATAACAAAAGAGACTCCCTGGCAAACATCTACTAGCGGCCATTTAGCAAATGGAAATAGCCGCTGGAGGACACTACGTCAAAGGACAAAAAGGGAAACACCCTCTTCATGCCCTTTTCTTTCCATGTGTAGCACTTCCTGTTGATGATGCCATCCCGAAAGTTGTGGAACGATGGGTTGTGAAGTCAGGCAGTAATAAGCAACAATTACAGGCATAGAACGTCCTGTTGACGTTCTTGGCTCCATTTCCAAAAGGAGGACGCTTTGCCTGTCCATCGTCACAAGAAGGATACCACATCCACTGCCCCTCACTCAACGCAAGAGCAACCGGCCCCCGCGTTGCCAGATCAGCAAACCTTCCAGCAGCATTTGCGTTCCCCCTCAAATAATTCCTTCTTTCCTGCAAAGGTGGCGTACATCGCACACCTTGCATATTTCCGGCTCAGGTGGTACTACAACATCAAATTGTCGTTGTTGTATCTTCGCAACAATATCATCAACAGAGCTGAGTACCAGTTTCATATCCTCCTCCTGATAGGGAACCTCCATAATCGCGTCTTCTTTTCGTTCCTCAACTGTCCAGTAGAGAAGAAGACGCTGGGGAAATTGCCCTGTCCATTTGTGTAATGCATAAGCGTAGAGATACAACTGCTCTTTGTAATTTGTAAGTCGCGGAGAATCTTTCTCTGGTCGATGGAGTGTTTTGAAGTCCAGTATCTCCAATCCGTTCTGCCCACTTTTCAGCAGGTCTATTTTACCGGTCAAAATGTACGTGTCCTGCTCTACCCGAATACCTAACTCGGTTGCCTGTATACTCTGCATCTCTTGCCGGTTTTGTTGAAAGTAGGTAAGAACTTGATGAAAAGCTTGCTCTTTTTTCATGGAGGTGACAGGGTTCATGGTAGTACACAGTAGAAATGTAAAAACCTTCTCAAACAATACTCGTACTTGCTGTTCGTCTAACGCGTCGAGCTGACTGTCGAGGGTGCGGCGATGAATTTGTTCGATGGTTTGGTGAACAAGTTGACCAAAAAAAGCTTCAACTGAATGAGAGGGGGCAAAACGATGCTCATGGAAAAACTGATAGCGTCGAGGGCAGGTCATATATGTCTGGATGTGAGTTGTAAAACCATAACGAGGCTTTGGCGGCAGATATTCTCTGGTATCAACAGGTTTCGGCATCATCATAAGGCTTTTGCGACTGGATGACCACGAAGGTACATCACGCCAGAGAGGGGCAAAATACGCATGAGGTTGTTTAGTTGCTGTGAGAACCAGCAAATTTTTGGCACGTGAGAAAGCTACATAATACAGACGTCTGCAATCACAGCCAGGAATGCGGTGAGTTGGTTCAAAAGGATCATGGTGATAGAAGCGCTGCAAATCCACGTGTTCATCAGCCGAAGACGAGGGAGTTTTATCCATCCTGCCGACGAAAACGACTGGAAATTCTAAGCCCTTTGCCTGGTAGATGGTCATAATCTGGACATGCCCTTTCAGAAATGGCTGCTCTTCGTCTTGATTGACTCCGTCCTCAAATAGGAAAGAGAAAAATCGGTCAAAGAAATCTGTGCTTATCTCTTCCAGTTTATCTAACGTGATTGAGCTATGACGGTAGTGTTTCTGGAAGGTTTGCAGCAGTTTGGAGAACAATACCAGGTTAGATTTTTTGCTCTCGCACGTCATAAAAGAGAAAAATGGCTCAAGAAAGATGAGGCGATAGAAATAGTCGGCCAATTTCGAGGTGCTTACCGAACTTTGTTCCTGCCCATTCAACGGTATTTCTTTTGCGATGGTTTGCAGTTCTTTCCCAAGTGCTGGATAGAGGCGACAGTGTTCTGCTAGTTGAATTCGACAATCATGGATATAGTTTGGGAAAAAGCTTTCCTGTATCGTCGGGTGCTGCTGCCCTTGAGGATAGTGGAGAATGTGCATAAAACAAGCAAGAAGCAGTGATATCTCTTGCTGATCAAAGAATGCTCTGGCACGCGGACAGGAGGCCGGTATACCTTTGTTTTTGAGCGCGTCTATATAGGCATCGCTCATGTAGGATCGTACAGAATAGAGGAGAAGCGCGACCTCGTTGTAGTCGCTGATGTGTCCCTGTTGTTTGAGTGAGTACACCAGTTGAGCAAATTGCTCTGCTTCGGCATGAATGTCAACATCTTCGATGCTGATGATAGATGGATACGCGGGATATTGCCAACCGGAAACAGCACCAATTGTCTTCTCGGTTCGTAGCGGAGTTCCACCTGGATTGGACCAATCAAAAGAACTCATCCACCTATTACACGTGTCGATGATTCCTGGATGCGAACGATAATTTGTAATGAGATAAAATTGCTTACAATCTGGAAAGGTATCGGTAAAGGTAAGAATATTGCGAACGGTCGCTCCACGAAAACGGTAAAGAGCCTGGTCCTCATCTCCGATCACGAAAAGGTTTTTAGGTTCACAGCCAGAGGCAAGCAAGGTGAGAATGCGCTCCTGGATATAGTTGGTATCCTGGTATTCATCAACAAGCACATACCGGATATCTTGAGTAATCTTCTGAAAAGTGTCCTGCTGAGTCAGGAGGTTATAGGCACATTTCTGTAAGTGCGCGAAATCAATACTGTTTGTGCGTGCAAGTATGTGTTGGTAGTGATGATACGCACGGGTCAGGTAACATAAAAATGTCTCCTTCGTTGTCGGATAGGCTCTCAGGATGGGAAAGGCTGCCCTTAACCTGTCAAATATGAGTTCTTCAGCAATGGTATCGAAGTAAAACTTGAGCTTTTTCGCGATATTCCAGGCTGTTCCCCAACGATCCCGGAAAAAAGCCCTCGTGCTGGAAGGACAAATTTCGTTGAGGTGTTCAAAGATCAGTAATTGTTGCGTAAATTGATCGAGTGTTTCATATTTAGTGCCCAATGAAGTACGATGAAGGTACTCGTTGACCAGTTGCTGACAAATACTATGGATCGTGCCAATCTTGAGCCTGGATAAGTCGCCATGATATCCGACATTTTGAGCAATGGATGTAAGGCGATCTTGCAACTCATATGCCGCTTTTTCTGTATAGGTGCAGAGTACGAGTTGCGAGGGTTCCGCATCTTTACACAACAATAAATTCATGGCCAATAGTGTAAGACTGCGCGTTTTGCCAGAACCTGGTCCGGCAATAACGAGTAATGGACCCTGCTTGTGAGAGACAATGTCCCGCTGCTCTTTATTCATAACATAAGCAGCTTTCAGCAATTCTGGAGCGATCATCGCGACGTTATTCCCCCGTTCGTGCGATATAGCTTACTTACTATAATTGAAAAGCAAATTGTATGTCAATACGATTAGCAGAATGGTACAGGCGCAATAGATGTAAAGTTCAGTGAAAGCATGATTCTGCATAATTTGATAAGAGATTCATCCCATTCTGTGCCTTCAAGGTATAGCATAAAGTAGGGGTAGTATGTATAATAATGGGCATTAACAGATGAGACCAGGAAAAGTTGATCATTGCTTTAGTGCTAGCAAGGGGACTATAAAAGTGAGTCTTGTTCTGACTATCCCTGAGCCGGGGCAGTTGGTAGATGTCCGGCAGCGTCGGTACGTGGTTGTGGATGTGGTTGAGGGAACGTTACCCCTTGACCCGCTCAAGGTGGAGAGCCTGAGTCAGTCATACCAGCGTTCACAGAGACAGCATCTTGTTGCGCTTGCCTCGGTGGAGGATGACGACCTCGGCGAGGAACTGCAGGTCATCTGGGAAGTGGAGCCCGGCGTCAAAGTCACCGAAAGAAATGCGCTCCCCGTTCCCGTCGGCTTCGATGCTCCCGAGCGGCTGGACACCTTTCTCAACGCGGTCCGCTGGGGAGCCGTCTCCAGCGCTGACATTAAGTCCCTGCAAGCTCCTTTTCGTAGTGGCGTCGAGATGGAAGATTACCAGCTTGACCCGGTCGTGCGAGCTATCCAGATGCCGCGTGCCAACCTGCTGATCGCCGATGATGTCGGACTGGGCAAGACTATTGAGGCCGGCCTGGTGTGCCAGGAGCTAATCATACGTCATCGTGCGCGCAAGATACTGATCATCTGCCCCGCAGCACTGCAGGTGCAGTGGCGCGACCAGATGCGCGACAAATTCGGCCTGGAATTTCGCATCGTCGATAGCGTGCTTTTGAAAGACTTGCGCCGCCAGCGCGGGCTGCATGTCAACCCCTGGACACACTTTCCCCGCCTCATCACCTCGGTTGACTTCCTCAAGCGCGAGCGCCCACTGCGCCTCTTCAGCGAAGTGCTGCCGCCCAATGGTGAGCCGACCTACCCGCGTAAATTTGATCTGCTCATCGTGGATGAGGCCCATAACGTCGCTCCGTCCGGGAAGGGGCAGTACGCCACGGACTCACAGCGCACCCTGGCCCTGCGCCGCCTCGCTCCCCACTTTGAGCATAAGCTCTTTCTCTCAGCGACGCCCCATAACGGCTATTCCGAAAGTTTTACCGCGCTGCTGGAACTGCTGGACAACCAGCGTTTCGCCAGGGGGGTCAAGGTCAACCGCGAACAACTGCACACGGTGATGGTCCGCCGCCTCAAATCCGAACTGCCGCCTCGCTGGGATGGGACACCGCGTTTTCCAAAGCGCGTGCTGGAGCCCATCGAGGTGAACTACAGCGTGGAGGAACGCGAGGCACATCGCCTCCTGCAGGTGTACGCGCACTCACGGCTGGCGAAAACATCCGACGAGGTGGAAAAATACGCCAGCGAGTTTGTGCTGAAGCTGCTCAAGAAACGCCTCTTTTCATCGCCGGAGGCCTTTGCCACCACGCTGAGGCAGCACGAGAACTCGCTGGCCAATGCCCGCAGGCGCAGCACATCGGCCTTCAAGGCCACTATCGGCATCCTGCGCCGCCAGGTGGAGCAGGCTGAAGAAGAGACCGACAACGACGACGAACTGGAAGAGGCCAACGCCGTTGCCCTGGAGGCCGCCGCGCCGCTCTTCCGCGAGCCATCCGCCGACGAAAAGCGGTTGCTCGTCCAGATGCGCGAATGGGCCACAAGGGCTCGCACGCGTGCCGATAACAAAGCCGACGAACTCATCGCCTGGCTGCACCGCACGATCAAGCCCGGGGGTGCATGGTCAATGCAGCGCGTAATCATCTTCACAGAGTATCGCGCCACCCAGAAGTGGCTACATGACCTGCTGGAACGCGAGGGCCTGGCCGAACCGGAACGCCTGCTCACGCTGTACGGGGGCATGAAAGCCGACGATCGCGAACGGATCAAAGCGGCTTTTCAGGCCGACCCGCGCGAATCGCAGGTGCGTATCCTGCTGGCAACGGATGCCGCCTCCGAGGGGATCGACCTGCAGAACCATTGCAGCCGCCTCATTCACTACGAGATCCCCTGGAATCCCAATCGCCTGGAGCAGCGCAACGGGCGTATTGACCGTCACGGTCAGCGTGCCTCCGAGGTCAACATCTATCACTTTGTCAGCAGCAAGTTCCGCAATGCCCCGGTGGGAGAAGACCTGCATGTTGGGGAGCTGGATGATGACCTGGAATTTTTGATGCGAGCCGTGCGCAAGGTCGAGTCCATCCGCGAGGACCTGGGAAAGGTCGGTCCCGTGATTGCCGAGCAGGTGGAGGATGCCATGCTCGGGCGCAGGCGGCGACTGGAGACGCGTACCGCCGAGGAAAAGGCCGCGCCCCTGCGCAGCCTGTTGAAGTTCGAG
>WNGP01004624.1_pt1 | contig 13380 bp, 12 predicted proteins | sample 5407671 | NCBI WGS metagenome assembly WNGP01 (sample SAMN13153381, study PRJNA577476) | soil metagenome | isolation source: 40 cm soil or saprolite under Garry oak tree replicate 2 | place: USA:California | collected 2016-06-15 | reverse complement strand
ACGTCGACCTGGGCCATCCGGAACTCGCCCGGCCTGACCGACGGGTCCGGGGTGAACGACGGTATCTCCCGGGCCCTGGCGTAGTTGAACGAGACGTCGGTGACCAGGTCCCTGATCACCGGGAAGGTCCGCATCGGCGTGATCGTCAGCGTCTCGTCCGGCGCGAAGACCGACATCCGGGTCATGCAGGCCAGCCGCGGCCGCCCGTTGATCTCCATCGAGCACGACCCGCACTTGCCGGCCTTGCAGTTCCACCGGATGGCCAGGTCGCCGGCCTGGGTGGCCTGCAGCCGGTGCAGCACGTCCAGGACGACCTCGCCCTCGTTGACCTCGACCTGGTAGCCGGCGAGCCCGCCGGCGCCCGCGTCCCCGCGCCAGACCCGCAGCGCAGCCGTGTACCCCATCAGTGCCTCTCCTCAGCAGCGCCGACGCTGGCGCCAGACCCTGTTTGTCCAGGCAGGCCGGCCAGCTCTTCCTCGGTCATGTACTTCTTCAGCTCGGACACGTCGAACAGCTCGAGCAGGTCGATCCGCATCGGCACGATCGGCTGCCGCTTTAGCGACACACCGCCGTCGGCGTCAACGGAGCAGATCAGGTTGATCTTCCGCCATTCCAGCGACATGCCCGGGTAGTCGTCCCTGGTGTGGCCGCCGCGCGACTCCTGCCGCTCCAGCGCGGCCTGCGCCACGCACTCCGCGACCACCAGCATGTTCCGCAGGTCCAGCGCCAGGTGCCAGCCCGGGTTGTAGGCCCGGCCGCCCTCCGCGCTGACCTGCGCCGCCCGGGCCCGCAGCTTGTCCAGCTCGACCAGCGCGGTCTTCAGCTCGGACTCGCGCCTGATCAGCCCGACCAGGTCGAACATGATCTGCTGCAGCTCGGCGTGGATGGCGTAGGGGTTCTCGCCTTCGGCCCGCTCCAGCGGCTCCACCGCCACCGCGGCGGCCGCGTCCAGGGAAGCATCGGACACCGACGGCCGGCCGGACTCAGCCAGCGCGGACACGTATTCGGCCGCGCCGAGCCCGGACCTCCGGCCGAAGACCAGCAGGTCGGACAGGGAGTTGCCGCCCAGCCGGTTGGATCCGTGCATGCCGCCGGACACCTCGCCCACCGCGAACAGGCCGGGCACTGCGGCGGCCCCGGTGTCCGGGTCCACCTCCACCCCGCCCATCACGTAGTGGCAGGTCGGGCCGATCTCCATCGGCTCCTTGGTGATGTCCACGTCGGCCAGCTCCTTGAACTGGTGGTACATGGACGGCAGCCGCCGCAGGATCTCCTCGGCGGGCAGCCGGCTCGACACGTCCAGGAACACCCCGCCATGCTCCGACCCGCGGCCCGCCTTGACCTCGGAGTTGATCGAGCGGGCCACCTCGTCGCGAGGGAGCAGTTCCGGCGGCCGCCGGTTGTGATCCGGGTCGTCGTACCAGCGGTCCGCGTCCTCCTCGGTCTCGGCGTACTGGGCGCGGAACACGTCGGGCACGTAGCCGAACATGAACCGCTTGCCCTCGGAGTTGCGCAGCACGCCGCCGTCGCCGCGCACCGACTCGGTGACCAGCAGGCCGCGCACCGAGGGCGGCCACACCATCCCGGTCGGGTGCAGCTGGACGAACTCCATGTTCAGCAGCTTGGCCCCGGCCCGCAGCGCCAGTGCGTGCCCGTCGCCGGTGTACTCCCAGGAGTTCGAGGTGACCTTGTACGTCTTGCCGATGCCGCCGGTGGCCAGCACCACCGCGGGCGCCTCGAACAGCACGAACCGGCCGGTGTCCCTGAAGTAGCCGAACGCCCCGGCGATCCGCCCCCCCTCGACCATCAGCTCGGTGATCGTGGTCTCGGCGAATACCCGGATCATCGCCTCGGGATCGCCGAACTCCACCGCGTCGGCCTGCTGCATCGCGACGACCTTCTGCTGCAGGCTGCGGATCATCTCCAGGGTACTCGTGCCCGCCGAAGTTCCGCTGGCTGATCTTGCCGTCCTTGGTCCGGTCGAAGACCGCGCCCCAGGCCTCGAGCTCCCAGACCCGGTCCGGGGCCTCCTTGGCGTGCAGTTCGGCCATCCGCCAGTTGTTCAGGAACTTGCCGCCGCGCATCGTGTCGCGGAAGTGGACCTGCCAGTTGTCCTTCGGGTTCACGTTGCCCATGGCGGCCGCGCAGCCGCCCTCGGCCATGACCGTGTGCGCCTTGCCGAACAGGGACTTGGAGATGATCGCGGTCTTCTTTCCGCATCGCCGCGCCTCGATCGCCGCACGCAGCCCGGAACCGCCCGCGCCGACGACCACCACGTCGTACGAATAACGGCCAATCTCGTCGGCCAACACAGCGTCGCTCATACCACAGCCCGTTCGGTTAATTAAAGATTCTTGGATCTGGGAAGGCCCCGCTGGCCACAAGCAGGATGTACAGGTCGGCCAGCATCAGCGTGCCGAGCGTGATCCAGGCGAGCTGCATGTGCCGCACGTTCAGCCACGAGATCTTCGTCCAGGCCCAGTACCTGACCGGGTGCTTGGAGAAGTTCTTCAGCCGGCCGCCGGTGATGTGCCGGCAGGTGTGGCAGCTCAGCGTGTATCCCCAGAGCAGGACCACGTTGGCCAGCATGATCAGCGTGCCGAGCCCCAGCCCGAAGTCTCCGTCCGGCCCGCGGAACGCCTGCGTCAGGTCGTAGGTGTTCAGGATCGAGATGACGACGACGGCGTAGAAGAAATACCGGTGCAGGTTCTGCATGATCAGCGGGAACCGGGTCTCGCCGGTGTATCTGGCGTGCGGCTCGCGCACCGCGCAGGCCGCGGGCGCGCGCCAGAATGCCCGGTAGTACGCGCGGCGGTAGTAATAGCAGGACAGCCGGAAGCCGAGCACGAGCGGCAGCGACACCAGCGCGTACGGGATGATCGGCGGCACCGCCGGGAACCAGTGGCCCAGGCTGCTCGACCCGGCCACGCATTCGCCGCTGATGCACGGCGAGAAGAAAGGCGTCAGGTAATGGTACTTGGCCACGTAATACCAGTGGCCGGTGAAAACGTGCACGGTGGCATAGGCAACCCAGATCGTGAGCAGGGTCGCGGTGATACGCGGTGCCCGCCACCAGGGGTCCTTGCGGAACGTGCGTTCGGAAATCTGCGCCCGCGTCCTGGCCGGCGCTTCCGGTGCCTGTGTCATCCTCAGCGTCCTCGCTGCTTTCGATGGTAAGCGTAACGCCACGCGCCGCCTGCCAGAACAAGCCGGCTTTTCCGCGTGATGTCAAGAACTTAATCCAGTCAGTGGGGTTATGCAGTGACCGAGACCTCATCGTGGCATGTGACCCTGGCTACACTCCTGTCCGGTGACGTTCATCTACCACATCGCGGTCGCGGCCGACTGGAAGCGGGCGGTACGCGACGGGCAGTACACCATGTCGACGCGCGGCCTGACCCTGGCCGAGCAGGGATTCATCCACGCCTCGACGGCCGCCCAGGTCACCCTGGTCGCCAACGCGTTCTACCGGGGCGTCCCCGACCTGCTGCTACTGGTCATTGACCCCGAACGGGTAGGTCCGGAGATCCGCTACGAGCACGTGCCCGGCCAGGCCGATCCCTACCCTCACATCTACGGCCCCCTCAACACCGACGCCGTGCTCGAAGCCCGCCCCTTCGCCCCCGCCCCCGAGGGTCAGTTCTCGTTTCCATGATCGTGGCCAGTTTCGGGCAAATAGCGCCCATTTCTGGCCATGATCATGCAGAGATGGCGAGCGCGCGGCGGAGGAAGTCGAGCTGGAGCAGGAGCAGGTTCTCCGCCACCGTCTCCTGCGAGGCCATGTGCGTGATGCCGGACAGCGGCAGCACCGTGTGCGGGTAGCCGGCCGCCAGCAGCGCGCCGGACAGGCGCAGCGTGTGCGCCACCACCACGTTGTCGTCCGCCAGCCCGTGGATCAGCATGAGCGGTCGGAGGGGTCCGGTGGGGTCCGGGGGGTCGTCCACCCGGGCCAGCGCCGGAATCAGCGAGGACCGCTGGTACGGCCCGGGATCCTGGTCCGGCTGCCCCAGGTAGCGCTCGGTGTAGTGGGTGTCGTAGAGGCGCCAGTCGGTGACCGGCGCGCCGGCGATGGCCGCGTGGAACACGTCCGGGCGGCGCAGCACGGCCAGCGCGGCCAGGTAGCCGCCGAACGACCAGCCGCGGATCGCGACCCGGCCGGTGTCCAGGTCGGCGAAGCGGGCCGCGGCCTCGCGCAGCGCGTCGACCTGGTCCTCAAGGACCGGCTCGGCCAGGTCGCCGGCCACCGCGCGCTCCCACTCCGGGCCGCGGCCAGGAGTGCCCCGGCCGTCCGCGATGACCACCGCGAACCCCTGCTCGGCGAACCACTGCGCGGTCAGGTAGGCGGAGCGGGCCTTCAGCACCCGCTGCGCGTGCGGGCCGCCATACGGGTCGAGCAGCACCGGCAGCCTCCCCTGCCCAGACTGGCCCTGCCCAGACTGGCCCTGCCCGGACTGGCCCTGCCCAGACTGGTGCCAGGACGGGAACAGCACTGCGGTGCGGATCTCCCGCGGCCCGGCGCCGAACAGGACCGGCCGGGGCGCCGGCAGCGCCGGACGCTCGGCCAGCGAGGCCAGTTCGGCCACCGGCCTGCGATCGCGGTACACCCGGACCGTCACGCCGTCGTCGTCCAGGCTGCGACTGGAGGTGACCGTGGTCCCGCCCGCGCGGGTGCCCGCCTCGACACCGGCGCCCTCGCCGACCCGGCTGAGGCCGCCGGGACCGTAGGTCCACAGCCCGATCTCGGTGGGTTCGGCGGACGCCTGGAACAGCACGGTGTCACCGTCAACGCCGATGACGCCGCGCACCTGCAGGCCGGGCGGGGTGACGGGCTCGGCGGGCGCGCCGGGCGCGCCGACCAGCAGGCGGCGGGTGCCCTCGCGGTCGGCGGTCCACACCAGCGCGCCGTCCGCGGTCCAGGCCGGGACGCCGGGGACGATCTCCAGCCAGGTCGGGTCGGTGTCCTCGCGCAGCACCTCGGCCCGGCCGGTGCCGGCGTCGACGGACAGCAGCCGCATCGTCCGCTGGTCCCGGCTCTGCACGACCACCAGCGGGTCGTGCTCGCCCTCCCAGCAGGCCGTCACCAGGTAGGGAAACGCGTCGCGTCCGGTATCCACCTCTGCCGTGGTGCCGTCCAGCCTGGCCAGCAGGAGGGACACCTCGGCGTTCGGGGTGCCGGCGGCCGGGTAAGCCACCTCGGCGGGCGGCCGCTCCGGGTTGGCCGGGTCGGCGATGTGCCACCGGTTCACCGGCGTCTCGTCCACCCGCGCCACCAGCAGCGCCGAGCCGTCCGGGGACCACCAGTAGCCGCGGTGCCGGTCCATCTCCTCGGCCGCGATGAACTCCGCCAGCCCGAACGTCACGTGCGCGGCGCCCCGCGGGCCGGCCAGCACCCGGTCTTCGGCGGGGTCGGCCAGGCTGGCCACCCGCAGCGCCCCGGCGCGGACGTAGGCCAGCCGCTTCCCGGTCGGGTCGGGCCGGGGATCCAGCGCCGGGGCGGGCACCGGGACCTCGTACGAGACGGCGTCCTCGCGGGTCAGGTCGACCCCGTAGACCCGCCCCGACCAGGAGAAGACCGCCATCGTGAGGTCCGCGTCCGTGGCGTAGGCCACGATGCCCCCGGCCTGCTCCCTGACCCGTTCCCGGCGGGCACGCTCCTGCGGCGGCAGGTCCTGCTCGTCGCCGCCCATGGCCCGCGGGTCCACGACCAGCCGCTCCGGGCCGCGGCCCACGTCCAGCACCCACAGGCAGGTCACCGGGTCGCTGCCGCCCTGGGTCCGCAGGAAGGCCACCCGGGCGCCGTCGGGTGAGATGCGGAACGCCCTCGCCACGCCGAGCGTGAACCGTCTGGTCCTGGCTTCCTGTCGCGGGAAACTCTCGGTCATGGCACAGCATCTTGCCAGTTCCGGCGGATCCCGCAGCGGCCGATAGGCTCGCGGTAAGCGAGCCAAGGGCGAGCGGAAGGCACAGCATGGGTTCGGCGGAGAGCGGGCGGCGGTTGCTGCTGGTGCATGCACACCCGGATGACGAGTCGATCGGCACCGGGGCGACGATGGCCAAGTACGCCGCCGAGGGGGTGCGGGTCACGCTCGTCACCTGCACGCTCGGCGAGCACGGGGAGATCATCCCGCCGTCGCTGGCGCACCTGGCCGCGGAGTCGGAAGACCGGCTGGGGGAGTATCGCATCGGCGAGCTGGCCGCCGCCTGCGCTGAGCTCGGCGTGACCGACCACAGGTTCCTCGGCGCCCCGGGCCGTTGGCGTGACTCGGGCATGATGGGCACCGACGCCAACGACGATCCGCGCTGCTTCTGGCGCGCCGACGTGAACCAGGCCGCGGACGCGCTGCTCGCCGTCATCCGCGACATACGGCCGCAGGTGCTGGTGACCTACGACGCCAACGGCTTCTACGGGCACCCCGATCACATCCAGGCGCACCGGGTGGCCTGCCGGGCTTTCCAGCAGGCCGCCGACCTCGGCGTGGCCAAGTTCTACGCCACCGCCGGCCCCGGATCCGGCGGGGTCACCACCGAGATCGACGCCACCGCCTACCTTGACCGGAAGCTGGCGGCGATGCGCGCGCACGCCACGCAGGTCACCGTGGACGCCCCGTTCTTCGCGCTGTCCAATCAGATCAGGCACCAGGCGCTCGGCGTGGAGTACTACACCCTGCTGGCCGGGCGGCGCGGACCCGACGACCCGGGCGGTCGCGAGACGGACCTATTTGCCCAGTAACCTGCTCCCATGGCAGTACCGGCTGGCAGGAATGGCACGACCGGCAAGCGCGGGATGGGGCCGCTCGCCACCGTCGGCGTGTACGGCGTGCTGTTCCTGTTCGGCGCGGTGCAGGGGGTGATCGGCAGCTTCCAGTACAGCCGGGCGTCCGGGTGGGTGCCGGTGACCGCGCTGGTGTGCTGTGCCGTCATCCTGGCCACCTGCCTGCTGGCGGCCTGGGCCACGCGCTCGGTCAGCGGCGCGGTCATGCCCGGAATGGGCTGGGTCATCGCGTCGTTCGTACTATCCATGCCGGTCTCGAATGGCAGCGTCATCATCACTAGCACCACGCCCGGCAAGTGGTACCTGTACGGCGGCACGCTCAGCGTGGCGGCGGGGGTGGTCGCGGCGTTCGCGGGCATGATCCGATGGGCCCCGTCCAGGTGAGCGACGTCGATCAGGCCGCTTTCCGGCGGGCGGCGGGCCAGTTCCCCGGCGGCATCGTCGTCGTGACGACCAGCGCCGGCCACGCGATGACCGTCAGCGCGTTCGCGTCGGTGTCGCTCGAGCCGCCGCTCGTGCTGTTCTGCGCGGAGAAGATCGCCCGGTTCCACGATGCCGTCCTCGCGGCCGGATCCTGGGCGGTGTCCGTCCTGGCCGAGGACGGAGAGAAGACCGCGCGCTGGCTGGCCACCCGGGGCCGCCCGCTGGACGGGCAGCTGGACGGGGTGGCCCATCATCCGGGCCCGGTCACCGGCGCGCCCCTGCTCGACAATGCGCTGGCCACCCTGGAGTGCCAGACCGCCGCGGTGTACGACGGCGGCGATCACAGCATCATCGTCGGCCAGGTGACCGCCGTGGACGGCCCGGCGGACCCGTCGGCCCGCGGCCCCCTGGTGCACCACGCGGGCCGCTACCGCCGCCTGCGCCCCGCGGAGGACTAGGACCGGATCGCGGCTTCAATCTGGGCGAGCCCCCAGTCGAGGTCTTCCTGGCTGATGACCAGGGGCGGCGCGAGCCTGATCACGTTGCCATGGGTTTCCTTGGCCAGCACGCCGCGGGCGGCGAGCCGCTCGCACACCTCGCGCCCGGGCAGCGACGCGAACTCCAGGGCGGCCCACAGCCCGCGGCCACGTACCTCGCTCACCGCGGAGCGCGGCAGCGCGGACAGCCGCGCGTGCATCCGCTCCCCGAGCGCCCTCGCCCGCGCCTGGTACTCTCCGGTGCGCAGCATGGCGACGACCTCCCGCGCGACCGCACAGGCCAGCGGGTTGCCGCCGAACGTGGACCCGTGCTGGCCCGGACGCAGCACGCCGAGCACGGGCCAGGTGGACACCATCGCGGAGACCGGCACGATGCCGCCGCCCAGGGCCTTGCCGAGCAGGTAGGCGTCGGGCACCACGTCCTCCGCCGTGCAGGCGAACGTGTGCCCGGTGCGGCCGAGGCCGGACTGGATCTCGTCGGCGATCATCAAGATGCCGTGCGTGGTGCACAGCTCCCGGATCCCGGCCAGGAACCCGGATGGCGGCACGACCACCCCGGCTTCGCCCTGGATCGGCTCGACCAGCACGGCGACCACGCGCTCGCCGAGCTCGCCGACCGCCGCGGTCAGCGCGTCCAGGTCGCCGTAGGACACGATGCGGAACCCGGGCGTGTACGGCCCGAAGTCCGCCCGGGCGTCGGGGTCGGTGGAGAAGCTGATGATCGTGGTCGTCCGGCCGTGGAAGTTCCCGCTGAACGCGATGATCACCGCCTGGTCGGCGGGGACCCCCTTGACCGTGTAGCCCCACTTGCGCGCGACCTTGATCGCGGTTTCGACCGCCTCCGCGCCGGTGTTCATCGGGAGCACCACCTCCATCCCGGCCAAGTCGGCCAGCTCGGCGCAGAACGGTCCGAACTGGTCGTGCTCGAACGCCCGGCTGACCAGCGTGAGGTGCTCGAGCTGCCGCTGCGCGGCGGCGATCAGCCGTGGGTGCCGGTGGCCGAAGTTCAGCGCCGAGTAGGCGGCGAGCAGGTCGAGATAGCGACGCCCCTCCACGTCGGTCACCCAGGCGCCCTCGGCCTCGGCGGCGACGACCGGCAGCGGATGGTAGTTGTGTGCGCCGTACTCGCTGCTGAGCTTGAGCAGGCCGGTCATGGTCTCGGTCATCGTGTTCCCCCTCAGGGCCGTAGTTCCAGCGTGCAGCACTTAGGTCCGCCGCCACCCTTGAGCAACTCGGACACGTCGACGCCGACCGGCTCGAACCCGCGCTCGCTGAGCTGGGCGGCCAGGCCGGCTGCCTGGACCGGCAGGACGACCTGGCGGCCGTCGCTGACCGCGTTCAGGCCGAGCACCTCGGCGTCCTCGTCTTTCGCCTCGATCAGTTCGGTGAACTGCTCGGCGATGGCCGCCCGCCCGGCGTCGTCGAACGCGGCCGGGTAGTACATGGCGGTGTCGGCGTCCAGCACGCACAGGGCGGTGTCCAGGTGGTAGAAGCGCGGGTCGACCAGGCGCAGGCTCACCACGGGCAGCCCGAACAGGTCCGTCAGCTCGGCGGCGACGGCCTGGTCGCTGCGGAAGCCGTAGCCGGCCAGCAGCGTGCCGCCGGCGAACAAGATGTCGCCCTCGCCCTCGTGGACGTGCTCGGGCGTCCGCACCTCGGTGTAGCCACGGCCGAGAAACCAGTCCGCATAGGCGTCGGCTTCCCCGGCCCGCTGCGGGTAGCGGAAGTGCGCGCCGAGCACCTTCCCGCCGATCACGGTCGCGCCGTTGGCGGCGAACACCATGTCGGGCAGCCCGGCCACCGGCTCGATGATCCGCACGTCGTGCCCGAGCTCGAGGTAAACCTCACGAAGCCGGGCCCACTGCCGCATGGCGTTGGCGGCGTCGGTCGGCTTGTCCGGTTCCATCCACGGGTTGATGGCGTACGTGACGGCAAAGTGCTCCGGCGGGCACATCAGGTACCCGCGCGCTGAAGCCCGGCGCTCTACGCTGCGCTCCCTTGTGATCATGAGCTCAGGGTAGGGGTTCCCCGGACCGGAAAACACACGCTGGCCATGCGTGTCAGCGAAGAATCATTGCGTAATAGCGCGCCGAAACGGCAGTTTATTGTCCGCAGGCCTCGCCGGTCACGGCTTCCTGGCTACTCCGCAGTAGGCGGCCGCCGCATGGTCGGCCGCGCCGTCCGGCCCGCGCCCGTCCGATCCCCGTCCGTCCGGCCGCCAGCGCTGGCACGGCACCACGCCGGGCTCGATCAGGTCCAGGCCGTCGAAGAAGCTGGCCAGTTCGTCCGGCCTGCGCAGCAGGTACGGGGCGGACGCGCTGACGCCGTACCGCGGCCGCGCGCTTTCGTCGTATCGCCGCTGTGCGCTGCCGATGCCCGGGTTCTCGGCCACCCCGTCGGCGATCACGAGGTAGCTGCCCGCGGGCAGCGCGTCCATCAGCTGACTGACGATGGACCGCGCCGCGCCGTAGTCGTCGACGTGGCCGAGGATGCCCAGCAAGATCAGCGCGACCGGCTTGGACAGCGCGAGCGTGCTGGCCGCGCCGGCCAGCACCGCGGCCACGTCACGCAGGTCGGCGTCGGTGTAGCAGACCGTCCCTTCCGGGGTGCTGGCCAGCATCGGGTTGCTGAGCAGCGCCTTGGCGTGGATGAGGACCGCCGGGTCGTTGTCGGCGTAGACGATGCCGCTGTCCGGCGCGATGCGCTGCGCGATCTCGTGGGTGTTCCCTCCGGCGGGCAGGCCAGCCCCGATGTCGAGGAACTGCCGCATCCGGGCCGGCCCGGCCAGGAAGCGGACCGCCCTGACCAGGAATGCGCGCTCGGCCCGCGCGGTCTCGGCGAGGTGCGGGAACTCCCTGCTGATCTCCTCGCCGGCGCCCTTGTCGGCGGCGAAGAAGTCCCGGCCGCCGAGCCAGTAGTTCCACACCCGGGCCGGGTGCGGCATGCTCACCTCGAGTCCGGCCGGGGGCGGGCCCCACGGCTCGTCGGCCTCACGACCCTGCCGACCGCCGCCGGGAGCGTGGCCGCCGGCGGGAGTTGCGGCCGGGCGTGGCCCCGGGTCCTGGCCGGCACCGGGGCCGGCCGGCCCGGCACCGCGGCCGCCGTCAGGGACGGCGGCCCCGTGCTTTGCTTCGGAAGCGCGCCTGCGGAACATTTCTCAAATCATGCCGCACCCATGCAAGTGCGCGATGCCGTTTCCGCCGAGCCTCGCGGTTCGTATCTCGTCCCGGCCAGCCCTGCCTAACCGGACCGATGTGCCACCCGCCCCGAACACAGCGTCCGCAGCCGCTCCGCGGCGGCGGCGATCCGCTCGTCGGTGGCGGTGAGGGCCACCCGGACGTGGTGACGGCCGGCCGGGCCGTAGAGCTCGCCGGGCGCGACCAGGATGCCGCCCTCGGCCGCGAGCAGTTCGGCCGCTGACCAGCAGTCGTACGCGGGGTGCGTGACCCACAGGTACAGCCCGGCCTCGGAGTGGTCGACGGCCCAGCCCGTCTCGGCGAACGCCGCCCGCAGCGCCGAACGCCGTCCCGCATACCGCTGCCGCTGCTCGAGAGCGTGCGCGTCGTCGTCGAGCGCCGCCGTCATCGCGGCCTGCACCGGGCCCGGCATGATCATTCCGGCTTGCTTCCTGATCGCCAGCAGGTCCGCGACCAGCGCCGGGTCGCCGGTCACGAACCCCGCCCGGTAGCCGGCCAGGTTGGACCGCTTGGACAGCGAATGAACGGCCAGCACGCCGTCCCGCGACGGGCCGCAGACGTCGGGGTGCAGCACCGAGACCGGCGAGGATTCCCAGCCCAGCGAGATGTAACACTCGTCGGACGCCACCACCGCGCCGCGTTCCCTGGCCCACTCCACCACCTTGCGCAGGTGGCCGGCCGGCAGCACCCGCCCGGTCGGGTTGGACGGCGAGTTCAGCCAGACCAGCTTCACCCGGGCCGGGCCGGCGGACAGCAGGCTGTCGGAGGCCACGACAGAGGCTCCGGCGAGCCGCGCACCGATGTCGTACGTGGGGTAGGCCAGCTCGGGGTGCAGCATCACGTCGCCAGGTCCGAGCCCGAGCATGACCGGAAGCCACGCGATGAACTCCTTGGTGCCGACGACCGGGAGCACGTCGTCCGGCGGCACAGAAACACCGTGTGCGCGCGCCAGCCAGCCGGCGGCCGCGGCCCGCAGCCGCGGCGTTCCCCACGTCGCCGGGTAGCCGGGCGCGTCGGAGGCGCCGGCGAGGGCGTCGCGGATCGGGCCGGGCACCGGATCGACGGGTGTCCCCATGGACAGGTCCACGAGGCCATCCGGATGGAGCCCGGCTTTCCCGCGCAGCGGCGCGATCCGGTCCCAGGTGAAGACGGGAAGCCGGCTCGCGAGCGTCATTCCTCCGCGGCTTGCGGCGGAAGCGCCGCCACCAGCGGGTGGTCCTTGCCGATCTTGCCGGTCTTGGAGGCGCCGCCTGGGGAGCCGAGGTCTTCGAAGAAGTCGACGTTGACCTTGTAGTATTCCTTCCACTGATCGGGTACGTCGTCCTCGTAGTAGATCGCCTCGACCGGGCAGACCGGTTCGCAGGCGCCGCAGTCCACGCACTCGTCGGGGTGGATATAGAGCATGCGCTCGCCCTCGTAGATGCAGTCAACGGGGCATTCCTCGATGCATGCCTTGTCAAGCACATCAACGCAGGTCTGCGCGATGATGTAAGTCACGGGTGAACTCCTGTCGTCGTCCTGCTGCTAACACAGTATGGCGGGTCGCCGAGCGTGTCGCCTCAGCCTGCGACAATACTGCCGCGCGGCGGATCGCTCTTAACGGAATCGGGCCGCCAGCCCATACTGCCATTCGCAGCTTTCCACACATAACCGGCATACCGTACTTCGCTGAGGCGGTAGGCCTGCGCGTGCGCTACCAGCCAGTTGGCCACCGTCCAGGCCGCGGCCCGCTGGACGTGCAGGACGGCGGTGCTTCCCTTGTTTTTTTGGCCCGAACGGTCCGTGGTGATCCCGACCACAACGGCTTTCCGCCCCTGTGGCCCGAACGTCTGTGCCATCCGTCGCACCGCCCCCGTCAGGTTCGCCTGGCCGGCCGGGGTGTACCAGCAGGACACGCCGTGCGGCGACTGCCCGGTGAAGTAACCGGCCAGCTGCCCGGCCAGGTCCGCCCATTGTCCGTAGGCGGAGCCGTCCGCGCTGTGCTGCACCTCCTGCGCCGCCTGGGAGACGGGCATCGTGGCGTAGCCGCGCACCCGGGTGAGGGCGGCGAAGAACTTGGTCGTGGCGTAGACGGGATCCTCGAGCCGGGTGGCGGGGCCCCAGCCTTCCGAGGGGCGCTGCTGAAAGATCCCGACCGAGTCGCGGTCGCCGTAGTCCAGGTTGTGCAGCTTCGATTCCTGCAGCGCGGCGGCCAGGGCGATGGTGACCGCCTGTCGCGGCAGCCGGTGCCTGGCGGCGACGCCCGCGATGGTGGCCGCGATGCCGGCCTGCTCGGTGTCGAGCGTGACGGCCTGCCCGCCGGTGCCCGCCTGGCAGCCGGGGGCGGGGGGCGGGGTGATGACATGCTTGAGGCTGGTGTAGATGAAGTATCCGGCTACCACCAGCACGAGCACCAGCGTGGTCCCGACGATGACTCTGGCCCGGAGCACGGCGGGATTGTGCGGCACAGCATCAGACGCTACCGCTAAGCTCGCGCACCATGAACGAGTCT
>WNGP01003697.1_pt1 | contig 13382 bp, 12 predicted proteins | sample 5407671 | NCBI WGS metagenome assembly WNGP01 (sample SAMN13153381, study PRJNA577476) | soil metagenome | isolation source: 40 cm soil or saprolite under Garry oak tree replicate 2 | place: USA:California | collected 2016-06-15 | reverse complement strand
CTGTGGCATCGCAGGCTGTTAACGTGAGTGCCACCGGCGCGAGCCACAGCGCACCGCGCACGCGAGACAGGTCGATCATACGCACCTCACCGAAGGGGGATGTGTCGACCATTGTACCCCCGTCGGGCTCCAATGCACCCGCTGCGGCGTGTGAGGCGCATCACCTCCACGTGGGTCGATCGTGTTAGCTGAACTGGACCACTTCAAGAAATGGGGGCACTCCGATCGAGCACCGCGGCGTTTTCCCTGGTCGCGAGCGGCACGCCTTTGGCGTCCGTCACGGCCACCGCGATCTGGTAGGTGCCCGGCGGCAGCGAGCTCGCCGGGATGCCTGTGGCGAGCGTACGCACGGGGCGGCGCGCGCCATCGGCCGCCTGCGAAAACGCGCTGCGGCTCGAGTGCACGATCGCACCGTTCGGCCGCTTGACGGCGAGCAGCAACAAGAACGTGCCGGGATCGGTGCGCACGCGGCAGCGGAGGCCAACCGGCTCGCCGTCGCTCGCGGCAGCACTCTCGATCTCGACACCCTCGATCACCGCTGTCGCGACGCCCCCCCCCGACTGCTCCTGCGCTGGCATGGTGAACGCGGCGATCGCGGCATCCACATCGGTATCCGCGATCAAGCGCCCACGCACGAGCAGCAACCCGCGCCGGCACAGCGCTCGCGCCGTGAGGAGATCCTGCCCCGCCAGGATGACGGCCGCGCCTTGCGCGGCGCGCCGGCGCAGATGGTCCGTCGCCACGGTGCGGAATGTGGGCTCGCACAGTGCCAGCCCTTCGTCGATCAAGTAGACATCAGCCGGCGCGGAGAGGCCCAACGCGAGCGCCAGGCGGGCCTGCTCGCCCGCGGACAGCAGTCGCACCGGGCGCGCGGCCACCGCGTCCAATCCGGCGAAGCGAATGACCGCGTCCACATCCAGATCGGCCCCGGCCACCACGCCGTAGGCGCGGACGTGCTCCCGCGGGGTGAGCTCGGCTGAGAAAACCGGCAGCCATCCGATGACGGCGCTCACGCGTCCGCGCGCTCTCAGCTCGCCCGCCTGAGCGCGGTACACACCGGCGAGGAGCCGCAACAACGTGGTCTTTCCGGCCCCGTTCGGACCGATCACCGCCACCTCGTCGCCGGGCTCCACGCTGAACGAGACCCCGCGCAGCGTAAAGGGAGCCGGTCCCCCCGCTCGGTCGAGCCCGGCGGGCGGACGCAGCGTAGTCGCGAGGTCGCGCACCTGAAGCAGCGGCTCGGCCCGTATCACAGCACCTCGCGCAACCGCGGATCGAGGCGACGCAGCACCGTCCATCCGGCCACGAGCAGCACACCCGCAGTCACAGCCGCGAGGCCCAGCGCGTCGGGCGAGAGAGGCACGCCGCCCAGCAAGGCGGCACGGTATGAATCGATCGCCGCGGCCATCGGGTTCCCGAGGAACAGCGGGCGGAGCCCCGCGGGAACGAGCGACGACGGATACACCACCGGCGCGGCGAACATCAGGATGTAAAGCAACGGTCCTGCCGCGAGGCTCACGTCCCGATAGAAGGCGTTGGCCGCCGCGATCAGCCAGCCGAGGCCCAGCATTGCCGCGATCTGAAAGGTCAGCGCGACCGGGAGCCACAGCACGAGCGTCCCCACCGGCGGGATCCCGTGCAGCACCACTACGGCCACCACGAGCAGCGGCACGGCGATCAGAGCGTCGAGACAGGCACCCACGATGGCGGCCGTCGCGACTGCCGTGGCCGGGACCGGCACCTGGCGCAGCAGCGGGGCCGCCCGTACGAGCGACGCTGCGGCGGCGGTGACGCCGCGCGCGAAGGCCCGCCAGGCCAATACGCCGACGTACACAAACAACAGGTACGCCGCGGGCGGCACTCGCGGGCGGACGAACAGTGTGAAGACCAGCGTGAACGCTCCGCTCTCGAGCAGCGGCAGCACGAGCGCCCAATAGCGGCCGACCAGCGTTTGCCGCAGCCGGCCAGCCCGCTCGTCGAGCGCCAGGCGCCACACCACCCGGCTCAGCATGCGGCCGCCCGAGCCTCGAGCGAGCCGAGGCAGGCCACGAGCCGTGCCGGATTGCGATAGGTGTCGCGACCGAGCCGGAGGCTGAACGCGCCACGTTCGACGGCGCGGCCGAGCAATGCGAGGACGGCGGGCGCGGCGGCGCGGCAGGCGAGCAGCCAGGGCGATTGCCGCACCAGACCGGCGAGCGCAGCCGCCGCCGGAACGGGCGTGAGCACCGTCGCCTCGCGGGCGGCGACGCTTGGGAGGATCACGCCGGCCAGCGGGGCCGTACGCCGCCAGCCCGCGAGGCCCAGCTCCGCGGGCGCTACCTCGCGCCGCTCGCCTGTGGGCTCGCCGCCTTCCCCATTGCGGTCCAAGTGAAACGGGCGGAGCCAGCCTTCCACTTCCACGCCGTCCTCACGAGCCGCGAGCACCACCTGATCGTCGGACACATAGCCCCAACCAGCCGCAGCGAGCGTCGCGCAGGTAGTGGACTTGCCCGACCGCGCGTCCCCTACGAGGAGCCAGGCGTCACCATCCGGTGCAACGACCGCGGCGGCGTGAACCAGCGCGCGCTCGAGCCTCGCGAGGAGCAACGCGGCCGAGATGGTGAGCATGGAGTACAGGTCACCCGCCGCTTCCTGAGCCCCCCCCGCAGGGTCCACCTGTATTCGGCCGCGCCCCGCCGCAAGACTCAGGACGCCACCGCTCGAGGGAGCCGCTCCCCGCAGGACCGCCGTGGCGTGGCCCTGGTCCACCCACGCGGCGACGCGGTCGAGCGCCAGCGTCGCCGGTTCCGTCGGGCGCCGCAGGGGCGCGCGGCTCGCACGGACGGAGATGGTGGCGCGGGCCGACGCGCCACGCGGCTCGCCCAGCCCCTGGGGAATCCACCGCTGCGCCAGGGAATAGAGGGAGCGGTCCAGCGCGAGCCGGATGGCTCCGTCCGCCACGAGGTCGAGCGTGATTCGTGATGTCACCGCAGGACGATCATCGAGCCGGCCGTCGGCTCCGTCTCGGCATCTCCACGCACCACCCAGGCGTGCGCGCCGATCGCCGTCGGACCGCCGGGCCGGGTGACGCCGAGCTCGACGCGGCAGGGGATGCCGTAACGACGCAAGACGAGGCATTCGGCGAGCGCGCGGTACAGGCAGGTGTTTCGCCACCACGGCAGCCGCGTCCGGGCCAGCACGCGCAACGTACCGTGCGCGGCCCGGAGCGCATCGGCCGGATCGCCGCCCCGTCTCGCGAGCGGCCCGGGCGCTCTGATCAGATCCGCCAGTCTCGAGGTCCCCCCGCGGAGCCAGAGCGGCACAGAGAGGGCGGCGGCCACACCGATCGCGTAGGCCGCCGGCCGCCGAACGGTCACGTCACGAGCCCGCGGGCGCGCAGGTCCTCGAGCGCCCGATCCAGCTCGGCCTGAGCCGTGGCGGCGTCCACGGCAAACTCGTCGACCAGTGCGTCCACGATCTGGGGCGGCTCGAGCGCCTGCTCGAGTCCCTTCCAGATGCGCGCGGCGGTGGCATTGAGTCGGTAGTAGCGCTTGGTCTGAAGATCGAGCAGCACGGCCTCGCCCTCGAGGTGCGCCGCCAGGACGTCATCCCGGATCTTCGTTGTCGGCTGTTCTAGCATACGCCCCGGGAAGCGCTCATCTAACGGTGCCAACGCAGAACTGCGACGTAGGCAGTCCGACAACCAAGGACAGCACGATCTGCGCGTCGACCGCCGAGGTTTGCCCGCTGCAGTTCGCGTCCCCGTTGGGATAGAACACCGACCCCGCCGGAAGCGGGAGGCCGACGATCCCCATCAGGATACCCTGCGCGTCGATTGCGGTCACCCGCCCGTCGAGGCTGACATCCCCTCGCAGAACAGCGGGACCGAGATTGTAAGCGAAGACGCCGCGCCCGTGCGTGGCGGCATAGAGGGTCTGCGTGGTGCGATTGAAAGCGAAATCGATAACGGCGACATTGGGTAGGCCCGCGGCCGACGGCCCCCATGTCTGGCCGTCGTCGGTGGAGAGGAAGACGCCGAGGTCAGTGCCGATGTACAGCGCGCCCGTACCGGGGTGCAGGAAAATCGCGTTGACCGGCACGTCGAGCAGGTTCGAACTAATGTTTTGCCACGTGGCGCCGCGGTTGACGGTCTCGAAGACATGCCCCGCGCCAAAGCCGGAAACGGTGACATAGGCGTGCTGGGGGTTCGAAGGGTCGATCTCGACGCCGGTAACCCAACGGTTGGGAAGCCCGGCGGTGACGTTTGTCCAGGACGCGCCGCCGTCCGACGTTACCTGCACCGCTCCATCGCTCGTTCCGACATAAATCGTCTGCGTACCGCTGGGGGCCACCGAGATGGCTGAGATAGAAGCGGTCAACTGCACGACCGCAGTCCACGACTCAGCGTTGTCGCTCGTGCGGTACAACGTGTTGGTGCCGAAGTAGAGCACCTGTGGATCCACCGGATCCATGATGAGGGGGGGGATGAAGAGCATGGGGTCGCCAAGATTTATGCCGACCGACTTCGACACAAAGGCGCCACCCGGGCCCCCATCGCGTCGATATGGCCCATAGGGCCGCTGGAATTCCGCGAACACCGTGCTCGGGGTCTGGGAATTCACCGCCGTAAACCCACCGTCACCGCCCAAGACCTGTGGCCAGGCCGGCGATCCGTCGTACTCGAGGGTTCCGTTGTCTTGCGTGCCCCCCAACAGCTGGTAACCGGCCCCGGGGAAGGCGGAGATTCCCGGGGAGAACTGGGTGATCGAAAGGGTGGTATTCAAGTCGGTCCAGGTGGACCCGTAATCCGTCGACTTGTAGACGCCACCATCATTCCCCGCGTAGAGGATGGACGGATTCTGCTGGTCGATGACCAGCGCATGCTGATCTACGTGGATCGAGTAGCCGACGTTCGTGAAGTTGGCGCCGCCATCCGTTGATCGATACACGGAGAGGCCGCCGAAATACACCAGATCGGCGTCTGTGGGATCGACGGCGATGACGAGATTGTACCAGCATTGGCTCGAGCAAGATACGCCCCCGGCAGAAAGTGCAGTCCACGTTGCACCAGCATCAGTCGACTTGAACACACCGAGCAGGCCCCCTCCACTCGTGCTCGCCATCGCGGCATAGAGGACGGCGGGCTGCGAGGCAGCGATCGCGAGCTGAATGCGCCCGCCATTTCCGCCGGAGAGCACGATCTGCCAATGGGCGCCCCCATCGGTCGATTTGTATATGCCGTTGTTCGATGAGTACGCTACGGCCGCGTACAGGGTCGAGGCAGTTGATGGATCTTGCACGACGTCTGTCACGCACCCGGTGAGCACCGGCGCCCACGTCGCGCCGCTGTTGCTGGACCTGAGCAGCCCGAGGCAATTTGCGGCGAAGTTCCGGGTCGTGGCGGCGAACACCGTCGAAGCCGTGGGCGAACCGGCGGTCGCTGCGTCGACGAGAATCTTCGATATCGACACGTTGCCAAAAACCTGCGCGCCGAGCTGGGTCCAGGTCATCCCGCCGTCCGTTGACCGGAGGACGCCACAGCCAAAGTACGAATCGTAGGAGGCGGCCGCTTCCCCAGTTCCGGCGTATACGATGCTGGGAGCGACCGGATCAAGCGCGACCGATCCCATGTCAAGAGAGCACTCTGCGTCTGTGAGGGGTGTCCAGTTCGCACCCCCGTCGACGCTCCTCCACACCCCACCATCCGCGGCACCAGCATAGATCGTCCTGGAGGGGCTCAGACCCACCGCAATCGACGTGACGCGGCCGGCGGACCGCGCGCCACCGCTGAGAATCGGGCTGGGGCCGAACCCTGCCCAAGCGCCAAGACTCGACGCCGCCTGAAGTCGCTGGCCTCTGACCGCCGCCGGCCACCTTGCGCCGTAAGCGGCGCGCGCCGCCTGCAGTGCGCCAGGCGGGACTCTCTGCAAGGGATACGCGCGCTGACGGTAGAAGTACTCCATGCGAGCGAAGGGATCATCCCGATTCCGCTCTTGCTGCGCAACCGCGCGTCCCGGACCGGCTGCGCTCAGACCCACGACGAGCATGGTCAGCGCTTGCCGGGAGCGTCTCGACGCTGTGGCCATGGGTCCGCCCTCACATCCGGCGCTGCGGTGCGGTGAGCCGAACCGACCGCTGGTGGACCGGCGGCAACTGATTCGCGAAATCCGTTCCGTTCAGCTCCTCAACGCTGAGCTCGATGGATCCCAGCGCCGCCGGCTTCTGGACCTGGAACGTGACGGCAAACAGGCGGCCGTCCTCAAAGCCATCGGCCGCCGCGCCCGCAGCGATGATGTCACCGGGCTGCGGGTTGAGCGCTCGGATACCGGTGGGCAGCCTGCTTTGCTGCAGGAACGTGAGCCCGCTTGGGTCGTACCTCAGATGGGCCTTGAAACTGCCGACCGGCTTGAAGCTCGCGCGCCGGGCCACGTTCGCCGTTACCGTGATCGTAGAGCCCACGTCAGGTTTCAGACTCGAGACAGTGAGGGACAACACCGAGTCGCTCCGCTGAGCATCAGGAGGCGCCGCGACGCGTCTCGGCTGGTCGTCTTGGCAAGCGAGCGTGAGAACCGCGACTCCGAGCGCTGCCAGAATGTGCGGCCTGTTCATGTCCATCCTCCCGGAAAACCGGCTCCCCTGTCAGCGCGCGGCGGGGTGCCCAGCCGCCGTTACAACGGTCAGGATTGCGAGCGGATACGAGGCTGCTACGGTGTTGGGAAGCAGATCCGCATAAGTGCCGGCCCCCGTGATCTCGGTTGGTGTCAACGAGAGCGCGCCCGTGCGAGGAAAGGGGCTTGCGGCAAACGTGATCTTCACAAGCTCTACCTTCCCTGCGAAGCCGTTGGGATCTGCCATCGAAACGGTCAGCAATCCACTGCCCGCTCTCAACGCATTGACGATCGGAGACACTCCGCTGCTGGCGGTCGCGTACGACTGGAAAGTCATCAGAGACGGGTCCCACCCCATATCGACGGTGGTAGAGCCGAGCAACTCGCCCGAGTCTCTCATATCCACGATGAGGGTCACCGTAAGGTTGTTGCCGACCCCGTAGTTGAACTGCGTGATGTCGGTGATGACCACTGGCCCGCCCGGGACGGCCACGACCGCGAGCAGCGAGTCCGCAGGTGCGCTCCCGCCCGACGCCGTCGCCACGACCACCGACTGGCCTCGAGCCAGGCCGTTCAAAACGCCGCCCGGCGAGAACGCGGCTACCAAAGGATTCCTGCTGGCGAACGTCACCGTCGGGTTCGAGATGACGGTGCCGTCGGCATCCTTGACTACGACATCGATGTTCGGGTGGGCCCCAACTTCGATGATCAACGGCTTTGGTCCGATGACCAACGTGGCAGGGCCGGTGGCGCTGAGAAACGTTGCACCGACCCTGCGAACATTCGACATCAGGACCATGCAATCGCCCGTCCCCGTGCAGTCCCCGCTCCACCCAGCAAACACCCGGCCAGACGCAGGGGTAGCCATCAGTGTCACCGCCGTACCGAACAGAAACGTCGTGCCGCACACCCCGCTATTCCCGCTGGTACAGTTGATTCCCGCCGGAGACGAGGTGATCGTGCCGCTTCCGGCGAGCGATACTGTAAGCTCGGGTGCGAATGCCACCGAGCAGTTTCGATTTTGGGTCATCACCAGCGTGGCAGAGCCACCACTGCCAGCGCAGTCGCCGCCCCAACCCGCTATCGAGAAAGCCCATCCCGGTGCGGTGTTGGGCGAGAGCGTGACCGAGGCCCCACTCAAGAACCTCGCGGAGCACATGCCGTTGTTGGCCGCGGCGCAGCTGATGCCCACCGGGGCCGATGTCACCGTTCCCCCGCCCAGGACGGAAACCGTGAGCATGAAGAAATCCTGCACCGCCGCATCCACCAGCACTTGGAAGGTGAAAAATGTCACGGTGCTCGGCACGCTCCACTGCCACGTCCTGCCGGAGGACACCTGCCCCGTCGGCAGAATCTCGTTGTACAGGAAGTACGGTTGATTCGTCCCCGTGAACGTTCCGGTACCGTCGGGGTTCGCCACCGTCACCGTCCCGGAGCCGGAGGTCACCGTGGGCCCGGAGTAGAAGAACACTTTCACCCCTGTCACGGTGCTCCCGTCTGGCGTTCCCAGGTTCAGCGCAGTGAGATTCTGCACCGTCACATCCGCCCGGAAGATCTGGGTGCTCGCGTTGTAGCTCACGTTGCTTGAGCGCAGTTGGACGTACATCCCCTGGCCGCCGAGGATCAGGTCTGCCGAGGTGTTCGGGTTACCACAGCTGAGCGTCTGGGCCCCCATATCCACCTGGCAGGTGAGCAGGGGACCCGTAGCCGCTGGGGGACGTCCGGGCCCGCTCGGGCTCCGTTCACTACAGGCCAACCCGAAGGCGGCGAGGACAAGGATGGCAGGGATGCGCCTTCGTCGATCGTGCACTCCGCCCTCGCGTTAGTTGCTGATCGTTACCGTGACGCCGGCCGACGTCGTGGAGTGGCCGGACGTGTCGCGTGCGACCGCCGCGAGCGTATAGGTCCCGTTGGGCATGGCACTCGAGTCCCAGGAGAGCGTGTATTTCGTGAGCGGCGAGGGCGTGGTGATTTCCGCGCCGATGCGCTGGCCGTCGAACTGGAATTGCACGCCGCCCACGGCCCAATCGTCCGCGGCGGTCGCCGTCAGGCTCACGACGCCCGTCAGCGTAGTGCTCCCCACGATACCGGGCGAGAACATCGAGACGACCGGCGGCGCGATGTCGGGCAACAGGCTCAGGTGATCGGCCCTCCACCGCGCGACGGCCGCGTTCCAGTAGTCGAGCCCCGCCTGCCCGGTCATCAAGGTGTAGCACGTTCGGCCGTTGAAGGTGAGCGGCAGCGGCTCCGGGAACGGTCCCGACCCGAGCCAGATCATGACGTTGTTGGCGCAATCGACGAGCTTGCCAGGGGGTGGCGCCAAGTACAACTCGCTCGAATTCTGGTCGACCCGGAACACGTTGTTGAACAAGGCGAGGTTTGGGCCGGTGCTGGGCATGCTGCCCCATTCGAAAATCCCAACGGTGCCGGGAATCGTCCCTTTGAACACGCCATCCATCGGCTGCAGGTGAACGAGCGAATTCTTCAACGTTACGAGATGGTTGCTGCCGTCCACCCCGAATCCGCCTTCATCGGCGATCGGGTCGTAGCATTCCATGTACACATCGTCGATGGTGCCGTTCTGCTTGAAGTCGTTCTCGACGCAGCCGTCCCGATCGTAGATGTAGTAGCCGCTCCGCACCGTGAAGTTCGGGGCATTTAGCTGGAGCGACACGCCGTTGCCAAAGTCGAACATCGAGAAGTCTTCCACCGTGACGTTCGTGCCGGTGTCGACCAGTATCGCAAAGGTCTTGATCATGGTGGGCCAGGACGTCGAAGGAGGCAATTGCCCGATGATTTCGCCGCCATGCCAGCACAGGTTCGCACCGCTGATGCGGACGGGGTAGTTAGTCCCGGTCATAAATTGCGCTGTGGACGCATCGACTTTCGTATTGGCCAAGCCGGCGTTGTGATACTCGGTGGTGTGCAACCCGGTCAGCGTGATCGTGGGGCCCGCTTGCGCGAGACAGGTCGTGGCCCGAGGCGGCGCGGTCGCCGCGTCCACTAACACGTCGAAGACGAACCTTCCGACGGTGGTGGGGACGGCCCACTGCCAGGTCTTCGCGGCGGACACCTGTCCCGTCGGGAGCGTCTGACCATAGAGGAAGTACGGCTGATTCGTCCCCGTGAACGTCCCGGCCCCGTCGGCGTTGGCGACCGTGACGGCCCCGGACCCTGAGACGACACTCGGCCCGGCGTGGAAGAACACCTTCACCCCGCTCACCGAGTTGCCATCCGGCGTCCCGAGCGTCGGCGTCAGGAGGTTCTGCACCGTCACGTCCGCCTGAAAGATCTGGGTAGCCGGGTCGTAGCTGACGTTGGTCGATTTGAGCAGCACGTCGATGTTCTCCCCGCCGACGATCAGGTCGGCCGAGAACCCCGGAGGGCTTCCAACCGGAGCGGGCGCGCTCGACATGCCGCAGCTGAGGGTGCGCGCGGCGACGTCGCCCTGGCACGTGACCACGCGATCGGACGAGCCGGGGACGCGGGCAGGGGCACTGGTGATGTGGTCGCTACAGGCTGCGCCGAACGCCGCGACGGCGAGCACGGCGCGCCGCACGATGGCCGACGCCGGGTTCCGTGACATAGAAGACAAACTCATCTTGGCCGCAAGGCACGGGCCGCAGCGCACCGTCGCTCAGGCGTAGGGCGTCGTGCGGGTCGGGTGGACCTTAGTGGAATCTTAGTGCGGCACGGAGCTGGCAGGGTGCGGCAGGTTTGAGGCAGTCCCCGCATCAGTGCATCGCCGACGCATGCTGCGCGTCGCCCGCTCCCAGGTCGATGTTCACCGCGGAATCGGCCGTCGGATCGCGCCACCGCAGGCGAGGCGTGCCACCACTCCACGAGGTGTACACGAGGCGCCCGTCCGTAAGCCAAGTCGGCTGACCGGCGGTGGCGACGTCGGCCGTGAGCGGCCGGATCTGCAGCGTCACCACGTCCACCGTAAAGATGTTGGTGAGGCCGACCCGGTCGGAGGCGAAGGCGACGAGCCGCCCATCGGGACTCCACGTGGGCTCGACGTTGGCACTCGTATCGACGACGAGCGGGGTCGGTGTGCCGCCGGCGACGTCCATGATGTAGAGTCCGGCCGTGCCGCCGGCCGTCGACACGAACACCAGCCGGTCGCTCCCCGGCGCCCAGCTCGGGCTTGCTTCAACCGAGCCCGCAAACCCGAACCCCGCCGTGAGCGGCCGACGCCAGCTGCCGTCCGCCGCGCACAGCCACAGCTTCGGCACGCCGCTCGAATCGGTCAGGTAGGCAATCTTCGTCCCGTCGGGCGAGAGCGCGGGTTGCGTCTCGTTGAACTCCGTGTTCGTGAGGCGGCGCGCGGTCCCTCTCCCAGTCGCGGCTACGGCGTACAGCTGGCCGTGGCCGTCGCGGTAGCTCGTGAACACCACGGTGCCGGCGCGCTCCGTGGGGTGCTGATCGTCGCCGGGGTCGGACGTGAGCCGCACGGTATCCTTCCCGTCGAGCGCCGCTCGGTAGATGTCCCGGTTCCCGTTGCGCAGCCAGTCGAACACGATCGCCGGCGGAGCGGCGACGTTCGGGGCCTCGCTCGCCGTGCACCCCAGGAACAGCGCCACGGAGGCGACGATTACCCGTCGGAGCAGTGGCGCGCCCATCGTCCACCTCAAACGGTGATGGGTTCCAAGGCCGCCGCCGACCAGGCACTCGACGGATGGGCCGCGAGCCACTCGAGCTTTCCCGACGCCCGCGCGCAGCGGATGCAGGGAAGCGTGTCGAACACATCAGCAGCACCCACGCGTGGTGCCTGCGCCGCGCGTAGCTCCCGGAGGCGGGCGACGTACTTGTGGTGCGCGGCGGCCAGCGCTTCACGATTCAGATCGGCCACGACCTCGCCCTCGTTGGCGCCGTACTGCGACAACTGGCAGCAGGTGCACACCCGGCCCCGCGTGTCCACGTAAATGCGCCGCAGCGCGAACGTGTCGCACGGCGTTTCGGGGCCGTCGAACGGCGCGCCGTAGTCGAGCGCGACGACGGTGCGACGTCCCGGCTCCCGGGCGATTGCTTCGACCTCGCGACGTACCGCCAGCCATTCTTCCGGCGGCAGATCGCTGTCGCGCGCCACGCTGCCCGGGACAGGCTGGGGCAGGATGATGTGGAGCCGTACGCACCCTAACCCTTCCGCGAGGTCGGCCGCTTCGCGCAGCTGATGGCGGTCGCGCCGGTCAACGACCATGGACAGCGCGGCGGGGATGCGGCGGCTGGTGAACAGCGCCACTGCGAGCAGCACGCGGCGGAAGCTGCCGCGTCCCCGCTCGGCGTCGTGGATCGCTTCCGTCGCTCCGGAGAGGCTCAACCGCACCGCTTCGGGCGGATGACGATCGAACAGCGGCATCAGGCGCCGGACGTGCCAGCCGTTGCTGACAAAGCGATAGGGGACGCGGCGAGCCGCGCATGCGGCGACGATGCGAGCGATGTCGGGGTGGAGCAGCGGCTCGCCCCCGGTGAAGCTCGCGGTGACGGAGCCGTACAGGGCGATCGCCTGATCCAGAACGGACTCGACCAGCGCGGCGTCGAGCGACCGCACGGTCGTGACGTCGTCCCGGATGCAATGCGGGCACCGCAGGTTGCAGTGCTCGGTCAGCGCGAAGCCGAGGAGCATGGCAGCGCGGGCCTTTCTAAAACACCGTGCTGCCGCTTCCTGGGTCTCCTCCGCCCCCGATCGGCGCCCCGGTCTGGAGCGTCAGGTCGGTGAGGCGGGGCAATTCGGTCAGCGCGGGGCTGACCCATTTCCGTTTCTTTTTGGAGTCGGGCGGTGCGGGCTGCGGCGGCTCGCCGCTGTCAGGAAGATGCTGGGGGTGGGGGTCCATGGGCGCTGTCTCCCGTCGTGAAGCCCCCGGTGACACGCACGACACCAGGGGCGAGGAGGGGTGATGCGAACCTACCGGCAGACACCTTCCCCGCAAGAAGCCGTCCGACGTCCCGCAGCGCGGCGCGCGGCGCCCCCGCGCGACTGGTGTGGTGATCTTGCCACAACGTTGCATCGCTGTTCGTTTTACCGCCGTCACCCACTCAGCCGGCCCATGAAGGTCAGCGCCCGTGCCAGCGTTCGTGATGCTCTGCGCCTCCGTGCTGCGGCGCTCGACCTGCTTGGGGGCCGGCAACGCGAGGTACCCGACCCGGTAGAGACGGCCGCTACGAGAGAGCTGCAGCGCATTCTCTCGGCGCGCGGGCAACTGCTGCGCATCGGTCAACTTGCTGCCACGCACGGCATTCCGGCGATCTTGCTCAAGGGCGGTGTGGCGGCGCTCGCGAGCGCCGCACCTGTGGACCTGGACGACGCCGACGTGCTGGTTCGGGCGCCGCATGCCCAGAGACTGGCAGAGTTATTGGATAGGGTAGGATTTCGACCAATCGGGCCCGCCGGGCCGGCTCACCTGGCGGGGCGCGTCGCGCCGAACGCGGTACAAATCGAGGTCCATTTCGCCCTCAACGATATCGAGCTGACCGATGAAATGTGGAGCCACGCCCGGCCCCTGGACGGAGTGGCGGGGCTCTCCAGACTCGGCGCCGGCGATCATCTGTGGCATCTGCTGGTGCACAGCGTGGTCACTCACCCGCATCGGCGCGGGTCGTTGCGGGACGTGATGCTCACTGCAGAGGCCCTGTACGATTGCTCTCCCGCCGAGCTGCGCGAAGTCGAGCGCCGCATCGCGATCCATCCACTCTCCCAAACGCTGGACGAGCTGCTGGACATGGCACGCGAGCTGCGCGACGGTCTGCCGGTACGGGACCGGTTCCGTCGGGAGGCGGCCGCGAACTACATGTTCC
>WNGP01003377.1_pt1 | contig 13382 bp, 10 predicted proteins | sample 5407671 | NCBI WGS metagenome assembly WNGP01 (sample SAMN13153381, study PRJNA577476) | soil metagenome | isolation source: 40 cm soil or saprolite under Garry oak tree replicate 2 | place: USA:California | collected 2016-06-15 | reverse complement strand
CCATCACGGCGATGCGCATCGCCATCCACGGGCGCGAGGTCGCCATGCCCAACCTCGTGGGAATGAACGTCACCGAGGCCAGCGCCCTGCTGCGCTCTCGCGGGCTGGTTTTGCGCGTCGCGGACCGCGCGTACAGCGAGCGTCCTATCAACCTGGTCATACGGCAAACGCCGCCGCCCGGCATGTTGATGAAGGTCTCGCAGGAGGCGCACGTAGTGCTGAGCCTGGGGCAGCGGGAGCTTAAAATTCCCGCGCTCGAAGGCAATACCTTGCGCGCGTCGCGCATCGAGCTGCTGCGCGAAGGCTTGCAGATCGGCGAAGTCTCGGGCATCGCCGCGGCGAAGGCGCCGCCGGACACCGTGCTGATTCAGAATCCCAAACCGGGGAGCGGAGCCGCGACGCCCCGCGTAAACGTTCTGGTCGCGCAGCCGCCTCCGGAAGCCGCCTATGTGATGCCGCATTTGATGGGCCTGAATGAAGTTGAGGCCGAGCACAAGCTGGACCAGGCCGGGTTGCGGCACAAGGAGAATTACGTTTCCGCGCCCCAGTGGCCGCACGGCGCAGTGATCGAACAGGCGCCTTTGCCGGGCCGGCGCGTGCCGGCCTCCGCCACAATCGAACTAATCATCGCAAACTAATGCCGTTCCAACTTCTTCCGCCAAGTATTAGGAGATAGTCTTCCCGGACTCCGTGCGCCAATGCCAATTGAGCGTTCGGCCCAAATAGTTGGAACGGTACTAAACGAGCGAACTGCGGTACAATACCTGTGCCCTAGCCATCCCCCAAAGCAGGACCCCCAGCACAAACACAAGTTCGATCAGTGGAGGAGCAAATGCGCAAGTTCGTTGGCCTTATCTTGTTTCTGTGCCTCTGGACCTTGCCGGCGAAGGCACAGGATTACTCCAAGGGTGAAGCATTCGTCGGCTACCAGTACACCCACGCGAATGGACCCGATTTGAACGGCTGGAACGGCGCCCTCACTTACAACCTCAAGGATTGGCTCGGCGTGACCGCGGATCTCAGCGGCACGTACGGAACCGGAGCAAAACTTCATACCTTCCTGTTCGGCCCCACGCTGCCCATAACCAGGCTCAAGACAGAAACCTTTAGGCCGTTTGCGCACGTTTTGTTCGGAGGCGCAATCGCCTCGGATGGGGTCTCCTCCGGCGCCTTCGCTGTGGCCCTTGGCGGCGGCTTGGACGTAAAAGTGAGCGAGCGTCTTTCCGCCCGCTTGCCCCAGGCGGACTGGATGTTGTTCCGTTCTTCGGGAAACACCACGACGAAGAATGCGCGCCTTTCGTTTGGCCTGGTCTACCGCTTCTGATTTGTACGGGAAAACTCGGCCGCGTAAGCCCGGAGAATCCGAAAAACCAGCCGGCGCTCCCGGCGCGCGCTCGCAGAATAAATTTAACCCCGGATAGAAAAATGAATTTGTCAAGAAAAATTCATTTTTCTATGATTTGCGCCCTGGCCCTTCGTAACTCTTTTGTTTTCAATGGCCGGTCACCCCGCCCGCCGCAAAAATCCGCCCTCAACGCCCTCCCCGAGGGCAACACGCTCCACGCCCCGCCTTGCCGCATCCGCGAGAGCATGACCCTTCGCGAGTGTGCTAAGATGGCGGCGAAATGCACGCAAACCATCCCGTCGAAGTAGCCCCCTCGATCTTAGCGGCCGATTTTTCGGCACTCGGCGACGCCATCCGCGCCGTCGAGCGCGCGGGCGTGAAGCTGATTCACGTGGACGTGATGGACGGCCACTTCGTCCCGAATATTTCCATTGGCGTTCCCGTGGTCGAGTCACTGCGCAAGGCAACCCGGCTCCTATTGGACGTGCATCTGATGATTGAGAATCCCGAGCGATACGTCGGGGCGTTCGCGGAAGCCGGAGCCAACATGATCACTGCGCATCAGGAAGCCACGCCACACCTGAATCGGGTCGTGCATCAGATCCGCGAGCATGGCTGCCGAGCCGGCGTGGCGATCAACCCGGCAACTCCGGTGAGCACGCTCACGGATATCTTGCCCGACGTGGACCACGTGCTGGTGATGAGCGTGAATCCGGGTTTTGGCGGGCAGCATTTTCTGCCCATCGCGAATGAAAAGATTGCGCAGCTCCGCGAGATGCGTTCGCGCTATACTTGCAATTTCCGGATCGAGGTGGATGGCGGGATCGCGCCGGATACGGTCCCGCAGGTGGTGCGCGCGGGGGCGCAGATTTTGGTGGCGGGTACGTCGGTGTTTCATACGCCGGACCCCGCCGCCGCCGTCCTGGAGATGCAACGGTTGGCGGCGGATGCGATCCTGGAGCGGGTTTGAAGTATTGTCCTGCGGCCTGGGTCGAAATGTTTGGGGGAGAGGTGAAGGCTTGCGTCGTATTCTGATTTTTGCGCTCGGAATAGTCTTCTGTCTGACCGCGAGCGCCGCCAACGGTCAAAAATCCTCAAAAAGGCGGAAGAAGCACCCGAAGCAAGAGACTCCGGCAACCGAAAACACAAACGCGCCCGACAAGGAACTCTACGACCGCGCGTTGGGCGATATCAAGCACGGCCGGCAAGAGGTTGGCCGGCTTACCCTCCAGACCTTGATTAACACCTACCCGGACAGCGAGTTCCTGGCCGATGCCAAACTGGCCATCGCGGATTCGTACTACAAAGAGGGCGGTAAAGCCAACCTGACGCAGGCCATCTCGAGTTACAAAGATTTTATTGTTTTCTTTCCTTTCCTGCCGAAGGCCGCGTCCGCGCAGTTGCAAGTGGCGATGGCGCACTACAAACAACTGGAAAAGCCGGACCGCGACCGCAGCGAAGCTCGCGCGGCCGAGGATGAGTTCCAGACCTTCCTTCAGAAATATCCGAATGATCCGCTGGTGGCGCAAGCCGAGCAGCGCTTGCGCGACGTTCAAGAGCTTCTGGCCGAAGGCGACTATCGCATCGGCTACTACTACTACGTGAAAGGCTCGTACCGCGCCGCGGCCGGGCGCCTTATCACGGTGTCAAATCGCTATCCTCTCTACAGCCGGTCGGACCGCGCGCTTTGGATGCTCGCGAACATTTTTGAAAAGAGCGAGAAGAAAGACATTGCCGCTACGTACTACGCGCGGATTGTGAAGGAATACCCGCTCTCGGGAACAGTAGGAGAGGCGAAAAAAAAGCTGGTGGCGCTCGGAAAGCCGATCCCGCAGCCCGACCCGGTGGCGGTCGCCCGGATGCACAAGGAACAGTCCGTGGATCGCGGCCGCGCGACCATAGTGCATAAGGCGACCGGAATTCTGCGCACCGGGCCGGACGTGCGGACTGCGGCGCGGTTTGGCAGTCCAAATCTCCAGCCGGAGAGCGAGGCGGCCGGCGTGGACATTCTGACCCCGGGCGGGCAGACCACGTTGGGCGCGGCACCGACAAGTGGGAATGTGACCGCGCCGGTGGTAGAAGTCGTTACGCCGGGAGTGAAGACGGAAGGTGCGGCAGACAGTTCTGGCGAGGCCGCGCCGCCTCCGGGCAGCCAACCTCCGGCCACGAATCCGCCCGCTACCGCCTCGGATAACGGCGGTGCAGATGCGCCGAAAGCGGGAGACTCTGGCGCGACGCCACCCGAAGCTGCCGTAAAGCCGGAAAGCGGGACTGGAGCACGTCCTGCGGGAACCGCTGCCGATTCAGCAGCCAAGGCGGATCCAGCAGGCGGCGACTCCGCGGCGAAGACGGATGGCGGAAGCGGCGATGCTTCGGCCCAGTCCAAAGACCCCCATCAGACTGACGACAAATCTCAGGCAGCCGATAAGAAGAAAAAAGAGTCCACCAGCAAGAAGAAGAAAGGTCTGAAAAAGGTCATTCCCTGGTAGGACTGGTACGCCTACGCTAAAGCTTGTCGCCCACCTTTCCCCAAAGGCCATGCAGAATAAGCAGCTTTTCTCCTCGACGTACGCGCTTGCGCGGCTATCCGTATTCGACATAGCCCCTTTTGACACATACCCACCCGCTTTCCGTTGACGCCAAAGGGCCCGGATGCTCCAATAGCGGTGGTATAGTCCCCGAAGACGGGTGAGAGCACGTGGAGTGTGTTCTGTGGCCAGGATTCTGGTTGCTGACGACAACAGCAACATCCAGAAGATGGTTTCGGCGACCCTGAAGGATCAGGGTATCGACGTTGTTGCCGTCGGCAATGGCGAAGCCGCCGTACGGAAGATTTCCGATCTGCGGCCGGACCTCGTGCTCGCGGATGTTTTCATGCCCGTGCGCAACGGCTACGAGGTCTGCGAGTTCGTCAAGACGGACTCGAAGCTGGCTCACATCCCGGTGATCCTGCTGGTGGGAGCGTTTGATCCGCTGGACGAACAAGAGGCGCAGCGCGTCGGCGCCGATGGAGTACTGAAGAAGCCGTTCGTGCCGGCGGATCCGTTGATCTCGATGGTCAAGTCCGCGCTGACACGCGCGGGCGTAGCGACGATGATGCAAGCTCCTTCGCCGCCTCTTCCCTCCGCTCACAACGTTCCCTCGTACGCCCAGCCAAAAGCAGCGCGCAATACTGGGCCGCGCAAGGAATTGCCTCACTTGCAGGAACTGGGAACGGTCCCGCTGCCGAAGGTGGTGGACGACGGAGCTGATGAAGGGTTGGCGCCGCGGGTCAAGCATGAGCCTCCACCTGTAACGATTCCCGAAGGATCGCACCCCGTCGCATTCGGGAATCTATTGCGGACCACTGGAGCCAGCGGAAAACCGTCTGAGGAGCCAGACCCTGATCCAGACACACTGGTGGCGCGCCACCCGGAACTCGACGCAAAGCGGGCATGGAATGCGCCTCGTGGCCAGGATGCCACGGACGAAGAGGAAGCGGAAGAATCCACGGAAGCGTCCTGGCGGCGCGATGGCGGCGAGCAAATTGATATGGGAAGCGAAGAAGTTGGGCAGGAGAAGAAAGATTGGCGCTCGGCGCTTCTTGCATCCATCATGGAAAAGAAGCACGAGCTGGGCAAGCAGCCGCCGAAACCGGAGGCGACAGAGGCGGCCGATAGGGCCTCGCGCGAGATCGACTCGGAGCCTAAGCCGACGACAGCCACGGGAATGCCCTCTCGCGATGCGTGGAGTTCTGCGCTTTCCACAGGAGCGCCGAGAGCGACGCACTTCCCCGGAGAGCGTGCCGCGTCAGAGCAAGCGCGGACGCTGAAAGCGACGGAACCGGAAGCGGCGGAAGAAGCGATTGAGATTACTCAGTCCGGGCCGACAGAAAAGGAATCGTCCTCCCCAAACCCGGAGGAAAAGTCTTCCAAGACGCCATCCTGGTTCACGACACAAGCCAGCCCGTGGGACGCGGAAGCGCAAAAGGTGAGCGAGTTGGCGGCGGCAACCTGGAACGTTCCGCAGGCCGCAGCGTCCAGCATTCAGGAGGCGGTCAAGAGCGTAAAGGCAGAGGAGTTTTCGATTCCCGTGCAGGCCGTGGAAGAGCCCGTTGTCCACACGGGAAATGAGGATTTGCCCTTTGCCTACGAACCGGAGCCGCTGACGATAGGAGCTGAAGCGGGTCCGGCCACACCTACTCCTACACGAGTGCCCGCGAAAACCGTGCAGCCGAAAGCCGGACAAAGCCAGCAGGACTTGGAAGCGTTGGTAGCCAGGGTGCTTGAGAGAATCAATCCTGACGTCCTCCAACAGGTGACGCGCGAACTGCTGAAACCCGTCGTCGAAGCTATCGTGCGCGGGGAGCTAGAAGCCAAGAAGTAGGGCGAAGCGCCACCTCGCCTCCCATACTTGACTTTGTGTTTGAGGCGACGTCCAATTAGGAAGCAGGAAGAGGACAATGGGACTCTGGCCAAGCGCCCCGAGCCGTTCCCTGTGGTCTTTCTCGCAAACGTATCGAGGGCCTTTTTCCCCTATGGTATTCGTATTCTTGGTCAAGCTCGTCGAAGACGCTTTTTCGGCGATCCGCGCTCGAACTTCCCCCCGATAATGCCGGGTGTTTTCCCATTGCCTTGGTCCCGATTGGGTCAGGTCAGCGCTGCACATCCCCTGACGGGGTAGGTGCGCGCTCGATTGACCTTCACGCGCCTTCGTCCGTATAGTGAAGTTTTCGACTTCGCGAAATTTTCCGCACGTTTGCGGCGCGGATTCGAGCAAAGGCAGGAACCCCACTTCGCATGGCGCGCGAAATTGCGAAAACCTACGAACCGCAGCAGATTGAACCCCACTGGGCCGAATACTGGGTGAAAGAGGCGCTCTTCCGCGCAGATGCGAAGGCGCCGGGGCCGGTCTTCTCGATCGTGATTCCCCCACCGAACATTACGGGCTCGCTGCACATCGGGCACATGCTCGATCATACGGAAATCGATATCCTGACGCGTTGGCACCGCATGCGCGGCTACAACACGCTCTATCTGCCGGGGACGGACCATGCGGGGATTTCAACGCAGCGGGTGGTGGTGCGACAGCTCGCCGCGGAAGGGATCGATTACCGCAAGCTGGGCCGCGAAGAGTTCGAGCGGCGCGTGTGGAAATGGAAGGAAGAATCGGGCGGGACAATCATCCAACAGATGCGACAGATCGGGGAGAGCTGCGACTGGTCGCGAGAAAAATTCACACTGTCGCCGGAGTATTCGCGCGCCGTGCGCCTAGTGTTCGTGCGGTTGCATGAAGAAGGGCTGATTTATCGTGGGCACTACCTTGTCAACTGGTGCCCGAGCTGCCAAACGGCGCTGAGCGATCTGGAAACGGTCCACGAAGAACGCCAGGGGCACCTGTGGCACATCCGCTATCCCGTGATCGGCACTAAGGAGTTTCTGGTCGTGGCCACAACGCGGCCGGAGACGATGCTGGGCGATACGGCAGTGGCGGTGCATCCGGAGGACGAGCGATATAAGGGTCTCGTCGGAAAGAAGGTGCTTCTGCCGCTGATGGAGCGAGAAATTCCAATCATCGCGGACGCGGTCGTGGACCGCGAATTCGGGACGGGCGCGGTAAAGATTACCCCGGCACACGATCCAAACGACTTTGAAGTTGGCCGGCGGCATGGGTTGCCCGAGATTGACGTGATGACGGACGACGGGCGGATGAGCGCGGCGGCAGGCGCTTATGCGGGTCTGGAACGCTTCGACGCGCGGAAGAGAGTGGTCGAGGATCTGAAAGCGCAAGGGCTGCTCGAGAAAGTCACGGACCATGCGCATGCGATCGGGGTGTGTGAGCGGTGTCACACAGTTGTCGAGCCGCGGGCTCTGACGCAATGGTTTTGCAAGATGAAGCCACTGGCGGAGCCGGCGATCTCCGTCGTCGAAAAGGGCGAGATCAAGATTGTTCCTCCCAACCGGCGCGAAGAATATTTCCACTGGATGCGGAACATCCGCGACTGGTGCATTTCGCGGCAGCTCTGGTGGGGACACCGGATTCCGGCGTGGCATTGCGCGGACTGCAAGTTCATCACGGTAGGGTTGGAGACACCAGCGAAGTGCGCGAAGTGCGGTTCGGCGACGATCGAACAGGATCCCGACGTGCTGGACACCTGGTTCAGCTCGCAATTGTGGCCGTTTGTGACGCTCGGCTGGCCGGAAGAGACCGAGGACCTGCGCACGTACTACCCGACCAGCGTACTGATTACCGGCTACGAGATTCTGTTCTTCTGGGTGGCGCGGATGATCATGATGGGGATTCACTTTACGGACAAAGTCCCCTTCCGCACGGTTTATTTGCACTCGATCGTGCGCACTGCGGAAGGGCTGAAGATGTCGAAGTCGAAAGGGACGGGCATCGATCCGGTCGAGGTGAATCGGAAATTTGGCACCGATGCGATGCGGTTCACGCTGGCGTCCATGGCAGCGCCGGGTTCCGATCTGATCTGGACCGGAGACCGGATTGAAAGCTCGAGGAATTTTGCGAACAAGATTTGGAATGCGGCGAGATTTCTCTTCTTGAATTTGGCGAAACTCGAGGCCGGCGGGGCAATGCTTGAAGAACTTGCGGGCCCAGAGATCCGCACGAAGGCGCCGCACAAATACAGTGCTCTCCTGCAGCTGGCGGACCGCTGGATTTTTTCGCGGCTCTCTCGCGTGATTGGGCAAACGAACGATGCGCTCGACAATTGCCGGTTTCACGAGGCGGCGCACGTCGTCTATCACTTTTTCTGGGGAGATTTTTGCGACTGGTACATCGAGTGGGTGAAGCCGGAGCTGCAAGACCCCGACCGCGAGCGCGCCATCGCCACGTGGCGCAACCTGTTCGCCGTGTTCGAGGCGGCGCTGCGAATCCTGCACCCAATCATGCCGTTTTTGACCGAGGAGCTATGGCACCAGTTGCCTCAGACCGAGGGGGCGAAGTCCATTGCGCTAGAGGCGTTTCCGGAAGCCAAGTTGGAGTGGACGGACCCCGCGGCAGAGGAGGAATTCAAGTTATTACAGGAAATCATTACGGACCTGCGTGAGATTCGAGCGTCGATGAAACTCGACCCGAAGCGCAGGGTCGCGGCGGAGTGCTCGGTGGAGAATCCGCCTTTGGGTGCCGTGGTCCACAGAAATCTCGAGCCTATCCTTCGGCTGGCACGGCTTTCGGAGATGCATATCTCGTCGAACAAGCTGCATGCAAAGGCCGGCATGGCAAGGTCCAGGGCACTATTTGAAGTTCGTATTCTCTTTGATAAGGCGCTCGATACGCAGGCCGAAATCGCTCGTCTGAGAAAGGAAATCGAAAGACTCGGAAAGGACATTGAGTCGAAGCAGCAACGTCGAGGTGATCCGGAATTCAGGAAAAAAGCTCCCCCAAGAGTCCAGGAAACTCTGGCCGCTTCGATGGTCGAGCGACAACTCGAGCGGGAGAAATTGGTTCAGCGACTGAAGGAACTAGAAGGGAGCGCATAATTGCTCTCCGCGCAAGCCTGCAGATTGGATTGGAATTGCGAAGAGGTCGTGCGCCTGGTTCGAAAGGCGCTCGAAGAAGACATCGGCGCGGGCGACGCGACGACGCTGGCAACGGTTCCGGAAAACGCAAGGGCGCGGGCGCGAATCCTGGCGCGCGAACCGCTTGTTTGCGCGGGTCTTCCGCTTGCGGCGCGTGTGTTCGGCGAACTCGATGAGAACTGCCAGGCGGAACTGCTCTGCGCCGAGGGGGAGGCGATTGATGCGGGGCGCGATGTGATGCGGCTCGAGGGCAAAGCGCGCGCAATCCTGAGCGGCGAGCGCACGGCCCTGAATTTTCTACAAAGGCTTTGCGGGATCGCCACCCTCACGCACCGCTTCGTCCAGCAGCTCTCGGGGACGCGAGCGAAACTCCGCGACACACGAAAAACGACGCCGCTGCTCCGCGCGCTAGAAAAATACGCCGTGCGCGTGGGCGGCGGCATGAACCATCGGTTTGGACTGTACGACGCGATGCTGCTCAAGGAGAACCACATCGCCATGGCCGGCGGAGTGCGCGCGGCGTTGGAACTCGCGCGGGCATACTCGCCGAAGTTGCCGGTGCAGGTCGAGGTGCGCGACGAAGGTGAGCTGCGTGAGGCGCTGACGGCAGGGGCGGAGTCCATACTTTTGGACAACATGATACCGGAGGAGGCAACGCGGTGCGTGGCGCTGGTGCGGAAGGTGCGGCCGCAATGCACGATAGAGATTTCCGGTGGAATCACGTTGGCCAACGCGCGCGCGTACGCGCAGACGGGCGCGGATTTCTTGTCTTCGGGCACACTGACGCACTCGGTCCATGCCGCGAATATGAGCCTGCTTGTGGAAAAGGTCGAGCGCAGTTAAGCTCCCTGCTCGAGGCCGAGCACGGCGCCTCGGCGCATCACATCGATGACTCCTGACTCGCTTCCGGGCACGACGGACAAGCGGATCGGCGCTCTGCTGACGCTGCTTGCGGACAACGCCACGATTGTCGTGAGCGGGGCGCGGATTGCGCGAGAGATCGGCGTTTCGCGGTCGACGGTGTGGCGATGGGTGACGCGGTTGCGGCAGCTCGGCGTGCGGGTAAGGGGGCAGCCGCGCACCGGATACTTCCTGGAAAACGTGCCGGATATCCTGGCGCCGAAGTTGTTGCGGCGGAGGCTGCGCGGTTGTTTGTTTGGACGCCGGATTTTTCATTTTTTCAGGACGGATTCGACGAATCGAGTGGCGCTTGATTTAGGACATGCGGGCGAACCGGAGGGCGCGGTCGTCCTGGCGGAAGAGCAGACCGCGGGACGAGGCCGCGCGGGACGAACGTGGCACTCCGAGCGCGGCGCGGGGATTTACATGACGCTGCTACTTCGACCAGAGCTTTCGCCGGCGCTAGCGCCGCTGCTGACATTGTTGGCGGGCCTTTCCGCGCGCGCCGCGATCGAAGCGCAGACGGGGCTTGCGCCCGACCTGAGGTGGCCGAACGACCTGCTACTCCATGGACGGAAACTCGGCGGAATCCTGACGGAGATGCATGCGGAACCCGGCGTTGTGCGATTCGTGATTGTCGGGATCGGCGTGAATGTGAATCAGAGCAAATTTCCCGGCGACCTGGCGACGATCGCCACTTCGCTGCGTGCGGAGAGCGGGCGACTGCACTCCCGGTTGGAGCTGTTGGTCCGGTTGCTGCAGCAATTCGAGAGCGACTACAATCGTTTTCTGAAGCTGGGAGCGAATGCGATTCTGGAGCAGTTTGCGGCAGTCTCGAGTTTTGCGAAGGGCAAGCGCGTTCGCATTACGAACGGCAAAGAAAGCTTTACCGGCACGACAGCGGGGCTGACGCCTGAAGGACTCTTGCGCGTACAGCGCGAAGACGGCCAGATGGCAACGGTGATCAGCGGGGACGTCGCGGAGGCGCGCTAAATGCTTTTGACGATCGACGTCGGGAATACGAATACGGTGCTCGGCGTGTTTCGCGGCGAAGAGCTGGCGGCGAATTGGCGGCTGACGACGGCGCGCGAACAGACGGTGGATGAATACGGTGTGCTGACGCGGAATTTGTTCACGCTCGCGCAGCTCGATCGCGATGCGATCAACGGAATCATCATCAGCTCGGTCGTGCCGCCGGTGAATTCCACGCTTGCGGAAATGTCGCAGCGATATTTCGGCTTGAAGGCGCTGTTTGTCGAGCCGGGAGTGAAGACGGGCATGCCCGTCCAGTACGACAACCCGCAGGAGGTCGGCGCGGACCGAATCGTGAACGGCGTAGCGGCATTTCATAAATACGGAGGGCCGTGCATTGTGGTGGATTTCGGCACGGCGATTACCTTCGACGCCATCTCGGCGCGCGGGGAATATCTTGGAGGCGTGATTGCGCCGGGAATCGGAATTGCGGCTGAGGCGCTCTTCGCACGGGCGGCCAAGCTGCCCCGCGTGGACATCAAGGACCCAGGACGGATCATCGGGACGAATACGGTCACGTCCATGCAGGCGGGACTGTACTACGGCTCAGTCGACCTGGTGGACGGCGTGCTCGAACGGTTGAAAGCGGAGATGGGAGCCGAGACGAAGGTTGTTGCCACCGGCGGGCAAGCGGCGCTCGTCGCGCGCGGGTCGAAACACATTCAGCGTACCGACGAATTCCTGACGCTGGAAGGATTGCGACTGATCTGGGAGAGGAATCAGGCCGCTCCACGAAGCGCGGGACAGGCGGAGAGAAGAGCCGGCGCAGTCGCGGCGGCGAAGAGAGATCCTCGTTAGGCCCGCCGCATGGACGGCTGGAACTACTTCAGTTACTACAGCGAAATCGAAGAATATTTCTGGAAAAAACGCGGGGCGCATCTGCTGGTCTCGCCGCTGGATTGGGCGATCATGGAGAGCTGGCAAAAGGCGGGCGTGCCGCTTTCGGCTGTGCTGAAGGGAATCGACCGCGCGTTCGAGAGTTACCAGAGGTCGCGGCGAGGCGCGGGGCGGCCGCTGAAAAGCCTTGCGTATTGCACCGACGCGGTGCTGGAGGCGGCGGAGGAAGAGAGGGAAGCGGCGGTGGGTGCTGCCCCGGATGCGAAGCGGCGCGCTTCGGCGCAAGAGGTTCTCTGCCGCGAGGATCTAAGAGAATATTTCCGAAAGAACGCGGCGAAGATGCGGGAATCAGCAAAGCGGACAGGGAGCGCGAATCCGGAGCTGGCGCGGCGCGTGGAGGAAACCGCGGGTGCACTTGAAGCCAGTAGCGAGTTGCTGGAAGCGCCCGGCACACTCGATCTCGAAGACCTGGAGCGAAGACTGACGGTTTTCGAGGAGAAATTGCAGGCGGCGCTGACGACACACGCCGACGAGGAGCTGATGGTGCGGCTGCGACGGGAATTGGACCGGCAACTCGCGGCTTATCGGAGCAAGCTGAAAGCGGAACAGCTCCGGCAAGTGGAGCGGCAATATCTGCAGAAGCGCTTGTTTGAAGAATTCGGCCTGCCACGGCTAAGTCTTTACTATTTTTCCTGAACTTCGGCCCAAAACAAGTTTTGCCTCGGCGTGGTAACGGCGCTTTGCACACAGCGCAGAGGCTAAAGAGCTTGTGTGACAACCCCAAAGGCATTTCCTCAGCGGCTGAAGCCGCATTGACAGGGCTTCATTTATGTCGCAGCTAAAGCTGCGACCCCCTGAGAGATGAGAGTTGCCACACAGACTCTGAAGCTCCCACCTCCTAAAAACATAGGTGTTGTTTTCTTACGACTCAGAACATTAGAGATGGAACAAGTAGTGGAGGGCGAGGACGAGGGCGGCACCGAGAAAGACGAGGAGGGCGACGCGCCAGCCGGGCTCGCGATTGACTTCGGGGAGGAGATCGGTGCCCGCGACGTAGAGGGTGACGCCGCCGGAGAGCGGGAGAGCGTATTGAAGCTGGCCGGCAAGGAGGCTGGTCAAGAAGACGCCCGCGAGCGTAGCCAAGCCGAGGCCGGCGGCGGCTTGGAGGGCGCGGCGGCGGCCCTGCCCGCCGGCGAGGACAACGGAGGCCACGGTAAAACCTTCGGGGAGCTTGTGGAGAAACACGGCGAAGAAGAGGAGCAGACCGAGCGAGATGGAAATGAGGAAGCCGGCGGCGATGGCTACGCCGTCGAAAAAGGTGTGGACGAAGAGGCCGAGAAAAACGCTGGTGGTGGCGCCGTGAAGGTGCATGGCTTCGGGATGGATTTCCTCGCCGAAATGGAAATGCGGCGCCAAAGCGTGCTCGAAGAGGTGCACGAGGAAGAAACCGGCGAGGACGAAGAGAAATGCGGCGTCGCCGCCGAGGCGGACGGCCTCGGGGATGACGTCAACAAAGGCGACGGCGAGCATGTAGCCGGCGCCGAAAGCGACGAAGTATTGAAGGAACTGGCGCGGCCATTCGCGGCGGACAACGAAATAGCCGCCGAGGAGATTGCCGGCAGCGGCAACGAGGCCGAGGGCGGCGGCGGTGGCGATGCGGATTGAGAGGGGTGAGCTCATGGGCGCGTTTCAGCCGCTGTGGCGGAACAGGATGACGTCGCCTTCCTGGACGACGTAGTCGCGGCCTT
>WNGP01003376.1_pt1 | contig 13382 bp, 14 predicted proteins | sample 5407671 | NCBI WGS metagenome assembly WNGP01 (sample SAMN13153381, study PRJNA577476) | soil metagenome | isolation source: 40 cm soil or saprolite under Garry oak tree replicate 2 | place: USA:California | collected 2016-06-15 | reverse complement strand
ACCGTACATATTCTTCTCTTTCCACACGCCATAAAGCTGCGAAACAGTTGTATCTGTATCAGCCAGCAGAGGAAAGGACAAACCGTATTTATCGGCAAATTTTTGATGCGAAGGGATATCATCGGCGCTTATGCCTAGCACGACAACTCCCCGTTTTTGCATCTCATGATCGGCATCGCGGAAAGAGCACGCTTCAGCAGTGCATCCGGGTGTGTCGTCTTTTGGATAAAAGTATAAAACAATAGTATGGCCACGTAATGCGCTTAACTGAACCTGGCCATTTTTCACCACAGTATCGCTTCCTACAGCTGGAAGTATAAAATCAGGAGCAGGTTGTAGCTCCTCAACCTGTGTGTCACTCATATAACTACCTCACTTCAAAGCAGTTTCCTTAAAAAAAGTTCAATCAATCCGAACTTTGATTAGTGTACCACAAGAAAAGGCCTGTCGGCGTGAGAAACCTCTATGAGCCGTTGATGCCAGCGCATACCTTTTGCGGGGAAATGCAAGGATTGGGAGGCTGAGAAGATCTTGGACGACTCAGTCCCACGAGACAATCATGTACGGGTACACCACCCAGGATGAAAAAATCGTTTTCAGAAGAGCGTCTCGTGGGAACCCCGGTTTCATTACGGAGTACCGTTCAACGCTATCCAGGCACCGAGAGAGTCCATGTAATCCCTCCAATGAACGATTTTTCGGCCTTCAATCGTGATGACCGAAATGAACCGGTTATGATAGGGCCCACCACTCGAAAGGATCGTCCCGTGAACATCGTATTCAAGGATGACGGTACGACCATCTTGCGCACGGTGGATCACCAGCGCGTTGCCTGAGTGAAGCTCGATGTTGTCTCCGTATCCGGTGAAGCTCGCCATCAGGTTGGCTCGTCCACGAATGATCTCAGGCCAGCCAGGAAAGGTATAACGGGACTCAAAAATGGCATCTTCAGCAAATGCCTCAAAATAGTGCTCGCCATCAACGAGTCCACTCAGCCCCTTCATGACAATGTCGAAGAAAGGATCGAGGGCTCGAAAACCGGCGTATTTGGATCGTGACATTTTAAACCTCCTCTTTCTAATAATTGAGAGATCCGACCATCGCGTTACGAGACGCGAATCACGATTTTGCCATAGCGCCCTCCCTTCTCCAGGGAAGCCAGCGCATTCCTTGCCTCAGAGAATGGGAACGTTCGATCGATGACCGGCCGCACCTTACTCGCTCTGATGGCGCGATTCATCTCCTCGAACGCGGCCCGGCTGCCAACCGTCAAGCCCTGGATATGGACGTTCTTTGCAATAAGAGGAGTGATACCAACTTCTTGCGCCCAACCTGCAAGGACTCCAATCAGACTGATCTGGCCTTCGTCACGCACTGCATTGATGGATCGGGCAAGTGTGCCCGCCCCTCCGACTTCTATGACCCGATCGACACCGACCCCGTCTGTCAGTTCGAGAACGCGCGTGTCCCAGTCTGGGGTCGTCTGGTAGTTAATTCCGGCGTCGGCACCGAGCGTACGCGCCTTCTCCAATTTCTCGTCGCTGCTACTGATGAGTATCACGCGACTACCTGCGGCCCTGGCGAACTGCATGGCGAACTGAGACACGCTGCCCGTTCCCTGCACAAGAACCGTCTCTCCCGGCACAAACCCGACCCCGTTTGTCAAGGCGCGCCAGGCGGTGACGCCCGCACACGGCAAGCATGACGCCTCCTCGTCGCTCAGATGGTCAGGCGCGAAGACCAGGCCCTCGGCATCAAGCAAGGCGTACTCCGCAAGCAACCCGTCGCGGGTGCCGCCCAGCGCAACTTCTCGCTTTGCCGGCGAAAGAGGACCATCGATCCAACGCGGGAAGAACGTGCCTATCACACGATCTCCAACCTTCACGCGCATCACCCCCTCACCGAGTGCCACGACCTCCCCCACGCCATCCGAGACGGGAATGACGGGCTCGATAACACCGGGATACAAACCTTTCAGGATGAGAAGATCTCGGTCATTGAGCGAAACCGCCTTGACCTTTATGAGAACTTGCCCAGGCGCGGGCATCGGCTCTGACCGTTCGTCGAGTGACAGACCATCCAGACCCGCTCCCGGCTGTATCTGATAGACCTTCATCAAAAGCTCTCCATGATATACTAGAGGTAATACTGATAGAACGGGAGCAAGCAAGTCTTGCTGCTCCCTAAGCCATTATTATCTACACAGAACAAAGAAACAAGTACGCACATCCATGTGCGATACTTACAAAAAGGGTACTACCAAGACAGACAAAAAGGGGGACGACTCGTGATGCGCTATGAAGAACAGTATCGCAGTGAAGGAGGGAACATCAACGATGACTGCCCGATAGAAGCAACCTTGGACATCGTAGGCGGCAAATGGAAGGTCCTGATCCTCTTTTATTTGATGCAAGGAACGGTCAGGTTTGGTGAATTCCAGCGGCTGATCCCAAAGATCACGCAGCGCATGCTGACCTTGCAACTGCGCGAACTGGAGGAGGATGGCGTCATCCATCGGGAGGTTTACCGCCAGGTGCCACCGAAGGTGGAGTACTCTCTTACAGAGTTTGGCAGGAGCCTGGAATCACTCCTCCTCCTGATGCGTGACTGGGGTGTCGTGCACAAAGAGAGACTTGCCAGGAAGACGACCGCTGCTCCCCCTGATACAGAAACCCCATGAGGCGCTGATCGTTGGTAGGGGAGAGAACAGGACTTCGCGGCATCTGCCTGATTGGGAATGGTGGCCTCTTTCGATCACGCCTCCAGAGGAAAACGCTTTCCTCTTACACGTACCGAAGGGGCCGCTCATTCGCCAGAGCGACCTTTGTTCCCCACTTCAGGAGTTGAGGACTCCAAATCAGCATGTGCAATCTGGCGCTCGATGAGGACGGGTCCACCTCGATGACTGTGTGCTTTTTTGATCGCATCGGCCAGTTCTTTGCCCGTGGCTGCTTTCAGAACCAGTGTCAATCTCACCATGCTGCTGGGACACCCACTCAATTCTTCTTGCCAGAATTCCCTTTCGCCGCGGCATTGAGACAACTCATCCACAGAAGAATGATAGGGTTTTCGCCAAGCAGAATGCTAGGATTTACAATATGTGCCTCCTTGAGAGAATGAGACTGGTCTTCCTTCTCAAAAAGACACATGTTTATCCTTGCTTGCCACAGGGACTATCTCGTTGCGCATCCCGTGGGTCAGTACTTGTTCCGTTATCGTGCCCTGACGACACACATATGGCTGTGTGTTCTTTCATGTGCCTATATCCCCAATAGAGATACAGGTTGGTTGCTTTATAGCGTTACCCAGCATGGTTCTAGCCACAACTTAGACAGCTCAAGCGGTTTATCTAGAAGCGTGAAGTAAAAGGGCCACTTAGCCCTATATGGCTTTCGAATCTCGGTGATGCCCTGCTATCCACGCCGACGTTATGGGCAGCGATCATTGTCCCGTCAGTGTAGAGATCGCAGCCTAGTCAGGTTACGGGCTACAGGGCACAGATAGAAAAGCGGTCTGCCTCTTCTCCCGCCGTTGCCTGTAGCCTGTTGCCTATTCCATTGCTCCATACGCCAGCGTCCAGAAGTCGGTGAATACCTTCGGCGGTTCCGGCGAATCCATCATGCGCTGCGTGAAGAGGATGCCGATCATTCCCTCCGCAGGATCGGTGTATGCCGTTGTGCCAAAGCCGCCGGTCCAACCGAATCGGCCTGGTGTGTGGAAGATTTCGTTGCGCCGAATGTCTACAGCCATGCCTAAGCCCCAACTGGAATGCGTACCGAAAAAGATTTCCGAGCCAGCGCGTTGCTCAGGTGTGAGTTGATCTGAAGTCATCAGCTCCACTGTGGCGCGGGAAAGAATTTGCTCGCGACCGTGTCGGCCTTTGTTCAGCATCATGAGGCTGAAGGCGAAGTAATCATCGAGAGTCGAGACCAGCCCGCCTCCGCCCGATTCGGAGGGCGGCTCAGACCGCCAGGCACTGTTTGCTACGTCGTCAAAAACATCCAGCGTGTTCGTCTGAGGGTTGAAGAAATAGAACTCGGGCAAGCGGTCGATTTTCTCGGGAGGCACGTAGAAAGCGGTGTCTTTCATGCCCAGCGGATCAAAGATGCGCTCACGCATGAACGTGCCGAGGGATTGTCCCGACACGCGCGCGATCAAGGCTCCGAGCACATCACCGCTCACCTGATACATCCACCGCTCGCCCGGTTGCGCCAGCCATGGCAGCGAGCCGAGCTTCTGCAGCCATTCGTCCATGCCAGGCGCTTGCGACGGCAGCATCGGGCCGTCGCCGCCAATGCGGTAGTCACGGATCAACTTCTGAATCGGATACGTATTCGGCATCGCCATCACACTGCCGAAGCCCATACGGTACGTCAGCAGATCGCGAAGGGTGATCGCGCCCAACGCAGGCACCGTGTCATCGAGATCAGAGGAGATGGATTTGAGCACACGACGATTTGCAAGTTCCGGCAGCCACGGTTCGATCGAATCGTCGAGCCGTAACTTGCATTCCTCCACCAGAATCATCGCCGCAACTGCAGTGATGGGCTTCGTGATCGATGCGATGCGAAAAATCGTGTCGCGCTTCATTGGAGCCGGATCGCCGAACGCCAGGGTGCCGAGCACTTCCACATGAACGTCGTCATGATGACTGACGAGGGCAACAAGCCCAGGCATCTCTTGACGTTCGACGTATCCGGACAACAAGTGATGCATTCGCTCGAGCCGCGACTTCGAAAGACCTGCCATGCTCATGTTCAGCTCCTTTGATTTGGCAAACTTACTTTGTTACTTTTTGATGAAATCTCACTGGTTACCTCTCTTTTCTGGGTTTTCCTTCATGAGGAGAGTGACAATTTTTTCCACTAAATCGTAAGGGAGAGGTTTATCTAAGGGGAACTGTAGTGTGCCCCTGGCTCGTTTATAGTGTACTATTTGTTGCTGGAAAGCTTCATCGCCTGCCGGTAGCGGATAGAGGGAAATATGATGCTTCCAGCCAGCGAAGAAGACGAGATGTTTGCCGTTGAGGTCAAAGGTAGGTATGCCGTAGCTCATTGTCTCTACCGCATCAGGTGCCGCTTTATGTATTGCCTGCCTCACTTTTTCAAGGATGGCTTGGATATCCTCCGGAAAGGTACTGATGTAGTCGTCAACAGTCGTGGATGGCTTTTTGTCTGTCATATGTTTACCTCCTCCATTGCCAGGATATTCGGCCGCGCCGCCTGATTGCCTGCCAGGCTACAGGTATCACCCACGCGCTTCACTCGATCAGTATAACATGTTGAAAAGAAAAAACTTCTCGTACCTGCTCTTCTTTTGGAGCAGCGTATTTTTTAATCCTCATTCAGCCGCAGGGCCTGACCCAGCGGTGGGCGCAAAGCAATCCACACCATCGTCACAAGAGCAACGACAAAAACGACCAGCGACATAAGGATGTTACAACGCGAGCATGCGCTCCAGGGCGACACGGGCCCAGTGGGCGGTTTCCTCGTCCACTTTCACCTGGTTGATGACTTTGCCTTCGACAAGCCCTTCAAGCACCCAGGCGAGGTAGGCAGGGTGGATGCGGTACATGGTTGAGCAAGGGCAGACGATGGGGTCGAGACAGAAGATGAACTGCTCGGGATGTTCTTTTGCAAGGCGATGCACAAGGTTGATCTCGGTACCTACAGCCCATTGAGTCCCCGCAGGGGCGCTTTCGATCTGCTGGATGATGTATTCGGTCGAGCCGTAGAGGTCGGCGGCTTCGACGACTTCGCGGCGGCATTCTGGGTGTACCATTACTTTGATGCCTGGATATTCGGCACGCGCCTTGGCGATCTGCTGCACGCTGAAGCGCATGTGCGTTGTGCAGTAGCCTTTCCAGAGTATAATGCGGGAACGCTCTATCTCCTCATCGGCGTTATCAGAGGCCATGGGATCTTTGGGATCCCATACAAACATCTGTGCTTCTGGTATGCCGTACTTGAGGGCGGTATTGCGGCCCAGGTGTTCGTCGGGGAAGAAGAGTACGCGCTTGCCATGGCTGAACGCCCATTTAATCACGGCAGGAGCGTTCGACGAGGTGCAAACGATGCCACCATTGCTCCCACAAAAGGCTTTGAGGTTGGCGGCAGAGTTCATGTAGGTGACGGGAATAATAGCGGCGTCATCGCCCAGTGTATCAAGGAGCATCTCCCAGCATTCCTCCACTTCGGCGATGTTCGCCATGTCGGCCATCGAGCAGCCAGCGGCGGGATTGGGCAGGATGACTTGCTGGTGAGGCGCGCTAAGGATATCTGCGCTCTCAGCCATAAAATGCACGCCGCAAAAGACGATGTAATCGGCCTGGTGACGCGCGGCTGCTAACTGGGCGAGTTTGAATGAGTCGCCGCGAAAATCCGCGTACTTAATAATCTCGTCACGCTGGTAGTGATGACCGAGGATGACAAGCCTCTCGCCAAGAGCGGCCCGAGCCTCGGCGATGCGCTGATCTAGCTCGTCGCCTGACATCTCCGCGTAGTACTGCGGAATACTATCAACACGGTTCAATTGATTGTGTCGAGCGCGTGAGGTTGGAGATAAGAGCGGCAAAATACGCTCTTCCTTACTTGATGCGCACGCTGTTTGTAGTGCCATGGTTTTACTCCTTTAAAATCAGGCGAACTCCAGGGAGACGTCAAAATTGGGAGCTGAATGTGTGATGGCTCCGAGCGAAATGAAATCTACCCCGGTGGCTGCAACCGCAGCCAGTTTCGCTGTATTGGTGCCGATGTTGCCGGAAGCCTCGATCAGCACCTTTGGTGCATTACGGTGTACTAACTCTACTGCACTACGCATGGGCTCTATGGGCATGTTGTCCAGCAGGATCACGTCTGCTCCCGCTTCTACTGCTTTCTGTACCTGCGCAAGTGTCTCACACTCTACCTCGATTTTGAGCAGGTGGGGAGCGGTACGACGTGCAAGGACGATAGCCTGCACGATGCCTCCTGCGGCTTTGATATGGTTATCCTTGATAAGCACGCCATCGCTCAGATTGAAGCGGTGATTGTGACCTCCGCCCAGTCGAACCGCTTCTTTTTCCAGGCTGCGCAGACCGGGGGTGGTCTTGCGTGTATCGAGTATACGAGCCTTCGTTCCTTCCAGGGCCTGTGCACAGCGCGCTGTGACGGTCGCGATAGCGGAGAGATGCCCCAGGAAATTCAAGGCGACTCGTTCCGCGCTTAATAGCGAGCGGGCGGGTCCGCTGACACGCGCAACCACCTGGCCTACCTGTACGGCTGCGCCGTCCTCTACCAGCGGCTCAAAGGAGACCTGTGGGTCCAGTTCGCGAAAGGTTGCAGCGGCGACGGTCAGCCCGGCAATTACACCGGCCTGGCGAGCGATGATGCTGGCCTGGGCCTGCTGTTCTGCCGGCACCGTGCAAAGGGTTGTGATATCGGCTTCAGCGCCGTCTTCTTCGAGGGCGTGCCGGATTATGTTGAGTGGTGGGTTAGGCATTGGAAGGCACCTCCTGCAGACAATGATCTCCCTCCCCAGGACGACCACAAGGGTCTCCACCCAACTCCACACCGCTCCCGTCTCTACGGGGGTCAGGAGAAGTTTGTATGGGGTGGAAAACGTAGTGGCTGCCGGCAAGGATTTCATCAGGAGTGTCATAGTCAAGCCGCCAGTGGCTGCCGCGACTTTCGTGTCGTTGGAGGGCGGCTGCTATGACGAGTTCGGCTACTTTGAGCATATTCACGGTTTCCAGCCACTCTACTGTTTCAGTTTGATTGTCTGGCTTCGCTGTGTCCTTTGCCAGGATGGTGCTACGCAGTTCATGGAGTTGACTCCTGGCCTCGAATAACCCTTGCTGGTCACGACAGAGGGAGGCGTATTGCCACATGATCTGCCGCAACTTGCACCGCGTTTGCAGCATGCTCTCCTGGTCAAGCTCGACGCGCAATAACGCTTCTTCCGACGATGGGTCGTCATAAACGGGAATGCTGATGGGTCGCCTGGAGGAGGGAACATCTTTTTCAGCAAGCGTTCCTGCCAGTCCATCGGCGAGGCGCAGACCGAAAACGAGGCCCTCTAAGAGCGAGTTGCTTGCCAGTCTGTTAGCTCCATGCACGCCTGTGCAGGCTACTTCTCCAACCGCGTATAAGCCAGGAAAGGTCGAGCGACCAAGGGTACCGGTCATCACGCCGCCCATACAATAGTGGGCGGCAGGCGCTACCGGGAGCAGGTCGGCTGCCAGATCCAGGCCATAGTTGCGACAGATGGCGGAAATGGAGGGGAAACGTTCATGCATGCGGGCGGCAGGGAGATGACGCAAGTCGAGATATTGGTACTCAGTGCCCTCGGACAACATCTCGCTGAGAATGGAGCGGGCAACGACATCGCGCGGGGCAAGTTCGGCCAGGGGATGATATTTCGGCATGAAACGCTCTCCCGCGTGGTTGCGCAGATAAGCCCCTTCGCCGCGCACAGCCTCCGAGACCAGGTGAGAACCACCACCGGCCGCCAGTACGGTCGGGTGGAATTGCATGAATTCGAGATCGGTCAGGGCGGCTCCGGCGCGCCACGCCAGGGCCAGGCCATCGGCGGTCGCTCCCGCCGGATTAGAAGTGTGCAACCAGAGGCCACCCGCGCCTCCATTGGCCAAGATCGTGGCCTGTGCATGAACAACGAAGGATTGACCTGAGCGATCGATAGCTTCCAGGCCTATACAAGCTTCGTTTATCACGCGGAGACTACGTACATATGTCTCTTCATACAAGACTAACGAGGAACGCTCACGCACGGCGTGCATAAGCGCCCGTTCTATCTCGGCGCCGGTGGCATCACCGCCCGCGTGCAGGACACGCCAGCGACTATGCGCTGCCTCACGGCCAAGCAGCAAGCCATCCTCTGTGGCATGTGTATCGATACCGGGCTGTGCCCGGTCAAACTGCACGCCCATCGAGATGAGCCAGCGTACGGCTGCGGGCGCCTCTTCTGTCAGGATACGCACGGCTGCCTCGTCACACAGGCCGGCCCCGGCAGCGACGGTATCCTGGAAATGCAGTTCGGGGCTATCGTCAGCGCCTAATGCGACGGTGAGGCCGCCCTGAGCATAGCGCGTATTGCTTTCCCCAAGCTGTCCCTTGGTAAAAAGGGCCACGCGCAGGTGCTCCGGCAGGCGCAATGCAACCGAGAGGCCTGCTATGCCGCCACCTATGATTGCGACATCGTATGATTGACTGTAAGCCATTGTGTTTTCTCCTTAATAAGTGTATTTTATACACTTACTTAAGTGCAAAAAAAACACATTGTCCGAAGACAAAAAAGAATGTGTGGTGTTTTTTATACACTAACTGATAGTTGGAAGTATACCAAAGAAATTTTGTAAAAACAAGGGGTCATTTTGACATGCAATGATGACTAAGGGGATGTAAGGGCTTCGCTCCTATGCTCACTCAGTCATCACTGCATGTCCAGCATGTTGAAACTTTCGCCCGTTTTGTATACCGTGGGTTGACCATGGCGATAGATTGTAACCGCACCCTGCCCGTAGACACGCCAGGCGGTCTCGCGGTCTCCATTAGCGTCATCGAGCATGCCTGTTCGTTCATCGATACCGAGCAATAGTGCGTTGGGCAGGTTGGCCGCTATCTGTTTTGCCCAATTTTTGCCGAACGTGTTATGGTGGGGCAAAACGCAGGTATTGGGAACCAGCCAGAGCCCTTCTACGATCTGTGAGCTGCCAGGATCGTAGTAATATTGGCACAAGACCATTGCGCCAGCGCTGCTACCGGCTATGTCTGCTCCATGAGCGTAAGCCGCGAGCATGGCCTGCCAGCTTGCGCTTTGCTTCAGCGTCTCACCCAGGTAGCCGGTGAAGCCTCCCAGCATGTAGATCAGACGCGACTGGCTGATTTTGCCGGCTATTTGAGGGTCGTTGGCAGAAGCCTTGTCGATGAGTGGAAGCGATTCAACCTGCCTGGCACCAAGGCTTTTGAACCAATTGACGCCGTTGCGGCCCGCACGTTGATGGTTATTATCGGGGGCGGCTGCCGTTGGGATGATGCTGATTGGTGCATCTGGCCCGCCAGCAAGCTCGATGGCGCGCAGGTCCGGTTCGGATATTAGTCCGCCGAATTCGGCGCCGCCTTCTAATAAGATATATCCTGCCATGCGCTGGCTCCTTTGTGTTAAACAACTATGGTATTGGGTACCTCTATTACAGGCTATTCTCCTGTCAAAGGATCAACACCGAGTTGTTGTATTAAGCCCAGGGTATCATAGCTCACCCATACTTCTTCGATCTTGCCGCCTGCGCATTTGAAGATGCCTATCCCTGGTACCGTTGCCCGCTTTCCCGTTGAAGGGATACCTGCAAACTCACTTTTCTGTATGAAATGGCCCGTCCAACGGCATGTCACCTTGTCCCCATCAGCAAACATGTCCTCAATAGTAAAGTGGAAGTCGAATGCAGTGTGGAGATTAGTGAAGAATTGTTTGAGGTTGGAAGTGCCGCGAATTTCTCCGCCAGGAGCGGCGGGATCGAGGAAGATGATGGTGGGGGCGAACAATTCGTCTATCGCTGCAATGTTGCCCTCGTTAATTACTTGCTCAATATGATGGCGCGTAATGGCCATCGCCTCGTGTGCTGACATAGATTCTATACTTTCCTTGCTCCTATATGGTCTTACCAGGGTTCAGAATCCCCTCGGGATCGAAAAGAGCCTTCAGGTGGCGCATCCACTGCAGGGCGGCACCGTGTTCGGCTTCCATGAACTTTCTTTTTACGAGGCCTACGCCGTGTTCGCCGGTGGCGGTGCCGCCGAGTTCCAGGGAGCGTTTCACAAGCAGTTCGGAGAAGGCTTCGGCGCGTGAATACTCTTCTGGTGGGGTGGCGATTAAGGTGTGGAAATTGCCGTCGCCTACGTGACCAACGATGGCTCCTTCCAGGGCCATTTCCTTTAAGAGCTGCTGGGCATAACTTACTACTTCGGGCACCCTGGATAAGGGCACGGCAACGTCGGTTGTGTAGAAGGCGCTGCCCGGGTTGCTGCGCACGAATGACCAGTAGAAGTTGTGGCGCGCTTCCCACTGGTCGGCACGATCCTGTGCATGTCTGGCTACGTTGATGTCAAGCGCCCCGGTCTTGCGCACGATCTTATCCACCAGTTCGGACTCTGCTTCGATTGCTTCCCCGGTGGAGGAGTGAAATTCGAGGAAGAGCGCGGGCTTCTCAAGATAGTTGCGCTGCAGATCGCGGTTGATGACTTTGATGCTGAGTTCGTCCAGGAGTTCGAGCCGGGCGACGGGAAGGGCGCTTGCCATGATGCGATAAGCGGCTTCGGCGGCTTCTACAAGGCCGGGAAAGAAGACGCGCAGGGTGTGCACGAAGGTCGGAACAGGGTATAATCTGAGGACGAGGCGGGTGATTATGCTAAGGGTACCGCCAGAACCGATGAAGAGGTCCTTGAGGTCGTAGCCGCTGCTGGTCTTGCGCACGGAACGACCGAGATGGAGAACCTCACCATTCGCCAGCACTACCTCCAGTTCTGCGACGTTTTGCCGCATGCCCCCGTACCTGACTGTGGTTGTGCCGCTGGCATTGGTCGCTGCCATGCCGCCCAGCGTGGCATTAGCGCCAGGGTCTACCGGGAAGAAGAGTCCGGTATCCTGGAGAGCGCTATCGAGCTCCTCGCGCGTGATGCCGGGCTCGACTGTGACGAGGAAATCCTGGGGGCGTATGTCGAGGACGCGTTTCATACGGGAGAAATCGAGGCTAATTGCTGGTGAAATAGGGGTAACGTGCCCTTCGAGGCTGGAACCGACACCAAAGGGAATTAGCGGCATACGGTTTGTACGGCACCAGGCCAGAACTTTCTGCACGTCCTCCACAGATTCAGCAAAGACTACCGCTTCGGGCGGCTGTATTACTGGATAGCTACTATCCCGACCATGGGCTTCGAGTATGGCCGGATCGAAGCTGACTTTCTCTCCGAATTGGTCCTGCAATGTTGCGATCATGGGGAATCTCCTTGTCTTGAGTCCTGGTGAGGACGTGTAATGGTTGCAGCAAGAATCGGGGCTACTTGCTGCTCCAGCCGGGGCGACGCAAGCGTCCCCACCCCCACGCGGGTGGTCATCGCCACTAGCTCCCGATTCTTGGTGGAACTACGTTTAAATTCACTAGTAATTAGTGTAGAACGCAGCTCGTTACAATTGCAACTAACCCCACTGCTTTCAGTTCATCATGTTGAACATGATGTTGACGACTATGATGGCAAGGCAAACCAGGGCCAGCGCGAGGATTGAAAAAATCCCGCACTGGCAATTGCTACCCGCCAAACAAGCCTGGAAAAATCATGCTGGGGAACAATGGCGGCGACTGGCTGCCCATGTTCTTTTATCACGAATTTATCGCCTGCTTTGACGTCATCAATGAGTTTTCCGAAGTGGCGTCGTGCTTCAAAAGAGGGAACGCTTTTCTCTGTAACAGATGTATTTGTTATATTCATAGTATATCGTGCGATTAGCGCAATAGTAGCAAATAGCGTAATATTTGTCAATATGCTGCTTGGTTGTTGCATTAAGTTCAGAGCGTCCTGTTGCAGGTGCAAATGTTGGTCCTGGGTCGAAACCCGGGCATAACCAATAAGCGACATACTCTCATTGTTCCAAAACTACCGGAAGGCTAAAAGTACCACTTTTTTGACCAGGGACAGGAAGAGGGCGTTGCGGGTATATGCAACGCCCTCTTCCTCTTTTCAACGCAATCGCCGATAGCATCTCGTCATCGTGCTTTGCTCAAACCACTACGCTAGTCGCGGTGCTTCCTCCCATTATTGAGCATCACATTCCACAAACTACTGGAGTTCCCGCCGTTCCCGCCGACTAAGACGGGATCACCGGTCGAGGAAGCGCTGCCGCTAGCCGCAAGGCCAGAGGTGAAGGTATCCGTCGGTTCGGCACAATTGTCGGGTACATCTGAGCAGTTCGTACCACTGGTTGGAGCAGAGGCGGTGGCGAAGACACCATGTGCCAGTCCATTCGCATCATACGAAGTGGAGATATAATCGCCAACCATGCGTCCCTGGCTCGTAGTCGCTGTCCAACCGGTGGGCATCCCACTGATGATGGTCTGTGGCGTACTCCAGGTACTCCCTGCGTTTGTCGAGGAAATGAAGCCAACACTCAATTGTGTGCTGCCAGATGGGTAGAAGTAATAGGTCAAACCCAGTTGAGCCGTACTCCCTGACGTCGCTTTGTTGACGGCCAGGCCAGGAATGAAATGATCAATGCCACTGTTGGTCGCATCGATGGGTACCCGGCTTACAGAAGACCAGGAGGTACCGGTGCTATTGAGCGAATGACTGATGACAAGATCATTTGTTTTACAAGCACGGCGAAAGCGACAGTCA
>WNGP01020050.1_pt1 | contig 13385 bp, 14 predicted proteins | sample 5407671 | NCBI WGS metagenome assembly WNGP01 (sample SAMN13153381, study PRJNA577476) | soil metagenome | isolation source: 40 cm soil or saprolite under Garry oak tree replicate 2 | place: USA:California | collected 2016-06-15 | reverse complement strand
ATTCCTCTGAGCAGGTTCGATGCCACTGCTCGTTGTGAATATCTCTTCCATCTTCACGGGTGGGGTTATTCAGTCGTTATCCACTTTAGAACTGACCGTTCGGCGACACTCTTGTTCAAATTTAAAACACGCCTTCGCCAGTGCCGCGGCGTGGCGAGGCATCGAACCGATCGCAAGGAGTGCGCCCCGTTACGTGCGTGAGCGGGACTTCATCAATCGCACGTGACAATGAACAACGCGGCAAATATCATGATTACCACGAGAATTGCTTTTTGACTGCTGGAGGACGAAATCTCCAGTGTTGCAGGGCGATCAAAAGCCGCGGCTCGATGCGCCATGCTTTGTGCTGGTCAGGCGCAGAACGATGAAATACAAGACCGCCAATACCGCCACAAAAAGAACCATCCAGTGCGAATTGGTCTTCACAAACGTTACCCAGCCATCAACATTGGAGATCAAGTCCGGCTGCACCTGGTAAGCTTTCGCGCCCAGCCAGGCCAAGACGCTGCACCAAAGCGCCGAGCCAATAATCGTCGCGAGACTGAATCTCCAAAAATTCATCCGCACGAGTCCCGCCGGGTAAGAAATCAGATGCCGAATAACCGGCAACAGTCGGGCAAAGAAAACGCCGCCGGTTTCGTAACGCGCCAACCAAACTTCAGCGCGCTGCAGTTTGTCGTGCGTGATGAGGAAATATACGCCGAAGCGGTAAAGCAGAGGACGCCCGATGAAGAGGCAGATCCAGTAACCTATTGCCGCGCCCACATACGATCCGATTGTCCCCGCAAGGATGACGCCGGGCATGCTGAGATTGCCGCCAGCCGCGAGAAACGCCGCCGGCGGAATGACGATCTCGCTTGGAATCGGGATGATCGAACTTTCCATAGCCATGAGGGCGATGATGCCCCAATAACCGCCGTGTAGAACCCAACCAAACCAGATTTCAAGTAAGTGATGCATATTGTCATTCCGAACGAAGTCGAGGAATCTCTAGGGGTCGAGCTGCGATCGTTTCGCCGTAGTTCACTACAAAAACAAAAATCCGCAAACTAAAATTCAGATGTCCATTTATCGGCGCGTTCTCCGGTACTATCAGCCGTTCTGGGGGCAAACGATCCTCGGCCTGTTTCTCTCGCTGGTCGGAATTGGCCTCAATCTGCTCAAGCCGTGGCCGTTCAAAATTATTGTGGACGATTTCCTGCGGCCGACGCCTTCTGCGCACGCTGATTGGCGGACCTGGGTTCCCCTGCTCTGCCTCGCATTAGTCGTAATCCAGTTCATCTGGGGAATTATTAATTGGATCACGAATTACTTGTTCGTGAAGATTGGGCTGCAAGCGCTGCTGAAATTGCGCACTGATCTTTACTCTCACCTGCAACGGCTCTCGCTGAAATTCCACGACGCGCGGCGGTCTGCCGATTCCAGTTTCCGCGTTGCCTACGACTCGCAGTCGATCCAAACGATCTACAACAAGGGATTCACAAACATTTTCGCCTCGGTCATCGCGTTGATCGGCACATTCGTCGTGATGATGGGACTCGACTGGACGTTGACGCTACTATCTCTGGCAATTGTACCGTTTATCGTCGGGGCGATCTATTTGTTCGCGCGGCGTATCCGTCGCGAATCAACCTCTATTCAGGAACAGGAAAGCGCCGTCCTGGCGCAAGCACAGGAGGGACTGAGCTCGATTCGGATGGTGCATGCTTTCGGACGCGAAGACTTTGAGGTCCGGCAATTTCAACAACAGGCGCAGCAAAGTCTTCAGGCGAACCTAAAGTTAACCTTAACGAATGTGAATAGCGCCCTTGTGATCAGCACACTCATGGTCATCGGCACGGCCGCGATGTATTACGTTGGGACGTTGCATGTGCTCGCCGGAATTCTTAGCCTCGGCTCACTGCTGGTTTTCAGCGCTTACCTACTGATGTTGTATCAACCACTCGAATCCCTCACCTACACGACGTGGGCCATGGAAGGCGCAACCGCGGGCGCGAAACGCTGCTTCGAGGTGTTGGATCGTCAGGATGACGTGCGCGACTCGCCGAGTGCCATGGACATTTTATCCGTCAAAGGGGCGATCGATTTTCGCTGCGTTAATTTCGGTTACGCAGAAAACCGAATTGTTTTGCGCGACGTAAATTTGCGTATCGAGCCAAATCAAATCGTCGGCCTCGCAGGCGGCACCGGCGCCGGCAAAAGCACATTGCTCAGTCTGGTGCCGCGCTTTTACGATCCAACAAGCGGCGCTGTAATGCTTGACGGTCGCGACGTCCGCGATATCACAAAGAAATCCTTGCGTGCGCAGATCGCGATTGTTTTACAAGACACGCTCCTTTTCTCCACCACGATTCGAGAGAATATCGCCTACGGCCGGCCGGAGGCCAGCGACGAAGATATCGTTGAGGCGGCCCGCCGGGCGCAGGCGGACGAATTTATTGTGCAGATGCCGCAGGGATATGACAGCCTGGTCGGAGAACGTGGCGGGCATTTGAGCGTCGGTCAGCGACAGCGCATCGGAATCGCTCGAGCATTTCTGAAAAACGCACCGATTCTGTTACTGGACGAACCGACTTCTGCGCTCGATCCGGCGACCGAAGCTGCCATCATGGAGACAATCAAGGAATTGATGCGCAGTCGGACGACTTTGATTGCCACTCATCGTTTGGCGACGATTCACAACCTTGATCAGATCATCGTGCTCGATCGTGGACACATCATCGAACAAGGTCGCGGCCCCGAACTCCTAACTCGGGGCGGCATTTACTCGAAGCTTTATGCATCGGGAAAGTTTCCAACATAGTAGCGAATGTGTCCCGCTTGCGAGACATGGAGCCGGCGCGCCCTCGCGCCGCGGCCTGAGGGCAGGCCGGCTCCAGGCGTTTGGGAAGCACAAGCGCGACGGCGCACGCTTTACTCATGAGCAACGTTAGAGAAGATCGCCACGTCGAAGGTGACTGGTGGCCGGAGCCGGTCCCGCCGAACGTTGAGTTCGGCGACGGCTTTTATTGCGAGAGCGCGCAAATTTTTCGAAAGCTTCGAAGCAAAAAAACGCGCGCAGTCATCATCGGCAAACACGTTTCCTGTTACGCGGGATGCTCGTTTGCGATCGGCGAGAACGGCCAGTGCACGATCGGTGATTTTACTCTGCTGAACGGGGCGCTGATCATGACCGAGGAAAAGATCGAGATCGGTTCGTATTGCCTCGTTTCCTGGAACGTCGGCATCGCCGATTCCGATTTTCATCCACTCGAACCGGCCCAACGCCTGATTGACGCGCAAGCGCTGGCTCCCCACATTGAAAACCGCGCCAGTCAAAATCTGCGACAATGTCTGGATCGGGATGAACGCCGTGATTTTGAAGGGCGTGACCATCGGTGAAAATTCGGTTGTGGCAGCGGGTTCCGTCGTGACCAAGAGCATCGAACCAAATACCGTTGTCGCCGGAAATCCCGCCGTAATCGTGAAGCAATTTCAAACGTGAGTCGTTCCAACGCCCCAACGCCGAAGGCCCAATGCGGAATTTTCTTGGTTCGATCTTTGACGTTCGATGTTATGCGTTCGGCGTTTTCCTCCTGATGAAACGCAAGCGCATTATTGTCATGGGCTTTATGGGTTCGATGCCGATCGCGGGCGTTGTCTGGCAGCATGTTCATTACGTCTCGGGACTGCGACGCCTCGGCCACGATGTTTTCTACATCGAAGATTCAGCGCGTCTCCCGTACAATCCGGAAACATTCGAAGTAACCGACGAGTTCGAGTATGCGGCACAGGTTCTCACTCGCCTCGCTGGCGAATTTGATTTCAAAAGTCGCTGGGCGTATTGCGCGCGCTACTTGCCTGACACTCCAACTGCCGGCATGTCGCTGAAAAAAATCCGGCAACTCTATCGCGATGCCGACGCGATCCTGAACGTTTGCGGCGCGCAGGAATTCAACGACGATCTGCTCGTTTCTGATCGTATTCTTTACATCGAGAGCGACCCCGGCGTTGAACAAATCAAGATCGACAAAGGCGTGAAATCGACAGTCGAATATCTGCGGCGGCATCACGCGCTTTTCACATTCGGCGAAAATATCGGCACCAAAGAGTTCCCTGTCCCACTCCATGGCTTCAAATGGCTGCCTACTCGGCAACCAGTTGTGACTGATCTTTGGAAGACGGCGCGGTCCCTGTCCGTTGCCGCCGTCTTCACAACCGTAGCAAACTGGTCCACCAGCGGATTGAAAGATATTACCTGGCGCGGCAAAAAATATTTGTGGAGCAAATCGCGTGAATTCCTTCGGTTCATCTCCGCGCCCAAAAAAGCCGGCGAAACGTTCGAGATGGCAACCAACATCGAGGCTTCAAGAACGCGCACAAAATTTGAGCAACACGGTTGGCGCCTGACCTCACCGCTGCAAATGAGCGTCGATTACTGGCTTTACCGCGATTACATCCAGCGCTCCAAAGGCGAGTTCACCGTCGCGAAGGATCAATACGTCCGACTCAACACCGGTTGGTTCAGCGACCGCAGCGCGTGTTATCTGGCAGCAGGGCGCCCGGTCATCACGCAGGAAACCGGGTTTACCAAAAATTACGGGAGCAAAGAGGGACTGTTGTCCTTCCAAACAGTCGACGAAATCGCCGATGCCGCGAAAAAAATCAACGCGGACTACGCAAAACATTCTCGTGCCGCGCGCGCGCTCGCATGTGAAGTGTTCGAAGCCGAAAAGGTGCTGGCTTCGATTCTCGATCGAGCCGACATTTGAGGGGGCATGGTAAGCTCAGCCGCCGTTTCGACGGCTTGCAATATCCGCGACACTTTCACTTTTTTTCACGCCTGGTGAGGGCATATTTCGATCGATGACCACGGCGACACGGGACGCAGTCGAGGAACTGCTTCAGACATATGGTGAGACAGGCGGAATAAATTACCTCGCCGCCGCAGCCAGCCTGCCATCGCGTCTGTCGATCGAAGCAGCGTGCACCGAGCTGATGAGCCTGATGTTTCCCGGTTTTCGCAGCGAAGCGTTAGTAAGCTCCGAAGATCTCGCTGATACCACGCGTATTCGCGTCAGGCATTTGCACGCGCGACTTAAGACAGAAATTTGCAGAAGCTTGGGCAGGATCCCGCCAGACCAACCGACGGAAGCGAAAGCCGAAGAGGTCCTGGGCGGTTTCTTCCAGCAGCTGCCATCGGTGCGCCGCACGCTTTGGACGGACATCGATGCAGCTTACGAAGGAGACCCCGCCGCGACGACTTACGAGGAAATCATTCTCGCGTATCCCGCGCTGGAGGCGATCGCGATTTATCGAATGGCGCACCTGCTCTATGGGAAAGTACCATTAATTCCGCGCATCATGACCGAGTGGGCGCACAGCCGCACCGGCATCGATATTCATCCCGGCGCGCAAATCGGTTCGCATTTTTTCATCGATCACGGCACCGGCGTGGTCGTTGGCGAGACCACGCAAATCGGATCGCACGTAAAACTTTATCAGGGCGTATCCTTCATCGCGCGCTCGCTGGGCGCCGGACGAAACTTGCACGGGCAAAAACGCCACCCGACAATCGAAGACGGCGTTTGCATTTATGCTGGAACCACGATCATGGGCGGCGATACCGTGATCGGAGCGAATTCCACCATCGGCGCGAACGTTTTCCTGACAAAAAGCGTTCCGCCGCATTCGCTTGTGTACTACGAAGAAAAGGAAGTTCGTGTCGTACCAAAACGAAAACGCGAGCCAGCAACCGCAGGCGATGAATTTGAGAAGTGACGGCGCGTGTCACCTGACGGCTTTTCCCCCATTACGAGCAGGAGCATGAGCAAGAATAAGAAAGTGAACCAATGATCTATCTCGATTACAACGCCACGACCCCGTTATGCGATGCAGCGCGCGACGCGATGCTGCCGTATCTCAATCGACATTATGGCAATCCGTCGAGTATCCATGCTGCCGGGCGCGAAGCGCGCGCAGCGGTTGATAACGCACGCGACAAGCTCGCCGCTTTGCTGCAGGTGAAATCAGGCGAGATCATCTTTACCAGCGGCGCGACCGAGTCGTGCAACCTGGCTGTGTTCGGCTTGGCGCGATCTTCGTCTTCAGACGGCAGTCACATTATATCGAACAAAGCCGAACACAGTGCGGTGCTCAACCCAATCGAACACCTCGAAAAACGCGAAAATTTTGAAGTGACCTGGCTCAACGTTTCAGACAATGGAATGGTCGATCTGGATCAGTTGGCCGACTCAATTCGGCCCGACACAAGACTCGTCTCGATAATGACAGCCAACAATGAGACAGGGGTGATCCAGCCGATGCGCGAAATCTCACACATATGTCGAGAGCGCTGCGTATTGCTTCACAGCGATATGGTCCAGGCGTTTGGGAAAACGGATGTGGATGTCTCTCTCGTCGATATCGCGAGTTTTGCCGCGCACAAGTTTTATGGACCAAAGGGCACAGGCTTTCTTTGTCTGCGCTCCGGCCTACCGATCCAGCCAATCATGTTCGGCGGCGCACACGAAAATCGGCGGCGACCCGGGACGGAAAACGTGGCCAGCATCGCGGCAATGGCTGCCGCCGCGGAATGGGTATCAAGCGATCGCGAGACAGAACAGGAACGCAGAGCCCGGTTGCGTGATCAATTGTGGAAAAGCATCGCAGACGTGTTTCCTGATGCGCGGCAAAATGGCGACCCGGTTGGTCGGCTTACTAACACACTCAATTTAAGTTTTACGGGTATCGACTCGGAAACGATGCTGATGGCGCTTGATTTGGAGGGGATTTGCGCTTCGAGCGGCTCAGCCTGCATGGTCGGCTCGGTGCGAGCTTCGCATGTATTGCTTGCGATGGGCCTGCCGATTGAACGCGCCCGTTCCGCCATACGCTTTTCACTTGGCACATGGACAACCGCGGAAGAAATCGCCGGAGCCGCGGAGGCACTTGAGCGGATCGCGAAGCGAACCAAAGACGCGCGCGAATATGCCCTTGCTTAGGCAGCTCGAGTTCGCGTTCGAACAATTCGCTACACGTGTCTTCCCGGGACGAAATGTTGTTGTAGGGCAGGCGCTCCGCCTGCCACACCGCGAGACAGCAACCGACGCGATTGCGCCACAATCGTGTGGACGCGATGCCAAGCTCGAAACAAAAGCCCGCGAGCTCTTGCGCTCGTTAGGGGCGAATCGAATCGCAAAAGAGATTCGCATCGAATGGAACCCGCGTCTGAAAACCGCCGCCGGAAGAGCCGACTATCGCCACAAACTCATTTCTCTGAACCCACAGCTACTCGAGCATCCCGCGGAAATAGATCGGACGCTGCGGCACGAACTCGCTCATATCCTCGCGCAATGTCGCGCCGGCCGGCGGCGGATTTCACCACATGGACCAGAGTGGCAGCATGCTTGCCGCGATTTGGGAATCGCCGACGAGAAGCGCTGTCATACATTGCCGTTTCCAGCCACGCGTTATGCGCTCGCGTGCGCAGGATCAGGCGGGCGGTGGCATGCCTCGCCTGTTGCCGCGCGCACAACGGCGGTGAGTTTGATGTGCGTTTTCGTCTAAAACTGCTGAGATTGTAGCGGCCTTTGTGTCAAACACGAGGCGCTCGCCGCGGCGAACGCCTCTACAACTCTTTGCCCTCGCCCTTTGTGTTTTTCTCGCCACGCAATTTCGCCTGGATAAGCACGTCTATATCGCCATCCATCACCGCTTGCAGATTGCTCGTCTCCGCGCCGGTGCGGTGATCTTTCACCATCTGGTACGGCTGAAACACATATGAGCGAATTTGGTTTCCCCAGGCGATCTCGCCTTTCTCCCCATATTGGCGTTCAATCTCGGCGCGTTTTTTGTCTTCTTCGAGCTGATAAAGTTTGGCTTTCAACATTTTCATTGCCAGCTCTCGATTGCGTCCCTGGCTGCGCTCGGCCTGGCACGCGACCACAATCCCGCTGGGTTTGTGGAGAATTCGCACGGCAGTTTCCACCTTGTTTACGTTCTGCCCGCCTTTGCCGCCGCTACGAAACGTGTCGATCTCCAAATCGGCCGCATTGATGTCAACCGGAGCCGTCTCGGCGATTTCAGGCACGACATCGACGCTGGCAAATGAAGTGTGGCGCCGCTTGTTTGCGTCAAACGGCGAAATGCGCACAAGCCGGTGAATGCCCCGCTCGGTTTGCAGATGTCCATAGGCGTACTCCCCTGTCACAAGGAGGGTCACCGATTTGATGCCGACTTCTTCGCCCTGTTGAATGTCCACCGTCTGCGATTTGAACCCGCTGCGTTCGATCCACCGCTGGTACATCCGAAGCAACATGTCGGCCCAATCGCACGATTCAGTGCCGCCCGCGCCGGAATGAATCGTCACGAATGCGTTCGCGCGATCGTTTTCGCCGGACAAAAATTGCCGCAGCTCGAACTCGTCCAACTTGTGAGCCAGGCGCTCGTGTTCGGTGACGACTTCCTTCTCTGCCTGCGCGCGATGTGCCGGATCGTTTTCTTCTGCAGCTAATTCTTGCAGCGCGCTAAAATCTTCGATCTCACGTTGCAGTTCCTGGAACGGATTGATCAAAGAGCGCAATCGGGAAACTTCCTCGACGTCAGCCTGGGCCCGCTCCCGATTGGACCAAAAATCCGACGCAGCCATGCGCGCCTCGATTGCGCTCAGGTCCTTCTGAAGCCGCTCGACGTCAAAGAAACCTCCGCAATTCGCGCACACGCGATTTCAGATCTTCAGCATCTGGAATGGAGATTTCCGTTGGCATTTGTTAACTTAATTGAACTTAGGTAGAAGCGCAAAGCGTAGCGCATGCGTACCGCGGGCTGGTTTCGGCGTCGCGCCGAACGAAGCTCTTTTTTCGCCTCCGCAACGGTGAAAACGAGAAACCTAAAGAAAAGTCCGCGATCGCGAGAACGCGCCCGCCTGCACGCGGGACGTGTGCGCTACCCTACTTGCGCGCGGGAGCAACGAGTTTCGGCTTGGCGTGCGCGGTTTCGAGACGAAAAATTGTCTCGCCTTCCTTCATCAGATCAAGGCGATCACGCGCGATCGTCTCGAGATAGCTCACATCTGTTTTGAGCAAAGTGACCTCGCGCGTCTGACGCGCCAGTAAGGTTTGTTGCTCGTTGACCTGTTGCTGGAGGTTATCGATTTCGGTGCGGCTCTGCATTAGCTTTTTGTACGGCGGCACAAACAGGCTCACGATCGCCAGCCAGATGGCGATGATGAGCAGAACCAGGAGAATTCGGTTTAGTCGCTGCCAGACAGTGGCTTCGCGACGCGCGCGGAAATCGGCGTAACCATGCTCCACTTCAGCGGATTGTAGCGCCGTACACGGCTTTGTCACCAAGTTCTTCCTCGATCCGTAGCAACTGGTTGTACTTGGCCACCCGGTCGCTCCGGCATGGCGCTCCCGTCTTGATCTGTCCGGCATTGGTCGCCACTGCGATGTCAGCAATGGTCGTGTCCTCGGTTTCACCCGAACGATGACTGATCACAGTCGTGTAATGACTTCGCGTTGCGAGATTGATCGTCGCCAGCGTTTCGGTCAACGTGCCGATTTGATTTACCTTGATCAAAATGGAATTCGCCACCTGCTCGGCAATACCTCTCCGGAGAAATTCCACATTAGTGACGAAGAGATCGTCACCAACCAATTGAATCCTGTCGCCAAGTTTTTTCATTAGCTTTTTCCAGCCGTCCCAATCATTCTCGGCGCAACCATCCTCGATGGAAATGATCGGAAACCGCGCACAAAGCTCGGCATAATAATCAACCAATTCTTCAGCGGTTTTCCTTGCGTCGCCGGATTTTTTAAAAATATAGAGACGCTTTTCAGCGTCATAGAATTCCGACGCAGCGGGATCAAGTGCGATAAAGATCTGTTCGCCCAGCTTGTAACCCGCCTTCTCAACACCTGCGGAAATCGACTCTAAGGCATCTTCGGCCGAATCGAGCTGCGGCGCGAATCCGCCTTCGTCGCCAATCGCTGTGGAAAGACGTCGCTCCTTCAACACAGATTTGAGCGCATGATACACCTCCGCGCCATAACGCAGCGCTTCCGAAAAGCTCGGCGCGCCCCGCGGCACGATCATGAATTCCTGGAAGTCAATGGGCGCATCGGAATGCGCGCCGCCGTTCAGGATGTTCATCATCGGCACCGGAAGGACCCGCGCTTCAGGTCCGCCGAGATATCGAAAGAGCGGTAAATTCTCGTCCGCCGCGGCAGCGCGGGCGACTGCCAGCGAAACGGCCAGCGTTGCGTTGGCGCCGAGGGTTTTTTTGGTCGGCGTACCATCGAGTTCGATCAGTTTCTTATCGATGTTCGCCTGGTCTCGGGCGTCGAGTCCTTTGAGAACAGGCTCAATCTTATGATTAACATTGGCTACGGCTTTTCTTACGCCCTTGCCGGCGAACCGGCTTTTGTCGCCGTCACGCAGTTCCACTGCTTCATGTTCGCCTGTGCTCGCGCCGCTGGGAACGGCCGCTCGCCCAAATGCGCCGTTGTCAAGACGCACGTCCACCTCGATTGTCGGATTCCCGCGCGAATCCAAAATTTCTCGGGCCTGAATGTGCCGGATGCTGGTGCGCGCCATACTCTTCCGCGCCGACTAGACCAGTTTTCGCCAGACGAGGCAAATCCCTTTACTCAGATTGCATAGCAAACGGGAGCGCGGGAGGAACCCATCCGGGCAGCGAGAGATTCGGATTGGCAATTTGGCGGAGGCGCGCATAATCTTCGCGATGATTCGTTTGGTCGCGTTAGCGATGCTGGCCCTGATTCCTGTTGTTTCCACCGCGAAAGCCGAGGAAGCGCGACGTCTTTCAGCGGATCAAATGACCAAAGCTGTCGGAACGGATTCGATCAGCGTTCCGACACCCGGCGAGCTCTTCGCTGCGCTGGCAAAAACGGAGAAAATAAACTGGTCAGCTCAATACCGCGGGCCAATGCCGACGACGTATAGCAATCGCGCGCAGATCGCGCTAAATCTCGGCGGTTTGATTGCCGATGGATTCATCGCCGTCGAAGCAAAGGACGGTCAGCAGGTCAAAAATATAGGCTCGGATATCATGAAGCTGGGAAAAGCGCTCGGAGTTAGCGAACAGCTACTCAGCCGTGGCAATAGCATCAATGAATTTGCTGAGCACAATGAATGGGACACGCTACAAGCAGAATTGGAAGCGACCGAGAACGAGGTGAAATCCTCAATGCAATCGCACGCCGACCAGGAGCTAGTCATTCTGGTGACTCTCGGCGGCTGGATCCGCGGCACACAGGTTGTCACCGGAGCAATCGTTAAAAATTACAATGAATCCGCCGCAAAAGTCCTGCGGCAACCCGCTCTCGTTCATTTCATGCAAGCAAAGCTGAACGAAATTTCGCCCGAATTACGCCAGGAGCCTCTGGTCAAAAGCATGAGCGGACAACTGAACGGGATTGAGAAACTCGTTTCCTTTCCCGGGGGCAAGGCGCCGAGCGTCGAGGAGGTGCGAAAAGTGAACGAGGCTGTCGATAAGCTGATGACGGAAATTGAAAGCAAGGAACCGCCAAAATGAAACCCTGGTTGTCCCTTTTCGCTTCGATTGTTACGCTGACCACGAGTGTTGTTTTGCGGGCAGACACAGACGCCGAAGTGCGCGCACGCAAAGACGCGCTCGAACTTGCGGGAGCATTTGCAAATGACGGTTTCAACATTCGAGATGGACATTGGTGCGGCGTCCTTAGGCCACACGATCACACCCTGATCGCGCTGAACCTGTATGCCGGCAATCAGTACTGGTTTTCCGTCGGCACGGTCGAGCCCATAAAAAAAGCCGCGATAACTGTATTCGATGAAACCGGAAAGCAAGTGACCACTGAAACCTACAGCAATGAAGAAAAAGCAGCGGCTGGTTTTGCGCCTGAGAGCAGTGGCCAGTATTTTGTGGCGATCGATCTGCTCGAAGGCGAGGAAGGCAGTTTCTGTCTCGTCTATTCATACAAATAGACGATACCCGGCTCTGGATACGCAACGCGGGCTGCTGGAGTTTCGTGCATGCGGATTTGGCGATCCGGTGTCGAATCCTAGGCATCCCCCATTTTGGAGCATGTGATGATCTCGCTTCAGGTATTTTACGAAGGTCACGTCCAAGGCGTGGGCTTCCGTTTCACCGTGCGCCACATCGCCAAAGGATTCGACGTCACCGGCTGGGTGCGCAACCTGCCAGACGGCCGGGTAGAACTTCAGGCCACAGGTGAAGAAAACGAGGTGCGCGCGTTCGTTGATCGCATCGCAGACAGCGAGCTTCACTCGCTGATTCGGACACAAACCGAGAACAAGTTGACCGAAGCGGTCGCTTCCCGCGGGTTTGAGATTCACCATGACTAAGTCGCCACGCCACAGCGGCGCGGACGCAGGTCCGGCCGTCGCTGTTCACGGACTGACGAAAATTTTTCCTGTTCCGTTCCATCCCACTCGCGGGCTTGTCGCGGTCAAGGACCTCAATCTGCGAATTGAAGCAGGTGAAGTGTACGGTTTGCTCGGACCGAATGGCTCTGGCAAGAGCACCACACTTAAGATTATTCTAGGCCTGGTGTCACCAACGCAAACGCTACGTTTTTTCGGACGCCTTTGCGGAATGACGGGCGCAACACTGAAGAGCCGCGTAAACGAACTGCTTGATCTGGTTGGGCTAGACAAGGCGCGCCACCGCCGGTTGGGCACGTATTCAAAGGGAATGCTCCAACGCATCGGGCTAGCGCAAGCACTGATTCACGACCCGAGGCTGGTGGTCCTGGACGAACCGACGGCCGGCGTTGATCCGGCCGGATCGCGGGAAATTCGCGATTTGATCATCAACCTGAAGCGCCGCGGAATCACCGTGCTGCTCTCGTCGCATTTGCTCGCGCAAGCGCAGGAAATTTGCGACCGCATCGGGATACTCGCTGATGGCGTGCTGGTGCGTGAAGGCCGTTTGGAGGCATTAATCGCAATCGAGAATCAGACCGAGCTTGTGATCGCCGATGCTTCCGATGACCTCATGCAGGAGATTGAATCGTTCATCGGTCGATCAAACGCCAAACTGCTCGAGCGGCGAAAATCGACTACCACGCTGGAAAGACTATTCCTGGAGTCGACCGGAGGGAACGACAAGAGCTCAACTCGCGAGTGACGACTAGGAAAACAAGAATGACAGAGGGCCAAACCGCTTCAACGCTTCACTCATTGAACGCGTCAACCATTCCGAAGCGTCACCGGGTTTTCTCTTTTTCGCGCATTCTCGCCATCACCAGCAACACGCTCACTGAGCTGACGCGCCTGAAAGTCTTTTATATGCTGCTGGTGTTCGGGTTGCTGTTGATTGGCAGCTCGATTTTCATGGCGCAATTCTCTTTCCAGCAGGAATTCCAGATCTTGAAGGA
>WNGP01005855.1_pt1 | contig 13387 bp, 12 predicted proteins | sample 5407671 | NCBI WGS metagenome assembly WNGP01 (sample SAMN13153381, study PRJNA577476) | soil metagenome | isolation source: 40 cm soil or saprolite under Garry oak tree replicate 2 | place: USA:California | collected 2016-06-15 | reverse complement strand
GTGCTCGTTGCGTCTGTGGTGGCTAGCTTGAGGACCGCTTATGGCACTTCCGCGACATGCAGTGATTGCGAATTCAGGTCCGCTTACGAGGCAAGAACGGTAGCTCGGCCCGATGCCACCGAAGGACCGACTCTGACCCGAAGCGGTCATCAAGCGGCCCAACGCAGTGTCGCAACGCCCCTTGCTGAGGGACCGATCCTAAGCAACCACGTCAGCCGTCAACGAGCGAGTTCGAGTTTCTGGAGCGATCAGGGCAGCAACAAGGCTAATCAACGCGAGACCCGCAAGCCACGCCGGCGCTGGCCAATAGCTGCCGCCGGCCCAGCTAACCAGGGCGGTCGCAATAAGGGGCGTCAATCCACCACCCAATGCCGCTGAAAGTTGGTAACCGAGCGAGGCGCCCGTGTAGCGCACTTGCGTTTTGAATAGCTCCGGCCCCAACGATCCCATTATGCCGAACAGGATGCCGTTGGCGATACCGCCGATGCCCATTCCCAGAAGGATCAAGCCTGGTACTCTCGTGTTGACAAGCCAGAATAATGGAAAGGCAAATGCAATTGTGAAGACGGCCGCAAGGATGAAAACCGGCCGCCGGCCGATGCGATCCGAGAGCGCGCAGACGGGTGGAATCACCAAGAGTTCCGTGATCGCGAAAGTCAGAACGCCATTGAGCATCAGATCGCGCGGCAAGCCGAGATTGGAGGACCCATAGGTGACCATAAAGGTTACGTACACATAAAATCCGCCGCTGGTGACCAGAAACAATCCCGCGGCGAGCAATACCTCCTGCCATTGTGTCTTGAGTGTTTCGAGTAGCGGCGAGCGGGCGATTGCATTTGAGCGCTGCGCTTGCCTGAAAACCGGAGTCTCGGGCATCGAAATGCGAGCGACGAACCCCACTACGACGAGAATGAAACTGAGGAGGAACGGCAAACGCCAACCCCACGAAGCGAATTCCTCGGAGCTGAGTAAGGCAGTTGTCGCGGAAAATATCAGCGTTGCCAGGACAAGACCCGCCGGTGACCCGAGTTGCGGCCAACCGCCAAGAAAGCCACGCCGTTTCTGCGAGCCGCCCTCGGTCATGACCAGGACAGCGCCGCCCCATTCGCCTCCGAGGCCTACACCCTGCAAGAGGCGCAGGAGCACGAGCAGGGCGGGTGCCACCGCGCCAGCACTCTCGTAATTAGGCAGGAGGCCGACGAGGAATGTTGCGATGCCAGTCAGCATGAAGGTTGCGACAAGCGTCGACTTGCGGCCAATCCGATCGCCCATGTGACCAAAAATGATGCCACCGATCGGTCGGGCCAAGAATCCGACGCCGAACGTCGCAAAGGACAAGAGCGTTCCGGCCAGCGGGTCAAAGTTTGGGAAGAATTGCTTGCTGAACACAAGGGCGGCCGCGAGGCCGTAAATTTGAAAATCGTACCATTCAACTGTGGTCCCCACTGTCGCGGCAATCGCGGAACGTGAAAACCCCCAAACAGGCCCTGATCGTGTGGAATCTAGCCCGGCAGCGCTCTCGACTTTGGACATTGAACCCTCCTGCCAAGAAAATCCCTCGGCAAAACGCGTTGGAGCCCTTGCCTTTCGATCCACAATCGATTATCTATAATCTATTATCTCGGGAGGTGTCAAGATGGGTGCAGTTCAACACCACGATTTCGCAGCCTTGGTGCGCCCCTCTACGCCGGAGCTGATCGCAGACAGCCTCCGCAAGGGTATTCTCGAGGGTTCGATCAGCGGAGGGACCCAACTGAAGCAAAATGAGGTCGCGGCACGCTTCGGAGTAAGTGTCGTTCCGGTTCGCGAGGCGCTCCAACGCCTCGTCGCCGATGGGTTAGCCGTTTTGCACCCTAACCGCGGCGTTATGGTCACGAGCATTTCCGAAGAGGATTTTCTCGAGATCGCTGAGATGCGGTCGCTTCTCGAGCCGCACGCCCTAAGACACTCGGCGCTTCGCCTCACGCCGAGCGACCTCACGCGTTCGCAAGAAGTGCTCCAACAAGCCGCAGCTGCAGCTGATCCGCTTGAGCGGGCGGAGCTGCATTGGGAATTTCACCGCAGCCTCTACGAGAAGGCCGGTCGACCACGGCTGATTGGGCAAATTGCAAACCTCTACCGGAGTATCAATCGCTATCTCCTGCCGGTCTGGAGCGCGATTGGTCTGAGTCCGGGCTGGGTCGACAGCCATATGCTGATTGTCAAGGGTGTACGCGACCGAGACATCGACTATGCTTGTCAATTGATCGTGGAGCAAATTTTCGAAGCCTCTGACCGAGTGAGAGAACAGCTCCGTGTTATCGTTCGGCAATCCCAAGAGGAGCGCACCTGATGAACTTGAAACGCTTCAAGGCGCTCACTTTCGACTGCTACGGCACTCTGATCGATTGGGAGACCGGCATTAGTGTGGTTGTTCAACCGTGGCTGAGCGAAATGAAATCGCCTGTGCCAGTCGACCTCGTCGTGACGGCCTTCGGACTTATGCAAGCGAGATATCAGCAAATACGTCCCACTCTTCTTTACCCTGAAGTACTTCGACGATCGTGGCGGGATATTGAGGGAACATTTGGATGGAACGAGGATCGAAGCCATGCCGAGGCGTTCGCCGCTTCGGTTGTCCGATGGCCTCCATTCAACGACACGGTCGATGGCCTGGAGTACCTGTCACGCCACTATAAGCTCGCAATTCTCTCGAACATCGACAACGCGTCCCTGGCGGGCACTCTTAAGCTCTTGAAGGTTCCATTCGACCTGACCGTAACAGCCGAGGACGTATGCTCCTACAAACCCGAATTGTCACATTTTGAACGCGCGATTGAGCTGCTTGCGAAGATGGGGGTGGCGAAGGACCACGTATTGCATGTGGCTCAGAGCGAGCACCATGACATCAACCCGGGCAGACAAATTGGGCTGACCACCGTCTGGGTAAATCGGCGTCACGGTAAGAAAGGAAGCGGGGCAACCCTCGCTACCGAAGCAGAACCCGACCTAACAGTGGCTTCTCTGGCGGAGTTCGTCCACCTTCATCAAGCGCAGAAGGATCGAGCTGCGGTCGGGTAGGAGCTAAGCCTCGGATTGTCTCTTCTTGGCACATCCCGGAAGTGCGGCGCGCCGCATTTGACGGCCGCTTGCGGTTCCAAATCGGACCATAGCCGAGCTCGGCCAGAATCGCGTCGGTGTGCTCGCCCAGCATCGGCGCGCGATGGCGGATCGATCCCGGCGTCTCCGAGAGAAACACCGGAGCTTTGGCGATCGGCGCCGGTTTGGGCGCGCCGGGAAATTCCGTCGGCTGAAAAAATCCCATGGCGTTCACCTGCGGGTCGTCGAGCGTCTGCTGCGGTTTGAGCACCGGGCCGGCCGGAATCTTGGCCTTGCCGAGGATCTCCAGCACCTCCGCGGTGGTGCGCCCGGCGCACCAGCGGCCCATGCGCTCGCTGATGATTGCCCCGTGGTTGCCGCGCGAGATGTCGTCCTTAAAGCGCGGGTCGGTGAGCCATTCGGGCTCGCCCATCAGGTCCGCCCAGCGCCGATAGAGCGGTTTTCCGAGCACCTGGCACAGCACCCAGCCGTCGCGGGTGCGGAACAGATCGACCGGGGCCGCGGTCTGGCCGCGATTGCCGGTCGGCACCCGGTCGGGCTTGATCAAAGCCTGCTCGATCAGCAGCGCGTTGCTCAACGTCACCGCGGTCGCGAGCAGCGCGCCCTCGACAACCTGGCCCTTGCCGGTCGTTTTCCGCGCGATGAGCGCCACCATGGTGCCGAAGGCGCAATGCAGCGCGGTGGAGAAATCGACCCACGGCACCTGCGCGCGATAGGGCTGATGCGCTTCCCCGGTCATATAGACCGCGCCGGACATGACCTGGCCGACGCCGTCGAAGCCGACGCGGTCCGCATAGGGACCGCCGCGGCCGTAGGCCGTCACCGTGGTGAGGATGATGTCGGGCTTGAGCGCTTTCAGGCTCTCGTAATCGAGCCGCATCGCCGCAAGCGTCTGCGGCGGCAGGTTCGCGATCACGACATCGGCGGTCTTCACCAGCTTGCTGACGATCTCCTGCCCTTCGGGCCGCATCGGGTCGAGCGTCATGCCGCGCTTGTTGCGGTTCATCTGCAGGAACAGGGCGCCCTCGCCGGTCGCGGCGACCGGCGCCTGGAAGCGATCCTCGCTGCCTTCGCGCTTCTCGATGCGGATCACTTCGGCGCCGTGCTCGGCCATGAGCGCCGCGCAATAGGGCCCGGCGATATAGCGGCCGAAGTCGAGCACCCGTATGCCTTCGAGCACACCAGCCATCCCGGTTCTCCTTCTTGTCCGCCCAAGCCAGCCAATAATAAGGCGGCTGCCGAGACCGATCCAACACCACGATAGCTGGACTTCGGCCGGCATGAAAATCAGAATGGGTTGCGAGCCAAGGTGTAGAATGCGCAGCGAACCGCCGCTCAATTCCACCAGGAGGCCGCCATGTCGCCGCGCACCGTCTTTCTCGCCCGGTTGATCGGGCTGTTCGCCCTTCTGCTTTCCTTGACGGAGCTCCTGCACAAGCAGGCGACGGTCGAGACCGCGGCGGCGCTGGTCCGCGACCGGCCGCTGCTGTTCATCCTCGCCATGCTCGGCTTGCTCGCCGGTCTTGCGATCGTGCTCGCCCATAACGTCTGGTCGGGCGGCGCGCTGCCGGTCGTGGTGACGCTGTTCGGATGGATCCTGCTGATCCGCGGCGCGCTGCTGCTGTTCCTGTCACCGGAGGCGGTCGCCGGCTGGATCGATTTCTTGCATTTCGAGCAGCTGTTCTACCTTTATGCCGGGATCACCCTCGTCCTCGGCCTTTATCTGACCTACGCCGGGTTCAAGGCATCGCCGCCATCGCGGTGACGCACTCGCGGCATTTGCTTGCGCGCCGATCAGGTATGGCGTTCGGCACCTTGACGTCGGCATCCTGGATTCTGGTCGTCAACAGCTGGATGCAAACGCCGGCAGGTTGGACGATGAACGAGGTGGGCCAATTCCTCCCGGAAGGCTCGTGGCTGCCGATCATCTTCAGCCGGAGCTTACGCCGTCGAGCAGTGACTCGTAGGACAATAGTACTATAGTGCAGTGCGCGACGGTGCGCCGCAAGCTCGCACCCTACATCATCCGGGAGCACCCAAGATGCCTGTCGTCCTGCCGCCCAGGGGCCGAGATCTCAGGCTTGATTTCTTCCGCGGCATCGCCAACTGGTGGATTTTCCTCGATCACATCCCCAACAACATTGTTAACTGGATCACGCCGCGCAACTACGGTTTCAGCGATGCGGCCGACTTGTTCGTTTTCATTTCCGGCTACACCGCCTCGTTCGTTTTCGCGCGTATGATGCTCGAACGCGGCTTCATCATCGGAGCTTCGCGGCTAGGCCGGCGCGTGTGGCAGCTCTACGTCGCGCATGTTCTATTGTTCGTGATCTATGTCGCGGAGATCGGGTGGCTCGCCACCCGGTACGATAATCCCATACTTGCCCAGGAGTTCAACGTTTTCGGATTCATACGGGACCCATTCACCACGCTTTATGAGGGGCTGATCCTGAAATTCAAGCCGGTCAATCTGGACGTGCTTCCGCTCTACATCGTGCTAATGGGATGCTTCCCGCCAGTATTGTGGATGATGCTGCGCCGGCTCAACTGGGTGCTTGCGATGTCGGTGCTGCTGTACTTTGCTGCGCGCCATTTCGACTGGAACCTACCATCGTACCCGGACGGAGCATGGTATTTCAATCCATTTTGCTGGCAGCTGCTGTTCGTATTCGGTGCATGGTTCGCACTGGGCGGGGTTGGGGAATTGATGCCGCTAATCCGCTCGAGGTGGCTGACCGTGTTGGGCGGTGGCTATCTACTGTTCGCCCTCGTGATAACGATGGCCAGTCGCTTCCCGGAGCTTAGAGAGCTGCTGCCAGTGTGGCTCTACGACGCGTTCAATCCCAACGACAAGACCAATCTCGCCCCCTATCGCTTCCTGCATTTTGTTGTGATTGCATTCCTCGTGGTCCGGTTCGTGCCCCGCAACTGGCTCGTGCTCGAACGCCCGGTATTCTGGCCGGTGATCGTGTCCGGCCAGCAGTCGCTCGAAGTATTCTGTGTCGGAATTTTTCTATCGTCCCTGGCACATTTCATACTTGTCGAGGTGTCTAATGAGATCTGGATGCAGGTGCTGGTGAGTCTCATTGGCGTGGCGGTGATGACCGGCGTTGCCGCCTACCGCTCCTGGTCGAAGAAGATCGAGAAGACCAAGGGCCCGAGTCCCGCACCGGTGTCCGCCTAAAAGGCAGTCCGCGACGAAGTCCGCGCTGCTTGGCCGCGTGCCGCGCGCGCGGCAGCCGAACCGAAAGCGACTCCTCGGCGTGCTCATGGGCATCGCGCGAACGACGAGCTTGGGCCAGCGTACGCCGCCGCCGCCGCATTTCGAGCAGCTGTTCTACCTTTATGCCGGGATCACGCTCGTCCTCGGCCTTTATCTGACCTATGCCGGGTTCAAAGCATCGCCGCCATCGCGGTGACGCGCTCGCGGCAATCGCATCTGGCTAGCAGCTCGCTCCGGTTGCCTCCCCCCTTGTGGGGGAGGCCGGCTTGCGCGCGTCTAGCGCGCGAGCCGGGAGGGGGGTGTCAGGTCCGCAGTATCAAACAAACACCCCCCTCCCCATCCCTCCCCCATGTCCACTTCGGATGTTTCCGATTTGGACCAATTATCATGGCCGAACTCGGGAACACCCGAGTTCGGCTGGGGGGAGGGAGCCAATCCCGGCTCGCTCGGAGTCAAAGGCGATCCGTCCTGGCGACCCGCCGGCCGCCGGCCCCGCCTGCCTTTTCGCCGGGCGAGAGCGTGGTAAGCTGGCGCGAAGAACGAGGCCAGCCGAGGTCGGCTGTTGCGCGCGGGAGGAACAGACATGAAACCGGCTTCGTCGATCGGCTGGCGGGCGACTGCCGCCGCGCTCATCGCGTTGGGGCTTGCGCACGGCGCTGCTGCCGAGACCATCACGGTGACCCATTGGGGCGCGGCCTTCTACGGCGCGCCCTACGCGGTCGCGATGCAGAAGGGCTTTTTCAAGCAGCGCGGCGTCGACATCACCGGGGTCTTGACCTCGACCGGCGGCGGCACCTCGGTGCGCAATACGCTTGCGGGCGATTTGCCCTACGGCGAGGTCGCGCTCCCGGCGGCGATCGAGGCGATCCGGGCGGGCCAGCCGCTGAAAATCGTGTGCGCGGGCGCCGAGAGCATCGCCGACATCCTGTGGATCGCCAGGCCGGATTCGCCGCTGAATTCCATTCAGGACATCGTCGGCAAGAAGATCGGCTACACCTCGCCCGGCTCCGTCACCAACATGCTCATCCTGATGGCGATGAAGGCCCAGGGCATCGACGCCGGGAAAGTGACGCTGGTTCCGGCCGGCGGCATCGGCGCCAATCTCACCGCGGTTTTGAGCGGCGCCATCGACGCCGGCATGACCGGCGAGCCGGTGTGGTCGCAGGAAAGATCCAAGGTCAAGCCGGTGTTCTGGACCAAGGACGTGCTGCCGCCCGACATGACGCAGAGCGTCGGGATCGTCACCGACGAGCTTGCCAAGGCCGGGCCCGAGAAGATCCGGGCGATCATCGCGGGCCGCCGCGAAGGCGTGAAATACATCGAGGCGCATCCCGCCGAGGCGGCCGATATCGTCGCCCAGACCTACAACATCGACCCGGCGCTCACCCGCGAGGTATTCAGGCATTTTCTCGACATCAAATACTGGAGCGAAGGCGCGCTGAATTACGCCGCGATGGATCGCATGGTCGAAGGCTTGAAGATCGTCGGCAAGCTCAAGGAGCCGATCGACTGGCAGAAAGTCACCGACGTGAGCTTCCTGCCGCGGGATCTGCAGGCCCGGACCCATTGAAGGCCGGCGACCGGCATGGCGGAGGTGCGCGCGCGGCTGAGCGGGGTCACCAAGGTCTTCGAATCCGGCAACGGCCGCGTCCATGCGCTCGGGCCGCTCGATCTCGATCTTGGCGCCGGCGAATTCGTCACCATCGTGGGCCCGTCCGGTTGCGGCAAGACCACGCTGCTCGAGACGCTCGCCGGCCTGACGGCTCCGACCGACGGAACCGTCAGCTTCGAGGGCAAGCCTGTCGGCGATGAGGTCCCCGCCGGGGTGGGCGTCGTGTTCCAGGAGGATGCGAGCTTCCCGTGGCTCAACGTATGGGACAACATCGCGTTCGGCTTGCGCCGCGCCGGCGTCGCGGCCGCCGAGATTCGCGCCCGCGTCACCTACGCGATCGCCTTCATGGGGCTTCAGGCATTCGCCCGCGCCTATCCGGCGCAGCTCTCCGGCGGAATGCGCCAGCGCGTGTGCATCGCGCGCACCCTGGTGCTGCAGCCGCGGCTCATTTTGCTCGACGAGCCGTTCGGCGCGCTCGACCAGCAGACCCGGCTGCTGATGGGCGACGAGCTGCTGCGGCTGTGGCGCGAGACGCACGCGACCGTGCTGCTGATCACCCACGCGATCGACGAAGCCGTGATGCTGGCGGACCGGGTCGGCGTGATGTCGGCGCGACCGGGGCGCTTCATCGAGCTGATCGAGACCGGCTGGCCCGCCTCGCGCTCGTCCGCGATCGTCGCCGAGGAGGCGTTCGGCAAGCTCACCGCTCACGTGTGGTCGAGGCTGCGCGGCGAATCGCTGCGCGCGCTCGGGCGCACCGAGGCCGAGCCCGCTGGAGGCGTATCATGAGCAAGGTCGCGCGCGCGCAGCTTGCCGTCATTCTCGGCGGCGTCGCTCTCCTCGAGCTGCTCACGAGGGCCGGCGTGATCGGGAGATTGACCATGATCCCGCCGAGCGAGATGGCCGCGCATCTGGGGATCATGCTCGAAGCCGGCGAGCTCAACGCGCCGATGACGCAGACCTTCGCCAACGTGGCGATCGCTTTCGCGCTGGCGGTATCGATCGGATGCCTCGCCGGGGTCGCGATCCACCGGCTGCCGCGGCTGCGCCGGCTCGCCGACCCGCTGCTGGCCTCGTATTACGCGGTGCCGTTCTTCGTGTTCTATCCGCTGCTGATCGCGATGCTCGGGCTCAATCGCTGGCCGCTGATCGCCATCGGCTTCGCGTTCGCGGTCGCCGCCATGATGATCGCCACGCTCAACGGGCTCGACCGGGTCCCGCGCGTGCTGCGCAAGGTCGCGCGCGTGCATCGCCTCGGCCGCGCCGAGGAGATGTTCCTCGTCATCCTGCCGGCGGCGGCACCGCACCTGCTCGCCGGGCTCAAGCTCGCGCTCGCGTATTCGTTCATCGGGGTGATCGCCGGCGAGTTCATCCTCTCGGGCAGCGGGCTCGGCCACGCCATCGCCTATGCGTACGACAGCTTCGACAATCAGACCATGTACGCGCTGATGCTGTTCGTGGTCGTGCTTGCGATCGCGCTCAATGCCGCGCTTCACGTCTGGGAGCAGCGCCTGATGGCGCGGCGGAGGCGGGCGTGATGACGAATGAGGCTGGTCATTCCGGGGCGCGCGCGCCGGCGCGCGAACCCGGAACCCATGAACACCGTCACCCTGAGGAGGGCGGCCGTCCTTCGAGGCTCGCTGCGCTCGCACCTCAGGATGACGGTCGCCCCTCGAAGGGCGGTGTTCATGGGTCCCGGATTCCCTCGCTTCGGTCGGGCTCCGGGACGACGGGCCGGTATTTCGATTTGCTTCTGCTGCTGCTAGTCCTGATCGCCGCCTGGCAGGCGCTCTATGCGGCGGTCGGCGAGGTTGCGCTCACCCCGCCGCTCGCCACGTTGATCAATGCCGGCGCGCTGCTGCGCTCGCCGGTGTTCTGGCGGCATCTCGAGGCCACCGCCGACGCGTTCGCGGTGTCGCTCGTCATCACCGCGATCGGCGGGGTCGCCGGCGGCCTCGCGCTCGGCTTCCACCGCTTTTCCGGACAGGTGTCGGAGCCGATCCTGACCGCCGTCTACACGCTGCCCAAGGTCACGCTCTACCCGCTGGTGCTGCTGGTGTTCGGTCTCGGCATCTCGGCGAAGATCGCCTTCGGGGTGATGCACGGGATCATCCCGGTGATCCTCATCACCATGAGCGCCGTGCGCAACATCGATCCCGTGCACCTGAAGACCGCGCGCGCGCTCAAGCTCACCGCGCTGCAGACCGCCGCAACGGTGCTGGCGCCCGCGGTGACGCCGGAGATTTTCACCGGCCTGCGCGTCGGCTTCTCGCTGACGCTGCTCGGGGTCATCATCGGCGAGATGTTCGCCTCGCAGCGCGGGCTCGGCTTCATGATCATCAACGGCATCAACACCCACGACGTGCCGACCATGATGGCCGTGATCCTGCTGATCGTGGCGTTCGCGGTGACGGCCGGCACGCTGCTGCTCGCCGCGGACCGCCGGCTGCATCGCGGCGCGCGGCAGGCGGGCCTGTGAATCGTCATGGCCCGCGCATGCGGGCCACCCAGTAACCACATTGTTTGCGTCGTCGCGCGGCCCGTGGGCCAATCGTGGCATGCGGCTACTGGGTGCTCCGCATTCGCGGAGCATGACAGGTCCGCGTCCTACAGCCAGCGCAATTCTTGCGATTGCCGGCGCTCGAAGGCGGCGATGTCGGAATCGTGGCCGAGCGTGAACGCGATCTCGTCGAGTCCCTGGAGCAGGCATTGCTTGCGGAACGAATCGACTTCGAAGCCGTGCACGTTGCCGGACGGCGCGACCACTTGCTGGCGCTCCAGATCGACCCGCACGTGCGCGCCCGGGCGTTGCGCAAGCTCGGCCTGCAGGGCGGCTACCTGCTCGGCCGGCAGCACGATCGGCAGTAGCCCGTTCTTGAAGCAATTGTTGAAGAAAATGTCGCCAAAACTCGGCGCGATCACGGCGCGAAATCCATAATCCCACAGCGCATAGACCGCGTGCTCGCGCGAGGAGCCGCAGCCGAAATTCTTATCGGCGACCAGGATGCGCGCGCCGCGATACGCCGGCTCATTCAGGACGAACCCAGGCTTCTCCGCGCCGGCATCGTCGAACCGCAGATCGTGGAACAGGAAGCCGCCGTAACCGCCGCTGCGGGGCTTGCGCAGAAACCGGGCGGGGACGATCTGGTCGGTGTCGACATTGGGGGTCGCGATCGGCACCGCAACGGCATCGAGCTTTTGGAATTTTTCCATTCGCTCAAGCTCCTGCGAGCAGCGGCCGCACGTCGGTGAGCCGCCCGGTGACCGCGGCCGCCGCCGCCATGGCCGGGCTGACGAGATGCGTGCGCGCGCCCCTGCCCTGCCGGCCGGCGAAATTGCGGTTCGAGCTCGAGGCGCAGCGCTGGCCCGGCGCCACGAGATCGCCGTTCATGCCGACGCACATCGAGCAGCCGGCTTCGCGCCATTCGAATCCCGCCGCCTTGAAGATCGCATCGAGGCCCTCGGCCTCCGCCTGCGCCTTGACGAGGCCCGATCCGGGCACGACCCAGGACGGGATCACGGCCTTGCGTTCCTTCACCACCTTGGCGGCAGTGCGCAAATCCTCGATGCGGCTGTTGGTGCAGGATCCGATGAAGACGCGGTCGATCGCGATTTGCTCGAGCGGCGTGCCGGGTTTCAGGTCCATATAGGCGAGCGCCGATTCCCAGCCGGCGCGGCGCTCGGCATCTCCCGCGCGCCCCGGATCGGGAATTCTTCCGGTGATGGGCGCCGCATGCTCGGGCGACGTGCCCCACGTCGCCATCGGCGCGATCCCGGAGGCATCGATTTGAACCTCGCGGTCGAATGCGGCGCCTCGATCCGACGGCAGCGAGCGCCAGAACGCGACCGCTTCGTCCCAGGCGGCGCCCTCGGGCGCGAACGGCCGCCTGTCGAGATAGGCGAACGTCGTCTCGTCCGGCGCGATCATGCCGGCGCGCGCGCCGGCTTCGATCGACATGTTGCACACGGTGAGCCGGCCTTCCATCGAGAGCGAACGAATGGCCGAGCCCGCATACTCGATGACGTGGCCGGTCGCGCCCGCCGCCCCGATTTTCGCGATGATCGCCAGGATGATGTCCTTGGCGAACACGCCGGGCGCGAGCTTGCCGTCGACCTGAATGCGCATGGTGCGCGGCCGGCGCTGCCACAGCGACTGCGTCGCCATGACGTGGCCGACTTCGGAGGCGCCGATGCCGAACGCGAGCGCCCCGAGCGCGCCGTGGGTCGAGGTGTGGCTGTCGCCGCACACGATGGTGAGCCCAGGCTGCGTCAGGCCCTGCTCGGGACCCACCACGTGAATGATGCCCTGACGCGGATCGCGGATGCCGAAGACTCTTACGCCGTGCTCGACCGCGTTGCGCTCGATCGAGTCGACCATGGCGCGCGCCTCGGGGTCGGCGATGGCCGCAAGGTCCCGCGTCGAAGTCGGCACATAATGGTCGGGCGTGCCGAAGGTGCGGTCCGGCCGGCGCAGTTTCAGCCCCTTCTCGGCCAGCATCTCGAAGGCGCGGCGCGAGCCGTCGTGAATGTAATGCCGGTCGATGTAGAGCAAGGTTTGCCCGTCGCGCTCGACGACCTTGTGGCGCTCCCAGATTTTCTCGAACAGCGTGCGCGGCGCGGGCTGCATGTTTTTCCTACTCGGCGGCGCTCTTGCCGCGCTCGGGTTTCTCGGCCGGCGACTTGAATTTTTCGCGCAGCGCGTCCCATTCGTCGGATCCCATGCGCCGGAATTTTTCCCTTATGCTCACCTTCAGGTCCGGATGGCGACGCTTGCTCTTGACTTCCGCGAGCGCGGCATCGAAGGCGGAAACCGCGGTCTGGAACAGCAGCCCGGGCAGGATCGCGAGCTTGAAGCCGAGCCGCTGCGCGTGATCGAGATCGAAGATCGGGGTCTTGCCGCCGGAGACCACGTTGAGGAGACAGGGGCCCTTGACGAGCTTGGGCACCGCCTCGATCTCGGCGATCGTCTGCGGCGCTTCGAGGAAGGCCATGTCGGCGCCGGCCGCGAGCGCCGCGTTCATGCGGGTGACCGCCTCCTCGAAGCCGATGACGGCGCGGGAATCCGTGCGCGCGATCAGCAGGAAATCCGGATCTGTCCTGGCCGCGGCGGCGGCGCGAATCTTCGCCAGATATTCGTCGAGCGCGATCACCGTCTTGTCGTCGAGGTGCCCGCATTTCTTCGGAAAGCCCTGGTCCTCGATGTGGAGCCCGGCGACGCCGCGCTTCTCGTACTCGCGCACGGTCCGCGTCACGTTGAGCTCGTTGCCGTAGCCGGTATCGGCGTCGGCGATCACCGGGACTTTCACCGCGGCAGCGAGCCGGCCGGCGTTGTCCGCCATCTCGCTCATGGTGAGGAGGCCGTAATCGGGGTAGCCGAGCGTCGCGGCGGTGCCGGCGCCGGTCATGTACACGGCGGAAAAGCCGGCCTGCTCGATGGTGCGCGCGCTGATGCA
>WNGP01003817.1_pt1 | contig 13387 bp, 12 predicted proteins | sample 5407671 | NCBI WGS metagenome assembly WNGP01 (sample SAMN13153381, study PRJNA577476) | soil metagenome | isolation source: 40 cm soil or saprolite under Garry oak tree replicate 2 | place: USA:California | collected 2016-06-15 | reverse complement strand
GCAACCATGCCGGCCGTGGCAATCACCGCCTACGCCGGCGAAGGAGATCGCCGTCGCGCTTTGAACGCTGGGTACCAAAGCTACCTGCCAAAGCCGATCGAGCCGGCCGAGCTGGTCGCTGTCGTGGCTGAACTGATGACAAATCAGCGGGGCCTTGCCCCCGCCAAGTAACTAAATGACAGACTTCAGGAAATTCACTGTAGAAGAAAGAGTACGCTGGGGTGATGTCGACGCCGCCAGGATTATCTTCTACGGTTCATACATCCGGTTTTTTGAAATTGCTGAGACGGAACTGTTCCGTGCTGCCGGATTGCCCTATGGCAAGGTCTTCGACGAGTTGAATATCTGGCTGCCACGCATCGAAGAAGGCCTAATCGCGACCGCGCACTTTGTATTGGTCTCCGCACAGCGCGACGGGTTGCAACCGATCCCCGTCCCCGAGGAATTGCGCCGCGCGCTCGGACCTTACGTCGACGGCGCGACCTCAGCCAGAAAGCAGTAGGCAGAAAGCAGAAACCCGACCGTGAGGGAGGGTGCCGAGAAACAAGAAAGCAGAAGACAGAGGCTGCTGCTGCTGCTTCGCTCCGCCAGGAGCGAAATATTTATAGTACCGCCGGCACAGAAAGAAAATAAGCTCCGTTAGGAGCGTAATTAGGAGCTTAATATTGATTCGATAGTAAAAGATATTACGCTCCTAAAGGAGTCTCGCATTTTCAAAACGTCTCGGGAACTATAAACATTGCGCACCTCGGGTGCGCTCAACGCCCCGCGGTTCGACCCAATCGATGATTAGCTCGCGCACTTCAGCGCTCGAGCGATAAATGACGGGTGCGTTTTTGTACATGGTGTAACCCCCGCCGCCATTCACGCGATAGTTATTCGTGACCACGCGAAGCTTCTGCGTAGGACTGAGTGGGTGTCCTTTGAGCTTCAGATTCTGAATTCGCTGACCGAAAGGCCTGGTCAGATCGATTTCGTAATCGATGCCTTCCGCGATGTCGAAGTTGTAGCCCGGAATCCTTTGGTCGACTAACTCGCTCACAGTCTTGCCTGGTTCGTATTCGCGAAAGTATTTGGCCGAATGTTCCAGGGCATCTTTTAGTTGCTGGCCCGTCAATTCCAAAGTCACGAGCGTGTTTTCATACTCGTAAAGTCCGGCAATATCCCGGACCGTGACTGCGCCTCTGGAAATTCGCGCGTCCGGATTGAAACTCGCGGCCATCGAAACGTCGGCCTGACCCGCCTCCAGTTGCACTCGCTGAATCAGATCGATGATTGCCGTATCGCGAAAGCGGGCCTCACGGGCAGTTAATTCTTCTGACGATTCGCCGATTGTCCGGCCGAGCCAGTCCTGCGTTTCCTTGTCGTAGGGTTGACCAAGTTGCGCGATTTCCGGATCAATCGCGGTTTTTTCTGTCACCGGGATGGTGCGGGCTGATTCGGCCAACAACCGCCACCGCCCCGCATCATCTTTCTCCAGATAAAGATCGACCCGCGCCACGTGACTGGCCCAGCGGTTCGCCTGGGTCAGCAGGACGCCACTGACGACTAGCGATGGGACCTCGCGATGCGTGTGGCCCATTAAGATCACATCGATACCCGGCACCTGGCGAGCTATTGCGATCGCGGCATTCTCATTTGGGACCGACGAGGGATTCGGCACTCCGGTGCGTAAGTCTTCCTCGATTCCCATGTGCATGGCGATCACTACAAAGTCAGCTTTTTCTTTCCCGCGCAAAACGGGAACCCATTTTTTTGCTTCGCTGATTGTTTCGTGAAATTCAAGGCCTTGGTAATTCGGCGGATTCTCCCAACTGGGAATACCCGGCGTCGTGAGGCCGAGGACGCCAATGCGCACGCCCTGGACTTCCTTCACGATGTACGGCTGGTAGTGAGTAGTTGGCGTTCCCTTGTTATAGGTATTTGCCGACAGCCAGGGAAACTTTGCTTCGCTGCGGGCCTTTTCCAGAACGTTCAGGCCGAAGTTGTATTCGTGGTTACCGACAGCCATCGCATCATAGTGCAGTGCGTCCATTGCCAGCATCATCGGATCCGGCGGTGTGTTGTTGCGTTTGTTATGAAAATATTCGAGTGGCGTTCCCTGAATCGTGTCGCCCGAATCGAGCAGCAGGAGGTCCGGATCAGCCTTGCGTGCTTCTTTGACGAGCGTTGCGACTTTTGTAATTCCCACGTTGTCGTACTTGTTCGTGTAGTAATCGATTGGGAATACACGCCCGTGCATGTCTGTCGTACTCAGGATGGTTATGTGCGCGCGGGCCGGAGTCGCATGACCGCGAAAAGTTATGACGGTTGAGGCGATTGTGATGACAGCGATCGCCGTCGCGACCGTGAATATCTTCTTCCTGTACATACTGGTTCTCATAGAGCTGACTCAGCCGATTCATTGGGGACCGTCGAAACCGGAGCTTTATGATTGCCTGCTTCAGCGACCACGTTTTCAGCTTCACGCGTCATGGCCCGCAGCGACAGCCCTCGTTGAATCAGCAGCACGATGCCCACAATGGTCCAGAAAACGTCGCGGCCTTTGCGAATGATCGCCAGGGTTACTCCCGTCGTTTCCGTGAATGCCAACACGGCCGAGATCTTTCCGGTGCCGGCTTCGTCGACCCCCATCCGCAAAGGCACAAATTTGAATACAACGTTAATGATGCGATTTACGGATTCAAGTATGAAGGCGGTGAACAGGGTCGGCGGCTGACCCGGGCTGATAAAACTCAGCGTCGCGTAGATCTCCACCACGCCGGCAAGATGGAAACATGATTCGAGGAGGAGAATCGGAACAAAGCGTGAACTGCTGCGCGCGTAGAATCCGTAGACTCTTTCTTCAAGCAGGCGACCGTTCGTCAGCCAGCGCTCGGAAAGTCCCCGGCGGTGAAAAAAGCCGAGCGGCCCGCTGATAAATCTGACTTGCCTGCGGATCAGTATAAAGACGAGAACAATCCCAATTGGAATTGCCGCCAGGGTGCTGATACCCGCGATGCGCAGCGCTCTGGGCAGGTGGAAATTCAGAATCAATGCGGCCATTCCGGCAAAGATAAAAACCCCGACCGAAAGCGAGTAAAAAATATTTTCAATCGTAATCGCGGACAGGCCGGCCATCAGCGGGACACGATCGCGGATCATTGCCGGCTTGGCGGGTTCAGAAACCAGCAGGTTTGCGAAACCAACGATATTGCCCAGGGCGTCGCCCATCAGGCGCGCGCGAAGCGCATCCCAGAACTTCAAGCGCTCAGGCCCATCAAAGCAAAGCATCCAGGACAACGAGCGAGCGATGTGGCGAACAGATGAAATGGCGAGAACTAACAGGAAACCGAAACCCAGTTTCTTGATTCCGTCCAGGATCTGGCCGGGTCCGGCCTTGCGGATGAAATAACAAAAGAGCAGAAACCCCAGGAGGGCAAAAACAATACCCAGGGGCGTAAATTTCTTTTGATGGGATTTGCGGTTTGAATCCGTCATCTTCGACCCGAGATATTAACAGAATCACGGCGAACGTCGCGCATTGCTTGCCTCTCCCTTTAGGGAGAGGGTTTAGCGCTGCCTTGGGCCCTAACCCAGTCCTCTACCAGGCGGAGGAGGACGGTAATCCAAATCGCCGTCGTCACATCGTTCTGCCGGGCGGACCCTTTCTCTCCCATCTCATTGAGTGTTTGTCGCTCTGTGGCCTACTTTGCCTTTTCAGTTTGCCGTTGATTATGATGTCACTTCAAAGTCGTACGAATACTTTCCCGCAGGCCCGGCCATCATGAGTCAAAGTCAAATCGCAATTGAACCGTCATTGGCATCTCCGCTAACCGCGCTTTCTGAGGACGAGCAGATGTTTCGCGACAGCGTGCGCGAGTTCGCGGAAGGCGAGATTCGCAAGCGTGTCGAAGCCATGGAAGAGAAGGGCCAACTCGATCCGGCCGTGACCAGGCAGTGTTTCGAGCTCGGTTTAATGGGAATCGAAACACCGGAAGAATTTGGCGGTGCCGGCGGTTCATTCTTTCAGGCTATTCTCGCGGTGGAAGAGCTTTCGCGCGTCGATGCCTCCGTAGGCGTTTTCGTCGATGTACAGAACACGCTGGTTAATAATGCAATAAATCGTTGGGGAAATGCGGAGCAAAAAGGGAAGTATCTACCGCAACTGGCGAGCGAAAAAGTTGGCGCCTACGCTTTAAGCGAGGCGGGCTCGGGCTCAGATGCATTTGCAATGCAAACGCGCGCCATCGATCGCGGCGATCAATTTCTTTTAAGCGGCCGTAAACTTTGGATCACCAATGGTAAGGAAGCCGAAATCTTCGTGTTGTTTGCTAATGCCAACCCCGCAGCCGGTTATCGCGGCATCACGGCTTTCATCGTCGAAAAAAGTTTTGCCGGCTTTTCGGTTGGCAAGAAAGAAGACAAGCTCGGCATTCGCGCGTCGTCAACAACGGAATTGATTCTCGAGGATTGCGCGGTGCCGAAGGAAAACGTGCTCGGCGAAAACGGCAAGGGGTACAAGGTGTCAATTGAAACTCTGAACGAGGGCCGCATCGGTATCGGAGCTCAGATGATCGGCATAGCGCGCGGCGCTTTGGAATGCGCGCTCGCCTACAGCAAAGAACGGCAACAGTTCGGTAAGAACATCAGCGACTTCCAGGGTGTGCAGTTTCAGCTCGCCGACATGGCAACTGATCTGGAAGCCGCGCGTTTGATGGTTTACAACGCCGCGCGCATGAAAGACGCCAAACAAAATTTTGTGAAGGAAGCGGCGATGGCGAAACTGTTTTCGTCACGCGCGGCTGAACGCATAACTTCGAAAGCGATCGAACTTTACGGCGGATACGGCTATGTCAAAGATTATCCGGTCGAAAAGTACTGGCGTGATTCGAAGATCGGCGCGATTTATGAAGGCACTTCAAATATGCAGTTGCAGACCATTGCGAAGCTGCTGATTGGAAAATGACTTGCTCAGTGTCCTCAGTGCCTCAGTGGTGACTCATTGCGACTCACGAAAATTTCACCACCGAGGCACGGAGGCCACCGAGAAACCAGAACAGTCTTATGACCACATCACGCATTGAAGCGTTCGAACAAATGCTCGCCGCCGATCCCGCGAATACTGCGGTGCTTTTTGGCCTGGCCAAAGAATATGAAAAGTCCGGCGACGATCCGAAATTGATCGAAACACTCGAGCGCTATCTCGCGGCGGCGGATGACGAGGGCAACGCATTTGGCATGCTGGCGCGAGCTTACGAACGAACGAAGGAGCTTGCAAAGGCGCGCGCGACTTATCAACGCGGCATCGAAGTAGCGAATGCGCATGGTCATCCGGGCATGGCCGAAGAATTTCGGATGAGTTTGGAGAGTCAGTAATCACGGCCATTGGCGGGATAAGTTCGGAGTCCCGCCTTCAGGTGGAAGGATTGGCAGGTTGGCCGCCTCAAGGCGGCACTCCAAACTTGAAACAGCCATCATGAGCGATACCAAAGTTTTACGTCTGGTAAAGAAATCCGAAGCCGGGCTTCCGGAAAGTGTCTTCACCGCCAAAGCTGTGACCAAAGCGGAGCCGAAGCCCGCCCCGGCAATCAAACCTGTCCCTCGCGAGAAGACCAGGCCCCTGGAGAAACCGCGCCTCAGTCGCGAAGAGATGCTGAAGCTGTTTCGCACGATGTACGCTTCGCGGCGGCTGGATGACAAAGAAATTCAGATGAAAAGGCAGAACCGGATCTTCTTTCAGATCAGCGGCGCTGGTCACGAAGCGATCCTGGTGGCCGCGGGCATGTGTCTAAAGCCTGGCCACGATTGGTTCTATCCCTACTATCGCGATCGCGCGCTTTGTTTACAGTTGGGCATGACGCCGCTGGAAATGCTGCTCGAATCGGTGGGCGCGGAAGCCGATCCTAACTCGCACGGCCGGCAGATGCCCTCGCACTGGGGACACAAGAAACTCAACATCGTCTCCCAGTCGTCACCGACCGGGACGCAGCTCCTGCAGGCGGTCGGATGCGCGGAAGCGGGTTACCGGATCAAGCTCGTCAAGGAGCTGAAACGCCGCGTCAAGCGATTTCGCAACGATGAAGTTGTCTACGTTTCCTTCGGCGACGGCACGACCAGTGAAGGCGAGTTTTGGGAAGCGCTCAACACCGCCTGCAATTTGAAATTGCCGGTTGTGTTTCTGTGCGAAGATAACGGGTATGCGATCAGCGTTCCCGTCGAGGTGCAAACTGCGGGTGGCGACATTTCCCGGCTCGTCAAAGGTTTTCCGAATCTTTACCGGCAACAGTGCGACGGGACCGATCTGATTGAGTCGGTCGCCGTGATGCGGCGGGCGGTCGACAACTGCCGCAAGAATCGCGGGCCTTCGTTCGTACATGCGAAAGTAATCCGGCCTTACTCACATTCACTCTCTGACGACGAAAGATTGTACCGGCCGGACGAAGAACGAACGTCGGACGCGGAGCACGATCCCATCAAGCGTTTCGGCGCGCTGCTGGTCAAGGAAGGCGTCGCCAATCAGGACGAGTTGCAGCAATTGAAAGATGAAGTCGATCGCGAAATTAGTGAGGCGGCCGATCTGGCGCTTGCCAGTCCTCAGCCCGCGCCGGAAACCGCTACGGATTTTGTCTACTCGCCGACGGTCGATCCGACCTCGAAAGAATTCGATACGGAAGAAGGCGTAGAGCTCAGCGGCAATCCGGGCACGATGGTCGACTTGATCAATCGTTGCCTGCATACCGAGATGAGGCGCGATTCGCGCATGGTCGTTTTTGGCGAAGATATAGCCGACTGCTCGCGCGAGAAATTTCTCGATAAGGTAAAAGGCAAAGGCGGGGTGTTCAAAGTTACCGCCAGGCTGCAGCGCGAATTCGGCAGCGTCCGGGTTTTCAATTCGCCGCTGGCGGAAGCAAACATCGTCGGTCGCGCCATCGGCATGGCCACGCGCGGTCTAAAACCGGTCGTCGAGATTCAATTCTTTGATTACATCTGGCCCGCCTATCATCAGATTCACAATGAACTGGCGCTGATGCGCTGGCGCTCGGGTAACGAGTTCTCGGCGCCGGTAGTGATGCGCGTGCCCGTGGGTGGCTATCTAAAAGGCGGCGCGATCTATCATTCGCAATCGGGCGTAACGGTATTCACTCAGATTCCGGGCCTGCGCGTGGTCTATCCGTCGAACGCGCTCGACGCCAACGGTCTGCTGCGCACGTCGATTCGTTGTGAAGATCCGGTGCTCTTTCTCGAGCACAAGCATCTCTATCGCCAGGCTTACAACAAATCTCCTTACCCGCCGGACGAATTCATGATCCCGTTCGGCAAAGCCAGGACCGCGCGCGAGGGCACGGATCTTTCGATCATCACCTATGGCGCGCTGGTCCAGCGGTCTGTGGTCGCGGCCAGAGAAGCTGAAAAGCAAGGCATCAGCGTCGAGATCATCGATCTGCGCACGCTCAATCCTTACGACTGGAACGCGATTGCCGAATCGGTGACAAAGACCTCGCGCGTGATCGTCGCTCACGAAGACTCTTTGTCCTGGGGCTATGGCGCGGAGATCGCCGCGCGAATCTCCAGCGAGCTGTTCGAGTACCTCGATGCGCCCGTTCGTCGCGTGGGCGCCCTCGACACCTTTGTCGGCTACGCACCGCAACTGGAAGACGCCATCCTGCCGCAGAGCGCGGATGTGCTGAAGGCGATCTGGGAGCTTCACGCTTATTAAACCGTTCGGTTCTACGTGAATCCAAGGTTTTTCAAATCGCCATCGGCTTTCCACAAATGGCTTGCTGCCAATCACGCTAAGTCAAAAGAACTCTGGGTCGGGTTCTACAAAAAAGAAACCGGCAAGCCGAGTATCACCTGGCCCGAGTCAGTTGAAGAAGCGCTTTGCTTTGGTTGGATTGACGGCATTCGCAAGAAGGTCGATGACCAGAGTTACATGATTCGGTTTTCTCCGCGTAAGCCCTCCAGCATCTGGAGCGCAGTAAATATCAGGATTGCTCGCCAGCTCATCAAAGAGAACCGAATGCAGCCTGCAGGTTTGAAGGCGTTTGAAGCGCGAAAGGAAAACCGATCCGGAATTTATTCCTACGAACAGCGAAGCCCGGAGCTGGTCGAACCGTACGCCACGGAATTCAAACGAAACAAGGCAGCGTGGAAATTTTTTGAGGCCCAGCCGCCTTATTATCGGAAGACCATGAACTGGTGGGTGGTGAGTGCAAAGCAGGAAGAAACGCGGCTTAAACGACTTACGACGTTGATTGAGGCTTCGGCGGAAGGACGACGCCTGCGATGACGCTTGAAAACCAGCCCTGATTTATCGCGCATGTCTTAAAAAGTTTGAGTTGGCAGCAGCGGGTGCAATAAATATGTCGCTCGTGATGGAGCGAACCAACGAAACGTTCTGATGGAGGGGCACGATGACCTCAAGAACTCAATACCTCCTATTCCTCTTTATCTGGCTGACGGCTATTTGCGTAGTCTTTTTTGTGGCACTTGCGGTGGGCGTGCCGATCAAAGCCCGCGGCCTGCGAGGTGATTTGTTCATCGCGGGGGTTATCGCTTTAGCACCGGCAGCCGGTGGATATCTCGTCGTCCGGAAAACGGGATCAGCGCTAGACGCCTGGAGACTACGGCGCGGCCACGACGTCTATCAACAAAGGAATTACGAGGACGACGGCGGGTTCATTCACCTGAACGAGGTGCCGGCCTGCGATCAGGAACAGGAAGTCAGCCTCAAAGAGATCGTTTCCGGTCTCGGCCAAGCCGCTGATTCTGACAATCTGACGAAGGATTTGAAGTAAGATCCTTTGACCCGCAATCCATGCGCAAAGTAACCCTCGGGCTCGCCAACAGTCTGGATAATTACATCGCCCGCCAGGATGGTGGATCAGACTGGCTTCACTGGAGCAAAGAGGTCGCCGAAATGAGCGCCAAGTTCATGAAGACAATCGATGCGATTCTGATTGGACGCAAGACTTATGAAGTGATGCTGCCTATGGCCAGACGTCCTATCCGGGCGTGAAGAATTTCGTGTTTTCGCGTTCGAAGAAAACGAGTGACGCCTTACAGAAAGCGATAAGCGCGAAGAAGAAAGTTGATACTAATGTCGAAATCGTCAATTCAGATGTCGGCGACTTTGTTAGGCGCTTAAAAAAGAAAAAGGGCAAAGGCATCGTTGTTTTCGGCGGTGGCGCCCTGGCCAAGAGCCTTTTCGAGGAAGATTTGATTGACGAATTAGTTCTGAACATTCATCCCATCCTCCTCGGTTCAGGCATCCCGCTGTTCCACGAAATGAAACGACAAATCGATCTTGATTTGGCCGATTGGAAGGTACTTAAAGGCGGCTACCTGGCCGTTACGTATCGCGTGAAGCACTGATCATACCTGATTGGAATCCATCCAAACTGTGTTGCATTCCGCGACAAAAACCAGCATCGATTTGTACTAGAAAGCTTCGTTAGTAGAGATTTCTCCCTGATTTGTGATGGCCCGGCCGCATGAGAGCGGACATCGCAACCCGGCACAATTCTTGCGCCTGGATCTGTTACCGATTGCATACCTCACAATCCCCTGAGAGTTGAAAACCATGGTTTAAGGAGGGAAATAGGCTTATGCATAAACGTACGACTGCAGTCTTAGGGGCTCTGCTCCTCTTGCTTTCGCTGGCTCTGGTCAGCAACGCCCAAGTGACAAAAGTAACCACAGTTCAAAACCCGGACGGGACATACTCAATTGTCGAATATCCGGTCGGTAAAGAAACAGTTGTTACCTTGAATCCAATTGGCTTAACAGGCGCGACCGGAAGAGCCACGATTCTACGCAATGCAGATGGCACACTGATCAAAGTGAATATTGCCAGTTTGCCAAATGACCTAACTGGCATGAATATCTATGCCGTTGATCCAACCGGCGCGGTCCAATTACTCGGGCCTGTCGAAGTCGCAAACGGGGTCGGCACATTTACTACAACGGTACCGCTGACCAAATTCATGTTGTTCACTTCGCCGGAAGATAGCCTGACGAAGTATGACGCAAACACGAAGATATTTTTCCGTAGTGCAGTACCCACAGGGCTGACTGTTATTCCGATCACGAATGCCGTCGGCGAGCAGGTTGGAGCGGTAGCTGTGACTTCGGATTACACCGTGCCCATGTTGGGTATTCCGACCTTCAAGGCCGGAGACGATACGAAGCTGAAAGTGAATTTTACCGGCGCAATGGAAGGCGCCCGCGCGAACATCTTCATCGAGCCGCATAAACGCGGTCAGACGACTGAAGTCCGCATGCGCTTCCATGATCTAAAGGAGGCGCCAAAGGGCACCGCTTATATCCTTTGGGCGGTAGCGCCGGACAACACTTATCAGAAGCTGGGCCAGATCGTTAATGTAAAAGGCCGCAACGAGGCCGAGATCAAATCTGAGACCACGCTTCCTGATTTCGGGTTGCTGTTGACGGCTGAAGACCTGGGCACAACGACCGGAACGATAATCAAGCCGCTGGGCCATCGGGTCGGAGTAATCGAAATCATCAGGTAACCGAATTTTCAGGCTAATTCTATGGGAAGGCCGCTATCGGGGCGGCCTTTATTTTTGGCCTTCTCCGAGCCGAATCTAACTTTTTGCTTTCCAACCAGCCCCCGCCTGCGCTACTATGCGCTAAGAAAGGTCCTGACAGTCTCGGGTTCTTTCAAGGTACGAATTCTTTCCCCGACCAAAAGGTGCTGGCCTGGAAAGCCCTGCCAGGCCTCCGAAAATGACTAACAACATGACCGCGTGACTGTGACGCAATCGCGTCAGGCACGGGTCGTCAGCACGAAAAGTCATTTGTCCCGTTCGTCACTGAACCGAAACTTTTGCAGACAGGTCCCAGCCGGCTGCGTTCCCTGAAAGTTGGAGTTATGTTGAAAAGAACTATCCCCCAGCTCGCCGTACTTTTTCTTCTATTAGTCTCAGCTCGCATTGCGGCTGCGCAGGATGCGCTGCCCGATCTGGTGCGGCAGATTAAGCCTTCAGTCGTGTCGGTTCTGACTTATGACGCGAAAGGCCAGCCGCTGATTAGCGGCACCGGTTTTTTCGTGCGGCCGGGAGAAGTGGTCACCAACTATCACGTGATCCATGGCGCGCGCAGAGTGGAAATCCACACCCTCGAGGGCAAAGGAAGGACCTATGCGGTTGACGGTGCGTTAAAAATCGACGAGGAGGGCGATCTGGCGCTGCTGAAGGTTGATCTTCCAGCCGAACGATCTCGCCCGCTCACACTCTCTGCATCGTTACCGGAAGACGGGGAAAAGGTTTTTGTAATCGGAAATCCGCTGCGGCTGGAAGGCTCAGTCAGTGATGGAATCGTTTCCGCGGTCCGCGAAGTTCCCAGCGTCGGCAAGATCATTCAAATCACGGCGCCGGTTTCGCATGGTAACAGCGGCAGCCCACTAATCAACATGCGCGGTCAGGTCGTCGGTATTATTACGGTCAAAGTCACGAACGGCCAGAACATAAATCTCGCTTTGGCATCTTCGCGCATCGCGGCGCTGGCGCCGGGCGCATTGATGTCCTTCGACGAAGTCGCGACCAGAAACAAATCAACGACCCAGCCCGAAGTGCTGGCAGAACTTTGGTATCGCGGTGGAATAGATTCACTGTGGTTGGGCAATTACGACAGCGCGCTGAATTATTTTGAGACGGCCGCGAATCGCAATCCGCGCCGTCCCGAAACCTGGATTCAGATTGGCTATTGCAAAGTCAAACAGGGACGGAATGACGAAGCGATCCGCGCATACAAGCGCGCTCTGCAACTTTCGCCGCAATCGAGCGAGGCATATAACAAACTCGGCGACGCCTACTTTTTCGCCGGCCGCTTCAACGAAGCGATCGAAGCTTACAAACAGGCGGCGCGCCTGCAGCCGGAACAGGCCGAAGCGCATTATAATCTCGCGCTTGCTTACCTGGAGATTGGCGACCGTGAGTCAGCCATGGAACAGAGCCGCATTCTGCAGACAATCGATTCCGATCTGAATAAGAAATTGCTGACCGAAATGCAGCAGTAGATCTCGTCCTTTACTATCCAGGATTACACTTATCCAGATTGATAGCCGCGAGGATGGAGTTTGTTTAGCTGTCCGCAGCTTCTCGACGGTTACCCTTCAAAAATTGCTGCGCTTCGTTCAGCCAGCGCTTTTCCGTGCGGTATTTGTAGGCGGGCGCGGTTTTGACGGCCTCAATGCAGGCCTGCATTGAGTTGGTAGCCTCGCTCTGATGGCCGAGGCCGGCGTGCGCGCGCCCCATCAAATAAAGGCCCTGCGGATCGTTGGGCCGGCGATCAAGAAATCTCTCCAGGGCATCGCGAGCATCGGCAAACTGTTTCGCGGCGATGTAAGTCGCCCCAATCTCGCGCCAGATTTCATGTTGCGCGTGGGACTGATCGCGTTGCACTACCTGTTCGAAATTGGTAATTGCTTCCCCCAGGCGATTTTGCGCGCGGGCGATCCGGCCCAGTTGATAGTGCGAGTCCACTTCTTCCGGATCGATTTCGATTGCCCATTGAAAACGTTCTCTGGCCTGATCAAATTCCCCGCGCTGCTGATGAATCAACCCGAGATTGTAGTGGGCTGAAGAATCGCGCGGATTAATCGTCGCTGCTTCCAGATTGTGTTTGAAAGCGGCCCGAGCCCGCTGCCCGCTGACAATCTCAGTGAAATAGCCGCGGAGCAAAAAGAACGCGAACAGGAGAAGAAAGGGCGAGCCCAGCACCGTGTGGAACATCGGGTAAAGGACGAAGGACAAGGGGACGCTGGCAAGCGAGGTGAGCATCAGGATGGCAAGAGCTCGCAAAACCGGCACGCGGAACACCACTCGGACAGTAGCAAATGCACCGGCACCGAAAAGAACGAACCTCACCGTATTGAAGAAATTCCATGACAAAAAGATCGGGTCGGCAAGTTGAGCGCGCACTCGCGCAACTTCATCCGCAGACATTCTCAGCCATCGACCCATCAACTCGACCTGCTCCACACTTTGTGGTTGCGTTGCGCTGGCGACATACGCCGCCTGGATTCCACTAAAATGAAAGAAAGCGCTGATCAGGATGGTAATCAAAGACACAGCCGTTAAAACATAAAATGCGACCGATGCCAGCGACCCATATTCCTGCTGCAGCACGACGCCAAAGCTGCCCCGGCGATCGAACAGATTCGTAATCAGGGCCATCAAGGGAATGACCACCACAGCCACTGTCAGAATTGGGGCGACGCCCTGGAAAAAGAAACTGGCAAGCTGGAAGGGACTTCTGCTGAGCATTGCGCGATCGCCCGCGAACCAATGCATCGCAAATGTGCAAGCCACCTGGGCGAAATAGGCGGCGACGACCGTGGGGCCGAGCGCTCCCCGATCACGTACTTCCCGCATCCCACGTA
>WNGP01003371.1_pt1 | contig 13388 bp, 9 predicted proteins | sample 5407671 | NCBI WGS metagenome assembly WNGP01 (sample SAMN13153381, study PRJNA577476) | soil metagenome | isolation source: 40 cm soil or saprolite under Garry oak tree replicate 2 | place: USA:California | collected 2016-06-15 | reverse complement strand
TTTGATTTGTCAATCCCCAACACCGAGTCCATCACCGTCTCCCACCGCAACATCGACACTCAGGCCGTCCCCCACCAGGACATCGACATCCAGGCCGTCCACGACGCCACGTTCCACTCTACCTGCCGTTTCGTCGCCGACCACCGGAGCATCACCGCGTGCAACGACCAGCCTATCACCTACGGCGACCTCAACAGCAACCTCAACAGCCACCGCCACAAGAGTCACGCAAACGCCTGGCGCCAGCCCGACGAGCGCTCCTGCTCTAACGGGAGAGAATAGGAGGACCCAGACACCGAACCGATCAGGAGAGAGGGGGTCTTCACGTGTGGTAATGATTGTCGCAATCACTTTCCTCGGCCTGCTCCTCTGCCTGGGCATTGGCATGTTTGTCTTCCGCCGCATGCTTTTACCGCCGATCAATGTGAAGCGGCCGTCGAGGGGCGCTCGTCCCTGGTCACGCACCCGCGTGCCCAATCCCTCTAGCCTGGGAAGCAATGACAACACGGAGGGAACGCAGGCAACCAGGGACGCTGTCCTTGCCTTTGCTGCCGCAAACAGTCGCTTTGGTCCAGGCCCGAACGGTTTTGAGCAGTCCAATAACGGCTACGCGCCTCTAAGTAGATCTGTCGCGCATATGCAGCAGGAATTTGACCCGGCAAAGAATGGTTTTGGACCACATATGCAAGGATTTGAGTCTGCTTATCATGATGCGAATGCGCCCACACTCGCTGGGTTTGGTCCTCAAGACATGAATGGCCAGCCTGACGACCCGTTCGCGTCCTCGCAAGGCGACGAACCCGGCTGGCCAGAAAATCTCGAGGGAAGTGGAGGAGGAAAAGGAGCTTGGTAATTGGCTGCTTGTGTGGAACTTCTCACCGCCTGCCATCTTGCGGAGTTAACAGACCACTCGCGAGCGCTCTGGCTACCGCAGCTGCACGCGAATCGACCTCCAGTTTGGTGTAGATGCTGGACAGGTAGGTCTTCACGGTTCGCTCGGTAATGCCGAGGTGTGCGCCAATCTCTTTACTTCGTTCTCCCCGTGCGATACCTCGCAGCACGTCCTGTTCACGTTCGGTGAGCGTGACCGATCCCGCGACATTTCCCGGAGGAGGACCAGGAGTCTGTCTTCCTGAGGACGTCTGAGCGAGCAGGCGCGATAACACCTCTGGTTGCAGCAGCGTCTCTCCACGAGCGGCAGTGCGGATCGCATCCAATAAGGTTTCCCGACTGGTATCCTTGAGCAAATAGCCACAGGCGCCCGCTTGAAGGCCACGCAGTATCAGCCCGTCTTCATTGTAGGTCGTCAGAATGACCAGGCCAATCTGAGGCCATTGGGCATGGATTTGTTCAATAGCTTGCAAGCCATCCAGACCCGGCATGCGCAGGTCCATCAACACCACGTCTGGTTGCACTTCCCCGACAAGGCGAACAGCCGAGGTCCCATCGGGAGCATCTCCCACCAGTTCAATCTCTGGATCAGTCTCCAGGATCAGCCGGAGCCCTTCGCGCACGATCAAGTGGTCGTCGGCGATGACCACACGGATACCCTTTTTTCCCTGGTTCATGCTACCTCTCCTCTCCCGGCCGCCGGCAGAAGGAAACGCAGGGTTGTTCCTTCCCCTGGTGCGGTGAGCAGAGCAAACTGGCCGCCGAGCAAACGGGCGCGCTCGCGCAAACCAAGCAACCCATAATGGCCCGACTGGGGCAGAGCAGCAGGATCAAAGCCCAGGCCGTTATCCCGCACCTCGATGGTGAGCCCCTGATCTTGCTGCGTGACACATATCCAGATCTGACTCGCCTGGGCATGCCGGGCGACATTGAGCAACCCCTCGGAGATCATCCTTACTATCGACTCACCAGACGTCTCAGGCGCCAGAGCGAGGCAAGGCAACTGCGTGGTACAGGGAATGCCGGTCGCAGCGGTGAAGCGGCCAATCTCCTCTTCGAGCGCGTGCTGCAGATCCGCCGGGGGCATGGTTTCGGTTCGCAGGTCGTCAATGGCGGAGCGCGCGGCGGCCAGCGTAGTCCGCGCCCGCCCCATGGCCTGGATGACGATCTCAAGGGCCCGCTCCTCTCGCCCCACTACGAGATGGGCCTTGACGGCTTCCAACTGAAGAATCAGGCCGGCCAGCCCCTGGGCGAGCGTGTCATGTAATTCGCGTGCCATCCTCCTCCGTTCCGCGACCCTGGTGAGTTCCTCGATTCGGATGGCGTCGTCGGCCAGTTGGCGATGCGCTTGTTCAAGTTCCCGCAGCAATCTCTGCGTCTGCGTGCGCGCGCGTGCCTGGTGCAGCGCATAGACGACCACGAGAACAAAAGCGGGGAGGACATACAACAAGGCCATGTAGAACGGGACAAGATGTTGCGAAAGGATGGGGACCGGTTCCCTACCATAGAGCAGGTGGAGGTTCAGGCTGAAGAGGAGCAGGCAGGCCGCTCCGACCAGCAACACCATGCGGATCTCAAGGAGCAGGCTGGCTATTTCTCCGACCAGCGCGAGATAGAGGCCCAGCGTCACGGTGAAACGATGCGTGACGAGACTGATGAGCACAATCAGCAGCGCCTGGATGGCAAAGTAAAGAAGTCGAAACCGTTGGGAAGGCGCGCGTGTGAAGCTGCTCACTCCATACAGGCTGACGTGCAGCAGCATCAGGAGGGTGAACAGGATGAGCGCATGAGGGGTGATTTGTTCGCCCATTCCTCCTCCCCAAAGGACTCCCCACAGGTAGACAAAGCCTATCCACAGGAGCAAGAGCCACCGAAAAGGACTGATCTTCCGCACATGTTCTCGTATGTGTTGTAGAGAGCGCATAGTCGGTATAGATTGCATGGGATGTCTCCTCCTCTCTTCCTCTGTGATTCCCCCAACATATGGAGGCAGTCAGGCCGTTCTGCCAGTTCCGCCCAAAAAGTATAGCACGCCTCACGGTAGCGCGAAAGCGTCCAAACGGACAGTGTCCGAACGGACGAGGGAAGACGTCCCCAACGGACGAAGACAGCCGAGCCACACGTGCCTTATACTGGAACTCGCGATCTGCGAGCAGTCGCACCTGTCTCTGCGAGAGCGAACATGCATTGAGACGAGTGAGAAAGGAAATACTTCACGCGATGAAAAGATGTCTGTCATTCCTCCCATACAAGAGGCACGCCCATGGAGGTGATCATGACCCCCTCCCCTGATCCATCTCAAAGCCTCCGGCGGGCGGCGAATGACGCACCGAGCGGCACCCTGGCGATCGAAACCCATGGCTTGAGCAAGCACTTCGGGCAGCGCAAAGCCGTCGATGGCCTCACGATCAGCATCCCTGCCGGGATCATCGCTGGCTTTATCGGCCCCAATGGTGCCGGGAAGACGACCACCATTCGCCTGCTGCTGGGACTGGTGCGACCAAGTGAAGGCCACGCCACCATTCTTGGCCAACCGCTGACCCATCCCCGAAGCTACCTTCCACGCGTTGGGGCGCTCATCGAAGCTCCTGCCTTCTATCCCAGCCTGAGCGGACGGACGAATCTCGAGGTGCTCGCCCACCTTGGCGGTCACCCCCGCTCCCGCGTTGGCCAACTGCTCGAACTGGTCGAGCTGAGCGACCGGGCGAAAGACCCGGTTGGAAAGTATTCGCAAGGGATGAAGCAACGGCTCGGGGTGGCCATGGCGCTGCTCCCCGATCCCGACCTGCTGATCCTTGACGAACCGGCCAATGGCCTCGACCCACTTGGCATCATCCAGATGCGTGACCTGCTGCGGCGCCTGCGCGAGCAGGGCAAGACCATCTTCCTCAGTAGCCACCTGCTGGGGGAGTTGGAGCAGGTCACAGATTGGTTGGTGATGCTCCATCACGGGAAGGCCCTGTTCAGCGGTCCAGCCCGCGAGTTCCTTGACCGTCGCGGCGAGCTGGTGGTCGAAGCCGAGGAGGCGACGCAGCTCGATCTGGTGGCCAGGATCGCGAGCGCGGCGGGCTACACGGTCACGCCGGTGAACGACTCCCTGCGGATTGCCTGTCCCCTGGACTGGGCCTCAGAACTGAACCAACGGGCCAGGGAGGCTGGTGCCACCCGCATTGTCATTCGTGCGATGGAGGCCAGCCTCGAAGAGCGTTTCCTGGCGCTGTTGAAAGGAGATCACTAATGGTGCGCGCGTTTCGCAGCGAGTTGCTCAAGCTCCGAAGCTTTCGCGTCCTGGCTGGTGGGGGAGTGATGATCGTCGCCACCGCTTTTATCGCCTACTTGACCTTCCACCAGATCACGTCCGGCGCCACCGGACCGGAGATCACCCCCCTCATTCAGGCTTTTCCGACGACGCAGGGACTGATCACCGTCGTTGGCCAGGCGCGGTCACTGATCATTGCGATCGCGCTCATCATGGTCACCTCGAACATCGCCGCGGAATGGTCCCAGGGAACTCTGCGCAACCTGCTGGTGCGCGAGTCGGGCCGACTGCGCCTGCCTGCGGGCAAGATGTTCGCCCTCTTGCTCTTCGTGGCCATCTCCCTTACACTGACCCTGCTCATCAGTGTCGCTCTCATCATTGCTGTAGCTCAGTCTCAGGGGATCTCGACGGCGGCCTGGACCTCGTCTGAAGGGATGCGCGCCTTTCTGAGCTTCTTCGGCAATGAGGTGCTCTGTCTCGTCGGTATTAGCCTCCTGGGAATGCTTATCGCCGTGCTGACGCGCTCGATAGGCACCGCCGTAGGGGTCGCACTGGCATACGTCCTGGTCCCGGAGGGAGTGATTGCAATGGTGTGGCCGGAGGGGTCCAAGTGGTTCCCCGTCCGCGTCTTCAACTTCCTGCCGGGCTCGACCGTGCCCGCGGCTGTCGGTCCCACTCCTCCTCAGGGTTACCATGCGGCCTTGCTCGTGGCGCTGCTGTGGATGGTCGGCTTTGTCGTGGTGAGTGCCGTGGTGTTCCGGCGTCAGGATGTCAGCGCGTAGCCGATCTCAACTGAGATCGACTACACGCGACTAACCCAGTGTGAAGGAAGGAGAGACGATGAAATCGCTCGGCGATCATGGGCCCATGCGCCCATCGGGCCAGACCCAAACGTCCGGAGGGAACGGTGACGATCAGTCCGCGGTGGTCGGCAACGAGCGGCTGACCGCGCTGGCCGGCGCGGTGCTCCTCGTGCTGATCGTGGTTGAGCTCATGACCACGGCGTATCTGCGTGCGGGGCTGTCCGCACATGTCTTCGTCGGGGCGGTCCTCTCCGGCCCGCTCGCCGTCAAGATCGGCTCGACCTTCTACCGCTTCCTCCGCTATTACACCAGGTCGCCCGCCTTCGTGCGCAGAGGCCCGCCCCGCCTGGCGCTGCGGGTGCTGGCCCCGCTGCTCATCGCCACGACCCTCGTGGTCATCGGCAGTGGGATCGGACTCGTGGTGACCGGCCCGCGTTCTGCTGGCCCACTCCTCCCCCTGCACGGCCTCAGTGTTCTGGTCTGGCTCCCGCTGATCGCCATCCATGTCTTCGCCTACATCTGGCGGGTCCCACGTCTCGTCGCAAACGACTGGAGCAAACAAGCCGCAGAGCAAGCACCAGGACGCGGGCTCCGGCTCGGCGTAAACCTCGGCGCGCTGATGCTCGGCGCGATCGCCGCCGTCCTCTTGCTCCCCGGTGCCACACCGTGGATCGCCTGGAGCCAGACGAACGGGACGATCCCCGCTCCCATGATCGTTGGCATGCTTGTCGCCACCCTTGCGCTCCTTGCCACCAGACCGCTCAGGTGGAGGTAGATAGACGGTGCTCACGGGCCCGGCGGCACCCTGCGGGGCGCGGTCGCTGACGAGTTCCGGATGCAGATCCACAGGCCAGCGGTGTGGATCGTCGGTGGGCGTCCGCCCGAGAGACCGTGGCCGCCTCGGGGTGCCCACGGATTGCGCAACGAGATGTGACCGGTAGCCAACCGGCGTAGAAATATGCCTCCTTGAAGAGAAAGGACACAACAATTCTCAACAAGGAGGTAGGCATGACAAGTATCGCCGATGGTTCAGTGAAAATTCAGACGACTTCGGAGTCCAACCCCTCACCCCCTTCCTGGTTCGGAGAAGTCGTGCTGCTCATCGGATATCTTCGCAAGCACGGAGTGCTGAGCAAGATCCCGGCTGCCTCTTCGCCCACCACCCCGGACGTGATCCTTTCTCGCGCGCAGCGTGCGCACACTCGCCTCTCGTGGGAGACACGCCTGGCTCGCAACGCACGAAGCACAGGGTCAGGTCACCATCAAACTGTTCGGTATCCCCGAAGAGATGGCTGAGTCGATTGGCATCAAACAGACTTGACGCGCGCCCTGCCAATCTCCTCGCGCAATCCCTTGCAAACCGCTCTGAATCTCTCGTACAATGGCAGGAGCACGAACGTCGTCCGAGCGCGCACCACAGCGGAAGAAAGCGTGAGAGAAGATGCCTACCCTTGAAACGGAGCGGCTGATCCTGCGAGACTTCGTTGCTTCTGATTGGGATGCGCTCAATGCGTTCTTGTCTGATCCCTCCGTTACCCGTTACATGCACTTTTCCTCGTGGGATGAGCAGAAGCGGGGCCAATGGCTCGCATCAGTTATCCAGCGAGCATCCAACCCCCAGCGGGATGCCTATGATTGGGCGATCACGTTACGGAGCAATGGGCTGCTCATCGGCTGGCTGATTCTTGGCAGGAGCCGTCATGCACGCGAGCCAGGGATGCACGAATGTGGCTGTGGTTATGCTCTCAACCAGCACTACTGGGGACAGGGCTATATGCCTGAAGCGCTCCGGGCGGTCTTTACCTATGCCTTTACGGTGCTGGGAACCAGGCTGATCCACGCGGAATGTGAACGAGAGAATACCGCTTCCGCTCGTGTGATGCAGAAATGTGGCATGGCATACGAAGGAACGACCTATGATGACGACGGTTTGGGCAATTGGGCACATCGGTATCGCTACCTCATCACCGCTCAGACGGAAAAAACGCTCTGATCTGTTGCGGTCGACCTTGGAGGTCGGCCGCAGGCCTAAACACGGTGCGCAGCATCGCACCGGGCGTGGAGCGGGTCGGTGGAGGCGCCTATAGTAGAGTTGACCCTTGTAGTCACCCAGCTTCCCCGAAATCATTTGTTCAGATTAAGCCTCCAGGCTCCACGCCCGTGCGTAGCAGCATAGAGTACGCGTGCGGAAGAGGAGATGGTCAAGCTATAAACAGCCACCACTGGTAGCCCCGCTGCCGCTGTCGCCCAACTGGTACTGTTGACGCGCAATAAGCTGACGCCAAAATCAGTGGACATGTAGAGATCGCCGGTCGCATCATCGAAGGCGATACCGGTAATCGGCGCGTCGCCCAGATCATAACTGATATCCTTCCACGTCGCTTTCCTGCTGGCAGGATCAAATGTAACATCGAAAACATGACCCGGCGTCGTAGGAGTATAGGCGCTATATCCCGAGAATGAGACGAACGCGTGATAGGGATTCTTAGGATCGACGGCGATTCCGCTGATGAAGCGATTGGGCTGCGCGGCTGTATCGATGCGGGTGAAAGACACACTGGTCGCCGGAGCATCGGCGTTCGTCGAGATGAACAGGCGCCCGAAACGCGTCGCCGCCCAGAGAATATTCTCGTTGCTGTGAGTCTGGCTGAGCGCTACAACGTAGCTGCCAGGGCCACCCTTGTCAGTGCCAAAGGTGGTGCTCGTCAATGAATCACTTCCCAGCGGTACCCAATCTCCGCAGGTTGACTTGAAATCGCCCGTCAGCTCGTTGCAGTGCTGGTCAAGGTAAGCCCGTGGCCCTCCGCTATCGTTGGTGCGCCAGACATGCTCAAGCCCTGTGAACATCGTGCCGCTCACCCCGGGCGCCGCGATGAGTGGAATATAGAAGGATGCCGACTCTTTACTGTTAGCGAGTGGATCGGCTATAAAATCCCATCCCGTTGGATCGCTGCCTTTGAAATTGACATCCCCGTTTGGTCCATAATACGTATGCATGCGAATGTTCGGGTTGCCTGTATCGATCAGCGATTGACCACCATCGCCACCGACCGACTCGAACCAATTACTGCCAGCGCTTGTCGGTTTCTGGTTATACGACCAGGTGCCATTATCCTGTGAACCGCCGATCAAGTCGGTTTTGGGATGCTGGGGATTGATCGCAAGACTCTGGAACTGCACTGTCGCCAATCCACTGTTCAGACTGAAGATCTGCGTTGGAACCGCCTTTAACCAGCTCTGGCAGTCCGTCAAATCGGCACCTGTCAGTCCCCTGCTGGCGCAGCCGCCGGATGCATCGCTAAATCCGCCGCTTGTGCGCACGAGGCCGCCATCCGAGCCGAGGAAAGCGATGTCGGGATTTCCGGGTGCGAAAGCTATAGCGTGCTGGTCGGGGTGCATACCCTGTGGCGGCGACTGCATGTCATCGGTCATGTCGGTGAAGCTCACTCCCGCGTCGGTCGAACGCTGAACCGCGCGCCCATTAGAGGGAGGATTGGCCGTGAAGATTTCAGAGTACTGCATCGACCCGCCGATCCACACGGTGTCAGGGTGACGTGGAGGTGAGGCGATCGGCATATCATACGAGCACTGGGGGTTGCAGTAATTATACGCTGCAAAGCCCGGCGTCCCTTTGATTGAGTTAGAGAGTTTGAGCCAGCCAGCATTCTTGCTGCCGTCTGTCAGCCTGGTCGCAGGTACATTTGCATCATCGACACGATACAAGTCAGCGGTGTTGCCATCAGTATCTCCCACGTAGATGCGGAGCTTGCCGCCATCGGGTGCGAGGGCGAATTCTGTGCGCGCTCCACCACTATTTGCAACGGCGCCACCACCGGCCGAGGCAAAAACCTGTTCAAATGTTCCATTCGCGCTCTCGCGGAAGAGACCATAGTCGGACATGGAGAAGTAGAGCTGCTGTCGTGCCGCGCCGGGTCCATTAGTGTAAAAGGCAATCCTGGTGATGCCGCCTCTAAAGAAATCGCTGCCGTTTGGCGAACCGGGGTTAACGGGATCCGACGTCTTGCTGAAAACCAGCTTGAAGGTGGCGCCTCCATCCGTGGACTCGTACAGGCCAACCTGTGGCGCGTCAGGAGGCGTGAAGCGCCCGCCGTTCACCGATGATGCTCCGTGCCGCGCGACATCGGTACCGATAAAGATGTGGTTCGGATTAGTTGGATCGACAGCGATGGCGCCGATAGAGCGATCTTTCGCGGCAGCGACACTACCGGGTAGCAGTCGCCAGTTTTTACCGAAGTTGGTAGACTTGAACAGGCCAACGCCTGCCTCGGAATCGCTCGATCCGTTGGCTTCTCCCGTGCCAGCATAGAGCGTAGCGCCGCTCGCGTCATTGGGATTGAGTGCAATCGAGCCAATGGCATTTGAAGCAAGGCCATTTGAAGACGCGCGCCAGTTGGGTACTGGCGCGAGAGCATTATCGGTCTCCCATATGCCGCCGCCTGCCGCGCCAACCCACACACGACACAGTTTTTGATCGCAATTGTTGGCTATCGTAATCACGGTTATACGTCCCGAGACGACTGTCCCACGACCTGTATAGGTGACTGCTCCCGGCACTGTACCCGTTGTAGGGCCAACAAGGTGCCAGGACTGTCCCTGTGTCACCATTGGCTGTCTTGAAACAACCTGGAACGCATTATATGCATTGATGCTTTGATTGTAAGAGATGGCGCTATGGGGATAGGCGCGGTCGTAGTATTGTTCCTGCGCTGGTCCAGAAATCAACGAACCAGGGCCAGAGTTATCATCATACTGTCCATCATCATTATAATGAGTGGCGAGAAAATGGTTGAACATGCGCTGCGCTGGTGCAGCGTGCGCGTGTCGTGCTGCTGGCAGAGTATAGCTAATTATGCCAGTGATGATGAGCGCAAAGGCCAGGAAAGCGCTACAGATGATAGAATAGCGCGCCTTTAGCGTTAAACGTGACATCTTTGAGGTTGACCTCCATTTACATTTTTTGGGGGAAGAGGCCGCGTAAGCGGACTGTCGTCAAAAGTACATAAGTGCGCCGCGCTTTCAAAGCGATTTCCGGCTGGGGCAAGTAGACAGGTATATAAATAGTAATGTAGGCGTTTTGTTAAACCAGGCTCTCCTTTCTCCTCTATACAGATACATCCTTGTCATGGGGGATAACATTGGATAAAACAGACGCTCCATAAGAAATTCGTGGAGATTGGCCAGGAATACATTGGCAAATTGCGCGAACTCCGCGCCCATGGTATTATCATCAAGAACAAAAAAACTAACAAAAATCCATTCAGGAAGGACCACGTAGGCTTTGCGCAACATCGAACACGTTCTCAAACAGTACTTCGGCCACGATTCCTTTCGCCCCGGTCAGCTCGAGGTCGTCGAACAAATCCTCGCCGGGCGGGATTCCTTCGTGTTGATGCCCACCGGCGGCGGCAAATCGCTCACCTACCAGCTGCCCGCCCTCGTACAGCCAGGTCTGAGCGTCGTCATCTCCCCTCTCATCGCCCTTATGCACGACCAGGTTGACCGCTTGAAAGCCAATGGCATCGCCGCTACCTTCATCAACAGTTCGCTCAGCAATGCTGAACGCATGCAGCGAGAGCTGGCCGCTATCAATGGCGAGTTAAACCTGCTCTATGTAGCTCCAGAGCGTATCATGGGTAGCAACTTCCTCAATCTACTCGACCAGGTCCAGGAGCATGTTGGTCTCTCTCTGTTGGCAGTCGATGAAGCTCACTGTGTCAGTGAGTGGGGACATGATTTTCGCCCGGAATACCGCCAGCTGGGCCAGTTGCGCAAGCGCTATCCGGGCGTGCCTATGCTTGCGCTCACCGCTACCGCGACCGAGCGCGTGCGCGACGATATCCTCACCCAGCTCAAACTCCGCGACCCCCACATTCACATCGCCAGTTTTGACCGGCCCAACATCTATTACGAAGTTCGCCTAAAGCACAAAGGCTCCTATGGCGAACTGCTGCAATTCTTGCGCGAGCAGCAAGAGTCCTCCGTCATCGTCTACTGCCAGAGCCGCAAGGGCGTCGATGAACTCAGTTTTGCCCTGGCCCATGACGGTATCCGCGCTCTTCCCTACCACGCGGGCCTCACCAGCGAGCAGAGGAGCGAGAACCAGGAACGGTTCATTCGCGATGATGTGCCGGTACTCGTGGCTACTATCGCCTTTGGTATGGGCATCGGCAAGCCGGATGTGCGCGCAGTCATCCACTTTGACCTGCCGCGCAATCTCGAGGGGTATTACCAGGAGTCTGGCCGTGCCGGCCGTGACGGACTGCCAGCTCAGTGCATTCTCTTCTTTAATTACGGCGACCGCGTGAAGGTTGAGTATATTATTGCCCAGAAAACCGGTGAACACGAACAAATCCTCGCCTATCAGCAATTGCAGCAAGTTCTGGCCTACGGTGATAGCACCGCCTGTCGTCGCCGCGCCCTGCTGGCCTACTTTGGTGAAACTCTCCATCAGAACTGTGGCAACTGTGATAACTGCCTGCGCACAGTCGTCATGGAAGATCGCACCATCGATGCGCAAAAATTTCTCTCGTGCGTGGCCAGGACAAAAGAACGCTTCGGCATGGGCTATATCATCGAAGTATTGCGCGGAGCCAATACAAAGAAAATTCGTGATTACGGCCATGACCAGCTCTCAACCTATGGCATTGGACGAGATCTGAGCATGGAAGAATGGCAGCATCTCGGTCGCTCACTGCTGCGCCAGGGTTTGTTGAGCGAATCAACCGAAACCGGCTATGCTATACTCAGACTTAACGCCCTCTCGCGCCAAATCCTGCGCAAACAGCGCGATGTAGTGATCGAAGCCTTACCTCAATCCTTACAAAACAGCCTGGCGCGCTCCTCCAGAGCGGCCAGTGTCACCCCCGGCCTGGCGCCCGAGGAGGTAGGTCTATTTCAACACCTGCGTCATCTGCGCAAACAGCTTGCCGACGAACAGGGAGTACCACCCTACATCATCTTTACCGATGCTACTCTGCGCGCGATGGCCCAGCAGCGTCCCCAGAGCAGTTCTCAATTCGCGCAAATTTCTGGCGTTGGCAGCCGCAAACTGGAGGCATATTACATCCCCTTTACCAGAGAAATTTGCGCCTACTGCGAGATGCATGACTTGAGCATGGGCCTCTCGCCTGAACCGGCAGCAAAAAAAGAAGCCGCTTCAGCATCCACGACAGGCCCGGCTGTCCCTTCCCTCACACGCCAGATCACCTTGCAAATGTATCAAGATGGGCAGAGCATAGAAGATATCGCCGGGGAGCGTAACCTCAAACCCTCGACGATTATCAGCCACCTTGCCGAGCTCATAGAAGCAGGTGAGGCCATCGATGTTTCAGCGTTGATCCAGCCAGGACACTATGAAGCCATCCACGATGCCCTTCAACAGGTCGATGACGAAGCCCTCAAACCGGTCAAAGAATTGCTGGGTGATGCTTATTCTTACGAAGAGATCCGTCTCGTAAAAGCGCTGCTACGCCAGCGTGCATGAAACTCATTATTGGTAAAGGTTTCTTCACCAATAGATCTCAGAAAGTGCCTTTCTTCTCCGCTTCATAACCCTCTTCTCTACATCAAAAACATTTCTGTGAGTTACCATTCCACAGGGAATCAATATATATGCCATTCTTGCCGCTGTTGGAGGTGCGTCGTTCACTCTTTCTGAACGCCGCTCTAGACCGCACTCTTTTGAGATAACATTGCCTGAGATAGGAAAAGAGGAATAATTTCCATGAACACTGAGCTCTTACATTGGCGAAGAGCGAAACCCGCACGGATTGTGATCGCAGATGACCATGAGCTGGCCAGGGCGGGTCTGCGTACCATGCTCACCGACCAGCGCGGCTTCGCGCTGGTCGGTGAGGCCTCAAATGGCCAGGAAGCTCTGCTGCTCTGCCGTCGCTTGCAGCCCGATCTGGCCCTCATCGACGTGCGCATGCCGGGGATGGATGGGCTGAGCACCTGTCGTGCCGTCAAGCAGGAGTGCCCGGCCACCAGTGTGATCCTGGTCACCATGCACGCCAATCCGGAGTACCTCTTTGAGGCGCTCAAGGCAGGAGCGGCAGGCTATGTGCTCAAAGATGTCTCCCAACGCGAACTGATCAGCGCCGTGCAGAAAGTTCTGCATGGGGAGTCGATCTTGAACCAGGAACTTGTAGCCCGCTTGCTCCAGCGCCTTGCGAGCGAGACGCAAAGTCGGGAGGACCTACCCGCCGGGCGGCTCTCTCCCCGCGAGCGCGAAGTGCTGGAACTGCTCACCAAGGGGCAGACCAACCGGGAGATTGCGCGCAAGTTGACGGTGAGTGTGAGCACCGTCAAAATCCATGTGGAGCACATCCTGGCCAAGCTGGGGGTTTCCGACCGCACGCAGGCGGCTGTGCGTGCCACCGAGATGGGCCTCCTGCGCACAACATCCATGGAAT
>WNGP01003575.1_pt1 | contig 13393 bp, 18 predicted proteins | sample 5407671 | NCBI WGS metagenome assembly WNGP01 (sample SAMN13153381, study PRJNA577476) | soil metagenome | isolation source: 40 cm soil or saprolite under Garry oak tree replicate 2 | place: USA:California | collected 2016-06-15 | reverse complement strand
CGCCTGATGTGGTGATCTTTTTTGCGAGGTTTTCTGCCTCTTCCCACGAGAGATGCCTGACGTCTTCCAAATATGTCAACAGGTCGTGAAGGGTAAACGTGCGTCCTTTTTTCTGCTCGTACAGCCAGAGCGCCAACCCTGTCAGGGCACGGAGCAAATGTTTGCGCGCAACGCTATCTGGTTCCTTCAGTGTGAGAACCGCTTCGATCACATGGCGGTACAGCACGGCCCGACTCGATGGCAACCCCCCGGTTTTGACATAGACCGCTGCTGCCAGGCTAAAAAGCAGCGGATTTTCCCCCCAGGTTGCCGCCTGGGGATGGTTTTCGAGCAGGTTGACGAAGTCGGAGGGGAATAATGTGCGTGCATTGGCTTCAGAGAGAAACAGGCGGCGCAACTCAGGGACCAATTTCTCGGCCAGTTCTCTGCGGAGTTGAGGGGTCATGGAGAGGAGTTCCCACTCGGCAAATTGTCCCGATTTGAGTTGCCCACTCTGATAGCCACGCACTGTACAGGGCAATTTAAAAGTCAGCAGCGACCCCAGCAAGAGGCGAACGGCTTGCAAAGGGTGAGCATCAAAGGTGCGCATCTGGCATTTTTTCGGGTCAATTCCAGCGGCCCCCTGCTGGCAAGGAATAGAGAGTTCTGCATGAGATGTTCTAGAAGGAGCATGGTTCGTCGTCGTGATGGTCTCTCCTCCAAGGAAGTGCAGCATATCTCATCAACACTCCCAACATTCTCTCCTCTTGGCTCCCCGTGAGCTGGATCAACTGAAGCAGCTGATCCAGGCCCATCGGACTCCACAGGCTGTCACTCGGCGTGCGCAGCTCATCGAGGTTTCTCAGACGCATCCGGACTGGGGTACAAAGCAGATGGCACGTGCGTTACACCGGCCTCCTAGTTGGGTCCGCAAGTGGCGATGACGCTGGCAAGAGACCCATTCACTCGCAGATGCTTCTCGATCAGGGGCACCCCGTCGATTTTCCTCTGAAGTGCGTGCCCAGGTGACAGCATTGGCGTGCAGCCTGCCTCGCGCTTCTGGCGTTCCTCTCGCCCATTGGAGTCGAGCCGAACTGGCTCGTCGTGTGACGACCGTTCCCACATTTCAGCCAGAACCCTTAGACGTTGGCTGACCGCCGAGCAGATCCGTCCCTGGCGGTTCCATTCGTGGCAGCATATTCAGAATCCGGAGACATTCCTCCAACGTGCCCGCCCAGTCCTGCGCTTGTATGAGCACGCCACAGCTTTGCTCGAGCAGGGCATCTGGGTGGTCTGTACCGATGAAAAACCTCGATTCAGACACGGGAGGCTGAACAGGCTCCTCGTCCAGCTATCCGCCAGCATCCGGTGTATCAGTCACCTCTCTATCATCGCCGGAGAGCACTGCATCTCATGGCGGTTCTGAGTGTCGCTGATGGGCTGGTAACGCCTCCTGGTTGGATCAGATCGAGATCTGGTGAAGTCGGCTCCAACGCAAGCTCCTGCAGCCCACCCATTTTGCCAGCACTGCCGAGTTGCAGCAAGCCATCCTCGATTTCATTGCTCGCTACAATCAGGCGGCCAAGCCCCTCAAGTGGTCCTACACCGTTGAGAAGCTGGAGCACAAGCGAGCTGCGCATGTATGACCGGAAGGACTGAGAGCGATGCCCTCTACCGCGGTGGCACCAGGACAGACGCCAATCGCTGGAGGCCTGCGCGCATTTCTTCTGCCCCGACGGCGGTATAACCCAGGAGTATGCCTGGGCGCTCATTTCCCTCGAGTGCATAGAGCGACAACGGGGACACATCCACCCAGACGCGGGCGGCCGCGCGTGCGACCTGGCGGTCATCCTGCTTGCCGGGGAGCCACCCAATCAGGTGCATGCCTGCCACTGCCGGTTGCAGTTCCAGTTTGCCTGCCAACGTCTCTCGAGCAAGATCCACCAGCGTCACCTGCCGCTCCTGATAGAGCTGGCGCATCTGCCGAATATGGCGCACAAAATGTCCCTCGTGCAGAAAAGTTGCCAGGGTGACCTGCTCAAGCAGAGGAGGATGGATGTCGGTAAAGAGGTGGGCAGCGATGAACACGTTGACCAGATCAGGAGGCACCACGAGATAGCCCAGTCTCACTGCGGGAAACAGCACCTTGCTCACGGTCCCAAGATAGATCACGCGGTTCGCCCGATCTATGCCCTGCAAGGCCGCCAGGGGACGACCGACGTAGCGAAACTCACCATCGTAGTCGTCCTCAACAATCCAGGCACCGGCCTCACTCGCCCACGCTAACAGGCTCAGCCTTCTCGCCATACTCATGGTCACGCCCAGCGGAAACTGGTGCGAGGGGGTCACAAAGGCGAGACGTGCGTGAGGCGCGCGCTCTTTTCCCCTCTGGACGACGAGCCCCTCGGCATCGATCGGCACGGGCACCAGGCGCGCTCCGGCCCCAAGCAAGGCGCCACGTGCCCCCGGGTAGCCTGGGTCTTCCATCCAGACTTGCTCCCCTGGGTCGAGCAACACGCGGGCGGCCAGGTCAAGGCCTTGTTGCGATCCAGCGACGATAATGACCTGCTCAGCCGTGCAGCGGACGCCACGTGCGGTCGCCAGGTAGCTTGCAATGGCTTCCCGCAAAGGAAGGTAGCCGGCGGGTTGGTGATAGGCAAGCAACTCTGGCGGCATCTGACGCCAACTCCGTAGCAGGAGTTGCTGCCAGAGTTTGCGGGGAAAGGCATCAAGGGCCGGCAGCCCCACGCGAAAGGCGCGTTGCAACCCCTGTCCTGGAACCAGCAGGAGCCGAGCAAAATAGGGAGTCGATAGCCAGGTGTGAGCACGTGCTGAGATGGTTCGTCCGGCACTGCTGGATCGGCCCGGGTGAGTATCCTGTACCGGTTGCTCGACCCCTTCTGGAGGAAAGGTGGCGGCGACATAGGTGCCTGAGCCGGCACGACCTTGGAGGTAGCCCTCGGCGATCAGCTGCTGAAAGGTGAGTTGAACGGTCGCCCGCGAGATACCCAGCTCGCGAGCAAAGGCGCGTGTCGAGGGCACACGTGCGCCCGCCTGGAGTTGTCCCCGTAGGATCGCGCTCCTCACCCCCTCATAGAGCTGCTTGTGAAGAGGGACCGCGAGGGTCGGGTCGAGGATGATGGTAGCCTGCTTCTCCATGAAACGCTCGTGCATGTCTTCCTCCTGTCGCGCTCGTACAAAGTGGCATGGCTAGTATAGCTCAAAGTGGCTCTTGTGTCCATCCCAGTTCCTCCTATAATCTAAGAAGAAGAGTGAGCTGCTTGTGCTTCACGGACAGGGCTAATCTGGAGAGGGTTCGCACGAAGACGTACAGGTGTCTGGGTGATGCGTGTGGTACCGGCCACGACTCTGCGAAGGAGAGAGATACAGAAGAAGGAGAGTGACGAGGGGAGGGCTTCGCGCGCTCCTATGAAACGACCAGAGACGCTCTGTACTCGAGAGCGAGGCGAAGCGCATGCCCGTTGAACTGTGCCCAAAGGAAAGGAGGTCACATGATCACCCACCCAACACCAACACTCGAACGCTTTGCTCGCCAGCAGTACGTACTGCTCACGAGCTACCGCAAGAGCGGCACAGCGGTGAGTACGCCCGTGCATATCGCCGTCGAGGGAGACCATGCCTTCGTCCGTACCTGGAGCACCGCGGGCAAGTTCAAGCGGATGGTCCACCACCCGGCGGTCGAGCTTGCCCCGTCGACGTGGCGTGGCCGGTCGACCGGTCAGGCGATCGGTGCACGTGCGCGCGTGCGAAGCTCCGCTGAGGCGGTCCATGCCGCTCAGGCACTGGCTCAGAAGTATCCGCTGTTGCAGGGCATCCTCGTTCCGCTCTACCACCGCCTGCGCGGCTATCGGACCGTGCATGTCGAACTGACGCCGGTCGACCGCTAGGCCGACAGAGCAAGGAGGTGCTCAATCGTTGAGGAGATACACGTCATGAATCAAGCGAGGATACCGTCGGTCCCATCGCTGCGGCCACGGAATCTCATGGCTCGCTGGTTGGTGTTGGCTGGAGTGGTGGGCCCCATGGTGTACGTCGCCGCGCTGGGGCTGTCCTGGCCCCATCGGCAAGGGATTACGAGAATCGGCCAGCAGTTGCGTATTGATCTCATCCATACAGACTCGCGGTCGCGCCATCCAGGGACACCTTGATTTTGGGTGGCAAGACCGCTTTGCAGGATTACGCATCGAGCAGCAGGAGACGGGCACCACGCTGCTCTCGGGAACGCTGCCGGATCAGTCAGCGCTCTACAGGGTGCTCTTACAGCTCATCCGGCTTGGTCTGGTGCTGCTCTCGCTTGAAACGAGCGAGGCGGAGGGCGCGTGAGCAGGCAGCAGAACGTGCCTCTGGCTAGCACTCCCGTTCTTCTCGTCTTTCCGTTTGCTTTGAGAAAGGACCACTGAACACCATGATCAACGTCACCTTTCCCTCTGCTCAAAAGCGCCTGGCGGTGCTTGGGCAAGAGATGGCCTCTGTGGAATCTCGCGGTTCCTACGAGGCGAGAGGAAGGAGAAAATTATGACAGTCGAAGAACACAAGAACAACGAGGAAGCCGAAATCACAAGGGTCATAGAGGGTGGGGTCGAGGCGTTTCGCGCGAGGGACATCGATGGGATGATGTCCATGTACGCACCCGAACTCGTGTCGTTCGACATCGTGCCCCCGCTGCGATACGTGGGAGCAGATGCATACAGGAAACGTTGGGAAGAGACGTTCTCGTCGTTCCAGGGTCCGATCGGCTATGAAATGCACGACCTGTCCATCACGGTGGGCGATGACGTGGCATTCGCCCACAGCCTCAACCGGCTGAGCGGAACCCTGACCACTGGGCAGAAGACCGATCTCTGGCTGCGTTCGACCGTTTGCTGGCGGAGGGTCAACGGCACGTGGCTGATCGTGCACACGCACGTTTCGGTGCCGGTCGATGTGGAGCAGGGCAAAGCGGTGCTCTCCCTCAAGCCCTAGCCATTTGCCTTCGATGTTTCGGCAACAGCCTGCTACGAGAGGAGAACAGGATGTTCCGGGGAGAGACGTGACGCCCGCATCTCTTGACTCATCTGGCGTCTCCAGATGCGCAGGTGATCCACCTGCACTCTCTGATCGGTGCTGCTCATGCCTTTCCTCTCTTGCGTATCTGTAAATCCCAACTTTTAGCGGGACAAAATTGCGCAATGAAATGGGAGGGCAAGCATCCTTGCTCAACGCGCTTCTCTGGGTGTTTCGTAGCCAAAAGGTGAAAATGCGTTCCGCCCATTTCATGGTACAAATCAATGGCGATCTGAATTTTGGGATGTACATCTACCCAATTTGAAATAAACAAGGTTACGCAGAAACCATTCATTTGAAACGCAAGCGAAAGGAGAAACATATGCCTTACCTCATCACCGGTGCCACAGGCCCTGTTGGCAGATCCATCGTCACCAGCTTCGCACCATTGGGCAGGATGTTCGTATTGTCACTCGTGATGGACGCAAAGCCCCTGTTGGTGTAGAAGCTGTGCAGGGCGATTTTACGAAAGGGGATTTGCCCTCCAGGGCTTTTGAAGATGTTAACCGAGTTTTCCTGTTTCCTGCGCAAGGGGGCGTCGATGCATTTTTGAAGTAGGCAGTAAGCAGAATGGGCTTATTTTCCCTGTTCCAAGGAGTTGGGGCTCACTTGAAAGTCGGCCAAATGGAAGGAGATGACCAAAGAAGATGTCCGAACCTCGAAAACGTCCGCTGCTGCGGCAGATCCAAGCTCGTGTCATGGCCGTGCTCAATGTTCCGATGCGCGTGCTTCTTGGATTTTCCTTTCCGACGCCGCTCAGCAAGCGGTTAATGCTCATTTCCTATACTGGTCGCAAGACCGGTAAGGCCTATCGGCAACCGGTGAGCTATGTGCAGCAGGGCAACATACTCCTCACCCCAGGTGGCGGCAATTGGAAGTGGAATCTGCAAGATGGCAAGCCCGTGCACATCAGGCTGCGCGGGAAGGATGTGCTTGCACGACCTGAGCTCATTCAGGATACCAACGAGATCGAACGCTTGCTGGCGGTGATGACGGCCGCAAATCCAGGTGTCAAGGCCTTCGTCGGCATCCCCAAAGGACCGGATGGTCGCCTGGACCAGAATCGACTTGAAACTGCTGTGCGCTATGGGTTCAGGATTGTCCGTTGGTACTTGGCAGAGGAGGGACAGCTGTAAAAGTGTAAATTTGATAATTAAATGGGCGGGTAAAACGAGCAAGAGTAGACAAAATGTTTGCAACTTCTCCCTGTTTCTGGTCTATTGAGCTGTTTGCTCGTTTTACCGCTCACCTAATTATCAAAATTTCCGCTCACAGAATTCCAAAATTTACAAGGAAGCCCTGACCTCAGGGCTGGTTGCGTACGAACAGAGGAGAGAAGAGGTGAATGCATGGATGAGATCGACTTGGAAGCTGGACCCATCGAGTATGAGGACACCGGGGGCCCCGGTCCGGTCCTGGTCCTGCTGCACGGCTTGGCCATGGACGGCTCGCTGTGGCGTCAGGTCGTGAGGGAGTTACGCACTGATCACCGCTGTCTGGTCCCGACCATGCCTCTGGGGAGCCACCGGCGACCGATGCGAGCGGATGCCGATCTCTCCCCAGCTGGCATCGCCAAGCTGCAAGCCGAGTTCCTGCAAGCCCTGGACCTGCGGGAGGTGACTCTGGTGGGCAACGACTCGGGCCTGTTTCAGCTCACCGCTGGCCGCTATCCTGAGCGCCTTGCGCGCCTGGTGATTACGCCGTGCGAATCCTTTGAGAACGTCCCTCCCGGTCTGCCCGGACGGACCGCAGAGCTTGGCCTCAAGTTGCCGGGCGGAGCCTTCCTCCTGGCGCAGGCGCTGCGCTGGCACGCCCTGCGGCGGTTGCCGGTGACCTTTGGGTGGATGGCGAAGCGACCGATTCCCCATGAACTGCTCGACGCCTGGTTGCGTCCCTTGCAGACCCAGCCTGGAGTCCGCCGCGATCTCAGCAAGTTCGTGCATGCCTTCGACAGGGAGGAGTTGCGTGCTGCGGCTGATGGCCTTCGTCTCTTTGACCGCCCGGCGCTGGTGGTCTGGGCACCGGAAGACCGGATCAATCCAAGAGAGTACGGGCGTCGATGGGCCGAGGTGCTCCCACGCGGCCACTTGATCGAGATCGCCGACAGCTACACGCTCGTCCCTCTTGACCAACCTGCCGAACTCGCTCGCGTCCTCCGTCAGTTCGTCCGAGACACCTCATCATGAACCACATTAAGGAGGTGCCCTCTGGTCAGTCCAAAATTCTCGCAGGGGTCGGAGCAAAGCCCTCCGATTCAGAGAAGCAATCGCATGAGTAGAAGGAGAAGCTCATGAACATCTATACTATCGTCCTGTTCTTGCATATCATCAGCGCCATCGGCGTGTGCATCGGCATCAGTGTGGTGCTGCTTGGAGTCGCGCTCCTGCGGCGAGCACAACGGGTTGAGCAGGTGCGCACCATCCTGGCCTTTGCCACCACCGCTTTCCCCATCGCTGGTGTCAGTATGCTCCTGCTCCTGACGGCAGGATTCTATCTGGCGCTCTCAGCCTGGAGCTTACGTACCAGCTGGATCGCGGTGACGCTAGTCAGCCTGCTGCTGATGATCGCCCTGGGTGCCGGCCTCATCGGGCCGCGCATGCGCGCCATCGTGATGGCAACACGAGAGGCATCAGAGGGATTGCTCCCCTCTCAACTTTCGGCGCGCATCCATGATCCTGTTCTCTTCACGGTGCTGCTCATCCAGGCGGTTCTGCTGTTGGGCATCGTCTTTCTGATGACTACCAAGCCGGAACTGGTAAGCTCGATCATCGTCATGGGAGTGGCTCTTGTCGTTGGTTTGGCTTGGGGCGTGCTCGTCTCACGCTCCCGGCGCAGCCGAGGGCTGGAGAGAGCAGCCCACACTGACCGTACGAGAGAGCCAGTTGCATAGCCGAGGATAGTGAGACACACCACTGAAAGGAGGTCTTGCTGTATGAAATTAGGACTCCACATTTATGATTTTACCTGGCCAGGTGGGGCCAGTCAGCTAGGCCCCACACTGGTCAAGATCGCGCAGACGGCCGATGTGTGGGGATTTGATCGCATCAGCGTGGGAGACCATGTGTGGCAAAGCCACTATCTGGGCGGGCCAGAACGCGAATGGCTCTCATGCTATCCAACACTAGCATTCCTGGCCGCACACACCAGCCGGATCAAGCCTATTGCCCTGGCAACGGCAGCACCCTACTGGCAGCCAGTCTTGCTGGCGAAGACTGTGACCACCCTGGATGTGCTTGCTGGTGGTCGTGCGTGGCTCGGGATTGGAGCAGGCGATTACGAAGAGGAGGCGCGTGGGTCGGGACTGCCCTTCCCGCCCCTGCCAGAGCGCAACGAGATGCTGGAAGAGATGCTGCAGATCTGCTTGCGCATGTGGCAGGACGAACAGGGCGACGAGCGCCCTTTCGAGGGGAAGTACTACCACATCGAGCGTCCGCTCAACCTGCCGCAGAGCCTCAGCCGACCACATCCGCCGATTCTGATTGCCGGGAGCGGCGAGCAAAGGACGCTGCGCCTGGTCGCGCGCTATGCCGATGCCTGCAACCTGCGCCCTGGGCCGCAGATCCCCAAGAAACTAGAGGTGCTGCGCCAGCATTGTGAGGCCGAGGGTCGCGATTACGAGGCGATTGAGAAGACCTGTATGTTTGCCTTTGACGTGGGCGAGGATGGCTCCAAGGTGGACGAACTGATCGGGCAATTGCGCTGGCTCGCCTCCATGGGGATTGAGACGGTCCTGGGTGTGGTCCCGCATGTGTATCGGATCACGCCGCTCGAGGTCATCGGTCGGGAGGTCATTCCCGCCGTCGCGGACCTCTGAGCAGAATGGGCTGGTGCGCCGACCTGCACGTCAGGCATGTGTATCTATTCATTCAGGAGAAAGGAGTTCGCATCATGAAGACCACGACTAGGAGCTTCACCCCCGTCGTCACGGTGATCACCGTGCTGATGGTGGCAGAAGCCGTGACCTTTCTGCTCGCGGCTCTCTTGCACCTGGGGATCCCCCTGGGATTGTCCGAACCCCGCATCATTCCTGCCGCCATTGTAGAAGGAGTGTGCGGGCTGTTCCTAGCCGTGAGTACCTATGCGGTAGTCGCCCACACGACGTGGGCCTGGGGGGCTGCTCTGGCGGCCAACCTCTTTGCCGTGGCAGGCGTCCTGCTGGGCATCACCGCACTCGCCCTCGGTGCCGGCCCCAGCACTGAGGCCAATACCATCTATCATCGCGTCATCCTGGGGGTCCTCATCGTCGTCCTGGTGCTGCTTGCGACACCCGCTGCACGAGCCGCCCTAGGGCGGCGCACGTAGCTTTATGAGAAAGATCAGAAGGAGTGTAATCCAATGACTCTACAGAACAACGAACAGATACAAACTCGCGAGAAGAATGCTCAACTGAACACGACGACAACACTTGCACGCCGCGCCGGTCCCTCCCTCGGAGTAGTAGCGGTGGTCTACGCTGTCCTGCATCTCGCAAGCATTTTCGTCGTGAGTGCTTTGAACCCATTCTTACGGCCGTCCTTTCCGGCGCCGGATGCGGCGGCCTCGACCATCGTGGCGTTTTTCCAGCTGCATCCCGATCTGGTTCGCACGGCGACTTTCTTCCAGTTTGGGGCGGGCATCGCCCTTGGCATCTTCGCCGTAGGCGTCGCAATCCGCCTGCGCGAGCTTCACGCCTCTGCCATCTGGGTGAGCATCGCGCTCGTGAGCGGCCTCATGACGGCGCTTGACATCGCTGCTGCCTCTCACGTCCTGTGGGCGATGACCTGGCCGGGCATCGCGCACAACACCCCGCTCACGCTGGCGCTCTATTACCTGCAATACGCCTTCGGTGGGTTGGGTTACTCCCTGCCGATGGGACTATTTGTGGCTGGGGTGTCCATCGTGGCCAGCTCCATGAACCTCTTGCCAAAGTGGATTATCTGGTCTGGCTTCTTGATTGCAGTGATCGGGGTGGTGAGCTGTCTGAACATCCTGCTGCCCGTGACGAATCCCATTCCCCTGCTCATTCCGCTCACGAGGTTCCCGGCCTTCGTCTGGCTCATCGCCGCGGGGTTTGCGCTGCCGAAGACCAGTGCGTCGAGCAGCCAGTAACGCATGAGTGGGCCGTCGTTGGCGGCCTGCCTCCGGTTGCTCCTCAAAGACGGTGGGGGAGAGGTGTCTCACCTCTCCCCTGAACAGAAAGGAAGCTATGCAAGAAAACGTACGACCTCCCTCAGTGAAGCCGCGGGGGAATCAGGCGGCTCGCTGGCTTGTCCTCATTGGGGGAGTGATCAATCCCATCGTGTTCGTGCTGGCCTATACGGTGGCGGGCCTCCTGCGTCCTGGATACTCCCCGCTTCACCAACCGATTAGCGACCTGGGCGTGGGGCCCAACGGACCGCTGATGGACACTATCGCCGTGCTCCATGCTCTGCTGCTGATAGCCTTTGCCGTGGGGTTCGCGCTTCTCATGCGGCCAGTGCTGACCGCGGGATGGCGGTGGTTCGGTGTCGCCTTGCTCGTTCTGCGCGGGCTGGCGCAGGTCACCACGGCCATCTACACCGACGCGCCCGCCACGGTCCGCATCCATTCGCTGGCGACCCTCGTCGCTCTCCTCAGCATGATGGGCGCGTTTCTCGTGATCGGGCTCGGGCTTGTCCGCACCCCCCAGTGGCGCGGGTGGGGCACCTACTCGCTCGTCGCCGCGCTGGTGACGCTGGTGCTGGTCGCGGTCGAGTTCTGGGCGTTCACGCCTGGCACCCCGCTGGCCCCGGCGCGGGTGGGCGGGCTGCTGGAACGGGTGCTCTCGGTGGAGATGCTGGCCTGGTATGTCGTCTTCGGATGGCGACTGTTTGTCCTGGCCGGCTCGCCCCAGCAGGACCAGGGGCAAGCAACACCGGTGAAGACGATGGAGCACGAAAGGTAGTGCGAGAGCGAAGGATGTGAAAGGCTGCTGAATGAGCGCTTCTTGGACAGCCGCTCTGCGAGATGCAGTGAGATGCAAGACAGAAGGAGGGACCCATGAGCAGGCAGACCAGCTCGAGACGCGTGCATCGCGTGGCAGCAACTCTGGAGACCCGAACCACCGACAACCCACCCGACTACAGAGATGCGTTCGAGGTGCCGACCGACAGGACGGATACACGTACCCCCGAGCAGTGGGCGCGCGCTGTTTTCGAGAGTGCCCCGCGCGAAGTCGCGTTGGTTCCTTCTGCTGGGGTGGCGGGGAGTGCTGGGCCTGCGGCTCGGACCACGGCCGTGGTCCGATCACGTGCTCGGCTGGTGGATCGCCGAAACGTCGCCCGAGGCGGACCGCCTCGAACTGCGCTCGGCGGTCATGACCGCCCACCTGATCCTGCGCGTGGCAAGCTCGACGGCCGTCTTGACCACCCACGTGTACTACACGCAGCCTCTGGCACACCCACTTTGGGCGGCGGTCGGCCCGATCCACCGGCAGATGATTCCCTCCCTCCTCGGGCGCGCCGCCTCCTTGCCGCGGCCCACGACCGGTTAAAGACTGTGAGGGACTCGATATGAAAAGCATATCTCTACGAAGATCTGGCCGTTTCATAGAAGTGACGAGAGAGGAGGAAATCACTTCCTCGACTCTCCTCCGAGTGCATAACTCTCGTCTTGTTCTGTTTTTCTGGGAGAGCAGATGAGCCACAAATCAGCCCTGTGCATTCAGGTGAATGAAGAAATACAATTGCGTCTGCTTGAAGAGCGGCATGTTCAGCATTACTTTGCCCTCATTGAACACAATAAAGAGTATTTACAGGAGTGAATCGCCGTGGAAGCCTATGAGGGACCGGTGGAAAGGCTCAAAGCCTACGTGAAGCAACGACTGCTCCACTTCGTCGAGGGCTCAGGCTATCATCTGGGGATCTGGTACCAGGATGCCCTGGTAGGGATACTGGACTATCGCCTCAACTGGAGGGGTCGCAGCGCCGAATTGGGCTATTGGCTCGATAGGGCGATGCAAGGAAAGGGCATCGTCACGGCGGCGTGTCGCACGATGGTGCGGCATGCGTTCGAGGAGCATCAGGTGCACAAAGTCGTGATCTCCTGTGCGACGGACAACCCGCGCAGTCGTGCCGTCGCCGAACGACTCGGCTTTCTCCAGGAGGGGATTCTCCGTCAGGCGGATTGGCTCCATGACCGCTCTGTGGATATGGTCTTCTATGGCCTGCTCAAAGTTGAGTGGAACGCGAGATCCGGAGCAGGCGAAAGCCGACATCACAAGGAAACCCAGTGATGGAGCATGAGACAAGCGAACACTACCAGATGCAAGCCAGCAAGGAGTTGAATGGTCCATGAAATATTTTGTGACAGGCGCCACCGGCTTTATTGGCGGGCGCGTGGCGCGGCACCTGCTCGCAGCAGGGCATGAGGTCGTCACGCTGGCGCGCACGCCATCGGCGGCGCAAGCGTTGGTGGCACTGGGCGTCAAGGTGCATGCGGGCGATATTACCGACAAAGAAAGCTTGCGCGCACCGATGACGGGCGTTGATGGGGTCTTTCACCTTGCCGCCTGGTATAAAATAGGCGCGCGGGAGAAGAGCCAGGCCGAGACGATCAACGTGGGTGGCACGCGCAACGTGCTTCTGATGATGAAGGAACTGGGCATCCCCAAGGGCGTCTATACCAGCACGCTGACGGTCTTCCAGGATACCAGGGGGCAGATGGTGGACGAGAGTTATATGTACACCGGCACCTCCTTTCTGAGTGAGTATGATCGCACGAAGTGGAAGGCGCATTATGAGGTGGCGAGACCTCTGATGCAGGCCGGACTCCCGCTGGTGATTGTCCAACCAGGGCTGGTCTATGGGCCGGGCGACACCAGCGTCATTCACGAGGGGTGGGTGAAGTATCTGCGCGGGAAGCTGCTGATCTCGCCCAGTGGCACGACGTATTGCTGGGGGCATGTGGATGACATTGCGCACGGGCATATCCTGGCCATGGAGCAGGGCAAGGTAGGCGAGAGCTATATCCTTGCCGGGCCACAGTACAGCGTGGTGGAAGCGTTCGCTCTGGCAGAACAGATCAGCGGCGTGCGAGCGCCGCGCCTGCATCCAGCCCCCTGGATGATGAAGGCACTGGCCTCGATGCTCGCCCTCATTGGTGCCGTGTTCCCTCTGCCAGAACTCTACAGCGCGGAGGGCATCCGCAGCAGCGCGGGCGTCAGCTACCTGGGCACCAACGAGAAGGCCCGGCGAGAACTGGGCTACGCGCCGCGCACGCTGGAGCAGGGCCTGCCAGAGACGCTGGAATACGAGATGCACCAATTGGGCATGAGGTTCCAAAGGAGGTAGAGAGGAGAGGGGAGGGTGGCAGCAAAGATTCGCGCGGCGTGAGTGTAAATTGGATCGCTCTG
>WNGP01004260.1_pt1 | contig 13399 bp, 14 predicted proteins | sample 5407671 | NCBI WGS metagenome assembly WNGP01 (sample SAMN13153381, study PRJNA577476) | soil metagenome | isolation source: 40 cm soil or saprolite under Garry oak tree replicate 2 | place: USA:California | collected 2016-06-15 | reverse complement strand
ACCTTACATGCAGGTGCATACCCTGACTTCCGGCGCCGGCAAAGGAAGCGATCGCGTTTATGTAGGTAACAACGATCTAAGCACCGGCAGCTCTGCAACCATAGATCAATCGCTCGATGGCGCGGCGAAGAAGCCGAATTTTAAGACCATCAGGATCGAATCGCGCGCGACGCCAGGTCAGGATGGCCCGCCCGTGCGCCCATCTATTCACCCGGACGGAACGGCTTACGCGATTTACCATTCGTGGCGAACTTTTAATGACCGGACAGGAGCAGGGACCGCAGACATCGTGGTGGTGCGTGACGATAAAGGCGGCAGCGGCGCGAAACCGTTTATGGATTTGGTTGATCCGGACGATGGCCAGGCAGGAATTCGCGTCGTTCAGAGCACCAAATTCAATTTCAACGGGTTCCTCGGCGCGCAACGCACTGGCGGCGACGTCGCGCTCGCGGCAGATCCGACAAACAGCGACATTGTTTACATCGCCTATAACGACGACCAGGGACAGGACTACATGCTGCATCTCCTGCGATCAAAGGATCGCGGTCGGACCTGGTCAAAAGAACTGCGGACGCTTCGGAATGCACTGAATCCGGCCCTCGCCATCAACAACGCGGGCAAACTGGGTTTCTTGTATCAGCAGCTGACGGGTTCAGGCGCGGGGCAACGCTGGGAAACCAGATTGGAACTCAGCAGCGACGGGTCGAACTGGACCACACTCACTCTGGCAACCGTATCCAGCAGGACTCCAACCAGTACATTCGATCCGTATCTGGGAGACTATGCGCATTTGATGGCCGTGGACAAAAACTTTTACGGCGTCTTCTCGACGGCCAATACGCCAAATAAATCAAATTTTCCCAATGGCGTCGTTTACCAACGCAATGTCAACTGGACGACCGGGACGCTGCTCGATATCGACAATCGCACTCCGGTCCACTCATCGATCGACCCGTTCTTTTTTCGAGTTGAAGGATAAGGTTATATTCGAGAGAGATTTCAAGGGCGTCTCAAAAGATGACAGTCGAATTCGAAACCGACAAGTGGCCATTCGTGCAGGCGAAGTCCACGAGAGCAGTGCCCGGCGGCAAGCGCCAGGTGAGACTGATCGTCATCCACTCAATGGAAGCGCTGGAAAAAAGGAGACACGGCCGAAGAGATTGCGAAATTTTTTCAGAATCCGCCCAAACCAGCGTCGGCGCATTTGTGCATCGACAACAACAGCATCGTGCAATGCGTTTTGGATGATCACGTCGCCTGTAGAGCGCCAGCGGCTAGTCATAACGCTATACAGCTGGAGTCGGCCGGATATGGCAGGCAAACCGGAACCGAGTGATTAGAGAATTACCGCCATATACTCAATAACGGGCTACTAAGGGAATAATAATCGTTGCAATCAGAAGACCCACCCAGAAAATCCAAGTAGAGGTGAGGATGTACTGTTTTCGATTTTCGGGTTTATGAATATATGTTTCCCAGCCGCTAAGTATCTCCTGATTGTAGACAACTTTTTCCATCTTTTGGAGATATGTCGATGTTCGCTTAATACTACTCAATAATGCCCCAGTCCTGAATATGCCGTGGAGTGAAAATAGCGCCGGAACCACCAGACTATCCCTGGCGGTCTTGGTTCGAGCTTGGTTGTTGCAAGCCAAGTCCAGACCGCTCCACTTCCGATAACTGCATACCGCTCGAGGGTGCGTAGTTCCTGTGTAGAAGCTTCGATCTCTTCGTGCAAAGCTTCATATTCACGCAAGTGGAATTGAATTGCATGATCTTGAGAAACTGCTTCATCTTTCATTTTCTTTCACCTAGCAAAAACGGGTGCCGTCTTTCCCGTTAGGGCTTGATGCCGGTATTCGCTCCTTCCGATTTTTCCACCGGAAGTTCGGTGCGATTGCTCCAATCCTGAAACGAACCGTCGTAAAGATGCGCTTCGTAGCCGAGATAACGCGCCACGAAATAAAGCAAGCTGGCCTGTTGCCCGATATGGCAATAGGTAGCCACGCTGTCGGCGGGCTTTACTCCGGCGGTGTTGAAAAGTTGGCGCAACGATTCGACATTCTTGAATTTGTTCGTTGATTCGTCGACCAAACTCGAAAAAGGAATGTTCCTCGCGCCCGGAATGTGACCGGCGCGCGGCATCTGGCCGGCCTCGGCTCCCGTGTAAAACTTTGCCGCGCGAGCATCGAGAATTGCCACGCCCGATTTGTTCAAATTCGCCTTGACCCAGTCGGCATCAACGACGAGTCTGCCGTTTGGCGCCGGCGTGAAATGACCAGGTTTTGGTTCGCGCAATTCAGCAGTTACAGGTTTTCCTTCCGCTCGCCAAGCCGGTAGTCCGCCGTCCAGGATCGAAGTCCGATCCCCCAGACCCAAATAGTCGAGTGTCATGAAAACTCTGGCGGTGGGCGTTACCCAGTCTTTGCCGAAGTAGACGATGACGCGAGACTTGTCCGTTACGCCCAACTTCTCGAATGTAGCTTTCAGTTGATCTACTGATGGTAATTCGAGAATCAATCCCTGGCCGCGCGGCGTGGATATGTCCGACAACTGTATGAACTGCGCGCCGGGAATGTGTTCGGCGTCGTAATCTTTTCGCTCGCCAACCTGAAGCAAAACAAGCGAATCGTCTTGCAGATGCTTCGCCAGCCAGTCAGTGGTGACGATTAACGACTCGTTTACCTTCCCGGAGTTTTTTGACTGAGCTTGCGAGAGCGAGGCCAAAGATACTGTCATCAGCAATACGACAATTAAGAAGATCGACGTTCGTTTCATAAGTCTCCCCAGGTCCTTTGCGGCGACTACAATATCGCGGTTTCTTCCAACAATCTACCTTCGGTGAATCGCTCGACGCCGAGTTGGCGCGCATCAATAAGGTCAGAGTGGCCTTCAAAAATCAGGTCGGCGGCGACGCGACCGGAAGCCGGTGAGTGCATCACGCCGTGGCCGCTGAATCCATTGACGAAGTACAAGCCTTCGACATTCGGCGCCGGACCGATGATCGCATGATGATCGGGAGTCATTTCGTAGAGTCCGGCCCAGGCGCGGCGGGGATTTACTTCAGCTTCCGCCAGCACCGGAACGCGCGAGGCAGCGTGCGTCAAAATCTTTTCGACGAAAGTGTTATCAAATTCAGTTTTGAAGCCCGGCGTTTCTTGCGGATCATTCCAGGCGAGCAGGATTCCCTTCCCCTCGCGACGAAAATGAAAGCCGGTAGACATGTCGATCACCATCGGAAATTTCTTTGGTAATTGATCGAATGGCTCGGTGGGGACGAGTTGGCGGCGCAAAGGCTCGACCGGCAGTTCTGCTCCGGCCATCATCGCCACTTCCGCCGCCCACGCGCCGGCGGCGTTGACCACGATGCGGGTGGAAATGAATCCGCGCGTGGTTTGAACGCCCGCGATCCGACCGATGGCGGCTTCCCTCTGAGCGGCTGTGCCGCTTGATGTACGGAAAGGCTCTGCCTTTCCGTTAGCCGCCTCACGACAAGCCGCGAGGCTGCGCCTCGCTGCTGCGGACGGGACGTCCGCGTTCCCAGCATTAAGGTCCACGGCTGATTCAGGCTCGACCTTAATTCCGGTCACCTGCGTACCCAGCCACAGCCGCACGCCTTTCTCGCGTGCGTTCAGCATGAATCCCATCATGACGCTGTGCGGATCGACAAAACCGTCCGTCGGACAGAAAGTGCCGCCGAGAATGTCATCCACGCGAAGCTGCGGCACCATCTTCACAATGTCCCGCGGCGTGACCCATTCGACATTGGTCACGCCCAGAGCATTCTGACGCTCGCGATTCGCTTTCAAATACGTCAGATGATTTTCATTGGTCGCGCAGAACAAATAACCATGGGCGCGATAATCGGCCGGGTGACCGACGACTTCGTCAAACCTCGAAAAGAAATCGATCGAGTACTTTGACATCTGAATGTTGACCGGAGTCGCGAACTGCGCGCGCACGCCGCCCATACTCTTGCCGGTCGAGCCTTTGCCCTGATGCGCCTCGCGCTCGACCACGAGCACATTTCTGCAACCGGCCTGCGCGAGATGATAAGCAACACTCGAGCCGACAATGCCGCTGCCGATGATCACATCGTCCGCGGTTTCCATTTGAAGGAAAAAGTAAAAAGGAAAAAGGGGAAAGTAAAGACCAGCAAACCCGGCAACACGAATTCCAAACTTAAAGGCAATGAGAAAGGCGAGAACAATTCGCTCTCGCCTTTTTGCCTTTTACCTTTTTCCTTTTGCCCTGGCTTTACGCCGGTGCCGGAGTGCCTCCGGTAATCGGCGGGAGAATTGGCTTCAGGGGTTTCGTCGAAGGTTCCTTAAGTGCAGGCTGTTCCTTCGGCGTGCTGGGCTCACTCGACTCGCTCGTATCTTCCAGCGGCAGGCCGGCGACGATGCGCCGAATCTGAACGCCGTCGAGCGATTCCTGTTCGAGCAGCGCTTCGGCCAGACGAACCAGCGTGTCGCGATTCTCTTCAATGATCTTGCGCGCGCGCTCGTATTGCTCCGTGACAATCTTGCGCACTTCCGAATCGATCCGAATCGAAGTCTCCTCCGAATAATCGCGATGCTGCGCAATCTCGCGGCCCAGGAAAATCTGTTCTTCCTTCTTGCCGAACGTCAACGGTCCAAGCTCGGACATGCCATACTCGCAAACCATTGCGCGCGCCAGCTCGGTTGCCTTCTCAATGTCGTTCGAAGCACCGGTCGTTATATTGCCGAGAAATGTTTCTTCGGCGATGCGGCCGCCCATCAAAATCGAAATCTGACCGAGCAAGTATTCCTTCGTGTAGTTGTGGCGATCACCTTCCGGCAGTTGCTGGGTCACGCCGAGCGCCATTCCGCGCGGAATGATTGTCACCTTGTGAACCGGATCGGCATTCGGGACTTTCAAACCAACGAGAGTGTGACCTCCTTCGTGATAGGCGGTTACGCGCTTCTCTTCATTTGAAATCACCATGCTCTTGCGCTCGGCGCCCATCAGCACTTTGTCTTTGGCCAATTCAAAATCAGCCATCGACACTACTTTCTTACTGTAACGCGCGGCGTTGAGCGCCGCCTCGTTCACGAGGTTCGCCAGGTCAGCGCCGGTGAAGCCGGGAGTGCCTCGCGCAATCACGCTGATGTCGACGTCTTCGCCCAGCGGAATCTTGCGGGTGTGGACTTTCAAAATACCTTCGCGGCCACGCACGTCAGGCCGGGAGACAACGACCCGGCGATCAAAGCGTCCGGGACGAAGCAGCGCCGGATCCAGAACGTCCGGACGGTTCGTCGAGGCGATCAGGATCACCCCATCGTTTGATTCAAACCCATCCATTTCGACCAGCAACTGATTCAATGTTTGTTCGCGTTCGTCGTGACCACCGCCGAGACCCGCGCCGCGATGACGGCCGACGGCGTCAATTTCGTCGATGAAGATGATGCAGGGAGCATTCTTCTTGCCTTGCTCGAAGAGGTCGCGCACGCGCGAAGCACCAACGCCCACAAACATCTCGACGAAGTCGGAACCCGAGATCGAAAAGAACGGTACGTTCGCTTCACCGGCAATCGCCCGGGCAAGCAAAGTCTTGCCTGTTCCCGGCGGGCCCATCATCAAAACACCTTTGGGAATACGGCCGCCGAGCTTTTGAAACTTCTGCGGTTCTTTGAGGAATTCTATGATTTCCTGCAGTTCTTCCTTGGCTTCTTCGACACCGGCGACATCCTTAAAAGTGACTCTCTTTTGCTGATTGCTGAGCAGTTTCGCTCGGGATTTGCCGAAGGAAAGCGCCTTGTTGCCGCCGGACTGCATTTGCCGGAGCATGAAAATCCAAAAACCAAAGATCAAAACGAACGGCAGCAGGTAGTACAACGCCGGCCATAGATAATTGGAACTTCCCTCTTCCTCGACTTTGTCGACGAGCGGTTTTCCATCAACGAGCGCGCGGGCTTCGTTCAGTATGTCATTTTTCGCGTGCTCGTTCGTAAGTTGCACGACGTAGGTTTGACCCGTTCGATCGATGGCGACGGTCTCCGTCTGTTTGACTGTCAGTTGTTTTAGATCTTTATTGTGGATTTTCTGATCCAGTTGGACCAGATCGATATTCGTGGAGTTCTTGCTACCGGGATTCACTAACTTATAGAGCAAAAGTGCTCCCGCAACTATTAATACCCAAAAAATGATTTGTCTTGCTGTCGAGCTCAAAATAGTACTGCCTCCGTCGCCGATCATACCTCAGATCAGCGCTGTTTGTCGCTTTAAAAAGGTAACCTTCAATGCATCGGTCATTTATGATGCCCAGAGACTGTGGCCAGGTGTCCCGCGTCCGTCTCCAGCGATATTACGTTTACCGGGCGAAATCGGTTCGGAGCATCGATAAAGCTAACTGAGCTCGACGCAGGCTGAGCTAGTGAACGCCTCCGGCGTCAAGCTGCGTTCTGCCTTCTGCCTCCCGCCCACGGCCGGTTTACGCACGCTCCCCACCGCTCACCGCTTACCGCCATGAAACCGCAGCCGGCCGCGCAAGCGCGAAACCTTTGCGCCGCCGGGCAATTCGATCGTGCGCCCTCCACGATTCCCCGACAGCAGGCCTTCCAGCGCGCGAAGATGCACGAATTCGACCCGTCGTAGATCGCCACGGCCCCGGGCAATCCACTGTCGAAGAGCGCGGCGGCGGATGGCAGCCGGCGCCATCATCAGCAAATCCACATCAAGCGCGGGGATGATATCGGATCTGGTCGCGGGCGAGAGTTTGCTTGCGAATTCCAGTAACCGTTCAGCAGCACCGTTCAGCGCCGCGGAGTCTGCGCGCAATAATTCCGCAGTTCGCGACAGGGTTTCGACAATTTTCCCGTTGAAGGTGTTCAGCAATGGCAGCACCTCCCGGCGAACGCGCACGCGGGTGAATTTTTCGTCCACATTCATCTCGTCGTGACAGTAATCCACGCTCTGCGTGCGGCAATATTTCTCTGTCTCCACGCGCTTTGCCCAGGCCAGCAAAGGACGCGCAAGGATTGTCTTACCTTTCGGCTGAAAAGGCCGCACTGGTTCCATTGCCCCGAGGCCGTCCGCGCCGCTCCCGCGGATAAGATTCAGCAAAACTGTTTCGGCCTGGTCATCCAGGGTGTGCCCAGTCAAAACAATTTTCGCTCGCTTCTTGTTGGCCGTTTGCGCCAGGAATTCATAGCGTACAAGCCGGGCCATCTGCTCGATATTGTCTCGCATTTGGGTGGCTTTTTTCCTGACATTAATCCTGCGCGAGGCCGAGGGGTATCCGAGCTCTGTGGCCAAAGCTTTGACGCGGCGAGCATCTTCGGCGCCGGCATCTCCGCGGAGGCCGTGATTAACATGAGCAACGATCAATCGCAGCGTGAGTTTCTTCTTAGTGATCAGTTCGTGAAGGGCGAGGAGTAAAGCTGTCGAATCTGCTCCGCCGGAAACTGCAACCACGACACTCGTAGTTTTCAGCGGCAGTTCGAGCCGTTTCCATTCACGCAAAAGGCAGCTGGCGAATGGCGAAAGCCTGAGTTTACTAAGGGAGTGAGGGGTTCTTTTTTTCGCGGCGCGTTTCATTCCAGCGCATTTTCAGGTCGGGCTACTCCTGAGTCAAACACCTGTGGAAAGAAATCGAGGCCGGACTGCGCTCTCCCCTTCACAATCCGGCCTCAACCCACGATCGCCAAACGACGACCGAACTCAAGATTTTCAATCTGACTAATATCGATAACGGCGATTACGAAGCTTGTATGTGTATAGCGCTGATCCACCTAATCCAGCGAGCGCGCCAATTGCTGCGCCCCGGCGGCCCCCGACGAGCCCGCCAATCGCTGCGCCCCCCAGCGCACCGGCGCCGACACTCAGCTTGTCACGATGTCTGTCCCAAAAATTTCTACCCCGATATTGCTGATCGTAACCGTAATAAGCACTCGAATTATCGTAATAGGTTTGGTAGGTCGTCCCGCGCGAACGCGAATCACATCGACGATCGCGACCCTGGGCGAAACCTGGTACCGCCATCGCCATCAGAATCACCGCCGCCATGAGGAATGCTGTCATCTTGTTCATCGTCAACCTCCGGGGTCGACAATTGGCAATGAGCGTGCCACTTGAAATATCCGCTCGAGTCTGGAGCATCGGTACTTCGGATTTGCAGCGATTGATCGCCGGAAAATTCTGCCATGATGTGAGCTTCGCAAGTGGACGCTGGCAAAAACGTGTACCATATGGTTGCTCACCGACCGCATATGGAATGAGAGGAGCAACTTTGCTTAGAGTAATGCGAGAAGCCCCCGGTGTTTTGGCAACCATTGCCCTTTGTTTTCTGTCAGCCGTCCAGGTCTCTGTGCGCGCCCAAACCTCGGCCAGGAATCATTTTTTCGAAATACCATTTGAATTAGTGCATGACCAGATTCTCCTCGAGGTGAAGATTGGAGGGAAAGGTCCCTTCACCATGCTGCTGGATACGGATACCGATCCATCCGCCATTGATCTCGAGACTGCGCGGGACGCCGGACTGAGCGTTGGGTCAAAAGCTTATCAGGCCAGCGGGGGAGGCACGGACAAAAACGTTACCTTTACGACCAAAATACCTTCCATCGAACTTGGAAGCTTGACCTCCAGGAACATCGCTGCGGGGACGATCGACCTTAAGAAGATATCCGAACGAATCGGCAGGCCGATACACGGAGTTCTGGGCTATAGTTTTCTCAAAGATCGAATTGTGCAGATTGACTACCCGTCCCAGAAGATCCGTTTTTACGAGACCACGCCTTATCCAGGGATTCAAAACGCGCCGAATATGGTCAATCGAATAGCGGTTGCATTTCGTTATGACGAAGACGTGCTGATCGATTCTGTTTTCATCAACGGCGAAAAGATGCGGGCGACGCTCGATACGGGTTCGAGTGGCACCCTATCGCTGACTCCTGAAGCAATAAAGATTCTGGGTCTGGAGGAAGAGGCGCAGGACGGAGAAACGAAGACCGCTGTCGGCTATAACGGCGAATACAAAAACAGGACGGGAATCCTGAAGAGTGTGAGGCTCGGCCGTCTATCACTGGAATCAGTTGAGGCCACCTTCTGGCTGCCGGGAACCGGCCATGACAAAGCCAGGTTTCACGTCAATATCGGCAACGGCTTCATGAAGGACTTCGTCGTGACCTTTGATTTTCCCGGCAAGCTGGTGGTGCTCGAATCGCCTTAGTGATTCAGGCCGAGATCATTGTGCCCGTGCCTTCATCCGTGAATACTTCCGCCAGCAGAGCGTTGCGCGAGTTGCCGTTAATAATGTGCGCGCTCCTTACTCCGCGATACAGGAGCGCAGTAATGTTTTGCAGCTTCGGAATCATTCCAGCGGTGGCGCTTCCGTTATTGATTAGGTTTTCCGCGTCCCTGGCGGTCAAGCGCGAGAGCTTTGTTTCCGGCTCACCTGCTCGCAGGTAAATCCCATCCACATCCGAAAGCAGGACGAGCTTTTCCGCCTGAAGTTGTACGGCGATTTCAGCGGCGACTGTGTCGGCGTTGATGTTGAAAACTTTTCCTTCCGCATCGGCGCCGAGTGAAGAAATGACCGGCAAGTAGCCCTGATCGAGGAGCACTGTTAACAGCCGAGCGTTGATCTCGACGATGTCGCCTACATGACCAAAGTCGACTTGCGCGCTGGCGCCGGTCGCGCGATCGACAACCTCTTTCGGCGGGCGGCGCTCGGCATGCACGATGTTACCGTCAACCCCCGAGAGGCCAACCGCTTCGACGCCTCGATGACGAAGCGCGGCGAGAATGTCTGTATTTATCTTGCCCGCAAAAATCATCTTTGCCATTTCCAGAGTGTCGTCGTCGGTCACGCGTCGGCCTTCGATGATTGTTTGCTCGATGCCCAACTTCCTGGCCAGATCGCTCAGTTGTTTCCCGCCCCCGTGGACTACACAGACACGAATGCCAACCTGATGCAGCAGAGCAAGTTCTTCGCAGAGCGAGATCAACCGATCATGGTCTTCGGTGACTTTACCCGAAAACTTAACGACAAAAGTCTTGCCTTTAAAGCGCTGGATGTAAGGCAGCGCTTCGCGCAGGAGGTCCAGTCGCAACTGGCTTCCAACTTCGCTGGTGTCGGTCATCTGTCTTACTTGCGCGCCTTTCTTTATGTCCTGGTGTCTTCGCGTGAAACTACTCCTCAATCAATTTTGCCAAGATCGCTTTTTGTATATGCAAACGATTTTCTGCTTCTTCGATGACCACCGAGGAACCAGAGTCGATCACCGCATCAGTTACAATCACATTTCTGCGCACCGGCAAACAGTGCATGAAAATCGCGGAGCCAGTTCGTTTCATCTTCGCTTCGTCGACAATCCATTCGCCGCGATATTGGGCGCGCGCGGCGATGTCTTTTTCCGGCGCGCCATAAAAATGCCTGCTGCCCCAACTTTTAGCGTAAACAGCGTCGACGCCATCGAAAGCCTTCTCGGCGTCATGCTGAATCGTGATGTTGCCACCCGCCGCGGTTGCCTGCCTGCTAATTTCTTCCATCAGTTCATCATCGAGTTCATACTCCGGCGGGTGCGCAATCGTGAGATCGTGACCCACTTGTGCTGCGGCCAGAGCGAAACTGTTTGGGACCGCCATCGGCAGAGGCTTCGGATGCCAGGCCCAGGCTAATAGAACCTTCTTACGACCGTCGCCGAGCTTCTCGCGAATCGTCGTGATGTCGGCCAGCGACTGACAGGGATGATGCATCGCCGACTCAAGGTTGATGATCGGGACGTCAGAGTATTTGGCGAACGCGTTTAGGATTGGATCGGTCCGATCTTCTTTCCAGTTCTTCAAAGCTGCGAACGTCCGCACGCCAATCGCCACGCAATATCGGCCAAGCACGCGCACAAATTCCGCAACGTGCTCAGTCTTGTCTGCGTCCATCACTGCGCCTTCACGATGTTCCAGCGTCCAACTGGTCCCTCCCGGCTCCAACACAATCCCATTACCACCCAACTCGTAAATTCCCACCTGCATTGATGCGCGCGTGCGCAGGCTGGGATTGAAAAAGACGAGCGCCACGGAACGACCGGCGAGCGGTTGGGATGGGTTGTCACCGCGTTTGAATTGGAGCGCGGAATTAATCAATTCATTTATTTCCGCGGGCGACAAATCTCCGGTACTTAGAAAATGCGTGGGCACTGAATAATTCTGTTCTCTGTGGCTCAAACAACCTGTCTCAAAATTTGAACAAACAAATCGATGTCTGCCCGAGCGAGGCACAGCGGCGGCAAGAGTCTCAGCACCTTTGGATCGCTGGAGGTGCCGGTAATAATCTTGCGCTGCAATAACGCTTCATGAATCGCCCTGGCCTGTTCCGCGAATTCAAGCCCCAGCAAAAAGCCTCGACCGCGCACATTCACCACCTGTTCGATCTCTTTCAGGCGCTCGCGCAAATACGCTTCAACATCGCAGACATTCGCCAGCATTTGATCATCTTCGATCGCTTCGAGCGTCGCTGTGACTGCGGCCATTGCGATCATGCCACCGCCGAAAGTCGTCCCCAGATCATTTTCTTTTATGTGCGAAGCGATTTCTTCCCTCACTACGCACGCGCCCACGGGGATGCCGCTGCCCAGGGATTTCGCGAGCGTAATTATGTCGGGCACAACCGTATCTCCGGCCGCACTGCCCGCGAAAAACCATTCGCCTGTCCGACCTATGCCGGTCTGCACTTCGTCGTAAATCAGGACGATAGCGCGCTCGTCACAAAGCTCGCGAAGTTCACGATAGAAAGACGGCGCCGCCGTTTTCACCCCTAGGCTCGAGCATGATTGCGGCAACCGATTGATCGGCCAGCTCTCGCACGGAGTCGATATTGCCAAACTCCGCCCGCAGGTGCCCGGGCACGTTGGGCTTACCGAGCTCGCGATACTTGCCAAGAAACGTCGCGCTGATCGCGTCAGCGGTGCGCCCATGAAATCCGCCGTCGAAGGTAATGATATTTTCGCGGCCGGTCATCATGCGCGCCATGCGCATGGCGTTTTCGTTTGCTTCAGTTCCCGAATTGCAGAAGAAAGCTTTGGTCAAAGAATCAGGAGCGACTGAAACTAGTTTCTGTGCTGCGCGCGCGCGAGCTTCTGAATAAACCAGGTTCGAATAAAAAAGCAGTTTGTCGCTTTGTTCATGGATCGCTTTCACCACGTGCGGATGACAATGGCCGGTGCCGGCAACCGCATGACCGCCGTAGAGATCAAGATAGCGCTCGCCGTTAAACGCATATAACCAGGCACCTTTGCCCCGCTCAGCGACTACCGGCATTTTTTTGTAAGTCGCGAGTTGATATTGCTCTTCCAGCGACGTTATATCTTTCAAACTAATTAATGGTTCTGGTTTCATCCTGCTCTGGTTCCGTTCGGCACGCGTCTTTCCGGAATTGCGAGCGCCGGTCTAATGCCATCCGCATAACCAAGGTCGAAAATCATTCCTTCCGATACTTCGCCCATCATTTTCCTCGGCTCGAGATTGATAACAAACAAAGCCTGCTGGCCTTCGAGTGCGCGCGGATTCTCACGTTCTTGCCTCATCCCGCGAGGATGGTGCGTCGATGATCGCCAAAATCAACTGTCAATTTGAGTAGTTTGTCCGAGCCCTGAACATCTTCAACTGAGATTATCGTTCCGAGGCGAACATCAATTCGATCGAATGCGGCAAACGCGATCGCCGGCTTGATCGCCGCAGGTTTGAAGTTGGCGCTCATGGATTGCTGCCAGTTAAAATCAAACCTGTCGTCTCATCCAATCCAAACATCAGATTCATATTTTGCACCGCCTGGCCGGCCGCGCCTTTCACCAGATTGTCGATCGCCGTGAACACAACCAGTTGCCTTCCGCGCGCGGCAAATCCAATGTCGCAGAAGTTTGTCGTCTTTACCCAGTTGATATCGGGCGAGCCTTCGACCAGCCTCACGAAGAAGGAATCGCGATAAAAGTCCGCGAACATTTTACGCGCGGCAGCCTCGGTGACTTCGCGTTTTGTCTCCGTATATATCGAGGCAAAGATTCCGCGCGAAACGGGCAGCGAATGCGTCATGAAAATAAGTTCATTCTTCCAGTCGCCGATCGATCTTAGTTCCTGCTCAATCTCCGGCACGTGTTGATGCGTGAAAGGCTTGTAAGCGTAGAACGAATTGCTGCGCTGGGGATGATGAGTATTCGCCGCAGCTTTTGCGCCCGAACCCGAAGAACCGGTTTTAGCGTCGACGATCACCCGGCAACTCAATAAATTATTAGCTACCAGAGGCGCGATTCCCAGCAGGGTCGCGGTCGCAAAACATCCCGGATTCGCCACGCAGCGCGTTTTCCTGATTGCCTCTCGATTTGTCTCAGTCAGGCCGTAAACGAACTCAGCTTGCGCGTTCATGGCCGTATGTTCGCGCCCGTAA
>WNGP01007375.1_pt1 | contig 13406 bp, 13 predicted proteins | sample 5407671 | NCBI WGS metagenome assembly WNGP01 (sample SAMN13153381, study PRJNA577476) | soil metagenome | isolation source: 40 cm soil or saprolite under Garry oak tree replicate 2 | place: USA:California | collected 2016-06-15 | reverse complement strand
AAATAATCTTCAATCTAACCTTTCAGCCGCTCGCTACCTACTTCACGATCTGGACCATAGTATTGATCGAGATAGTCTTGACCTATTACGTCAACAGGAGCAGGATCGGCTTCGGGATCAGGGCGATAAAGAACGAGGAAGACGCTGCAAGCTCTGTCGGGGTCAGCCCTCGGACGCTGAAACTAACTGGGTACATGCTCGGGGGGCTTTTCGGAGGCGCTGCTGGAGCAGTCTACGCGTGGTCCATTTCGGGCGTCACCGCTGGACCAGCATTCGACTTCACGTTCTCGCTCTTGATGCTCGCCATGATAATCATCGGCGGAGTGGGAACATCGATCGGACCACTATTAGGGGCGGTGGTAGTCTACATTCCGTCGTACTTTCTCCTCACCACCGTCGCACAAGCGCAGCCACTCATGATCGGACTGCTCGTCATAATCATGGCTCTCTTCCTGCCGGACGGAATCGTCGGTCTGCTCAGAAGATCGAACCAACGCCTAAGACTGGTACTGGAATAAGGATGCCCTTCCTCGAAGCGCACAACGTCTCAAAGAATTTCGGAGGAGTGCAAGCTTTGAAAGACGTCTCACTCGACCTCCCCGAGTCTGCTGTTCTAGGCCTAATAGGCCCGAATGGTTCTGGAAAGTCAACACTTCTCAATATAGTTGCAGGCGTGGAGAAACCAACATCAGGAATCGTGAAACTAGACAGCAAGAGGATCGACAATCTCCGGACGAATAGGGTCGTCAGATATGGCCTTGCCAAGACTCACCAGATACCGAAGCCATTCTCCAACATGACGGCGAGAGAGAACGTTGCGGTTGCAGTCCTCTATGGTAGGCGAAACATCCATTCCCCAAGGTTCGCTCTGGAGGAAGCTGATAGGATCCTCTCAATGGTCAGAATGGGATCGAGGAAAGATGCACCCGCAGACAGCCTTACGGTTCAGGAGAAGAAGAGGCTTGAGCTTGCGAGGGCAATCGCTACCGGAGCCAGCATATTGCTACTCGACGAGGTATTCGCGGGGTTGTCCCCGGAAGAATTGAAGGATTCGATCCAGCTCTTCAAGAAGTTGCACGATGAGTTGCGCTTCTCTGTGCTCGTCGTCGAGCACGTCATGAGAGCCGTACTCAACATATCGCACAAGGTAATGGTGCTCGAGGAGGGACGCGTCATCGCGACAGGTAGTCCAGACGAGATCGTGCGTGATGAGAAGGTGATACAGGCGTACTTGGGGAGTAAGAACCCTGCTGCTTGAACTCAAGAAGGTGAGTGCTGGCTACGGGGGGACCCAGGTCGTTTGGGACGTGTCCATGCAGTGCAAAGATGGTACCATCAGCGTAATCGTGGGCCCAAATGGCGCAGGAAAGACTACTACGCTGAAAACGGTCAACGGTCTTCTGAAGCCCTGGAGCGGCGGGATCTACTTCGGAGGAAATGATATCACAGAGCTTCCAGCGTTCAGAAGAGTCGAAGGGGGCCTCGCATCTTGCCCGGAAGGGAGGAGGCTCTTTCCCCAGCTTTCCACGGAAGCCAACCTGATGTTGGGCGCGTATTCTCGGCGCGCGAGACACGCAGCCGGGACGACTCTAGATTTTGTGTACGGACTCTTTCCCAGGCTCAAGGAAAGGGCCAAGCTCAACGTTGGCAGGCTGAGCGGGGGAGAACAACAGATGGTCAGCATCGGACGAGCACTGATGACCAGACCCAAGATGATTATTCTTGACGAGCCGTCCCTAGGGCTCGCTCCGAAACTTACAGCAGAGATTTTCGAGAAACTGGTCGAGCTTAGGAACGAAGGTCTCTCGATGCTCATCGTAGAGCAGAACGCAGTCCAAGCACTTGGAGTAGCCGACTATGCGTACGTTCTTCAGGAAGGCAAGCTGATAAACGAGGGCCATCCCGCAGAACTGATGGATTCGGAAGAGCTGAGGAAAGCGTACTTTTCGATCGAGTGATACACCATAGGCTCAGGATACAACGCGTTCACACTCTTCCTCTACAATTCTTCCCTAGGCGTTTTCCTCTCGTATGGGGTTTTCTTCACTCGGGTGTCTAGGGAATACAACCTGCCTGCTTCAGCGACGTCTATTGTCTTCGGCGTCTTCGCTGTGCTCTTCTCCTTCTCCTCCCTCCTCCTCGGCCTCTTCATGAACAAGAACGGGCCAGGTAAGACCATCTTGCTAGGCGGAAGCTTGATGAGCGCTGGACTGGTATTCTCGTCAATCGCGAATTCCTTCCCGTTGCTGATCCTCAGCTACGGTTTCGTAGGTGGGCTCGGCTCTGGTTCCATGTGGATGCCAACTTCCTACGTGGTCTTCGACAGCTTCGACAAGGCCACTGTAAAGAGGGTGACCGGATTTGTCAGCGCAGGGACCGCGATCGGTCTCCTCTTCTTCCCACCTCTAGAAAACTACCTGATCATGACGTGGAATATCCAAACCGCATTCCTCATCGTCGGTTTGATCATCTTTGCGTTCACTATCCTAGCCTACCAAACATCTCGGAAAAGTACGGCAGCCTCCAGATTCGCGTTTGGAGAAGCGTTTCATCGCCTTAAAACGAAGAGGTTCGGTTTCCTCTACTTGTACTATTCCGCAGGCAACGCGTTCTCTAGGACCCTCGTCACAATATTCCTAGTACCTCTTCTCGAGAGCAGAGGGCTCGGAACCGAGGCTGGCACTCTGGCACTGGTGCTGATCGGTGTTGGCAGCTTGACAGGAAGGCTAACCTCAGGCGTAAAGCGCTTCAACGAGGAGACGATGGCCGCTATCGGTTTCATCCTCCAAGGAGCCTGCGCAGCAGGTTTGTTTGCAGCAAACGACGCAGTAACGATAGGATTTTTCTCCGTGCTCTTCGGAATCGGCTATGGAACCTACATACCAGAGTTCGCCCTCTTGGTCAGAAAATATTACGGCATGGGCCATTATGGCACAATCTTCGGGATCCTCCTGACAAGCTTCGGCATAGGCGCCTTTATCGGCCCAGTCTTCGAAGGGGTCGCAGTCTCGTCTTCACTCGGATATCTCCCAGGCTTCCTCCTGGCAGCCGCTGTGAGCTTGGCAGTAGGAGTTCACCTACTCATAGTAGCCAGGAAAATACAACCTCCGTAGTAAAGCGATCGGAATGGCTCATAGATCCAAAGGACAGTGAGCCAGTTCGGATAATCAGGAGATCTGCGCGGGACTTTTATGAAGAAAGGCGTTGTTTTCGAAACGCCGTTATCTTCCGAGCATCATTGTAGGCCAATGTTATCAGTTCCTTCGCTGTCTCAACATCCCCATCAGATCGTATATGGAAGGTAACCCATCCCGCCCGTGCCGGTGTGAACCGGTGCCGCTCAGCCTTGCCGTCACGAAGTACTCGTTCCCGGTCTTCCTGCGACAAGTGTATATCCAGATATTTTGGACCATGGTTGTGCATGAACTGGCGACCGTTAACCTGATACTCAGTTCCGCCGAAACTATGCGGTGCCTCGACAACATCCGGCAATTGCAACAACCACTCTCTCAATCCATTAGTCATACTCTCAACCACTTCGCTAATTTCTTCGCAGATTATGATTCTATGAGCGTCACATTGTAAGTCCTCGATGGTCGCTCAAATTTGACGTGACTGGCGATGGATCATACCTGTACATTTAGAGCCTGCATACCAGAGATTACCAGATCGACTTCAGTGGTCATTCGAGTCACTCTACCCTCCTCTAGCACCAGAATCATGTTGCAGTTCCTTAGAGTGCTTGCGCGATGGGCGATCATCAAGGTGGTCTTGCCCTTCATCAGTTCTTGAATCGTCTCGAGGATAGCCGCTTCAGTACGAACATCCAATGAACTGGTAGGCTCGTCGAGTATGAGGATGGGCGCGTTCTTGAGAAATGCGCGAGCCAGTGATATACGTTGACGCTCTCCGCCAGAGAGCTTCATACCTCGCTCACCGACAAAGGTGTCGTATCCGTTTGGCAAACTTGTAATGAAGTCGTGAGCTTTCGCGGCGGTTGCTGCTCCGATAACCTCGTCCATGGTTGCACTGGGCCGGGCGAAGCGAATGTTCTCAGCTACGGTCGTTGAGAAGAGTACAGTCTCCTGATGGACCACTGCAAACTGGTTCCGAAGGTCCGCCAGATTGTAGTCTCTCAAGTTGACATCGTCCAGGGCAATCACGCCTTCGGTAGGGTCAAAGAGGCGTAATAGGAGGGTCGACAGTGTGGTCTTGCCTGAACCGGTCGGACCAACCACGCCGAGACAATTGCCTGACGGCAGTTCGAAGGATACGTCGTTGAGTACCGGATGGCCCTTCCTCGCTAGGGGAAGCGCATTCGGTGACTCGGGGACGTCGGGCTTCTCGTCGAGAACACTGCGATATCGCTCTACTCCAGTCAACGACATCTGAATATCAAGTATCGACTGGCCTACGTTCCTTAGGGGACCGTAGAGCTGGGTCACATAGTAGTTCACGACTAGAAGGCTCCCGAGAGTCAGCACGCCCGCTTGAACATGGCCTATTCCAATGTAGAACACGGCCGCCAAGCCGGCAGCTGTCACAATGCCCACTAGTAGACTGTAAACCGCGCTGTCTACCTGTACCTTGAGCTGAGCGGTCAGACTCGCATTGTAGTGAGAGACTAACTGCTTGTTCTTCCGTTCTTCTTGACCGTACGATTTCACCAATCTGGAGGCGCCTAGGCTCTCTTGGGCCACTGCCATAGCGGCGCTTTCTGAGGCTCTGAACTTCCGCCATCCAGCGCGAATCCGTGGCCGAAATACAAAGGTGAGAAGGAACATCACGGGAGACACGAGCAGCGCGACCAGGGCAAGCTGCCAGTCAAAGTAGACCATGACAAGAATCATTGCGCCAATTGTCAGGATGGAAGTCGCCAGGGGAATCATGCTATCGATTCCGAACGAACGCAGCATTGGGGCATCGTTGAGAGTACGATATGCTGAGTCTGCAGCCCCCATGGTGTCATGGTAGGCTATGGAGAGACGCTGCATCTGGCGAAAAAGACGGGCCCGCACGTCGAGTGTCATCCGGTTTCCGACCTTGTTGGTGTACCAGACATTCACCAGGTTCTGTAGGTAGGTCAGGATAGCGGTTCCCATTAGAATGGTGATCGCGAGCCATAGGGTGAGACTTTTGGAGAGTTGGGGTCCAACGAAAGCGGTGAGGTATCCGGGCAATGGCTGAGAACCGAGGACGCTGTCAACTAACAGTTTGATGGGCAGGGGAAAGATCAGGGTTATCGGTACTGCTATCAGAGATATTATCAACAGAACAACGATTGGCCAGAGATACGGTCGGAGATCCTCAAAGGCTCGTTTGAGCATGAGGAGACCTCAACCCCACCAATCTAGCAAATCTGTTGAATAAACCCCGTGATTACGCCACTCTTCCAGTCCATTAGTCAAATGCTCAATCTCTTCGCGAATTTTCTGGTGGTTGAATTATCATAAAAGGACTGGATTCTCATCTGCTTCGTCACAGGACGAGGGCCATCGCCCGTATGCGCATCTTAGGTCAAACTGGGGACTACGGTCCGGTCGGCTTAGGAGGACGTGGGTCTAACTTGTAACAGTCACTGTCACGGTAGAGGTGTGCGTCAATGAGCCGCTGGTGGCGGTCACCGTGATCGTGTACGTGCCTGGTTGCGTGCTGCGTGTTGTTGAAACAGTGAGGGTTGAAGTGGAATAGGGGCCGACCGGGGAGGGTAGAGAGATCGCGGGACCATGGCGTGTGACGGGTGCGATGGTCGCGAATAGGTTGACTGTATTGTTGAAGCCGTTTGTTCCTGTTACCTGTATCGCGAACGTTGTGGTGGAGCCTTTTCTGACGGTTTGGGAGGATGGGCTGAGTGTAATTGTAAAGTCCGGGGATGGAGTAATCTTGAATGACACGATTACAGAGTGTGAGAGGCTGCCGCTGTTTCCATAGACTGTGACATTTCCGTAGCCTCCTTGGGTTCCGCCAAAGATTGAGAGGGTTGCGGTGGCGGTTCCGTTAGGAACGAGATTGACACTTGTCGGATCGATAGACCAAGTGCTGCATGCGGGTGATGGACAGAGTGGAGACGGGGACGTGTAAAGGTTCACGGTTCCGCTGAAACCATTGAGACTTGTAAGAGTGATTGTCGATTTGCCCGTGGTGCCTGCAGGAATATTGAGACTGCTAGGGTTGGCGGTCATTGTAAAGTCCGGAGCTGGAGTGGACGAGACCACGGTGAACGTTACGTCGACACTGTGTGATATGCTGCCGCTTGTTCCGGTCACTGTGACGACCCAGTTGGTGGGTGGAGTGCCGGTTGTGGTGTAGAAGGTGAGGATCGAGGTAGCAGTTCCGCCGGGTGAGAGGTCGACACTGGATGGGCTGATGCCCCAGCTTGGGCATGAGGCGCAGAGTGGTGGGGGTGATGTTGTGAGCTTAACGGTTCCATTGAAACTGTTGATGCTGGTCAGTGTGGTCTGGGATTTGCCGGTATTGCCGGCAATGACTGTTTGGTTCGACGGGTTGGCTGAGATTGTGAAATCCGGATTTCCCGGGGCCACGACTGTAAAGGTGACGGGTGCTGAGTGGGAGAGGCTGCCGCTGGTGCCGGTCACGGCTACATTGTAGGTGGCAAGGGGTGTCTGTGAGAAGGTGTAGATCGTGAAGCCAGCTGTGGCGTTCTGGTTAGCGGTTAATTTGACGACTGTCGGGCTTATCGTGTATTGTGGGCAGCCAATTGCCAAGCATGACACTGGAGGGCTGAGGGTTACGTTTCCTTGAAAACCGTTAATGCTCGTCAGGAGGATTATGGTTTTCCCGGCTGAGCCTTGTGGAATCGTGAGCATGTTCGGATGGGCGGTCATTGTAAAGTCTGGTGCTGTTGCGGCTGACGTCACACCGATCCAGCTGCCTGATGGAACCGCGAAGACTAATCCCGTCAATAGTATAAAGAGGAAAAACAATTTCATTGTGATTCTCAAGAATTACACCGATGGCACGGTATAGCTACCCGTACGGTTTTTTGTGGGGTTAAGTGTTTCGGTCGTCCAGCGTTTACCTAACTGAGTTCCCTTGCGATGATTCTTACGCTGGATTAGAGGCGCTGGCAAATTTGGGCTTTGGCTGGTCCAGACCAGCGGGGAATTGAGTCTGGCGGGAAGCCTGCCTTTCGATCCGGAAAAATCGAGTGAAGATATCTAATTTACGTCGGGGCAGTCGGCTTGCCTGAATATCTTGAACTGTACCCGAAGAGTTTTCCCAGCGGCCAGAAGAGGAAGACGCCCACGCGCTCGGAGCGCTGTAGGACCTTGACGTCGTTTTTGAAGTCGTGGCAGATTACGGCATATCGCAGCATGGTTTTGAAACCCTTTCCTAGCTCTCCATCCTTGGCAAGCCCGAAGGTTGTCTCGAAGAAGGATTTGATCTCTCCGGCCGGTCGAAACTCGACGATGGCGTGAGCCTCATCACCCCCAATGTTCCACCAAGAGTGAGGCGTTCCCGGAGGGACTATTACTTCTTGCCCCTCAAGCATTGTAGTCTCGACCCCGCCCGAACGAAACCAGATCTTTCCCTTTACTATTCGAATTCGTTCCTCTGAGATCGGGTGCGCGTGTCCAGGATATTGCTTGACCTTATCCGGCAACGGACCTTGGGGGCGAACGGACCACTCAAAGCGAAGCAGGTCATTGCTAGTCGCTGGTCCATCCTCATGAAAAGTGACGCGTTCTCCACTCAAAGGGTTCTCAATCACATCTCGCGCCTGCGAAACCCCTAACCCCGAACAGGATTCAACAGGTATTAAGTCGTACTTCTCAAAATCTTAGAAAAAACAAGGGAGTTTGTACACCGTGGACAGAGAATGCACCTCGCGTAGTCGAGGCAAACCTGACAGTAGCGTATGTTGACGATGCGACTTGGTACTGGGAGATTATGGGTGATGCAGTGCAGGCTGCTCCTCCTGACCCGCAGGTTCAGCAAACTGCGACTTTTGATGGGGTTACTGTATCGCTGTCGGGGAACTTTATCGTGAACACGACCAGTAGGACGGTGACTGGAACAATATCTGTCAGTGCGACAAACAGTACCACCGGGCAGACGCTGTTCTCAAAGACCTTTACCGTATCGCTAGGCTATGGGTCAAGGTCAACGGCGAGGTTCGTGCTCTCAGTACCTGCGGGCAGCTCCTGGCTGGGAGCTACGTGTAGCATTAACGCCTCGGCTGACACAGCCGGCTGTATAGTCTCGCGAGACCCTGATGTGAACCATGATGGAGCGATCAGCTTACAGGACGTGGGCCTGGTCTCTTTCGCGTACGGTTCATCGAAGGGAGATGCAAGATACAATCCCTCACTCGACCTGTACGGATATGGAACCGTCAACCTATTCGACGCATCACTAGCAGCCATCGATTACGGGCTGCCCGTTTTCAGCTAGCCTCTCGAATCCTCCATTTCTTGAATTCGCCTCGTGTAGGCATCTATTTTAGCAACGTAGGCGCGTCATTCTATCCGAGAGTATGGGAAAGAAGGAAGCGGCGACGGAGCCGAAGAAGCAGAGCGAGGTTGCGAAGGCTGCGAAGGGATTCTTCTATGGTATGGCTCTGCACGGAATGGTGACCTACGCGCTGAGGCTGAGAATGCACATGGAGAACTTGTTCATGCTTATCACTATGGGCGACATGCTTGGGATACCAGTACTGCCGCCCTACTACAGTCTTAGGCTCCTTCCCTACGCGGTCCCGTCTTTGAAGACGTGGAAGCAGACACTGCTCAGGGATCGCGACATTACCGACTCATTGTACTAGGGGCGTCAAAGGCGGCGGTGAGCGCTGCGGTCAAAGCAGGGATGGCCGAATACTTTGCATCCAATCCCGATGTCAAGTACATTCTCTTCGGTGGCAAAGGCGGGCTTGGCAAAACAACTCTCTCAGCGGCGACCGCCTATTGGCTTGCGAGTAGGGAAAAGAGAGTCTGCGTCTTTTCAACTGATCCCCAAGCCAGCCTCTCGGACATTTTCGAGAGAAAGGTCTTCGGCCAGGGAGAAGTCGAGCTCGCTGCGAACCTCTATGCTGTTGAGATAGACGCGGATCGGAGAATCGCGGAGTATCAGGAGGAGATTAGGAAAAAGATCAAGGACATGTACAAGATGGAGACGATTCCCGAGGAAGTGGAAGACTACATCAACTCCTCGGCCGCAGAACCAGCGATGGCGGAGTCAGCCACGTTCGATGCCATGGTTGAACTGATGACCGCAGGCAAGTTCGACTATTACGTGTTCGACATGATGCCCCACGGACACGCGATAAGATTCCTGGGCATGGCCGACATTCTGGACCAGTGGGTCGAGAAGATTGTCAGCGTGAGGAAAAAGGCCGGGGAGTATGGGGAGGCCGCGACGGTGATGGGTAGCAAGGGAAGCCTTGTCCAGGAAGATCTTGTCCTGAAAGAGCTTGAGTACATCAGAGGACGTCTAGACTTTGTCAGCACCATGGTCCGCGATCGAAAACATACCGCGTTCTTCTACGTGCTCATTCCGGAACTGATGCCCATCCTCGACACACGAAAAGCACTGGAGATGTTCCGCGAGTTCAACGTGACTGTGAGTGGAGTCGTCGTGAACCAGGTATATCCTAAAGAGTTGAAGGACCAGCCGGATGTTCCATCCTTTTTGAAGAACAAGATATCCTCCCAGCAAGAATACGTACAACAGATCCAGAGCGAGTTCGGGAGCCTCATCAGAGGAATTGTGCCGATGCTTGACCGAGAGCCGAAGGGTCTGAAGATGATATCGAATGTAGCAGACATACTCTACGGATCATAACCGGCCATGGAGACAACGAAACCGGGCCTGCCCTTCCCTTCGTTCATCGCCGGAAAGAAGGATTTGAAGTATCTCTTCTTCGGCGGGAAGGGAGGAGTTGGAAAGACAGCAGTAGCCGGCGCAACAGCCTACTATCTCTCGGAAACGCTCGGAAAGAAAACACTGATCTCCTCCACCAATCCTGTCCACAGCCTCTCAAGCCTGTTTGGCCAGGATCTCTGGAAGAAGGGGACCCAGAAAGTTGAAGGAACCAGGAACCTCTATGCCGACGAGATAGACATTTCCTCAACCATAGAGAGATACAAGGGTGAGATCAAGGATCGTCTCGTCCAATTTCTGAAGTTCGCAGATATTCCTGTAGATATTGAGCCGTTTATCGAGATCGCTACTACAAATCCTTCATTCGAGGAGTCGGCGATGTTCGATAACATGGTTGACTTGATGCTGAACGAAAAGTATGACGCGTACGTTTTCGACACGGCACCGGTCGCACACACGTATAGATTGCTGGGTATGTCCAAGGTTTACAATCTCTGGCTCAACAAGATGATCAAGAGCCGTGAAGAGTCTATGTCTCTACGGGCAAAACTTTCTTTCCGGAAAGAGAAGATAGCTCAGGAGCTGAGAAAGGACCCGCTTCTAATCTCGCTAGCCGGAACCAAGAAGAAGACAGAGGAGGCCAGAAAACTTCTCACCGACTCGGAAAGGACCGTATTCTTTTTTGTGACCTTGCCACTCGCCCTCCCTATCGCGGTGATTGAACGGTTCATTACTTGGGTCCAAGCCTTCCAGATTCCTATTGGAGGAGTAATCGTCAACGAAGTTATTCCAACGGTTAACTCCGAAAAATTGTCGCCCTACGTCGCGAACCGGACGAATGAACAGGCGGGATACTTGAAACTGGCTGAACAGAAGTTTCCGGGAATGATAAGAGCTGTGCTACCTCTGTACGAGAGGGAGGTTAACGGCCTGGATATGGTTTCTAAGATGGCTCAATCTTTAGGGTCGGAAACGAGAATCTAAGCGGTTTTTCTCCCATTATGCTTTATAAGGCCTCAAATCACCAGCTATTCTTATATTTTCGGCGGCTAGTTTCGCTACGTGATCTCGATTGTATGAATCGCTCATAGTAATGCTGAGCGGTATTATCGTCTATAGTGTCGTCTATCAGTTCTATGTGAAATGGTTCGACCGGAGTGTCGTGCAGTCTGATCCCAAGCGTCCGACGCCAGCCCATACGTACATGGATGGTGTCGAGTTCTTTCCATCAAACAAGTATGTCATGTTGGGCTGGCACTGGAAGAGCATCGCCGCGCTCGGACCAGTGACGGGGCCCGCCTTAGCAATAGTCTGGGGTTGGTTGCCCGGGTTTCTCTGGATACTGATCGGAAATTCGTTGTTGGGCTGGTTGCACGACTACAATTCGATGGTCTCATCAGTAAGAAACGAGGGCGCATCTCTTGGACCTTTAACGTACCAGCTAATAGGAACTAGGGCTCGAAAGGTCCTTGTCGCCTTTCTGGCGTTCTACTCGATCCTCATATTCGCAGCTTTCCTGGGTGCGCTTCTTCCTGTGGTCAAGGGCACGGGCGCGGGAGGTGCAGCCGCGATGGTATCGTTCCTTCTGATCGCAACAATAGGAGCCGTGTCTGGCTTCGCAATATTCAGGGCCAAGATCAATGTTGTGGCGGTTACCGGAATTTCTCTAGCAGCAGTCGCTCTATCCGTTTATCTCAGCCAGGTCGTGTTTGGAACGGTGATCAACTCAGCCTTCATCTCCGCCGTACCCGATGCTCAGTTGCAGGAGGATATCCTCTTGGTCTCCATGCTAGGATTCAGTTTTCTCGGAGCGGTCCTGCCGCTCTGGAGTTTTGCAATGCCGATAAACTATCTGGGATTCTACGTGGCCTACTTCGTGATCGCGGCAATCATAGGAAGCTCGTTCATTGCGCCTCAGACTTTTGCTCAGCCTCTCTTCACCAACTGGTTCGCGCCCGTCTCAATAGGGGCCGGATCTGGGCTGATCAGTACGATATCGTTCCCTCTATGGCCTCTTCTCTTTGTCACCATAGCCTGCGGTGCATGCTCGGGTTGGCATGGCCTGATCGGTTCGTCTCTTTCATCCAAGCAGCTGGACAATGAGGCGGACGCTCACTTCGTTGGTGGAGGTGGGATGCTGCTTGAAGGGATTCTAGGGCTGACATCAGTGGTGGCGGTTGGGGCCCTTACGTCGACGAAGGGTGGTGCGCTATCGCTCTATGTGAGTGGCGGAGCCAAGTATCTCAGCAACCTGCTGATCCCGTCGGCCGCATCGACCGCGATCATGGCCCTTATGGTTCTGATACTAGGGCTTACACTGACCCAGCTGGCCCTCCGGTTTGCCAGGCTAGCCATCTCAGAGATGGTTGGACGGCGCTTTCTCAAGAACATCTACGTCACCTCGATTATCGTGTCGATAATCACATTCTTGCTCACGAGCACGAGGTTCAGCGCCCCTTGGGGTTTCATATGGACCCTGTTTGGTGGCTCCAACCAACTCCTCGCCGGTGTAACACTCCTCGTCACGACACTATGGCTCGCAAAGATCAGAAGGACAACATTGTTGACAGGCATACCGGCAGTATTCATGCTAGGCACAACCATCGTTGCGCTAGGCTATACTGCCTATGCCACGCTCGACATTGCTATGACGACGAGCACACCATTGAAGATCTACGGAAACGCTGTTGCGGGCGGAATCGCTGTAATACTGGCAATTCTAGGCATTGTATTGTCATACGATGGATTCCGCGCCTATCGGCGGATCAGAGTCGGGGCAGTCAGCGCGCCGTCAATGACTCTGGGACCAGTGCTCGCCAAGTCTATCGAAGCGGAGACGCCGCAACCAAACCTCACTAACGAGTTCGCTGAAAAGTAGATAGCATCGTGTAGGTGCCGGCCTCCTAGTCACTGGTCTTGGCCTTCGTCTTCTCGGATATCGAGGTTGTCGCGGCTCTAGCCACTATCCTCGTCGTCGTCTATTTTCTCGGGACCTACTACAAGCACCGGATTCTCAAGCGATACGCTCACTGGTTCGAGGAGAGATTCTCCCGGAAGGCCAGGGTGAAGTTTGCATCGTTCGGGCATGCTGGCCTTAGAATAAAGTGTGAGATGAACAGTTCGTCTGACGGGTTCAAGGAGCTAGAGTTCGCATTAACGTTAGGTGCTAGGGAGAATCTGATCTACTACCCCTACGCGTTGATTACCCGGGATTCTGACAGGCTGAACTGCTGGGCTACCCTGACCGACCCAGTAAAGTTCCAGGTTGAGATTACGAGGCTAAGGAAGAACATGAAGCTCACCTGGGATACAGCTGGCATTGAAGAAGTCAAGATCCCGCAACTCAGTGAGCTGGGGTACAGGGTCTATTCGAAGGGCGTCGAGTTCGCGAACCAACTGGTCGACCAGTGTGGTTTAGCCGCGAGATTGAAAGATCTGAACACAGTTGATTCTCTGATGCTTGAGGAAGAACCGTCGAGGCTCCACCTCGTGGCGAGGCTGCGCACAGACGACCTGGCCAAGACGATTGATCTTATCTCTCTGGTTGCACGATCGATCTAATGAGG
>WNGP01004165.1_pt1 | contig 13409 bp, 12 predicted proteins | sample 5407671 | NCBI WGS metagenome assembly WNGP01 (sample SAMN13153381, study PRJNA577476) | soil metagenome | isolation source: 40 cm soil or saprolite under Garry oak tree replicate 2 | place: USA:California | collected 2016-06-15 | reverse complement strand
ACGACCCTGGAGCAGGGGTTGGCAAATGAACGCAAGAATTTCTTCCTGCTTTTTGCCACCGAAGACCAGAGTGAAGGCATGAAGGCCTTTTTGGAGAAACGGGAAGCGGATTTCAAGGGCAGGTAACAATTATACTGAACAATAAACGTGCTTGAACGAGCGTAGTTGTTGACCTAAAAACAATCAGAAAGGGGCCAGATGGCCATGGAAGAAGCGGTTACTCTTCCAGAACCGCGTTCTTCAGTCCCCCCGAACCGCCTCTGCGCCTGGCTTTACCTACACCAGGAATGCCGCCAGTTGCCTGGTTGACGGCATTCCTGACAGCTAGAAGCACTCTTTCGCTCTTACTCAGCCCCACGTGAAGGAAGCCTCTTGACATCCTCCCGCAGCCTTTAGGCCGGGAAGTCCCACTCTCGCAAGTGGGATCTTTCTGGTTCCTCCAAGCCTGGCCTGCACCGTTGCATGGGTGGTTGCTCTTCCATACTTCTCCCACAGACGTGACTGGACGCTCGCCCTGCGGGAGATGCGAAACCTCACGGTCCCGTCTTCCTACGAGTATATTCTCACACAGGCAGGCACAAGTAGCAATGCCCTCCATCTGCCGCGAACCCGGGATGAGCTTCTCTCCCCAGTGCTCAAGCACGGCGTCTTACGCTCGGAAGGATAACCGCAAAGGAGATACATGTGGCGCAGTTTGCTCATGGCTTGTCCTTCGAAAATCCCCGCCCGATCAAGTACGATGGGCAGGTGTGAGCGTTACCGTTTAACCGAGTTGCTCAAGTCGATGAATATGGTGACGATCAATGCGAGCAGTGTCGAACTTGCCGAAGGAATCTGCTCCCAAATCAGTGTATGGGATATAGCACCGATATATGTAGTTTTGCCCTCTTGAGGGCGTTTCGCCTGTAAATAGGATATTTTCATCCGCTTCCCTGTCAGCAAAGACATCGCGCTTCATAACTGGGAATCCCTTTCCCAAAGATGAGCTAAGACGCGCTTAGGAGAACGGATGAGATCAGGGCGACCGGCAGGCTTCGCAGCCAGACCGACGATGATGAAAGCTGAGTAAGGGAGGCGCGACCTGTGATGCAATCTCAGACCATCCACACAAGGGTGGACGTTGCAGATGAAAGAAGAGAAAAACATGGCCAAAGAAACGCTCAATACCACTGCGCTTGCCCAATTCTTCTTTGGTCCAGGTCGGAGGCAAGCAGGAGCGATTCGCGCTGCGCGTTTGGGATTCCAAGGAATGACGGCCACGGCTCCCAGCACGCCATGAATCCAGGCAATGAGACGCAAACCCCAATAAGCAGCGTCTAAACGGATGACACGAGGACGGATGTGGTAGAGGCACACTGCCCATGCCAAGAGAGATTGCGCAAAAGGAGCATCATGTTTGTTGGCAGGTGAGAGGAGAAAGCAAAGAGGTAAACCCGAACCGCGACAGATCAGGGTGTGTACCCGATAGCCCAACAAGAGAGAGCGGGGATGGTGAGCAGGAGCATGGCCGAAGGTGGCATCAGGATCATGACGTATCGCGCGCCCTGGATAGGAGCACTGTTAATGATGAGATCGCGAGCCCCAATGAGTCGAGATCGGAGAGCATGTAGGACGGTGAGTACAAAGAGGGACTCGTGCAGGGGTGCTCCAGCTGCGTGACGACGTTTGCACTGTTGGGATTTGCTGGGCACGCGGATACATCCCTTTTTATCTAGCGGTAAGCCGCAGGCAAGGGCTAAAGCAAGCCAACTTTGCCACCAGTCGCGCATATCCTGATACGATAAACGCCACAAAGTACGTAAGAGGCCGATCAGCAGCAAGCTTTCTTCGCTATAGGTTCGTGGTGCTCCTCCTGCACCAGCGGGCAATGGAGGGGGACACCGACGATGGGCTACGCGAACGGCGAGACGACAAAGGGAGAGCAAATGCAAGGTTCTGACCAGAGTCAGCGCATCCAGATGTAAAAGCGGACCTAACCGGGCTTGCGCACGCGGATAGCATGGGGGTGGGACTGGTGCCTGTTCTTTGACAACGAATGTGGGCATCATAAAGCTAATCGCGCTTTCCGAGGGTACTAGCCTCGTCAAGAGTCAGCTTACCAGGATTTCAGATCAGTCCCATCGTTGCATATCTGAAGCAGGACAGATGACTTCGCTGCACCTGCTGTTACGGAAGCAAGCGCGCGAGACAAGATACTCTTCTCGATAGGGAGAGAGAGAATGGCTTGAGACTCTCCAAGGGATGTCTGCCTTGCAAAGGCTGGTCCTGCTGCGACAGAACACCTCTCAGGGAAGGCCGGTGCTTCTCATGCTTGTTGCCCTTCAACCTGCATCTGGAAGGTACGCGTGTACAGGCGATGATAGGCGCCTTCTCGTGCCAGGACTTCCTCATGCTTGCCCTCTTCAATGATGCGGCCCTTCTCAATGACCACGATCTTGTCCGCGTTCTGGACTGTGCTGAGGCGATGGGCGATCATAATCGTGGTGCGATCTTTCATCAAGCGTTCGAGCGCTTGCTGCACCAGGTATTCGCTTTCATTGTCGAGCGAACTGGTCGCCTCATCGAGGATCAGCAGGCGTGGATTGCGCAGCAGTGCCCGTGCAATGGCAATGCGTTGACGCTGCCCACCCGAAAGCTTGACTCCACGCTCTCCGACTAAGGTGTCGTACCCCTGCGGCAGGTGCTCGATAAATTCGCATGCATTTGCTGCCCGTGCAACTGCTTCTATCTCTTCCTGGGTCGCAGTCAGTCGCCCGTAGGCAATATTTTCGCGAAGAGTCGTGCTGAAGAGGATTGGCTCCTGGAGCACGATGCCAATCTGGTCGCGCCAGCTTTTCAGTTGGACATGCTGGATATCACAGCCGTCAACGGTGATGCGCCCACCCTGGATGTCAAAAAAGCGCGGAATGACGTTCGCGATGGTGGTTTTCCCCGCGCCGCTCGGTCCCACGAGCGCGACGACCTTGCCGCGCTCAGCCTGGAAGGTAACCTCATGAAGTACCTGCGTCTTGCCATCGTAGCTGAAGTCAACCTGCTCGAAGCGCACATCGCCCTGCACAGTTGGCAGGGGAAGCGCCCCTGGCTTATCACTGATGGTGTTGGGCTGGTCAAGCAGCTCGAAGAGACGCTCGGCGGCTCCAAGCGCGATCTGAAGCTGGGTGTAGAGTCCTGCCAGGGAGATAAAGGGCCCAGAGAGCATGGTAAAGTAGATGACGGTCATCGTCAGGGTGCCGATGCTCAGAGTTCCATTCAAGACCGCTGTCCCGCCATACCAGAGAAAAGCAGCGACGCCAGTAACCCCCAGCAACATGGTAAAGGCTCCAATGGCGCTATTGGCCTGCGCCCTCTTTCTTGTGATCGCGAACTGCTGCCAGGCAAGCGTCTTGTATCGTTCGATCTCGTAGTCCTCGCGCGTAAGAGCCTTCACGATTTTTGCATTGCCGATCGTTTCTTCTGAGGCAGCAGTCGTCTGGCTGAGGAGTTCCAGTTCCAGGCGCATCAGCTTGCGGACATAGGTGCGCGTGAACAGCGGCAGGAAAGCAATCGGGATGAGCGCGACGGCCACCAGGATGAGAACGATACCAAGGTTGATCCCGCTATGAGAGATGGGCAGGTGAATGTTGAACTGATTGGCTTTCGCCAGGAGTGTGGCCGGCCCGGTAATCACAATGGCGAGACCAAGCAGAAGAGTGATGACATTCTGGACGATGCTGATGATATTCGTCGTGACTGCGGCCTGCACCCGCGTCACATCATTGGTCAGGCGGCTGAGGAGTTCACCGGTACGATTGTCCTGGAAGAAGCTCAATGGTAAGTGTTGTAAGTGGCTGTAGAGCTGGATACGCAGTTTGATGACAATCCGTTCCCCAAGAGCGCTCATCCAGAAACCCTGCCCGAAATTAAGGATGGATTGGAGCACAGCAAGGGCAAGCAAGAAGAACACAATGGAATGCAGTGCCGTGACGTTTCTCGTCACGACGCTATCGATGATAGTGCCTATGAGCGCGGGATAGGTGAGAGTGAGTGTACTGGTCACAAAGGCCGCTCCCATCAGCAGTCCCAGTTGCCACCAATAGGGCCGGGCGATGCTGAGCAGACGCAGCAGCGTCTTCCGCGTGGGTTTTCCTTTCGGCGACAGATTACACGGATCTTTTCGTAGGTGCGCATAGGTGTTTGGGGGGTGGATTGCGAAACACGTTTTCCTCCTCAAATTCTCCCATAGAAAAAATGCTCAAAGAGGTTCTCAAGAGGAATCTACGGTAAAAAATGGCTGAGAGGTTCCGCAATGGAAGGCAAATGTGTGGAGTTCATCTTATTGGGCAACAACACACTTTTTCCTCGCCCTCCCCGCAAAAGCAGGATGCGGAGAAGTCACCTGTCCTGTTGCAGATATGCAATGATGAGACTGGCCTGAAATCCTGCTTCCCCTCCTCTGTCAAAGATGAGTGGGTTCGGCTCTTCAATGAAGAGCTTTTTGAGTGTTAGGAAACACTCTCGACCATTCAGAATCGGGTGCTGGCAATCGCGCGCTGCTTTCCCTTGGAGACTGGAAACAAACGGGGCTGCCCAGCCAGCACCCGATTCTGAATGGTCTCCTATCATCACGCTTCAAAAACGGGACAGTCTAGCTCGCACCTGTTTTTGAAGCGCGGTGATACATCGTCTCAGAGACGAGAATGTAATTAGTGTTTTCATAAACAAAAGCGTTAAAAAGAACACTCTTCTTCGAGAGCCAGCAAGAGGCGTCGGGAAACTGTCCGTGCCGTTGTGTCACGCTCCTGTATTCTGGCTTCCAGTACCTCCATGAAAACTTCCTGGCATCAAGGCACCTACCCTTCAAGAATCAGTTCTGTGGCCACCCTGGTTGGTTGCGTGATGTCGAGCCCGTGTAGCTCCAGCACTCGCTGGCGCAACCAGCGATTAAACAGGAGGTCAGATGCCACCAGGTTCGAGAGTAGCGTTTCGAGCTCATCTGCCTCGATCCGGACGATCACCGTATTGCCGTGGGGCGTTTCCGTCAGCCATAGCACCATTCTCGTCACGCCCAGTTGGTGCCTCAATGCTTCATAGTCGGTGCGATACACGTCCAGCATCTCCTGCAGACACCGCCTCCAGGCTTCCTGCTTACCCGGCAGGATGGGCAATGCGAAGGCAAAGGCTGTCATCTGCTTCCTCGCTTTCCTCCCTCGTTGCGAGAGGGAATTGAATGATCTCTCCGCTTTCATCCTGGCCGTCATCAGTACAGTGTTGAACTCTGGTTACCCACGGGTTGCGCAACGAGGTGTACCTCGTTGCGCAACCCGTGGGAGTTATCGCTGTCTGACATGCCTCAGAAGTGGAAGAGCAATGTAGCCCAATTCGCCGAGCAGTCCCAGCATTCCACCGATGGCGCCCCAACCTCCAGCATGGCTCGGCAGGAGAAGTGCCATCACGCTGAGAGAGAGGAGACCTGCCCCAGTGATGTAGCTCCACACTTGCCACCCTGGTCCCTTCCTGACTGACAATATCCCGACTAGGATCACCCAGGGCCCTACCAGAGCGAAAATGCCTCCCATGACCAGGAAGAAGAAGAGGGTGAAGAGCCCAATGACGCTGGTGCAGATGTCACAGCACCAGTGCGTGAGTTCATTGGCGGATGTTCTTGCACCAAATCTGGTATCTGTTCCTCGCGATGCAACCTGATGGTAAGGGACCATGTTCTTGCCTCCTTCTCTGGGATGAGCTACAATATCTGTACCCGATCTGCTCTGAGTGTAGTGCAACACCAAGAAAAGCGCGTGAAAGAGAGCGTGAAATGCAATGGGCCAGCTTCACCTGGCATTCCTCGGCACACCAGAAGTCCGTCACGCTGAGCGGGTACTCACGTTTCCCACGCGCAAGGCGCTGGCGTTGCTCATTTATCTCGTGACGAAAGAAAGCCTGCATCCTCGCGAGAAACTTACCGCGCTGCTCTGGCCAGAGAGCGACGAGGAACATGGACGCATGGCGCTTCGCCGCACGCTGGCCTTGCTGCGCCAGTCTCTGGATGAGGGCAGTGAATCCCAGGGTGGAATGCACCTGCTTGTCGAGCGGGAGGCTCTCGGCTTCAACTTCGCCTCCGACTTCGATCTCGACCTTCATCAGCTCAACACGACCTCGGTGCTCATGCGCTCCCAGGGCCGCCTTCCCGTAGAACAGGGAACAGAGGTACCAGAAGAGTCCCGTCGTCACCTGCTTTCCAGGCTCCAGCAGGCCGTACACGTGTATCGAGGCGAGTTTCTCGCGGGGTTCTCTCTGGGAGATGCCGCCGACTTTGACGACTGGATTGGTGCTCAACGTGCCTACTGGCAGCGACAGATGGAAGGGATCTTCAACCGGCTCTCGCGGGTGCAGTTTGAAGGTGGAGAGCTTGCCAACGCCATTGAAACCACCACGCGTTGGGTTGCCCATGACTCTTTGAACGAGGCTGCCTATCGCCGTCTCATGCGCTTACATCTCGCAGCCGGAGATCGCTCTTCCGCCTTAGAGACATATGAAACCTGCCGGACGCTGCTGGAACAGGATTTGCAGACGGAACCTGCGCCAGAAACTGAGGCGCTGGCCGAGCGTATTCGCGCGAAACCGGTCACGAGCCGCAAACCGTCTGGTGGCGCGGCCAAGCCTCTCTTGGACGAAGCGCCTCTTATAGGGAGAGCGACCCAACACATGATACTGGTAACAGCCTACCGCAAGGTTCGTCGTAAAGGGCCCCAAGCGCTCGCCCTCACTGGTGAAGCAGGCATTGGCAAAACCCGGCTTGCGAGTGAATTCCTGCGCTGGGCAAGAGCGCAAGGGGCAGATGTGCTCCAGGGGCAAGCATTTGAGGCGGGTGGCCGCCTGCCGTATCAGCCCCTCGTCGAGGCGCTTCGTGGTCGATTGGCGCACGAGCACGTGCCAAGTGATTTGCTCACGGCCCCCTGGTTGGCCGAACTCTGCTGGCTCCTCCCCGAATTGCGCGAACGCTCTCCTGATCTGCTCTGGCCAGCCAGTGATGAAGCAACGGCGCGAACCCGCCTGTTTGAGTCCATCGCTCGCTTAGGACAGGCGCTAGCCAGGCAAGTACCGCTGGTCGTGTTCATCGACGATCTGCAGTGGGCCGATGCCTCTTCGCTTGACGTGCTGCATTACGTCTGTCGGCGCTGGGCCGCGCACAAGACACCCATCCTCCTCATCTTCAGCCTGCGCTCAGAAATGCTGGCAATCACGCCAGAACTCACTGACTGGTTGTCCGCCCTGGAACGTGACGTGCCTGTCACACGCCTGGCACTGGACCCCCTTACTCCCGAAGAGACGATGCAACTGATCCGCTCTCTGGCTCCCGAGGAGGTGATCGGGCAAGTGGAAACCCTCGAGACTGAGCGATTTGGTCGCTGGCTCTATGCTGAAACAGGCGGGCAGCCCTTTTTTCTTCTGGAAACGCTCAAGACGTTGTTGGAGCGCGGTCTTCTTGCCGTGCAACTTACCGAGGATGGGGCACGAGTCATCGATCTCGCGCCTGCCCTACGCAATGAGCACCTGGTACGAGGGATACTCCCGCCGGGAGTACGGGAGGTAATTCGCAGCCGACTGGCTCGCCTTTCTTCCCATGCCCTGACCCTGTTGAGTGCTGGAGCTGTCCTGGGCAGAACCTTTCCTTTTGAACGGCTGTGCCAGGTCGCGAATATCTCTGAAAACGAAGGGCTGCCTGCGCTCGAAGCGTTGCTCGCCAGCCGCCTGCTCTCTGAGGTGGGAAATGAGGGAAGCATTCCCGGTGAAGAACGCTTCGTGTTTGCCCATGACAAAATACGTGACGTCGTGTATACGGAGGCAGGTAGTACCCGTCGCCGCCTCTTCCATCGCCGGGCGTTGGAGACCCTGCAAGCATCCTCTGCCTCTCCTGCCGAACTCGCTCATCATGCCCTAGCGGCAGGACTTGCTGAGGCCGCCGCTCGTTTGAGTATCGCTGCCGGTGGTGAGGCCATGCGTCTGTTTGCGGTGCGCGATGCCATTGCTCATTACGAACAGGCACAACGACTGATGAAGCGGTCAGATGGAGACAGTCGAGAAGGGGCACAGAGGAGCGTTGTCGTTTCGCCTTCTCACCTGTCCCAGATGTATCTCCAACTGGGTTGGGCCTACGAATTGCAAAGCTCGTTCGCCCGGGCGAAGAGCCTCTACGAGGAGATGCTGACATGGGCGCAGGAGATGCAGGAGTCAGCGATGGAATGTGCCGCCCTCAACCGTCTGGCGACCCTCGTTGCTCGCAATAGCCTGGATGTCGCAAAAGTCGAGGAACTGCTGCAACAGGCTTTGACCGTCGCTGAGAGCAGTGGGAATACCGCTGGCGTGGCAGAAACCGCATGGAATCTCGCACAGACAGGGTTTTATGCGGGGAAGATCTCGGCATCGCTCCCGCATGCAGAGCGGGCACTGGCCCTCGCCCGAGAACTACACCTGCAGGAACTCATCGGACGAAGTTTGCATGTGCTCGCTTCCCTTGAGTCAGCTCTGGGAAAATGGGAGGAGAGCCTGTCCCACGCTGAGGAGGCACGGACACGCTACGTGGCGTTGGGCAACCGGGAAATGGAAGTGGGTTGCCTGTGCAAGCTGGCCGAGGCCAGAATCAATGATGGTCAGCCTCAAGAAGGGATCAATGCGGCGAAGGCAGCGCTCGCGATCAGTAGGGAGATTGAAGACCCCTGGGGACAGATCAATGCTGCTGTCCAGATGGTGCCAGGCTTGCTCGATCGTGGCGCATACACCGAGGCGCTTTCGGTCATCCAGCAGGGCGTCGTCTTAGCGCGCGCTCTTGAGATTACACCCTTGCTGGTCATCACCCTCAATGAATGGGGCAATGTGTCCCGAGCGATGCTGGCGCTGGAAGCCGCTCACGCAGCCCATAGCGAGGCACTCGCACGCTGTGAAAACTTCATGCCGCAGCAAGCTTTCGTCGAACGGATGGCTGGCGAACTCTGTGCAGATTGTGCGTTGGCCGGACAATGGCAGGAAGCCTATTCGTACGCCCTCAAGGCCTTAGCCGTGAGGGATTATAGCATCGTGTATGGAGGACTCACCCGCTGGCATGAGACCGAGGCCTTGCTGCGGGGAGGGAGTATCGAACAAGCCAGAGAGGATGTGCGTCGCTTTGGAGAGCGCGCCCACAACAAGCGGCGCTATCGCATTCCCTACCTGCGAGCCCTCGCAGTGCTGGCGCACTGGGAGAACGAGATCGACCAGGCCATTACGCACCTGGAAGCAGCCCGAGTCCTCGCTGAACAGCTTGGCTTACCCGGAGAACTCTGGCAAATCCTGGCAGTCCTGGGCGAGTTCTACCAATCGTGCAAGAGCGAGAGCCAGGCGCAGCAAGCATGTGCACGCGCTGCCCAAGTCGTGCAGTCACTCGCCGTCGGGATGGAAGACGAGCGACAGCGTACCGCCTTTCTCTCAGCACAGCGAGTCCGAGCGGTGTTAGAACATGACGCAACAAAGCGGCAGAGAAATAACGGGTAGTGGCTCACTTGAGAAGGATAGCCCGCTCTCGATTGAAGCGATGGAGAAAGGGGAGCAAACACGCGGGCGTAGCATCAGCACCAACCTGGAAAACGATAACGTCATGCGGACAAAACGGGCGAGACGTTGGCGTAAGGTATTATTCCAACGCTCCACATGGGCGGTTTCTCCGGTCTCTTTGCCTACGGCAGTATGGTGCTCCTGGGGATGACCGCCCGGTACGCCGTCCAGAAAGACGTTTCGCAGTGGCCCGCACGATAGCTGTCGGGAATGTTCTCCCACAACCGCTGGCACGCCTTTTTACTCCGATCACCCACGGCAGAGGCCACCATTTGATGTGTCTGGCGGCACAAGGCGATCCAGATCCAAGAGTCGTTGGCTTTTTTGAGGGCAAACGAGCCATCCGTTCATCGAGTTCCAGGATGGCGGAAGCGACATCCTTGGGGTCGGCGTGAACCAAGGTGGTCCGTAAAGGAGGAAGATGATCTCCTTTTTTTTGATCCAACTGGACACGGTAGCGCGAGAGACCAGCGATCCGTGCGCGTGAGGCCACGCAAGAGGCTCGCGCTCTTGAGAGGCATGCAGGATCTCCTCGCGACGAGCTTCTGGGTAGGCATTGGGAGTCGGATTCCCGCGGCTGCGACGGCCACAGCCTTGACAGCGATATTTCTGTTTGCGCGCTCTGGGCATGCCCATCGCGTTACCCTCGCCTCGCTTCCACAGTGGAAACAGTGAAGGATGAGAGTGACCATTGAACGCTCCTCTTTTTCATGTGAAATGGGTCTTCATAGTCTCCCGTATCCTTCTCACTTATGCCACTACCACGCAGTGTACCTCCAGTGACCAGGGTCGGCAACTGCATCGGTCTTTTTACGCCGACTACTTGGAACGTGTGAAGGGCTACCACCAGACCTTCGCCTACCACAAAGCCATGAACAAGCGCAAGGTCTGGGTCGAACCGCTGAAAGCCTCGGCGAAAGACTGGCATGGGATGCGGCGTTTTCGCTTACGGCGGCTGTGGAGAGTCAACTGTGAAGCGAGCGTTCCGGCGACAGGACAGAATCTGAAACGCTTGCTTCAGAAACGAGGGTGGGGACGGCGTCCATTTCCTACAGAGGCCGTGGCTACGTTGCCTCCTCCTCACTGGGAGCCAGATGCATCCCCAAGACAACAGCTATTGAAAAGCTACAGACCCAGCGCCGCTGTGGCATCCTTGGTCACTTGCGGGGCTCTCAGCACGTTTTTTGAGCCTCAGACCAGTCTGTTTTCTTTGATAATCAGCAATCATGTCTTTTTTCTATATAATAGCATTATATACTTTATAATATATATTTTGTTCTTTATTCCAGTTTTGCTTTTCTCTCCCTCTCTTGGAGAATCTTTGCATAGTTAAGTTCATTTACTTTCTCATAAACTTAGCAAATAGTTTTTCAACAGGCTGCTTGGTTTCCTAAGATGTATTGATGCGTTGATCACCATTTTCTCTCCGCCGGCAGCAGAGGAGCATATGCTCCTCTGCTGCCGGCGGAGAGAAGGACATTCAAGCATCTTTTTGGGGCTAGTCTGTGCAGGCCAGAACAGGTTTTCTCCCGCCTTTGTTTTTGTTGCTTGATTGTCCTCTCGTAGGAAAGAGGACTCCGAGGGTACGGTTTTGCGGTCGAAGCGCCCACGAAGCAAGCGTGAGAATGGCGAAGAGGAGGGGCCAGATGAGAATGTCCACGTCATCGCCGCGCGCCACATGAGAGGCCGCCGCACCTGTCATGTTGAGGAAGGAGCCAGCATACGCCCATTCGCTTCCGCCGAGGAAAACGCGGCACCAGCAAGGCGATGCCCCCCAGCAGCTTGCACACTCCCAGGATCCTGAGCAAGTAGGTGGGGTAGCCTAAGTGGTGGATGGTCTTGGCGTAGGGCTGGCCGACCAGCGTCACTCGCTCATGGAGCAGGGCCCCCACCCCTTTCAGGTATAGGTTTTTTGGGGAGAGAGAAAAGAAACGGGAAGACTTCGCGATCCGCCAGGTGAGAGGAAGCTGGCAGAGATCTCTTGAGCATTTCTTTCAGCGGTGCTATACTCTGTTCTGGAACTGCCAGGGGTATGTTCTGTGTCTCTCTGGCCGTTCTAGAACGGCCAGAGCACATGTTGTCGGGCTTTCATGCGTACTCATGCATCATCATGGAAGGAAAAGAACTGTGTATGGGACAGCCAGCTCAAAGGAATGATGTGGTTTCTGACACACTCCTCGTCCATCGAGGAGAAGCCCAGGCGGTCACGATCCCGGTCGGCTCACCTGCCTGGCGTACCGTCGTCGGCAGGGTCAGCTTTTCCGCTGCTATCTGGGAGCCTCCTCCAGGCTCACGCTCGCATGCTTGCGGAATGCTGCCCGGCAACTCGCATGTAGAGTCGAGGGGTCTCCCCATCAGCCATCGCTGTCCCCAGATGTGCCGACTCCGCTGCCGCTTCATGCGGAGCCGCACACAGACCAAACTCCGCCCGCTTTGCTTGCCACCAAATTTCGCATTCCAGGCCTGCCCGTTCATTCCGTTGCCCGCTCTCACCTGCTCAGCTTGCTTGATGAGGGGACGAAAGCGCTGCTGACTTTGGTGTGTGCCTCCGCAGGCTTTGGCAAAACCACGCTCCTCTCTGCCTGGGCCAGCCAGACTCCTGGCCACGTCGCCTGGCTGACACTCGATGAACAGGACAACGATCCGACACGATTCTGGGTCGCGGTCATGACAGCGCTGCGCACGTGCCTTCCCACGCTCGGTGAAGCAGCGTTCTCTCTGTTGCACTCACTCCAGCCACCTCCACTGATCACGACCCTCACGTGCCTTCTCAACGACCTGGCCGCGGTTTCAGAGGACACCGTGCTGATCCTGGATGACTATCACGTGATCGAAGAACCGGCTCTTCACGAGTCACTCCTGTTCTTGCTTGATCATCTCCCAGGCACGCTGCACCTGGTGCTCGCCACGCGCGTTGATCCGCCACTCGCCCTGTCACGATGGCGAGCACGAGGACAGATGAGGGAGATCCGCGACAGCGATTTGCGTTTCAGTGAGCAAGACGGAGCCCTCTTCCTCAGCCAGACGATGGGGCTGCACCTGGAAGAGGAAGACGTCGTGCTGCTCACTGAGCGCACCGAAGGCTGGATCGCAGGTCTGCAACTGGCGGCCCTCTCTCTGCGTGGGCATGACGATCCTTCCGCCTTTCTCAAGGGGTTGAGCGGGAGTCATCGCTTCCTGCTGGACTATGTGCAGGAAGAGATCCTGGCACGCCAGCCTGCTGCCATCCAGCGTTTCCTCCTCCACGTGGCGGTGCTTCCCCAGATGAGTGCCTCCTTGTGCCAGACCTTAACTGAGGAGACCGCCTCACAGGAAAGGCTGGAGTCCCTGGAGCGGTCCAACCTGTTTCTGGTGCCGCTGGATGAAGAGCGGCAGTGGTATCGCTTTCATCCGCTCTTCCGTGAGGCGCTGCTGGCGCGTCTGCAGGCGAGCCAGCCAGAGCACGTCCCTCCGTTGTATCGACGCGCTGCCGACTGGTATGCAGCAAGGGGACTCTGGCATGAAGCCATTCCCTATGCCTTCGAAGCCGAAGATTTTGCCGAGGCCGCCGACCTGCTCGAGCGCTGCATTGACTCAGGAATCTGGCGCAACGAGTATCATACCTTGCACCGCTGGTTAGTGCGCCTCCCGCAAGAGGTGCTGCACGCCCACCCGCAGCTCAGTTTCGTCTATGCGCTCGCGGCGGACTTGACCTCGCCGGGAAAGCTGATCTCACAGCGCGGATTGCAGAGCCTGGAGCAGGCAAAGACTCCCCTGCAATGGGCAGAGCAGGGCTATCGCGCAGCTTCTAATCAAGCTGGACTCGGCGCGGTGCTGACCGTACGTGCTATGCTCGCCGCCCA
>WNGP01006893.1_pt1 | contig 13411 bp, 6 predicted proteins | sample 5407671 | NCBI WGS metagenome assembly WNGP01 (sample SAMN13153381, study PRJNA577476) | soil metagenome | isolation source: 40 cm soil or saprolite under Garry oak tree replicate 2 | place: USA:California | collected 2016-06-15 | reverse complement strand
GTTGCCCGTCGCCGGATGTGCCGCGGTGGTGCGCCCCGTGATCGCACCGTCCCGGACGGACCAGAAGTCGCGACTCCCCTGCCACTGAGAGAGATCCTTGCCGTTCCAGAGGTCGGTGAACTCGTGCAGGGGTGGCGCGGAGGATTGGGCGGACAGCAGCGCCGGCACGAGGAGGCAGCGCGCGGCGAGAATGGCGTTGCGGGCACGCGGCACGCCATGCCGTCCCCAAGGACGCTGAGGCCATAGTCCGCAACTTGCAGAGCCGCTGCGTCGCTCGGCGTGACACTGATCCACGGGACGGCGTGGAGGAAGCATGCGTAAACTCTGGATAGTGGGTGTGCTCGTCCCCTGCATCACGGGTGCCAGCGATCTCCCACCGAACTACATCGCCGGGACCGTGGTACGGCTCAACGACAACGGCGCCTGGTCTTGGTTCATGGACGAGCGCGCCATCGTCGCCGACGGGAAGCTCATCGTCGGCTCGGTCCGCGCCATCGGCGATTATCGCAACGACCGCGATCCCGACTGGGGCAACGTGGAGCTGTCCGTCTACGATCTCGCCTCGGGGACGATCGAGCACGCGGTGTTGCACCGCCACCTGCAGCAGGACGACCACGCGAGCCCCGCGCTGCTCGCGCTGCCGGACGGTCGCTGCCTCGCGGTGTACACGCAGCACGGCGTCGAGCGCCGCATCTATTACCGGCGCTCGCAGCCGCACAATCCCCTCGCCTGGGATGCCGAGGCAGTGTTCGAGACGCCGGGACGGCCGGCCGCTCCGCTGCGCGGCGACAACGTCACCTACTCCAACCTGTTCCGGCTATCCTCGGGTCGCATCCTCAATTTCTTCCGCGGCGTCGACCTCGATCCCAACTACATGTACTCGGACGACTCCGCCCGCACGTGGCACTACGGCGGGCGGCTGGCGCACGGCAAGGACGGCTACAGCCCTTATCTCAAGTACGCATTCGACGGCCGCAGCACGATCCAATTCGTCATGACGGAAGACCATCCGCGCAACTACGACAACAGCCTGTACGAGGGCTTCGTCCGTGACGGGAGCGTGTACCTCTCCGACGGCACGCCGCTCGTCAAGCTGAGTGAGACGATGGACGTGCGCATCAACGCGTGGGACCTGACGAAGGTGTTTCAGGGAGACCCCGACAACGTGGCCTGGATGAGCGACCTCGAGCTGGACGGATCGCAGCGACCGTACGTGGTGTTCTCGGTCCAGAAAGACGGCCGCGGCTTGCCGCGCGGCCAGGGCGGGTTCGATCACCGCTTCGACTACGGCCGCTGGGATGGTTCGGCGTGGCGGGTACACGAGATCGCGTACGCCGGCACGCGGCGGCGCGCCGCTCGTGAGTCACGCCGACGGCCAGCGCCACCACGAGCTGTTCCGCGGTACCACGCGCGACCTCGGCGCCACGTGGACGTGGCAGCCCATCACCGCCAACTCGGACGTGGACAACCTGCGGCCGATCGTGCCCAAGTGGAAGGATGCGCGCACGCTGCTGGTGTGGATGCGCGGCTCGTACAAGAACAACCACGGCGAGTGGACGACGGCCGTCGTCGCGACCATCCTGCCACCCACATCCACGTGAGCCAGCACGGGCTTCCCGCCATACTCGCGGCGCTCATCCTGACCTTTAGTGCCCCCTCTCCTTTCGCCTGGTCCACGTTTCTCGCACGCCAAGATCTCGTGTGGACCCGCCTGCCGACGGGATGGGGCGAGAGCGCGTTCATCGGCAACGGCCGGCTAGGCGCCACGATCGACGCGCGGGACAGCGTGCTCGGGTGGACGATCAATCGTACCGACGTCGTCCACGACGCCTCACGCTACCCGATCGGCCGCGTCCTCTTGAAAACGGCTGGCAAGGCTCGAGGCGGCAGCGCGCGCCTGGCCCTGTGGAACGCCCAGGCGAGCGGCACCGTGACGACGGACCGGGGAGAGGTACGCTGGCGCAGCTTCACGGCGTCGCGGCCGTCGGTGATCGTGATCGTACTGGAGGGACGGGGCGGCGAGCGGGCGCTGGATCTCGATTGGTCGCCCGCTGAGGCGCGTCCGCCGCGCAAGGTGGCGCGCAAGGAGGCGTTCGCCCCAGAGGACCTCCATCCGCCTCCCACGATCACCCGATCGGGGACTGAAATCACGAGCGTGCAGACATTCTTGAACGGGGGCGCGCACGCGGAGGCGATTCGACGGGCCGGCGCGAACGTCTTCTACGTCGCCATCGGGCAGGGGACCACGGACGGCGAAGCCCTCGCCGAGGCCCGGGCAGCGACGGGGGAGGCCGCGCGCCTGGGACTGGCGCGCCTGGAAGCCGACCATCGCGCGTGGTGGCATGCCTACTATCCAGCGAGCTTTCTCACCTTCCCGGACGCCCGCCTCGAGGCCTACTACTGGATCCAGATCTACAAGCTCGGCTCCGCCATGCGCGCGGACGGACCGATTCTCGACCTGAACGGGCCCTGGTTCAACGCCACCCCGTGGCCCGGCATCTGGTGGAATCTGAATATCCAGCTCACCTACTCGCCGTTGTTCCGGGCGAACCGGCTCGACCTGGCCGAGTCGCTGTTCCGGAATCTGGACCGCCACCGGCAGGCGCTCATCGACAACGTGCCCGAGCGGTTGCGCGGAGAGGCGGCGGCGATCGGGCGCAGCTCCGGACCCGACCTGGTGCGTCCCGTCGATCTCGCGACTGCCGAGAGCGATGCGACGCACGAAATGGGCGACCTGCCGTGGACGATGTACTACTACTGGTTGCTGTACCGCTATCAGATGGACGATGGCATCCTGCGGGAGCGGGTGTACCCGCTGCTCAAACGCGCCATCGGGAATTATCTCGCCTACGTGCAACGAGGCGACGACGGCCGCTGGCACCTGCCGCCCACGGAGTCGCCCGAACTGGCCACCGTGCCCGACGCGAATTACGATGTCGCGCTACTCTCCTGGGGCCTCGAGACGCTGATCACCAGTGCCGAGCGGCTCAAGCTCGACGAGCCGCTGCTGCCACGCTGGCGCGACGTGCTTGCGAACCTCACGCCCTTCCCCACCGACTCGGGCGGCCTGATGGTGGGCCGCGGCCGGCCGTGGGGACAATCGCACCGGCACTACTCGCACCTGCTCGCGATCTACCCGCTGCACCTGATCACGCCGGATCGCCCGGAGCAACGGGCGCTGATCGCGAGGTCGCTCGCCACGTGGGAGCTCGATGCGGCGCTGTTCCGCGGCTATTCGTTCACCGGGGGCGCGTCGATGCACGCGCTGCTCGGCGAGGGTGACACCGCGCTCAACCGCCTCAACCGCTACCTGGACGCGCCGCGCTACATGGAGCCGAACACCTTCTACGCCGAAGCGGGTCCCGTCATCGAGACGCCGCTCTCGGCGGCTACGTCTATCCAGGACCTGTTCCTCCAGGATTGGGGCGGTGTGCTGCGGGTGTTCCCCGCGATGCCGAGCGCATGGACGGACGCCGCGTTCGACCATCTGCGGGCGGAGGGAGGGTTCCTCGTGAGCGCGGTGCGCCGCGGCGGGCGCACGGCATGGGTGCGCATCGAGAGTCTGGCGGGCGAGCCGTGCCGGCTCACGGTCGCGGGCTGGGATACGGCGGTCGTGCGCGCCTCGACCGGTGCACCGCCGCGCGTGACCAGGGGCGCGACCGGGGAATTCGCAATCGAGCTCGCCAAGGGCGCCGCCGTCGTGCTCGCCCCCAGGGCCGCGACGACGCTCCCGGACGTGGGCCCGGTCCTGCTGCCGTCGGCGCCAAATCCGTGGCCGATGCTGAAGCGCGACAGCGTAACTGCCGTGCAGTAAGGTCGCCTCCGCCACCGTCGAGGCCGCGCCACAGGTGTGGCTGGGTCGCTCCACCCCTTGTGTCAATCAGAAAGCGGCTCGCTCCCCCAGTCGATTGCAGCGCGCCGCAGCGGTTGGACTGGGAATTGCGCGTGCGCAACTCTCGCGACCCTCTGCGGAGCATTCCATGAGAACCACGAGCCTCCTCGTACTTGGCTGCGCCGCGCTGCTCACGCCGCCGCGCGGAGCCTTCCCTCAGGACACCACGCACACCGTTCAGCCCGGAGCGATCACGGGCGTCGTGCGTGCGCGGGAGACGGAGGTGCTCCTGGCGAATGCCATCATCCAGGTCTTGAAGACCCGGGTGCGGGTCGAGACCGACGCACAGGGAGTGTACGCCCTCACAAGCCTGACACCGGGGGTCTATCGGTTACGGGCCCAACGGCTCGGCTATGCGCCCGCCGACACGACGGTGCTGCTCCACGAAGCCGAGCAGCTCGTCGTGGACTTCCGCCTCGCCGCGAGCGCGGTCGAGCTGAACCCGGTGGTCGCGATCGGCTACGGCACGGTGCGGAAGAAGGACCTTACGGGCTCGGCCTCGTCGGTCAATGCGACGGACCTCGAGTCGAATCCCGTGGAGCGGGCGGAACAGGCGCTCGCGGGCCGCGTTCCCGGCATGCAGATCCAGACCACCAACGCGCAACCCGATGCGGAGCTGCGCATCCGCGTGCGGGGCGGCAATTCCCTATCGGCCAGCAACGCGCCACTCGTGGTGATCGACGGCGTGATCGGGGCGGATCTGAGCCTCATCAATCCGAAGGACATCGAGACGTTCGATATCCTCAAGGACGCGTCCGCCACCGCGATCTTCGGCGCGCGCGGCGGCAACGGCGTCATCATGGTGACGACCAAGAGCGGCCAGGGCCCGGTCCACCTCGATTACTCCGTCTACACCGGGGTGCAGAACGCGACGAAGCATATCGACGTGCTGGACGCGAACCAGTTTGCGCTGCTCTACATGCGCAACCCGACCCGGAGTTTGAGCGTCTCATTCGACACGCTGAACTCGCTCCCGACGACGGACTGGCAGAACGTCGTCTATCAGGCTGCGCCGATCCAGAACCACGAGCTCCGGATCAGCGGCTCGAGCGAGGACACGCGGCTGATGTTCTCGGCCAACTGGTACGACCAACAAGGGGTCCTGCGCGGCTCCGACGTCGCGCGCGGGTCGCTGCGCTTCAACCTGGATCAGAACGTGGGCACCCGGTTCCGCCTCGGCACGCGCGTCACGTACAGCCGCACCGTGGCGGACGACGCACGCGTCAACGACGGCTACGGGTCCGCGGGCGGGCCGGTGACGATGGAGACGCTGCGGTTTGCGCCCACGATCCCGGTGTACGACGCGAACGGCAACTTCAGCGGCCCCTTACTGCCCGGCACTAACGACAACCCGATGGCGATCATCGACCTGCGGCAGGACCAGACGACGCGAGGCTACGGCGTGGGCACGCTGTTCGGCGAGTACGACCTGGTGCGGGGACTCACGCTGCGCACGAACCTGTCGTACACCTCCAATGACTTCCTCGAGCAGCAATACACCTCGCGCAAGCTGCAGGCGTCCCTCAACCAGGGCCAAGCGAACGTCAACAACAGCACCGCGATCACCTGGATGTCGGAGAACACGGCGACGCTGCATCGCACGCTGGGGAAAAAGCACGACTTCACATTGTTGGGAGGATGGTCGGCGCAGCAAACCGACAATGGCGCGAACAACGCGCAGGGCGTGGGGTTCACGAGCGACATCCTGGGCTTCAATCGCTTGAACGTCGCCCAGACGGTGACCGGCGGCTCGAGCGCCTCGCGGCAGCGCTTGCTCTCGTTCTTCGGTCGCCTGAACTACGCGTTCGCCGGAAAGTACCTCCTCACGGCCACACTGCGTGACGACGGCTCCTCCAAGTTCGCGGTGAACAACAAGTGGGCGCGCTTTCCCTCGGCCGCCCTGGCCTGGCGCGCGAGTAGCGAGCCGTTCCTGCACCGGCTCGCGCCCACGTTGAGCGACTTGAAACTGCGGCTGAGCGCCGGCGAGTCGGGCAGCGAGGCGATCGGCTCGTACCAGTCGCTCGCCGCTTGGAGCGTCGGCTCACCCTACGCGATCGGCACGACGACCTACTTCAACGGCGCCACGATCAACCGGTTCGCCAACCCCAACCTGCACTGGGAAACGACGACGCAATACGACGCGGGTCTCGACCTCGGCTTGTTTGGCGACCGTGTCACCTTCACCGTGGACGGCTACGACAAGACCACGAGCGACCTGCTGTACAACAAGCTCCTGCCCTATTTCACAGGCTTCAACGACTACATCACCAACATCGGGAAGATCCGTAACCGTGGCTTGGAGCTGGCGCTCGACACGCGTCCCGCCGCTGGCGCCCTTCAGATACGCGTGGGTGGAACGTTCTCGCTCAATCGCAGCAAGGTGCTGGACCTGGGCGGCGACCAGCAGTTCTTCCTGGCCGGCGCGAACAGCTCCCTGCCGAACATCCGGGACGGCGCAATCGTGCGTGTGGGTGAGCCTCTCGGGAACTTCTACGGCTACGTGTTCGACGGGATCTTCCAGAGTCAGGCGGAGGTGGACGCGAGCAACCAGGGTGCCGCGCTGAAGGCGCAAGTGGGCGGCGAGAAGCTGAGGGACCTGGACGGCGACGGCAAGGTCGATCCCGACCACGATCGCACCATTCTCGGCAACGCGGTTCCTCGGTACCTCTTCGGCCTCACGGGCTCCATAGCGCACAAGGGGCTCTCCCTGAGCTGGACCGTGCGTGGAGCGCTGGGCTTCCAGGTGGTGAACCTGAACCGCCTGGGGATGGAGACTCCCGGCGGGTCGAGCAACATGCTCACGTCGGTCCTGAACTATTGGAGCCCGACGAATCCCAGCAATACCATGACCGGCATCGGCATCGGGCCGAGCTCCAACATCATGTCGTCGCGCTGGGTCGAGGACGGCTCTTTCGTCCGGCTCCAAAACGTCACGGTCCAGTGGGAGCTGCCCTCCCGGTGGAGCGGACACTTCGGCATGCAGTACCTCCGTTTCTATGCCAGCGCTCAGAACATCTTCACGGCCACGCGCTACTCCTGGTACGACCCGGAAGTGAGCTCACGCGGCACCGGCGACCGCGACCTCGGCTGGGACGACTCGAGCTACCCGGGCGTGCGGACCATCACCGTCGGCACGAACCTGAGCTTCTAGGAGGCACGCCATGAGACTCCGGACTCTGCCACCCCGCGCGGCGGTGCTCACGCTCGTGATCCTGGCAGGCTGTAGCGACTGGCTGGTCGAGCAACCGCAGGACTTCTTCCCGCTCAATCAGTTTCCCCAAACCGAAGCGGATCTGGCGATCGCGCTGGGCGGAATCGACAATTGGTACAGCGGCGGCTCGAATCAGCCGTACTTCATCCGCGGCTGGCCGATCCTCACGGAAGTGTCGTCCGACCAAACGATCACCACGCAGACGAGCGGCACACGCTATGAGATGGACAGCTACACGCTCACCGCGTCCACCGAGTGGCTGTGGCGCGTGTGGCAGCAGATCTACGGCGCGATCGGCGCGGCGAACTTCCTGATCCAATACATCCCGCAGATGAGCCAGCTGCCGCCGGACGTCAGGAACCGGTACATGGGCGCGGCGAAGTTCCATCGGGCGTTCAACTACTTCAACGCCGTCCGGGTATGGGGCGGGGTGCCGCTGGTCATGACGCCGGATACGTCGCTCGCGGCCGCTGAGGCCGACGCACACAACACGCCGCGCGCACCGATGGCCGAGGTATACGACTCCATCGTGAAGGATCTCCAGGACGCGGCGCCGCTGTTGCCGCTGCGCTGGCCCGGATCCGCCACGCCGGACGACGGCCGGCCCACCCGCGGCGCCGCACGGGCCCTGCTGGCGGACGTGTACCTGAACATGTCGGGCGCGCTGGTCCAAGAGAACCACTGGGCGGACGCCGCTCAAGCGGCGAAGGCCGTCATCGACAGCGGCGGATACAGCCTCGTCCCTAACTTCGCCGACCTATGGCTCATCAAGAATAAGAACGGGCCCGAGCACATTTATTCGATCCAGTTCCAGGGGGTCAAGCGCAACCTGTTCACGTGTCAGTCACGGCCTGGTGGGACCAGCATCGGCACGGAGTCCTGCACCAACTACTGGTTCTCCACCGCCGCCTTCATGAACAGCTTCGACTCGTTGGACGCGCGCAAGGCCGTCACGTTTCTGACCCAGGTTACGGTTGGGACGGTGACATACTACTACAACAAGACCGCAACCGACGGCAAGACGAAGGCCTTCGGCGACTACAACTCGCGCGGCCTGGGGTTCGAGCCGTACTATGGCAAGTTCTTCGACGCCGGTGGCCCGGGCGGAATCAATCTCAACAATTCGCGTACGGACTTGAACTGGCCGATCTACCGCTATGCCGACGTCCTATTGATGTACGCCGAGGCGGAGAACGAAGCGAACGGGCCCGCGTTGGCGCTGGGCGCCGTCAATCAGGTCCGGAGGCGCGCCGGCCTCCCGGGCCTACCAGCCTTGAGCCAGGACTCGTTGCGGACAGCGATCCGCCGGGAGCGCAGCTTCGAACTGGCGTTCGAGTCGAAGCGCGTGTTCGATCTCAAACGGTGGGGCTTCTTCTACGACACCCTGAGCGTTGACCCGGTGGCGAAGCTTGGCCTCAAGCCGTTTCACGTCCTGATGCCTATCCCGCAATACGAGATGGACCTCGATCCGGCGCTCGTACAGAACCCCGGCTACTGACAGTGCGGCGCCGCGAATCCGTCGCCCCAGGTTCGCCTGCAATGCGCCTCTGTTCCCTGCTCCTCATCCCGATCGCCTCGGCACAGGCGCAGCTCGAGCCCGGCGAGCTGGTCCGTCTCGAGCGAGCGCGCGCGGTGGCGGCCGCGGACAAGTATCTCCGTGAGCCGCCCCTGACCATCACCGCCTTCCCCGCGCCGCGCAGCGCTGGCGGGCCGCACGACTACTACTCGGAAGGCGACTACTGGTGGCCCGACCCACAGCACCCCGACAGCCCCTACGTGCGCCGCGACGGGGAGACAAACCCCGCCAACTTCGTCGCCCATCGCGATGCGATGCGGCGCCTCAGCCAGATCGTTCCCGCGCTCGTCGCCGCGTACCGGCTTACGAGCCACGAGCGCTACGCGCGCCAGGCCGTGCTGCACCTGCGCGCCTGGTTCGTGGACGAAAGCACGCGCATGAGCCCGAATCTGCTCTATGCTCAGGCGATCAAAGGCCGCGTGACGGGGCGCGGCACCGGCATCATCGACACGATCCATCTGGTCGAGGTCGCGCGGGCGGCCTGGGTGCTCGAGCAGATGGGCTACCTCAAGGGCGAGGCGCTCGCCGCGACCAAGGCCTGGTTCCGGCGGTATCTCCAGTGGATCACGACTCACCCTTACGGGATCGACGAGCGCAACAGCGGCAACAACCACAGCGCCGCCTGGGCGTTGCAGGTCGCCGAGTTCGCGCATCTCGCGGGCGACCAAGCGCGGCTCGATTCCACGCGGCGCTTCTTCCGCGAGACGCTCGTGCCGGGCCAGATGGCCGCCGACGGCAGCTTCCCGAGAGAGCTGGCGCGCACCAAGCCATACGGCTACTCGCTCTTCCAGCTCGACGTCATGGCTGGGGTCGCGCAGGCGCTCTCCACGGCGGCCGACGACCTCTGGACTTTCACGACGCCCGATGGGCGCGGCATGCGCCAGGCACTCGCGTTCATGTACCCGTTCATCAAGGACAAGCACACCTGGCCCAAGCCGCCCGACGTGATGTATTACGACCAGTGGCCGGTGCGTCACCCTGCCCTGCTGTTCGGCGGCCTCGCATTCCACGAGCCGAGCTACCTCGCCCTGTGGAAGACACTCGATCCTGATCCCAGCGTGGACGAGGTGATCCGTAACTACCCGATCCGACAACCTCTCTTGTGGCTGAACCCATGATCAACCGTCGCGACTTCCTCAGTGCGTCGGCCGCGATCCTCGCCGCTCGCTACGCGCGGTTCGTGCCGACCGCCGACCGCCTTCCCCTCGGCTTCTCGACGCTGGGCTGCCCGGGGTGGGCGTGGCCCCAGATCCTCGACTTCGCCGCCGGCCACGGCTACGCCGCCGTCGAGCTGCGGGGCCTCCAGACGATGATGGACCTGACCCGGGCCCCCGAATTCGCGCCCGAGCGCCTCGACGAGACCAAGCGCCAGGTCGCGCAGCACGGGCTCTCCATCTCCGACCTCGGCGCCTCGGCGCAGATGCACGAGATGGATGCGGCGAAGCGCGTGGTCCAGCTCGACGAAGCGCGTCGCTTCATCGATCTCGCCCAGGCGCTCGGCGCGCCGTACGTGCGGGTGTTCGGCAACAATTACGTGCAGGGCGTGCCGCGGGACGCCATGCTCGCGCACATCGCCGACGGGTTGCGTGAGCTGGGCAGTTACGCGCAACCCAAAGGGGTTACCATCCTGATCGAATCGCACGGCGATTTCACCGATTCCCCGACGCTGCTCGAGCTCTTCACACGAGCGGACTCCCCCGGCGTCGCCCTGCTCTGGGACGCGCACCACACCTTTATCTCGGGCCACGAGCAGCCGGAGGACACCGTGCGGCAGGTGGGGCGCTACATCCGGCACGTGCACCTCAAGGACTCGGTGCCGGCCCCGGCGACGGCGGGGGGCCGCCGCTACGTGCTCACCGGCACGGGCGAGGTCCCGGTGCGACGCCAGGTCCAAGCGCTCGTCAAGATCCCAGTTCGCGACGGTCGCGACCGAGTACCTGCACGCCGCTGGAGTGCCCTGATGTTCCGCGCGCTGGTCTTCTGCAATCTCGCGCTCCAGATCGCGGCGCCACGCCCCCGGGTCTACTCGCTGCGCGCCGACGCGCTGGCACACGTCAAAGCGCAGATTCAGAGCGGGGACCCCGGGCTCCGGCCGGCCTACGACCGGCTCGTGAGCGAGGCCGACAAGGCGCTCGCGGCCGGTCCTTACTCGGTGATGGACAAGCACCGCAGCCCGCCCGGCGGGGACCGACACGACTACGTGAGCATGGGCCCTTACTGGTGGCCCGACTCCACCAGGCCCGGCGGCCTGCCGTATGTCCGCCGTGACGGGGAGCGAAACCCCGAGATCCGGGACGACTACGACGCTCCCCGGCTCGCCGCCTTGACGGGCGCGGTCTCGACCCTCGCCCTCGCCTACTACTTCAGCGACGAGGAGAAGTACGCGGAGCACGCCACCCAGTTGCTGCGCAGGTGGTTCCTCGACTCCGCCACACGCATGAATCCGAACCTGCGGTATGGCCAGCGCATCCCGGGCGTCACCGAGGGCCGCGCCGCGGGGATCATCGAGACACGGGGCCTCGTAGGTGTGGTGGACGCCCTCGGGATGGTGTCGCGCTCTCCCAACTGGACGGACGCGGACGACCGGGGCATGCACGCCTGGATGTCCGCCTACCTCCAGTGGCTGCAAACCAGCGACATCGGGAAGGCGGAGCAGAGCGCATCGAACAATCACGGCACGTGGTACGACGCGCAGGTCGTGGCGCTGGCCCTGTTCACTGGCGACACTGCGCTGGCACGCGCCACGCTCGAAGCGAGCAAAACCCGGCGCATCGCCTCCCAGATCACGGCCGACGGCCGGCAGCCGCGCGAGCTGGCGCGCACGCGCTCGCTCGGTTACAGCGCGATGAATCTCGAGGGCCTGTGCCGGCTGGCGGAGCTGGGACGGCAGGTAGGGGTGGACCTCTGGTCCTACCAATCACCAGGAGGAGGCAGCATCCGCAAAGCGCTGGACTACGTCGCGCCCTACGCCGATGCGTCGCTCACGTGGCCCGGCCAGCAGATCACGCCGATGGAGCCCGACTGGCCCGTGCTGCTGCTCGAGCGCGCCCGGGTGGCGTATGGGGATGTCCGTTACGGCAAACTGCTCGAAAAGAGTCCGGCCGAGGCGGTGCGATCGAATCGCGCGCAGCTCTTGTATCAGCCCGTCGACCTCTAGACGGATGATGATCTCACCACTCGCGGCCGCCCGGGCCAGGGCCTCGCGCGGGAGCGTCACGCGGAGCAGCGTGCCATACGAGCCGGCCTCGCGCAGCCGCCGGTCGCGCTGCTGGAAATGCCAGGACAGGATGCCGCGGTGGTCGGCGGGGTCATCCTCGAGCGGCTCGCGTCCGGCCACCACGTCGTTGACGCGGATGGTTACGGCGCTCGGGAAGCGTCGCGCGTCGGTCATGGGGTACGCGTTGGGGTTGAAGCTCGGGTCGTAAGTCCCTCGGCCGCGCATGTAATCACCCTCGATCCGGCTGGCGCTGTCGCGATCCTTGCCGAACAGCTGTTTCGCGGAAACCTCCGCGAGGAAAGCCGCGTCCTCGAGGTCGGCGGGACGCAGGTCCCGGGGCCAGGGCACCCGGTACTCGAAGAACCCCGATCCGGCGCCGTTCACTTTCAGCCCGTTCATCACGTTCCATTGCTTGAGCGACCACGCCGCCGAATCGAAGCGGGCCGGGTCGATCGGCACGAGGCGCGCGCGCCGGCCGTCGTCCAACCGGATCTCCTGCGGCGGCTCAGCCTCGACGACGAACGTGCAAAAGTTGCGATGCAGCACCGTGCCCGTTGCGTCCTCCAGCCGCACGGCGAGCACGAGGACGGCCGGCCCGTCGGGCATGGTGACCCGCAGCGGCTCGAGCGGCCCGGTCAACCATGGATGGTAGCGCACGTGACGCGTCGTCTCGAAGTAGACCCGCTTCCGGCCGAGCGCGTTCCAGCCATACAGCTCGGCCCGGAGCGTCAGGCTGTCGCCCCAGGCTCTGCTGGGCGTCAGGAACGACGCGTACAACGGTACCGGCACCTCGGCCCCGGGCGCAACGCTTTGGCTCAGCTCCTCGCCCACGGCCACGTACAGCGGCGAGTGCAGGTCGCGGAGCGACATTCCCTCCACCAGCTCGCCCAGCCCGGTTTCTTTCTCGGAACGGTCGTAACGCCAGTAGCCGTTCCATTCGTTGATCACGTCGTGGAGCTCGGTGTAGAGCCAGCCGGCGATCTTGGGGTGGCGGCGGAAGGCGTTCAGCGCGCGGTGATAGTCCCAGCTCCAATCGACGTCGCCAGTGCTCCCCTCGTAGCCCCACACGTTCCCGAACTCGCTGTTGATGTTCGGCTGAAGGGGGGCTGGGGGGCTCGCCTGCCGGTAACCGGGCTCGAAGTTCCACGTGGAGCCCGCGTACGTGCTGTCGCTCACCACCCGGTCGTGCTCCTCCCAGGCCCAGCCTGGCAGGTAGGAGTGCCACGAGTTCACGTCGGTCTCGGTGTGGCCGCGGCCGCAACAGGGTGAGTTGTCCTCCACCAGCCGCGTGGGGTCGAGCGCCTTGGCCTCGCGGTACACCGACGCCACCCAGGTCCGCGTCTCAGCGCGGTAGACCTGTCTCGATCCCTGCTTCGTGAGCAGGCCCCACGCTTCGTTGAACAACACCCAGGCGAAGACGGCCGGGTGATTGTAGTCGCGCTGCACCATGCCTCGCAGCGTCGCCTCGACCTCCCGCCCCATCGCCGAATCAGGATCGCCCCACGAGTTGGGGAC
>WNGP01003570.1_pt1 | contig 13412 bp, 11 predicted proteins | sample 5407671 | NCBI WGS metagenome assembly WNGP01 (sample SAMN13153381, study PRJNA577476) | soil metagenome | isolation source: 40 cm soil or saprolite under Garry oak tree replicate 2 | place: USA:California | collected 2016-06-15 | reverse complement strand
CTCAAGGCGTGACGCTCGTCGCCATCAGCATCAAATACGGCCGGGCCGTTAGGCGCGGCTGCGCCCCTGTCGGCTAGTTTGGACAGGCTAGAAGCCTGCGGAGCTTCAGACCTGGGTTCGAATCCCAGCAGGGGCGTCCTCGCGCCGCTACTTAGTGCGTCAGCGGTCCCGCAGGACGGCGCCTCGGGGTCCCTCTCCTTTTGGGCTGTGGACGTCGGCGGGGAGCCCCGCCAAAGGTATATGCCATCCCTCGAGTAACGCTCAATCGCCCACCGAAGGAATGCCATGTCGCTCCAGCTTGGAACCGACCCGGAAGCGAAGACGCCTGTTGACCTGCCGGAGGGCGCGCTCCTCCGTCACGTGGTCCTCGCGAAGGCGTTCCTCGAGGAGGCCGTCCGCGCAGGCGTCCCCGTGATCGCCGTCGACCCACAAGGGGACCTCGCGTCCCTCGCGCTCGCGCACACGGACGCGTCGGCGAAGGAACACCCGGCGGACCCGGAGGTCGTCGAGGAATATTGGTCCCGGGCCGCCGTGTCGATCCTCACGCCGGGTTCCACGCGGGGCACCCCGGTCGGCTTGAATCCGCTCAAGTCGCCTCCCGTCGCCGCCGCTCCGGAGGACCTCGTCGTCGCGCTCGACGCGCTCGCGGAGAGCCTCGCCGGCGCGATGGGCTACGATCCCTCTGGCGAGACGGGCGGCCGCGCGAAGGACGTGCTCTTCCTCACCTTGCAATCGTGCCTCAAAGGCGGTCGATGGCCGCGGGACATCGCGGGGCTCGTGAAGATCCTGGAGGCGGAAGCGCCTCCGGACGCCGCGGCACTGCAGACGAAGCAGGAGCGCGCCTCCCTCGTGCGCCGCGCGCAGTCGATGACCGTCGGGGCGAAAGGCCTCCTGTTCACCGCCGGACCGGCGCTCGATGTTGAGTCCATGGTCCGTCCCGCGCCGGGAGACCGTGTGCCTGTGAGCGTCGTGTACACCGGCGGGCTCCGCAACCCGCGGGAGCGGGAGCTCGTCGTTGCAACGTTGTGCAAGGACGTCGTCGCGTGGATGACCGCCAAGCCGCTCGGCGATCTGCGGCTCGTCGTCTACATCGACGAGGTCGCGGGCCTCTGCCCGCCCCATCCGCGGAACCCGCCGGCGAAGAAGTTCCTCTCCCTCCTGTTCCGGCAGGCGCGCAAGTACGGCGTCGGCGTGATCGTCGCGACGCAGAACGTGACGGACCTGGACTACAAGGCGCTCGGTCAGGCGAGCACGTGGGCGCTCGGACGGCTCATGGCGAAGCAGGACCTCGACCGGGTGCGGCACGTGATCGCGTCCGTGAACGGACCGCCGGAAGCGATCCTGGCGGCGATCCCGTCGCTCCGCGCGGGCGAGTTCATCCTCCTGTCGCCGGACCACCTGACGTCGGCGCAGCGCCTGCGCGTGCGGGGCCTCGCGACCCGACACGAGGTCGTGCCGGAGGAGAAGTTCCACGAGATTCAAGCGACCGGGACCCTTTCCCCGGCGGAGCCGATGGCCGAGGACCGGATCGCGCATCGGCGGCGGATGGCGGCGGCGGCCGCCCGGGACGCGAAGGCGACGGTGCCCACCGCGGTGGAGGAGGGGATCGGCCTGCGCGTGCTGAAGGTCTTCGAGGACGCGCCGGGACTGTACGGGCAATCGGAGATTGCCACGCGCGTCGTCGTCGACGAGAAGTTCCTTCCGATCCTCCTCCGGAAGCTCGTCGAGCATCGGCTCCTCATGGCGGAGCGGATCGACGGCCGCGAGGTGTACTGGGACCCGACCGTCGGATTCGATCCCCGCCGTGGCGCACCGGCACGGGTCGCGATGTTCCCGTTGCGGTTCCCGCTCGTCCGCGCGACGAAGGTCGTCCGGGACCACGCCCGCAGGCGGTTGCTCAGTCCGCGGGAGCAGGTCGCCCGCAAGGCGTTCTACTATCTCCCGCTGTGGCGGGTCGAGGCGGAGGTCCCGCTCGGCCGCAAAGGGGGTCGCGTGATCCGACAGTTCTATGTGAACGCCGCATCGGGGGAGCTGGGCCACGGGGTGTACGGCCGCATCACGTTCGAGGAGATCCCCCGCAAGGACGCGGTGAAGCTCGAGCCGCTCGCGCCGAAATCCCTCCTGGAGCATATCCCCGCGGCCCGAATCGACGACTCGATCCGGATCGCGCAGGTCGGCCCGTCGCGGGCGCAGGAGATCGTCCGCACGACGCTCGGCGTGAAGCCGTCGGCGGTCGAGCCGGAGCTCGTCCTGCTGCCGATCTGGCGGTTCGATGTCGAATCGAACGGAGACGGACGCCCGCGGTCCCTCTGGGTCGACGGCAGCCTTGGGTCGGTGTTCCGCGAGGCGCCGTGAGCGGGACAATTGACCGGCCGAGAACTACATCATTCCCAGGGGGCCAAGCTTCTCCGGAAGATACGTATCCGTCACGTAGTCGAGTCCGTACTTCGCGAGCGCCTGCTGTTCCGCCTTCTTGTTGATCTCGAGCATGGTCTGGATTTCGGTCCTCCAGAACTCATCGTTGAAGCGCGGATCGGACATCTCCGCGTTGAGAGCCCCGACGTCCCGCGGCGTGAGCGCATCCGTCGGCAGCTCGTAATTTAGGATGTCGCTCGCGGTGATTCCCACGAATTCCGCCGTGGGTGTCGCGAGATACTCGGAGATATGGGCGGTCTTGATGGCCCCATACGCAACGGAGGCGTGGATGCGGAACGACCACGGATCACCATCGGTATTGTGGAGGCATAATGCACCTAGCCCGCCCAGGAATGTCTGAGCGGCAGGGACCTCCAAGTCGTAGACCATAGCGCTCCCAGTTGCAACCCGACTAATTCTTCTGACAGGCAGTAAGGCGATCCGCTGTTCGACCAGCCTCCGGAGGAAATCGATGTGCTCGCTCTTCCCCTCGGGGACGACGCTTAGAAACTTCCCCAGTGTGGGATAGGTGATTCTCTTACAACCCCAGTAGGTATCCCCGAATCGGCCAATTTTCGCTCGCTGGGCGAACCGTCGAATGAGGCGACGCATGTCTTCCGTTATCAGCTCTCGGGGAATCGCGAGATACTTGCTGTTGATTGCCTGTTTGGCGGAGACGCCATCTTCGGAATTGGCATCAAGGAGGTCGCGGAACTCTTGCATCTGGGTCAGCTCCCCGTGTATGCTGACGTCGTAGACTGTATGATTCGTGAAGCCCGTGCCTCGATCCGGTACGACTTTCGAAGGCGTTGACCGCCTTCTTCGTACAGCCGCCGTAATCCCAAGTTGGGCGAACAGCATTAGGAGATCGGCCGCCAAGCTCCGACTCACGGTTGTGATGGAGATTGCAGCACCGCTTCGCCTCCGTCTCGCGTGGCCGTCTCCCTGAATGAGAGCGCGCAGAAATGCTACCTGAAGCTCCCGCGGCATAGAGAAAACAATCCACGGAACGGCCTTTGAAAGGGCGCTGGTGCCGCCCCCCAAGGCACGAAACAACTCTGCCACGAGCTTGCCCCCGAATACGATTTGCTTCTCGTAGTGGTGCGGCGAGAAAACTCCTACGTGGATGTTTGGAAAGACGTCGCGAATGCACCGGACTGCGTCCTCGATTAGGCTTGTTTCATGGCTGCCGAAGGAGAGCGTAATCCCGCGGGCCGCGCAGGTGCCTTCCGCGGCGAAGTATCCGAGGAGTTTTGCCAGGGATCGAGAGACACGCAGGTGTCTTTGCACCGAGTTTTTTGAGTGAGGCAACGAGAGGTTGGAGGGCGACCGTCCCCGAGCCAGTGTTTCTGCCAATCGAGCCCGTTTCACATCGGTCCCGGTACCATCTCGGAGGTCAGGCCACAACTCGGAATTTCGGAACACCTCCACGAGATCCAGGGAGTCTACGTCGTCGCTGGGTGGGAGCCCCGCCGCGGCCGCGACGAGATCATTCGGGCGGAGTTCCAATACTGCTCTTGGCACCAACCGATAGTTGTCGAAGACCATGATGCTGTGCGCGTCGGTCACCTTTGCGGACCAACCGTATGCGGCTTGTACCTCCACGAGTTCGGCCGGGGCCGGGTGTCGTATCACCGCTGAAACTTTCGAACGTCCAAGCAACATTCCGTCCCCTGTGATGCACGGCACATCGATGTCAAGATGTTCAACCGACAATCGATCGTGCTCGATCGGCGCGGTTCGATGAACCGTTCCGTTCTTTTCCATCAAGCTATCGATGTAGGGCCCGATCGAAATCGGTCTAAGATGTCGACCCTCCCACACGAGGATTCGTTCGTCCCCATCTACACTAAACGTCGCGACAGGGAGTTTCATCTCCTCATTCAAGCGCTTCAGCAGTCGTCGCGTGCTGCGAGACGGTTGCCCTTTGAGATGGACCAGGACGCATTTCGCGTCATCGTCGAATCCGTTCTCGACGAGCCGATCGAACATGCCGCCGGTCTCGATCGCGAGGATGAACTTCGCGTCCGCCTCGATGAACTTGACCTTCTCCTTCTCCACGTTGTAGGGAATTGTGTAGCCTGCATCGCCCACGTCGTCCCGGCAGTTGATCCGTTTGCGTTCTCCGTTTCGCGTGATCTCTTCGAGGGTCAGGTTGCCGATCACGCTCGCCCCGCTCTCTTCCGGTCGGAGCTTGAAATCCTCTCGCAGGAGCTGGGTGATCACCTCGAGGTCTTCCGCCAGCAGGTTCGATTCGTCCTGGGCGTGGAACTTCGCGATGTCCCACCCTTCGGAGATGTAGTACATCTCCCTGAGCGTCGAGGACTTGCTGTCTCGGATCATGTCCCGGATGAACTCGAGGACGTGCATCGTCCGGAGCAGCATGAGCGCCCCTTTGAGTTTCTTCGCGCTCCGGACGCCCATGAGGCTCCCGTATTTCCAAACGGCATGCTTCGAATCGAATCGGATGTTCGCCTTCGTGCGCAGCGGGATCTTCATCTTCGGGATCTGGCCAACGTCGAGCTCCTCGTAGATCTCCTCCGCGATCTTGTACAGGGCGTCCACGGCTTTGTTCGACTCCGGCGCGACGGCCTTCTTCTTACTCATCGTCGAGCGTCTCCTCTGTCTCGTCGTAGTCGATCTCGCCCTCCTCCGGTGCTTCGGGCGCGGGGGCTTCGGCCTCCTCTCCCTCGAAGTCCGCGTAGTTCATCTCCCAGTCCCCGGGCAAGGGCTCCGCGCCAATCACGAGGCCCGGGTTGATGCCGCTCACGAAGACCTCGGACTCATCGTACTCCGCCTCGTCGAGCCCTTCGAGGACGAACGAGACGGATCCTTTCTGTACGGAGTCGATCCGTTTCAGCTCCCACGTGATCTTCCCGTCGTCGCGCACCTCGGCAGGCTTCGGCTCGAAGCCTTTCGCCCCGATCCCGCGCGGGAGCAGGAGGTGAAGATTGAGCTTCTTCCCGGCGGACGTGAAGTTGTGGACGTTGATGGTGACCGTGTGCCGCTTCTGCTTCTTATCGTACGCGATCTCCTCGTCGATCCAGACGACGCCCATGATCTTGGTGATCGTCGCGTCGAGGGAAGGGACCTTCTTGTCCACGATCTTCGCGGACTTCTCCGCGATCCGCGGCAGGATGAGCTGGACGATCTCGAACTTCTCCTTCGTCTTTTCTCGGTGCGCCTTCTTCGTCAGGTGCGTCTTGAGGCGTCGTCCGCATTCCTTCAGCGCGAGGTCGAGTTCCGTCATGATGTCGTCGACCGTCGCGACGGCCTCTTTGGCTTCGGACGAAAAGGGAACCTTGGTTGAACACAGATGGACCAGGATGATAGCGGGACCGAAGGGGACCCCCTGGCCGCCACGTTGTTCGAGTCCATATCGCCGCCAGTCGACGTTCGCGACCGCCTGCGTAAGCGCGCAGCCTCCCGCCTGATACAGCAGCGGGACCCGATTCGCGAACCGAAGGACTTCCGTCGGCTGGTCCGGAGGCAGGTCGCCACCGAAGACGATCCCGACTTCGGTCTGGAACGGGTTTCCGGCGTAGACAGCGGGATCTCGAGTCAACGGCGGGGCGTAGAACTCGGGCCGGAGGTTACCGAGGACATTCTTGAGACCGCGCTTGATTAATCTCTCTCCGATCGGACTGAGGCAGTCCGTCGGCGGGGCCATGAGCTTCGCGGATTGCATGGCATCATGGAGGGCGTTCGCCTTCTCAAGGGTCAGCGACTTCGGCCTGGTGTCCGGATCGATCCCGGCCGCGTCGCAGATTTCCTTGGCGACTCGGGAAGACACCCGGACGAATTCCTCCTCGAGGAAGGCACCGAGCTTGTATGACTTCGTCTCCTTCATCATTGCCATGAGCGCGCCGAGTTCGATGCCGTGCGGGTGCGGCGCGATCTCCTTCGTGACGGGCGGGAGATCCTCCGTCGCTCGTTCGTAGGTGGTCGTCTCCCCGTCGGGCCCCTTGTAGACGATCCGTACGTGAGGATTCACGATAGCGGACGCCTTGAGATACTCCGGGATGGACTGCTTGCCCGCGACGTATCTCCCTTTGAGCGGGATTTCTACCCGCGTGCCGTGGGCTTTCTCCCAGATGACAAAGTCCTCCGAAATCGTATTCGGCCGGTTTTTCTTCGTGTCGAGGATGAGTTCAATCTCGTAGGCGACATCGTCTTCCGCCGTCTTCGATCGGACTTTCGTCGGCTTCCCGGTCGTCAGCTGCCCGTACATGACCGCCCCGGAAATCCCAAGTCCCATCTGGCCTCGCGTTTGCCGTCGCGCGTGGAAGCGGGAACCGTAGAGAAGACGTCCGAAGACGTTCGGGACCTGCTTCTTCACAATCCCCGGGCCATTGTCTTCGACCGCGACGAGAAACTCCTCCTTGTCGAGTTTCGTGACCTCGACCAGAATCTCCGGGAGGATCTCGGCCTCCTCACAAGCGTCCGCGCTGTTCTCCCAAGCCTCCTTCACGACGGTGAGCAGGGCTTTCGTCGCCGAGTCGTAGCCGAGGATCTGCTTGTTCCGCTCGAAGAACTCGGAGACGCTGATCTCGCGCTGCTTCTTCGCGAGCTCCTCGGCGATCGAGGTCGAGGGCATGCAATCACCGGATACGGTTCACGAGAACGCGGGGCGTTCCCATCCCAGGGTCCCGCATGTTTACGGCTGCCATTTAAGGTTTCCTAGGAAAACGTGCGCGGCCGATTCTATGGAGGGAGAGGCTATCAATCTGCCGGGCAGGGGTGAGCGAAAGTGCACGATGGCGGATGCGTTCACTCCTCAAAGACCGCCCCGCACTTGGGGCACTTCTCGTCGTCTTCGCCCACGTCGGCCCCGCAGTTCGTGCACGTGAACGCAGCGGCCTTCGACGCCTTGCCGCCGGGGTCCGCCGGCTTGTCGCCGGCTTTCGGCGAGGGCTTCTCCTTCGGGATCCGCGGCTCCGCGCCGAGCATCCGCGCCCGGTTTTCCCGCATCCGGATCGTGTACCACCACATGAACAGGATGACGAAGTAGAAGAGCGCGGGGAACGTCATCGAGATTCCCGTATAGTACGTGAAGAATCCGTAGAACGCCGGGCCGGACGCCGTGATGGGCCCGAAGTCGGACGGCGTGTAGGTCCAGTTCCCGCGCTTGTCCGTCACGGAGAACGCGTAGCCGTAGATCGATCCGCCGAGCGGCAGGATGGCCTGGTACCAGGTGCCGTTGCGGGGGTTCGTCGAGCTGTTCGTTCCCGGACTGTATGTCATCGAGAACGCAGGCTGGGTCCCGGAGACGCCATCGATCACGGTGAGATTCAGGGAGACGTTGTAATTCAGGTACGAATCGTTGAGGGTCGTGATGAGCCTCACGCGGAACGTGAAGTCCCGGTTCGGGTCGGCGTGGTACGGCGCGACGGTGCCGTTCGCGAGGGCCATCGTCGGGGCCGAGAACGGGACGGCCGCGCTGCTCAGTTCGATGGGCTCGTTCTGCGCGAGGAGCGCCTGCGTGGCCATGCCCCCGGCGAGGAGCGTCGCGATCACGAAGATGGGCAGCGCGTTCAGCGCGAAGTGCCGCATCCGTCGCTCGCCGAAGTAGTACGGGACGAGGAACACGGTCAAGGGCATGAGGAATAGGATCAGGCACGCCAGCGCGCTCGCCGTGAGCAGGTACAGTTCCGCGACGAGGCCGCCGAGGACCAGCACGTAGAGGACGCGGAACCACGGGGTCGCGCGGAAGGCACGCGCGATTGCCAAGATGCGTGCCAGGGCCTCCTGGGAGGTCACGGAACCGCGCGATGCGGCCGTCTCGATAAATAGTTGCGCCTAACGTCGGAGCATCTCGCGCAGGGAGCCCGCCTCGTGGTACGACTGCGCCAGGAGGGCCGCCTCCCGCGGAGGCATGCCCCCGGCCTCGAGCGTCTCGCGGAACCGTCGCACGCCCTGCCTGCGGCGGGACTGGAACCGGAGGAACGTCAGCCCGAAACGGATCGTCAGCCCGGGCAACGCCGCCATGAGCACGACGGGGAAGCGGTCGCCGGTGTCCGCCATCACTCTTCGTCCTTGTGGCGCTTCCCGACGGCCTTCGCGATGATCCCGCCAAGGTTCAGCGACGACATGTACTGCTCCGTGAGCTTGAACGCCTGGTCGTCCGTCATGCCGCTCTTCTTCAGGGTGCTGTAGAAGTCCGCCACCGCGGTCCCGAACTTCGTCGACGCGTCCTTTCCGTAGATGGAGTCCGTGAGGCTGTTCAACAGCGACGGAATCTTCTCCGACGCGATCTCGAACATCTCCTTCATCTCTTCCGGCCTCACTCGATGTTTTTCCTCAGTCATTCCTTTCACCTTCCTGTTCCTGCCTACCACCAGGCCGGTCCCGGTACTTGGGCACGCCGAGCACTTGTGACCACTTCTCGGCCACCGCGTCGGAGACGCGGAAGGTCCGGACCCGGGAGCCTGGCGTGGCCACGACGATTCCTTCGCGCTGCAGGTCCTCGAGCCGCTGCCGGACGATGCGGCGGGAGGCGGTCCCCCGCTTCCGCTTGACCGCGTCCGTAATCTGGGAGATGTTCCGTTCCGGGCGGTCGAAGAGGACCGCGACGATGTGCCGCGAGATGTCGTCCTTGAGGCCCGGGATCACGAGGTCCGGCGAGACCTTCCCGTACTTCGCGTACAGGTCGAGGATCCGGAAGTAGCCGCGGGACACGTCCTGGAGGCGGTCCAGGTAGGCCACGAGCTCGGTGTACGGCCGCGCCACGTCGGAGAGGGCGGCGCGGAGCGCCTCGATCTGAGCACGCAGCTCCCGGATTTCCTCCCGGAGATCGTCCTGGGCCATGGGAAGGCCCGCATGCGGACGGGACGGCTTATAGTGAGGGTTCCTCCGCGATGGCTCCGGGCGGACCCGCTCGACGAGGCACGGCAGACGGACGAGTCGTCGGCCTCCTCGAGTTGGTATCGACGGCCGAACGTTCTTATAGACTCCGCAAAATAGTGCGGGCCTTCCGCCCGGAGGCGGACATGAAGAAAATCGTCATCGCCATAGGCGGGAACGCGCTCCTCCCGGCGGGCGAGGCTGCGGATGCGGCGGGCCAGCGGCGGCGCATCGAACGGACGTCGGCGCGTCTCGCGGAGCTCGTCCAGGCGGGCCACGACCTCGTCGTGACGCACGGCAACGGGCCCCAGGTCGGCAACATCCTCGTGCAGAACGAGGAGACCCGCCATCTCGTGCCCGCGATGCCCCTCGACGTCTGCGGCGCGGAGAGCCAGGCCCAGATCGGGTACCTGCTCGCGCAGGCGCTGCGGAACGAGTTCGCGGACCGAGGCATCGAGCGCGATGTCGCGTGCGTCATCACGCAGGTCCTCGTGGACGCCGACGACCCTGCGTTCGCGAATCCGACGAAGCCGATCGGGCCGTACTATGCCCGGGAAGACGAGATCATCGTGAAGCGCGCGAAAGGCTGGAAGATGGTGTTCGACCAGCGCGGCGGCTGGCGGCGCGTCGTGCCGTCGCCGCATCCCCTGGACGTCATCGAGAAGGACATCATCGCGCGGCTCGTCGGGAACGGCGACGGCCGCGTCGTGATCGCCGCGGGCGGAGGCGGTATCCCCGTCGTCCGGAGAGGCTCTCGCCTCGTCGGCGTCGAGGCGGTGATCGACAAGGACCTCGCGGCCGCGGTCCTCGCGCGGGCGCTCGGATGGAAGCATCTCGCGATCGCGACGGACGTCCCTCAGGTCGCCCTGGATTTCGGCAAGCCGACACAGCGGTCCCTCGACCGCATGACGATCGAAGAGGCGAAGAAGCACCTGGCCGCGGGCCAGTTCCCTCCCGGAGGCATGGGCCCGAAGGTCGAGGCGGCGATCGAGTTCCTGAAGGGCGGCGGGGAGCGCGTCGTCATCACGGACCTCGAGCACCTCGGGCCCGCGGTCGACGGAAAGGCGGGCACCCGAATCGCGTCGAAGTAGCTCGGAAGGTTTTTGGCCGCCGGGGCCGATGGCCCGCACGGCGGGGGAGATCCATCGGGCGCGACCCGAAGCCGTGGTTCGAGTCGTTCTTCGGCCCGGACTACCTGAAGCAGTACGAGCACACGACGACCTCGCAGGAGGTCGACTCGCTTGAGAAGATCCTGCACCTCCACAAGGGCAGCCGGATCCTGGACCTCGCGTGCGGCGCGGGCCGCCACTCCATCGAGCTCGCGTCGCGCGGCTACGACGTCCTCGGGTACGATCTCTCGGAGACGCTCCTGAAGGCGGCGCGGGCCGAGGCCCGCAAGGCCTCCGTGAGGGCGAAGTTCGTCCGCGGGGACATGCGCGAGCTCCCGTACCGAGGCGAGTTCGACGCGGCGATCAGCATGTTCACGTCGTTCGGATACTTCGACAGCACAGAGGAAGATCGAAAGGTCCTCGTCGGAGTATCGAGGGCGTTGCGGCCCCGCGGCAAGTTCGTGATGGAGCGCTTCAATCGGGACGCGCTCGCGACGGTGCTGCCGTCGCAGTCGTGGCGCGTGCGGCCGGACGGGAGCGTGATCCTCCAAGAAGACTCGTTCGATGTCCTCCTGGACCGGTATGAGACGCGGCAGGTCGTGATCGACCGCGCCGGCACGCGCGAGCACCAAGGCTCCGTCCGCGCGTACACGTTCCCGGAGCTCCGGGAGATGTTCGAGGGCGCGGGCCTGTTCGTCCACCGTGTGCTCGGCGGCCTCGAGCTGTCAGGGTACACGCCCCGCTCCCGGCGCATGGTGTTGTTCGCCGTGAAGGGCTTGCAGCCGGAGGGAGTCCGGACCGCCTGGTAGCCGGCCATGGAAGCCTCTTATCTCGAGGGATCCATCCGCGGACGGGAACGACGATGGCGCGGAAGCGTTCGGCCGGTCCGCTGACGGGTGCGAAGCTCGAAACCGTGTTTCTGTGGACGCGGGACTTCCGTGCGATGCGGTCCTTCTACCACGATGTCCTCGGCCTCGCGATCACCTATGAGAACCCTCATTTTGCAAACCTGCAGGGTCGTGGCGCCTCGATCGCCTTGCATGCGGAGCGGGAGAGACATTCCTCCGGGGACAATTGGCACATCGAGTTCCTCGTGGACGACATCGAGGCGACCGTCGCGGAGCTCTCGCGCCGCGGCGTGGTGACCGACCCGATCCGAGAGGAGCCTTTCGGCCGAGTCACCACGTTCCGCGATCCGGACGGGAACGAAATCGGACTCGAGGAGCCGCCGCGGCGGAAGCGTTGAAACCTTTATCACGGGGAGTTCCACTGGCTTCCGCATAGATGGCGACGCTCGAGGAACAGATCCAGTCCATCGAAGACGAGATCCAGCGGACGGCGTACAACAAGGCAACGCAGCATCACATCGGCAAGCTGAAGGCGAAGGTCGCGCGCCTCAAGGACGAACAGGAGACGCGGCGGCTCAAGTCCGGCGGTGGCGGCCCGAGCTACGCGGTCAAGAAGAGCGGGAACGCAACGCTCGGTCTGGTCGGCTTCCCGTCCGTCGGCAAGTCGACGTTGCTCAATCAGATCACGGATGCGACGAGCGCCGTCGCGGCGTACGACTTCACCACGCTCGACGTCATCCCGGGCCTGCTCGAGCACCGCGGCGCGAAGATCCAGGTCCTCGACATGCCCGGGTTGATCCGCGGCGCCTCCAAGGGCCGCGGCCGCGGGAAGGAGGTCCTGTCCGTCGCCCGCGGGTGCGACCTCATCCTGTTGATGATCGACGTCTTCGAGACGCACGTGGACGTCCTCGTGGACGAGCTGCGGCTGGCGGGGATCCGGCTCAACGAACGGCCGGCGGACGTCACGCTGACGAGGGGCCGGCGCGGCGGCCTCACGATCAACCCGACCGTGCGGTTGACGAAGCTCGACGAGGAGATGGTCGCGGACATCTGCCGGGAGTGGGGCTACCTGAACGGCACGGTCGTCATCCGGCAGGACATCACGGAGGACCAGTTGATCGACGTGCTCGCGGGAAACCGGATCTATGTGACGGCGTTCGTCGTCGTGAACAAGATCGACCTCGTCTCCTCGGACTACGTCAAGCAGCTGCAGTCGAAGCTCCCGGAGTGGAAGCTCGTGCCGATCTCCGCGGAGAAAGGGGTCGGGCTCACGCGCCTCAAGGACGAGATTTACGAGACGCTGCGGTTCATGCGGGTCTTCCTGAAGCCCCAAGGCAAGGAGGCGGACCTCGCCGACCCACTCATCGTCAAGGCCGATTCCGACGTGGGCATGGTGTGCGACGCAATCCACCGCGACTGGCGTCGCCGCTTCCGCTACGCCAACGTGTGGGGCCCGTCGGCACAGTTCCCCGGTCAGAAGGTCGGCCTGGAGCATCCCCTGAAAGACTCCGACGTCCTGACCGTCGTCCTGCGGAAAGGCTGAGCGGATGCGCGCGTTCGTCACCGGAGGCACCGGGCTCATCGGGCGGCACCTGGTCGACGTCCTCCTGTCGGGCGGATGGGAGGTCTCCGTCCTCACGCGGGATCCCGCGCGAGGGAAGGACCTCGAGGCCCGCGGCGTGCGCTTGGTCGTCGGGGACGTGACCCGTCCTCGGTTCCAGGCGGCGGTGTCCCGGGCCGAGGTCGTGTTCCATGTCGCCGGCTGGTACGAGGCCGGGGTCCGGGACGCGCGACGCATGCTCGACGTGAACGTGACCGGGACCGGCAACGTGCTGTCGCTGGCCCGCACGGAGAACGTCGGGCGGGTCGTCTACACGAGCACGGCGGGCGTGTTCGCGCCGGCGTCGAAGGACCATCCCGCGACGGAGGCTTCCCCGGTGCAGACGGTGCTCGCCGATCCCTACGTCAGCTCGAAGCTCCAGGCCCATCAGCTCGCGGTGAATGAGATGCACGCCGGGCTGCCCGTGACGATCGTCCTCCCGGCCGCGGTGTTCGGACCGGGCGACACGGGTCAGCTCGGCCGGAGCATGGCCCTCCTCGCGCGCGGTCGGCTGCCGCGGCTGCCGAAGGGATTCGGCACGAACACGTGGACGCACGCCGCGGACGTCGCGGAGGGCCACGTCCTCGCGGCGACGCG
>WNGP01003358.1_pt1 | contig 13415 bp, 13 predicted proteins | sample 5407671 | NCBI WGS metagenome assembly WNGP01 (sample SAMN13153381, study PRJNA577476) | soil metagenome | isolation source: 40 cm soil or saprolite under Garry oak tree replicate 2 | place: USA:California | collected 2016-06-15 | reverse complement strand
AGCCTGATCCGCAGGACCACAGGTCCTGGCGCCGGGGACTCTGCCATGGTGCGGCACAGACTACCGCTCCGCCGCTCGGCTCCCGGGACGGTTGGCAGCGATCGGTACGATCTAATCGGCATCAGGCAGCGGCAGGCAACGGCGACGGTGAAGGCAGGGCGCATGCGCTACAGGGCACTCGGCAACTCTGGTCTCACCGTCTCGGTCGTCGGCCTCGGCTGCAACAACTTCGGCAGCAGGCTCGACCTGGCCGGCTCCAGGGCCGTCGTGGACGCGGCGATCGACTGCGGAATCACCCTCCTGGACACAGCGGACGTCTACGGCGGCGGCGGCGGGTCGGAGGAACTGCTCGGCGAGGCGCTGGCAGGCAGGCGTGACCGGGTCGTGCTGGCCACGAAGTTCGGGCACCGGGCCGGGGACATGGGTTACGGCCACGCGGCGGGCGCCAAGGGCGGCCGGAGCTACGTCAGGCGGGCCGCGGAGGAGTCGCTGCGCCGGCTGCGGACCGACTACATCGACCTGTACCAGATCCACACGCCGGACCCGCAGACGCCGATCGCCGAGACGCTCGGCGCGCTGGGCGAACTTGTCGCCGAGGGCAAGGTCCGGTACCTGGGCAACTCGAACTTCACCGGCTGGCAGATCGCCGAGGCCGCCTGCCTGGCCGACCGGCGTGCAGCGGTGCCCTTCGTCTCGGCGCAGAACCACTGGTCGCTGCTCGAGCGGGCCGCGGAGGCCGAGGTCGTTCCGGCCGCCAGGCACTTCGGCCTCGGCGTGCTGCCCTACTTCCCGCTGGCCAACGGCCTGCTGACGGGCAAGATCCGGCGCGGCCAGCCGGCCAGGGAGGGCACCAGGCTGGCCGGCCGGGAAGGCTACGTGACCGAGGCCAAGCTCGACATCGTGGAGGCGCTGGCGGCCTGGGGCGAGGCGCACGGCGTCTCGCTGCTCGCGATCGCGATCGCCTGCCTGGCCGAGCAGCCAGGCTGCGGCAGCGTGATCGCGGGCGCGATGTCGCCGGAGCAGGTCAAGGCCAACGCCGACGCCGCCGACTGGATCCCGACGGCGCAGGAGGTCGCCGAGGTGGACGCGATCACGCTCGGTCTCGCCGGGGCGGAGCTGTCCGCTACGGGGTGAGCCGGTGCAGGTCGCGGGGGAACATGGTCACCTCGCGGATGTTGGCCGCCCCGGTCAGCCGTGCCGTCCAGCGCTCGAGGCCGATCGCGAAGCCGCCGTGCGGCGGCATCCCGTGGCTGAACACCTGCAGGTAGCTCGCGTAGCTGGCCGGATCGTCGCCGCGCGCGGCGAGCGCGGCGAGGTAGTCGCCGTGGTTGTGCAGCCGCTGGCCGCCGGTGACCAGTTCCATCCCGCGGAACAGCAGGTCAAAGCTGCGCGAGTACGCGGGCCGGTCCGGGTCCGGGTGGGTGTAGAACGGCCGCTTGGCCATCGGGAACCCGGTCACGAACACCAGGTCGCTGCCGTGCTCCCGGGCCGCCCACTCGCCCAGCCAGCGCTCGTCGGCGGGGGACAGGTCGGGCTCGCCGCGCGGGTCCCATCCCGCGCTCGCCGCGATCAGGTCCTGGGCGTCGGCGAAGTGCAGCTCGGGAATCCGCGCTGGCACCTCCGGCAGCCTGACGTTCAGGAGCTTCGTTGCGCAACTAGCTCGCTCGCGCACTGCCGCCGCCATTCCGGCGACCACGTCCCGCAGCATCGCCATGACGTCGCGGTGGTCGGTGATGAAGCCGAACTCGGCGTCCAGGCTCGCGTACTGCGCCAGGTGGCGCGCGGTGTCATGCGGCTCGGCGCGGAAGGCGGGGCCGGTCTCGTAGACCCGCTCGAAGACCCCGACCATCGCCTGCTTGTAGAACTGCGGCGACTGGGCGAGGTAGGCGGGCTGGCCGAAGTAGTCGAGGGCGAACACGTTCGCGCCGGACTCGGTGGCCGACGGCACGATCTTGGGCGTCTGGATCTCGGTGAAGCCGCGCGCGTCGAGCGTCGCCCGGAACCCGGCCACGCTGGCGGCCGCGATCAGCAAGCCGGCCCGCAGCACCGGATGGCGCAGGGTCGTGGGCGCGTGGTCGAGCACGGTCGGCAGCGCGGCCGTCACCGCGGGCCGGTACAGGTCGAACGGCGGCGGGTCGGCGGGGTCGCTGAGCAAGGTCAGCTCCGGCGCGGTGATCTCGGCACCGCCCGGCGCCTGAGTACTCGCCGTCACCAGGCCGCTCACCCGGAGCACGGTCTCCTCCGTGAGGTCGGCCGCGGCGGCCGCCGGCTCGCTCCCGTGGCCGGCCGACGGGGCCCGCAGCACGACCTGAGCGAGCCCGGACCGGTCCCTGATGACCAGGAACGTCACCGACTTGAGCTCGCGCTTGCGATGCAACCAGCCGGCGACGCAGACGCGCTCGCCGACGTGCGCGCTCAGGTCGCTGGCGAGGACTCGGATGGGTGTCATGGGCACTCCCGGCTACTCCTGGCTCTCGTGCCCCTTGGGAGTGCGGGCGAGAAGGGAACTCGCGGTGCCACCGCACTTCGCCGGGCCCGGTGCGGGCACCGGCGGCCACGGCCTCGTTGGCCCGATCACGGGGGCTGGCCGGCGGGGCATCGGGCCGGCCGCTTGCGGCGGCGGCCGTTACTCCCCGCACTCGGGAGGGTCTTCGCTACCGGACGCGAGGCCGCCTTTCCAGCTTCCGGCGGCTCTCTGCGCTCGCGACACCCGGTGCTACTCGTCTCCGTCAGCGCGTTGGCGTCAGTGTAGTCAACATTGTGGTAGTCAACATCGTCGTAACCGAGTCATCGTGGCCGTCGCGTCATCGTGGTCGCCGGGTCATTGTGCGCTACCGTGGCCAGCACCTGCTCGTGAAAGGCGCACGACGTCATGTCCGGATACACCCAGCCCCCCGGCCAGGGCTTCCCCGCCGGCTCACCCCAGGGCTACGGCCCGAGGGGCCCGTCCGACGACCACCTCTGGGCACTGCTTTCCTACCTGCTGACCTTCGTCGCCAGCCTGGTCGCCCCGCTAGTGATCTACCTGGTCAAGATGAACGAGTCGCGGTACGTGCGGTTCCACGCCGCTCAGTCGCTCAACATGGGGATCACGGCCGTGATCTACTCGTTCGGCGGCGTCGTGGTCGGCGTGTTGCTGGCGTTGGTCACCCACGGTTTCGCCCTGCTCTTGCTGATCCCGCTGTTCATCGTGTTCGTCGTCGCGCACCTGGTGTTCCTGATTCTCGCGGCGATCGCCGCCAACCGCGGCGAGCTGTACCGGGTGCCGACCGTGCTGTGCCTGCCGCTGGTCACGTAGCGCGACTCGCGGCCGCGCGGCCGACCGCGGCGACCGATGCCCTTTCCTGCGCTATGATCTGTGCGTCCGACAGGGCGAACGGGACGTGGCCCAGCTTGGTTAAGGCGCTGGTCTGGGGGACCAGAGAGCCCGGGTTCAAATCCCGGCGTCCCGACGGGTTCTTCCGCCGACGGTCCGGGCACGATAAGCCGGCCCGGGTCGTTGCGTGAGCAGTGAGCATGTCAGGTCTTGATCAGCCGGCGCGGGGACGGTATCCGGTCGATCCCGGAGTGGCAGGCGCGGCGATGCCGCGGCGAGCCCGCGGGCGCCGCGTGCTGTGCCGCGCGGTGCGGCTCATGCTCGCGCTGATCGCCATCCTCGCCGTTGGCGCCGCGACGATCATGCTGGCAACCCCGTCGGTCGGCAACGCCTGGTCGCTGGCCGGGGCGCAGGCGCGCTCGCATCACGCGGCGTTTCCCGGCCCGCCGGTGCCCGCCAGGTTCGCCGCCGCCCTGATCTCGACCGAGGACCACAGGTTCGCCTCCGAGCCTGGCTTCGACCCATTCGCGCTCTGGCGGGTCACGCTGTCGGCCATCACCGGCCAGGACCAGGGTGGTGCCACCCTGTACCAGCAGCTCGCGAAGCTGCTCTACGGCCCGCACAAGGGTCGCCTCACGGTCGAGCTGTACGAGGTCGCGCTGGGGGTCAAGCTCAAGTTCAGCTACACCCGCGAGCAGATCCTGCGGATGTACGCCGACGTGGCCTACTTCGGCCACGGCTACTACGGGCTGACCGCGGCAAGCTGCGGCTACTTCGGGCGGCAGCCGGCCCGGCTCTCCTGGCCGCAGTCCGCCGTGCTCGCCGGGCTGGTCCAGGCGCCGTCCGCCTACGACCCGCTCGAGCACCCGGACCTGGCCAGGTCGCGCGAGGGGCACGTGATGAGCAGGCTGGTCGCCACCGGCGCGCTGACCGCGCACCGGGCCGCCGCCGCGCTCGCGGTCCCGATCGACCGGCTGCTGGCACCGGCGCGCGGCTGCCGCGCCTGAAGGCCGCCCGCCCCGGCACCGGCGTGCCTGAGGCTAGGTCACGCCCTCGCGCCGGCGGTCTCGGCCGTCGGCGGCGGACTGCCCGCCCCGGGCGCCGACCGCCGCGGGGTCCGCGCCCGGGGCGAGCAGTTGCTGGCGGCCCCTGCGGTGCCGGCCGCGCCGCAGCCGCCTCAGGCTGACCTCGGGCGGCACCCACACCCACTTGCGGTAGGACCAGAACCGGAACAGGGTGCCGAGGCCGATCCCGAGATTCACCGCCACCACGTTCTCGAGCTTGGTCGTCAGGCCGAGCGCGTAGTTGCCGAACCCGAGCACGGCGTACTGGATCAGCAAGCCGACCCCGTTCAGCACGAAGAACGTGACTCCCTCGCGCGCGGTGCCGGCGCCCTGGCGATCCCGGAAGCTCCAGTGCCGGTTCCCGAGGAACGTGACGCACGTCGCGACGATCGTCGCGATCGTGACCGATGTGAGCGGGCCGAGTCCCAGCGGGCCGTGCAGCGGGATGAAGACGAGATTGGTGACGCCAATCCCGATCAGGCCCACGGTCAGGAACTTGGCACCCTCGTGGACGAGCTTTCTGAAGCGCCGGTATGAGGCGGCGAGCGGCCGGAAGAGCCCGGGCGGAGTACGGGTACTGATCAATGCGGCTTTCTTGCCTCGTCTGCGGTCGAAGGAGCCTGGTCTACCTGGCCTGATGCCCCCGTCAGCGCGGGCTCAATCGCCTCGTGTCCCGCCGGCGCCGGCTGTGGCGCGGCCCAGACCCACTTGCGGTAGGACCAGAACCTGAACACGGTGCCGAGCCCGATGCCGACGTTGTTCGCCACGACGTTCGCGAGCTTGCCGGTCTCGCCCAGGCCGTAGTAGGTAACGCCGACCACTGCCCACTGGATCAGCAGCCCGACTCCGTTGAGCGCGAAGAACATCACGGTCTCACGGGGGACGGTGGTGCGCTCGCGGTGCCGGAAGCTCCAGTACCGGTTGGCCACGTAGCTGGTCATCGTGGTGACGACGACCGCGACGGTGGCCGACGTCAGCGGCCCGCGGTGGAGGCCGAAATGCAGCCAGCCGTTGACGAGGTTGTAGACGATCACGCCGATGCCGCCGATGATGCCGAACTTGGCGCCCTCATGGATCAGCAGCCGGAAACGCTCGTAGAGCCTTCGCACACCGCTCACCAGGGTGGTCCTCCATTCGATCGGCGTCACCAGGCGGTGCTACCCCGCACCGCCAGACGTCAATGCACTGCCGGCAAGATTACCCGTGCCGGAACGAGCCCGGTGCCGAGAGCGCGAATCCCCGGTTTCATGCGCCGCCCCGGCTTGTTGCTGGCTGTTATTCGTTCGGCACTGTCAGCACCCCCAGGTAGGGTCGCGGACGTGGCTAATCCTGACATCCTGATCCGCGCCAGGGGGCTCACGAAGACATTCGGCGAGTTCACCGCCGTCGACGGGATCGACTTCGAGCTGAGCCGCGGCGAGGTGTTCGGCTTCCTCGGCCCGAACGGCGCAGGGAAGTCGTCGACCATGCGGATGATCGGGTGCGTCTCCCCGCCGTCGGGTGGCGAGCTGACCGTCCTGGGGATGGATCCGGTCAGGGACGGCCCGGCGATCAGGGCCAGGCTGGGCGTCGTCCCGCAGGAAGACACCCTCGACGTCGAGCTCACCGTCCGCGAGAACCTGCTCATCTACGGCCGCTACTTCGGCTTGCGGCGCGATCTGATCAGGGAGCGGACGGCGCAGCTTCTGGAGTTCGTCCAGCTCACCGAGCGCGCCAGGGACCAGGTGGAGCCGCTGTCGGGCGGGATGAAGCGCCGCCTGACCATCGCCAGGTCACTGATCAGCGAGCCGGAGATCCTGCTGCTCGACGAGCCGACCACCGGGCTCGACCCGCAGGCCAGGCACGTGGTCTGGGATCGTCTCTACCGGCTGAAGCAGCGGGGTGTGACCCTGGTGCTGACGACGCACTACATGGACGAGGCCGAGCAGCTCTGCGACCGGCTGGTGGTGATGGACGGCGGCAAGATCGCCGCCGAGGGGTCGCCGCGGCAGCTTATCGAGACCTACTCCACCCCCGAAGTGCTCGAGCTGCGCTTCGCCCTCGCCGAACAGGATCAGGCCGCCGAGAAGCTGGCCGACGTCCCGGCCGAGCGGCTGGAGGTGCTGGCCGACCGGCTCCTGGTCTACACGGCCGACGGCGACGGTGCACTCGACGCGGTCCGCGCCCGCGGCCTCGAGCCGGTCACGTCGCTGGTGCGCAGAAGCACCCTGGAGGACGTCTTCCTGCGGCTGACCGGCCGGCGGCTGGAGGACTGATGGCGCAGTCCCTCGCCACCAGGCAGTTCAGGTTCTGGCTGACGAACTACCGGCGCACCTGGCAGGGCTCGGTCTACTCGGGCGTGCTCAACCCGGTGCTCTACCTCGGGGCCATGGGCCTGGGCCTGGGCACGCTCGTCGACAGGCACGGCACCACGAGCATCGGCGGGGTTAGCTACCTTGTGTTCCTCGCGCCAGGCCTGCTGGCCGCCGCCGCGATGCAGACCGCGATGGGAGAGTCGACGTACCCGGTCTACGGCTCGGTCAAGTGGCTGAAGACCTATCAGGCGGCGATCGCGTCCCCGCTGCGCCCGGCCGACCTCTTCCACGGCCACCTGCTCTGGACCACCCTGCGGCTGACCATGAACTCGGCGGTGTTCCTGGCCGTGATGGCGGCGTTCGGCGCCGTCCGGTCGCCCTGGGTGCTTGCCTGCCTGCCCGCGGCGGTCCTGACCGGGCTCGCGTTCGGCGCCCCGATCGAGGCGTACGCGATGACGGTCACCAAGGACACCTCGTTCGCCATGCTGTTCCGTTTCGGGATCATCCCGCTGTTCCTGTTCTCCGGCACGTTCTTCCCCGTCACCCAGTTGCCGCCGTACGTGCGGCCGCTGGCCTACGTGACGCCGCTGTGGCACGGGGTGGCGCTGTGCCGGTCACTCAGCCTCGGCACGGCCAACCTTGGCGGGTCGGCCGTGCACGCGGGATATTTGGCCGCGGTGACAGGGCTGGGAATCTTCGTCGGAAACCGGACCTACCGGCGGAGGCTGTATGCCTGACCTGCGCGAGACGTCGGACGGGACCGGGACCGGGGCCCGGGCCGCGCCGCAGCCGGCCGGCCGCGGGCTGCCGGACCGGATCCACGCGCTGCCGCTGCGTATCCTCCCGGTCGCGCTGCTGCGGACCAGGCGCTCAGGCCTCGGCGGCCGGGGCAGCGCGCACCTGGTCGAGCGGCACGCCAGGGTCTACCGGCATGCCTGGTCCGTGCTGATCTCCGGGTTCTTCGAGCCGCTTTTCTACCTGCTGTCGATCGGGATCGGGCTGCGCAAGCTGGTCGGCACGGTGATCGGGCCTGGCGGCCACCCGGTCGGGTTCACCAGTTTCGTCGCTCCCGCGCTGCTCGCCACCTCGGCGATGAACGGCGCGGTGATGGACTCCACCTTCAACGTCTTCTTCCGGATGAAGTACGCCAAGCTCTACGACTCCGCGCTGGCGACGCCGATGCGGGCCGACGAGATCGCGCTCGGCGAGATCGGCTGGGCGCTGATCAGGGGCGGCATCTACGCCGTCGCGTTCATGGTGATCATGCTGGCGATGGGCCTGGTCCACTCGGCCTGGGCCGTTCTGGACGTGCCGACCGCGCTCCTGATCGGATTCGCGTTCGCCGGAGCTGGGATGGCCGCGACCACGTACATGCGTAGCTGGCAGCACTTCGAGTTCGTCATGCTGGCCACGGTCCCGATGTTCTTGTTCTCTACCACGTTCTATCCGCTCAGCGTCTACCCGCGGCCGGTGCAGGTCATCGTCGAGTGCACGCCGCTCTACCAGGGCGTGGTTCTGCTCCGCGGCCTGACCCTCGGCGCCGTCGGCCCGTCGCTGCTGTGGAGTGCGGCGTACCTGGCCGTGCTCGGGGCGGCCGGGCTCGCGCTGGCCGGCCGGCGGATCGGCACGCTGCTGCTCAAGTAGCCGCCGCCGGCCGGGCGGCCGGCCGGAATCGTGCATGAGCGGCCAGTGCGGTCTACCGGGCGGCTGGTCTGGGCGTCCTGACCGCAGTCATGGCGTTGTCCGGACACAACACAACCGGGCATTCCGGTCACCAGCTCGCAGCGAAGCGCTCCGGTCCTGCCGTGCGGGCGAACTCGGGCCGGATGAATCCCCGGATCCATCCCAGGAGAGCCGGGTCGATCCCCGGATCCATCGCATCGGATCCGGGGTAGCGGGGTGGCCTGGCCGGCTCGGGGGTTAGCGGGGTGCGGGGGCGGGGGGTGCGTAGGCGGCGAGGGTGTGGCGGAGCTTGCCGCGGGCGCGGTGCAGGCGGGACATGACGGTGCCCAGGGGGGTGCCCATGAGGGCGGCGACTTCGCGGTAGGGGTAGCCCTCGACGTCGGCGAGCCACAGGGCGGTGCGGAAGTCGGGGGGCAGGTCGCGGACGGCGTTGAGGACGGCGGTGTCGGTGAGCTTGTCGAGGGCCTCGGCTTCGGCGGAGCGGGCGGCGGCGAGCGGGCCGGCGGCGGGGTGCCGGTCGTCGGCGGGGTCGGCGCCGGGGGCGATGGCGGGTTCGCGCTTGCGCTTGCGGTAGCTGTTGATGAAGGTGGTGGCGAGGATTTTGTGCAGCCAGGCGCGCAGGTTGGTGCCGGGGGTGTACTGGGCGAACGCGGCGTAGGCCTTGGCGAGGGTGTCCTGGACCAGGTCCTCGGCGTCGGCGGGGTTGCGGGTCATCCGCAGCGCGGCGGGGTAGAGCTGGCCGAGGTGGGGGCGGACCTGCTGCTCGAAGTCGGCGGGCGGCCGGGCGGCCGGGGTGCGGCCGCCGGGCGGGTCCGTGGTCGCGGTGGTCATCTGGGGTGGCTCCCTCGTGGTTGGTCACTACTAAGACGCCGCAGCCCCCGGCCCGGACTCGTGATACGGGTTACACGCCGCGTACGCATCGTCATTGATCGTCTCCAGCCCCCTCGTGACGCGCCAGATACCTAGGGAACGTCTGGGTAAACCGCCCGGTTCACTGCGCCAGGTGCGCCGCACCGCGCGGGCCGGGCGAACCGGATCGCGCAGCGTCTCGACCGCCGCCGTGTCCAGACCGTAACGTGTCACCGTACTGGTCGGTAGGTACGCTGGTCCGGACTCGTCGGGAGGCGCTAAGTGGACTTCGGATACGACGCACGGACCGAGGAACTACGCGACACGCTGTTCGCCTTCATGGACTCCCACGTCTACCCGGCCGAGCGGGTCTTCGCCGAGCAGGTCGCGCAGGCCGAGGCCGCTGGCGACATCTGGCAGCGACCCGCGGTGATCGACGAACTGAAGGCGCAGGCGCGCGGTCAGGGCCTGTGGAACCTGTTCCTGACCGTGCGCAGGCACAAGGACCAGATCGGCGAGATCGCGGAGAAGTACGGCGGCGGGCTGACCAACCTCCAGTACGCTCCGCTCGCGGAGATCACCGGACGCAGCGGCGCGATCGCGCCTGAGGCGCTGAACTGCGCCGCGCCCGATACCGGCAACATGGAGGTGCTCGCCGAGTTCGGCAGCGCCGAGCAGATCGAGCGCTGGCTGCTGCCGCTGCTCGACGGCGAGATCAGGTCGGCGTTCTGCATGACCGAGCCGGACGTCGCGTCCTCCGACGCCACCAACATCTCGACCAGTATCGAGCGGGACGGCGACGAGTACGTGATCAACGGCCGCAAGTGGTGGTCGTCGGGCGCGATGGACCCGCGCTGCAAGCTTTTCATCGTGATGGGCAAGACCAACCCCGGAGCCGACCGGCACCGCCAGCAGTCGATGATCTGCGTGCCGCCGGACACGCCAGGCGTGACGATCAAGCGGAGCATGCGGGTCTTCGGGTTCACCGACTCGACCCACGGCGGTCACGCCGAGGTGGAGTTCAGCGACGTGGCTGTCCCGGCCGGGAACCTGATCGCCGGCGAGGGCGACGGCTTCGCGATCGCGCAGGCCAGGCTGGGTCCTGGCCGGATCCACCACTGCATGCGGCAGATCGGCTCGGCGGAGCGCGCGCTCGAGGCGATGTGCCGCCGCGCCACCAGCCGGATCGCCTGGGGCAAGCCGCTGGCCGAGCAGGGCGTCGTGCAGGACTGGATCGCCGAGTCCCGGGTCAGGATCGAGCAGGCCAGGCTGCTGGTGCTGAAGACCGCCTGGCTGATGGACACGGTCGGCAACAAGGGCGCGCACACCGAGATCCAGGCCATCAAGATCGCCGTTCCGCGGATGACCGAGTGGGTGATCGACAAGGCGATCCAGGTGCACGGCGGCGGCGGGGTCAGCCAGGAGTTCCCGCTGGCTCCGGCGTGGGCCGCGGCCAGGAGCCTGCGGTTCGCCGACGGGCCCGACGAGGTGCACAAGCGCTCTATGGCACGCCGGGAGCTGCGCAAGTACCGGAGCTGACCGGACGCGACCCGTTGACGGCCGAGCGGATCAGCTTTCGCATCGTGGGAGAAGGGACAGATGCAGATGTCGGAGCACGCACAGCGGGTGGCCGTTGTGACCGGAGGCGCCCGCGGGATCGGGGCGGGCGTCGCCAAGCGTTTCGCCGCCGACGGGATGGCCGTTGCGGTCATCGACCTGAAGGAAGGCGACTGCGGCTCGACCGTTGACGCGATCACCGCCGCCGGCGGCCGCGCGTTTGCGGCGGGCGCCGACGTGAGCGACTCCGCGCAGGTCTCCGAGGCCGTCGACGCCATCGCCGCCGAACTCGGACCGCCGACGGTGCTCGTCAACAACGCCGGAGTGATCCGCGACAACCTGCTGTTCAAGATGACCGACGACGACTGGGACACGGTCATGGGCGTGCACCTGCGGGGCGCGTTCCTGATGAGCCGGGCGTGCCAGAAGCACATGGTGGAGACCAAGTTCGGCCGGATTATCAACCTGTCGTCGAGTTCCGCGCTCGGCAACCGCGGCCAGGTCAACTACTCGGCGGCCAAGGCCGGCCTGCAGGGTCTGACCAAGACCCTGGCGATCGAGCTCGGGCCGTTCGGTGTCACCGCCAACGCGATCGCGCCGGGGTTCATCGCCACCGACATGACCGCCGCGACCGCGGCGCGGATGGGGATCGGCTTCGAGGACTTCCAGAAGGGAGCCGCGGCGCAGATTCCCGTCCGCCGGGTCGGTCATCCCGCCGACGTCGCCCATGTCGCCTCGTTCCTGGCCAGTGAGGGAGCGGGGTTCGTGTCCGGCCAGGTGATCTACGTGGCTGGCGGGCCGCTGTGCTAGCTGGCGGCGCGGACGCGGATGGCGCGGCCCCGTGAACGGCCACCAGGGCGGTGGGGCAGGCGAGGCGGAGCTGCGGGCTCAGGTCCGTGAATTCCTCGCGGCGCACGACCCGGCGACGACCGAGCGCCTGGAGTTCGTCCGGGCCAGGTTTGACGCCGGCCTGGCCTGGGTTCATTATCCCGCCGGCCTCGGCGGCCAGGGGCTGAGCAGGACGCTGCAGAAGGTGGTCGACGCCGAGTTCGCGGCGGTCGGCGCGCCAACCAACCGGCCCGAGCGCAACGGGATCGGGCTGGGCATGGCAGCCCCGACGATCCTGGCGTTCGGCTCGGACGAGCAGAAGCGGCGCTGGCTGAGACCGCTGTGGACCGGCGAGGAAGTCTGGTGCCAGCTATTCAGCGAGCCGGGCGCCGGCTCGGACCTGGCGAACCTGGCCACCAGGGCGGTCCGGGACGGCAGCCGGTGGGTGGTCAACGGGCAGAAGGTCTGGACGTCGTCCGCGCATATCGCCAGCCGTGCGCTGCTGGTCACCAGGACCGACCCGGAACAGCCCAAGCACCGCGGTCTGACCTACTTCAGCCTGGACATGAAGGCGCCGGGAGTGGAGGTCAGGCCGCTGCGGCAGGCGACCGGCGAGGCCGAGTTCAACGAGGTGTTCCTGACCGACGTGGTCATCCCCGACGCCGACCGGATCGGCGCGGTCGGCCAGGGCTGGGCGGTCTCCACCGCGACCTTGATGAACGAGAGGGTCGCGCTCGGCGCGTTCACCTTCCCGCGCGAGGGCGGCATGATCGGCGTCTCGGCGACCACCTGGCGCACCCGGCCGGAGCTGCGGACGCCAGGGCTGCACGACCGGCTGCTGCGGTTGTGGGCCGCCGCCGAGGTCTCCCGGCTGGCCGGGGAGCGGCTGCGCCAGCAACTGGCCGCCGGGCAGCCAGGCCCGGAAGGGTCGGGAGCCAAGCTGGTGTTCGCCAGGCTCAACCAGGAGATCGCCGACTTCCAGGTGGAGCTGCTCGGCGCCGAAGGACTCCGTTACGGCGACTGGACGATGCGTCGGCCCGACGGCGCCGACTTCTACGGCCGCGACGCCGGCTACCGGTTCCTGCGCTCGAAGGGCAACTCGATCGAGGGCGGGACGTCGGAAATCCTGCGAAACATCATCGCCGAGCGCGTGCTCGGGCTGCCGCCGGAGGTCCGGCTTGACAAGGACAAGCCATGGAAGGACCTGCCCCGGTGACCCAGGAAGCCCCGGCGACCCAGGAAGGCCCGGTGACCCAGGAAGCGCAGACGAGGGCCGAGCCAGCCGCGAGCGCCGGTCAAGCTGGCGGCGGCACAGCCCTGCCCGACCTGACCTACACCGAGCAGGAGACCGAGCTGCGCTCGGCGGTGCGGTCGGTGCTCGAGGACCAGGCGAGCTTCAGCGCGGTGCTAGCCAGGACGGAGTCGGCGCAGACGTACGACACGGCGCTGTGGCGGACCCTGGCGGCCGACATCGGCTGCGCGGGGCTGCTCGTCCCCGAGTCGCTCGGCGGGGCCGGGGCGTCGTTCCGCGAGGCCGCTGTCATGGCGGAGGAGGTCGGCCGCTCCGTCGCCGCGGTTCCCTACCTGGGCAGCGCGGTGCTCGCCACGGCCGCGCTGCTCTCGGTCCTCAAGGCCGGCGAGGCAGGGTCGGTGTCCGCCGGCGAGCTGCTGACCGAGCTGGCCGCCGCGACGACGACGGTGGCGCTCGCCGTGCCGTTCGCGTCGATGCCGGGCATCAGGGTCGAACCGGAGATCAGGATCGGGCCGGCCGAAGAACATGACGCGGACGGGATGTACCGGCTCTCCGGCTCGGTGTCGGAGGTG
>WNGP01004604.1_pt1 | contig 13419 bp, 12 predicted proteins | sample 5407671 | NCBI WGS metagenome assembly WNGP01 (sample SAMN13153381, study PRJNA577476) | soil metagenome | isolation source: 40 cm soil or saprolite under Garry oak tree replicate 2 | place: USA:California | collected 2016-06-15 | reverse complement strand
GTCCGGGTTGAGAGGGGTGAGGGATCGGCTCAGGTCGTTCAACTTCTGCATGGGGCGCTCCATTGATTCGCTGGAGCGACGATGGTGCCATTGTCCTCGCCGCTCGCCCCATAGCATCTCGAAAGTGACAATGCGGATGGCGACCCTCCTGCCATTTGGGGAAGGCCGCGTGAGCGGGGAAGCAATCGACACGTGCACCCGCTTGATCCGCCGGGGTAGTGGGCACGGCACGTCGGAAAGGTGGTTCGGGTAATCGGGGGAGACCCGTCACGGGCGAGAGTAGCGGCCTCAACGTCGCGACAGGCGGCGGCCATGGCGGGAGTCGGACAGGGTCGTAGGAGCGTTGAGGCCGGGTAATGCCGGCGGAGCAAAGGGCCCTGACTTTTGGCGTGCTTCCGAAGATGGGGAGGTCGAGGTGATTGGCGATGAGCCTGACAACACCGTCGAAGACCGGAACTGTCCGAGGTTGCTGTGTCGAGGGACGAAGGAGAGTTACTCACGTGCCGACCTCCGCGCGCGGTTGGTTCACTCCCCGTGTGTCTCTCGGTGAAGCCAATCGGAGAGCCGGATGTCTTAATTGGGCACGTCCGGTTCGATGAGCGGGGATGGGAAACGGAGCGATGCCGAATGGCCCAAGCTACCGCGCCCATCCTCGACTCTACCCAAACCGACCTGCTGCGATGTCTGGTGTCCAGCCGGTATTGGGGGGTAAGCGGACATATTGCGGACATGCTCCGACCGCCGCCTTTGACCCTGGCTGTGTGCCCGTTGCGGACATACCTGCGTGTACGTCCTGGTTACTTCACGACCAGGACCGGGCAGCGGGCGAGATGCACCAGCCGGTCCGCCCGGCTGCCGATCATGCGACCATACAGCTCCGAATGACCGCTCGCACCGACGACGAGCAAATCGGCTTTCAGGTCGCCGGCAAGGTCGATGATGTCGCGCACCGGGTGCCCCGCCAATACATGAGTTTTGAGCCTCACCTGGCCTTCTTCAGCCATTTTGCGAGCTCGATTGACCACGGTATGAAAGCGACGAGCGGCGACTCCGGTTTCTTCTCTTACTTCTTCAATGAATTCGGGGATGTAGGAAACCTCCTCGACGGAGACCATATGGAGCTCCGCACCCATTTGTTTGGCGATCCGGATGGCTAATGCCAGCGCATGGAATGCGTGATCTGATCCATCGTTTGCATGCAGGATCTTGCTGAACAAAGGAAGCTCCGGACGTTCGAAAGGTTTGCGTTTGGGATCGAAAAGCATTTGTCAACTCCCGGCTGTCAGGAGAACGAATGCTTCCCGCTCTGGCCCCAGGCCGATCTGCCGCCGCCATAGCAGCGCACCGGGCACGTGCAGTGGTCGTCCTGCCTGTGGCTCAAAAAGGACCGGAGAAACATTCTGGCCTCCTTCCCTAGTCGGTTTTCTTGGACCCGTGGCCGGTCGGACCGGTATCGGCAGCCACCTCCGGCTCCTCCTGCGGCAACAGATGATGCGGCAGAAAGAACCAATTGGCAATCAGGGTCGGGATCACCGCGCTGGCGACGACGCCGGCGACGACGACCGAGTATTGCGCCTGATCGATGATGCCGTGCGAGAGCCCGAACAGCGCCGAGATCGAAACCCGATCAGACCGACGGCGGTCGCTTCCTTCCAATTGCGCCGGAACACGACGGGGTCGAGCTCCGCGCCGGCCAGGAACGTGAGCACGATGGCGCCGGCGCCGGCCAGGAACTTGGCCCAGGATTCGTTGCCCCCGAGCACGTCGGAGCCGAACAGAGAACCCAGGATCAGCTGCGCGAGCGTTCCCACGATGATCTCCGTGAGAGCCGTCGATACGCGGAACCACAGCGCGAACAGCGTGGCAACGAGCGCCAATCCGAGCCACAGGGCAGCGAGACTCCAGGCGTAGGTCATCGTCGACTCTGTTGATGGTTTGGGATCAGCTTGAGTGCGGGGACTGTCCCGGAGCTCGTCAGAAAATCCCGGCACCGATGATCATTACAATGAGTAGTATCACCAGCACATAGGCTGCATAGGCGTTGACGTTTCCGACGTGCATCTTCCGTGCCAGACCGGCGAGTCGCTGCAAGGCGGCGACCGGCGGTTCGAGGACCAGCCGATCGACGATGTGGACCTCGGTATATTCGCGCCGGATGGCGGTTCTGAAATGGCGAGCAACCGCTTCGACGTTGTCTTCGCCCGTGGTGGGCCGCAGAATCGCGTCGAAGATGACCCGCACCGGATTGGAGAATCCGGTTGCCGTATAGGTGATCCCGGGCCAGAGGTGGCGCAGGCCGCCGGCCCACACGGGTCCGCGCACGGCTGCGCGATGGCGCGACAGCCACGCAAATGCGGCGAACGTCAGCACAAGAATCCCGGCAAGCGCGATCAGCATATAGGACGTGGACATGGCGAACACGACGGGGTTGCTCTGTTCACCTCGGTGCAAGACGACAAGGCCGCGCCCAGGCAATACGCCACTCCCGACCTGTGCACCGAGATCGTGGAACTCTGAAACGAATGCGGGAGGGAGACCTTCCTGTTGCTGGGTTTCGGCGCTGAAGAACGGCGGTACCAGCGCGGCTGTTGCACTCTGATGCACGAGGGGGGTTGCGGCTCGATCGAGCAGGGGAATCACGTAGGTCGGCAGCACGCCCAACCCGATGCATACGGCCGCGAGCAACGCCAGCGGAGCGCGGGTGCCGGCGGGCGCATCCGTAGCCGTGGCGGCGCCCTGCGAACGCGCCATGCCCAGGAAGCCCATCGCGAACACCTTGGCGAAACACGTCACCGCAAGCCCCGCCGTGAGCGCCAGAAGCGCCCCGCATACCGCGAAGGCGATCTTGATCGGCACCGAGGCGAGCAGCACCGATCGGAGCACCGTTTGCAACATCAGCCACTCGCTGACGAAGCCGTTGAGAGGCGGCAACGCCGAGATCGACAGCACGCCGACGAGAAAGAAAACGCTCGTCCACGGCATACGCCGAGCAATGCCGCCGAGCCGGTCTAGATCTCGGCTGCCGGCTCCGGCCTCGACGGCTCCGGTCCCGATGAACAGCAAGGCCTTGTATATCGAGTGATTGACGAGGTGATAGAGCGCCGCGATCAGCGCGACGCCTGCGACGATCCCGTGACCCATCGCCAGAAATACCATCGAAGCGCCGATGCCTGCGGCGACGATCCCCATATTCTCGATCGTGCTGTGGGCGAGGAGGCGCTTCATCTCGGGTTGCGCCGTGGCGTACAGGATGCCGATCAGTGCTGAGAGGCTGCCGATGATCAGAATGATCAACCCGGGGCCGCTCCCGGTCACCGGTGCTAGGTCCAAGTTGAGCCGGATGATTCCATAGATGCCCAAGTTCACGATCACTGCCGAGAGCAACGCGGAAACGTTGGTCGGAGCCACCGGATGGGCGAGCGGGAGCCAGCTGTTAAGCGGGACGAGGCCGGCCTTAACCGCGAAACCGAAGAACGACAGCAGGAAAACTGCCCACCCTAGCGTGCTGCCGAGCCCGGCTCCGGCCGAGCGCAATTGATCGAACTCAAACGTCCCGGCGACGCCGGCGACGAGGATGAAGGCGATCGCAACCGGGATCGTCCCGGCCTCGCTCATCGCCAGCATGACAAAGGCCGCATGCGAGCTTTCCTGCCGCTCGTATTCGAAATTGACGAGCAAGTAGCAGGCGATCGACGTCAGCTCCCAGGCGACCAGGAACGAGATCGCGTCGTGTGCGATGAGGACCAGCACGATCGCAGCAAACAAGCCATGATAGAGAATGCCGAAGTAAGTCAAGCTGTAGTGCGCCCGGTATTTGCCTAGATAGATGCTCGAAAAGACCGATACCGGCAGGAACACCATGCCGGTTACGAAGACGAACAATGCGGAGAGCCGGTCGACCGCGAGAACCATTTTTCCGAGCGTAAGCACCGGCCACAGTTCGACGCGGAAAGTCGCGTCGGTGAAGAGCAGTACGCCGGCTGCGACCATGACCACGAGCGCGGCGAGCGAGCCGATAATGGCAAGAGCTATCGCGCTCCATCGCTCCGCGACCAGCAATGCGGCGACGATGCCCATCACGCAGAGGGCGAAAAAGACAGAGAGCAGTTGGGCGCTGGCGTTCATGCCTGCTCCGAGCTCGGCGGGGAGGGCACGCGCGAGACTAGCCGCGAGGGCGGCTTTCTCTGGACCACCAGCAGGAGCCCATGGAGAATCGCCAGCGGCGGCGGCGGACATCCGGGAACAACGACATCAACCGGTATGATCTCGGCAGCGCCTCCGGAAGCGGCAAAGCTCGGTCCGAAAATGCCGCCGGATGCTGCGCAGGCTCCGATTGCCAGGACGCGTTTGGGCGGTGGCATCGCCTCGTAGGTCTTGCGCAGTGGAAGCCGCATGGCGTCGGAGACCGGGCCCGCCACCAGCAACACGTCGGCGTTCCGCGGCGTCGGCGTGATGAAAAACCCGAGCCGATGCATGTTGTAGTATGGATTGTTGATCTGCCGCGCCTCGCTCATGCAGGCTCCGCACGCGCCGGCATCGACGAATCGGATGTGCAGCGATCGACCGAACGCCGCCTCCAGCTTGTCAGCGGCTCCCGCACTTTCGTTTGCGTAAGCCGCCCATTCGTAGCCCGTTTCCCAGGCTGCGACGCCGTTATCGGTGTCTCGGCGGCAGCGGAAGCAATGAATGCATCTGCCCTCGTCGATATCGACACCTTGGCCCTGCTGGACGATTGCGCCGGTGGGACACCGCTCCGCCAGGCTTCGCGCCTGTTCGGTCGATGCCAGCAACGTCCCGCAGGGAAGGCCGGGCGAAACGCCTGCCGCGCCGTCCAGGCGCTGCGGATACGCAGTGGTCCTGATTCCAGTTCGCAGCCCTTTGAGCACCCAATTCGCCATGATGCGTTCCTAACGATCACACTCGGCGTTCGAGAGCCCGAAGCTAGCCAGAATTATGGGAAAGTCCTGGAACGCGAAGTTCTCGGCTGCGAGATGGAAACCGTGCCAATTCGCAAAAGAAGGCGGAGTGATCCGATAGCGCGCCACGGTGCCGTCTTCGCGGAGCCTCACCCAGTGAAAGGCAGCGCCGAGCGGAGCCTCCACGGTGCCGAGCGCGGCTCCGGCTCTCCACTCGGCACGGGAGCCGACCGGCCCTGCAGGCAAACCGGGCACAGTTCGGCGAATGGTGCGCGCAGATTGCTCCGCCTCGTGAAAGAGGATGCGAAGCCGGGCATAGCCGTCACCCTCCTGTTCGACCGGCACTTCGAATTCGACGGCACGATAACCGGCATAGGGGAATAGCTTGCGGATGTCGCGCGATAGCCCCGACGCTCGCGCAATGGGACCGACCAGCCCGTAGGAGACCGCGGTCTCATTCGAGATGATTCCCACCTCCTCCAGCCGATCGAGAAAGCTGCTCGAATAGCGCAGCATCTGATGCAGGTCGCGGAGCTTCTTGGCGATGCTCTCGACGGCCGTGGCGAGTTCGGTACATGTCTCGTCAGAGAGATCGCGCGCGAGACCGCCGGGCGCCACCACGCCGAACAGGTATCGATGGCCGGTCGCCGCGCAGGTCAGACGAAGCAGGTCCTCCTCGATCAGCGCTGCCTGGCTGGTTGCGACCGCCAACGCGGTCGAATTGCAGATTCCAGTGATCGCCGCAGCGTGATGCCGCAGTCGCTCAAGCTCGGCGAGGATGGTGCGAAGTGCCCGGGCCCGGGGCGGCACCGTGGTTCCGCAGACTGCCTCGACCGCCTGACAGAATCCCATTCCGTGGGCGAAGGCGGAAGTCCCCGAAAAACGCTCGGCGAGCAGCAAGGCGCGATCCGCCTGCTGTCCTTCGGCGATCTTCTCGACCCCGCGATATTTGTAGAAGAACCTCGGAATCGTGTGGATAACGTCCTCGCCGACGGTCTCAAGCAGGAAGTGAGCCGATTCAGCAAAATCCGAGAACACCGGACCGATCGGCATCGCGAATGACCCGGGGGCCTCCACCACCGTCGGGGGCTCCCATTTCGGATCCGGCTCCCGCATTTCGAGCCGCTGGCGTGCATCGAAGTCGCGGCGCATCGGGTTCACGCCTTCGGGCCAGTCCTCGTGCAGGATGAACTCGCCCAGGCGCGGATGTCCTGCAAACCTCAACCCGAACAGGTCCTCGGCTTCGCGCTCGTGCCAATCCACCGAAGGCCCATGGCTCAATCCGCTGATCGACGGCACCGTCGTAGCGCCCGGATCGAGTTGCAGCTCGACGTAAACCCATGGCGAGGCGACGTCCCGGTAGAAGATGTACGTCAGCGACCAGCCTGCGCTCGGCTCCTCTTCTACGATGAGAGTCGCGAAAGCAAAACCGAGATCGCGGCTGAGCTTGTGACAAACCTGGACCAGATCATTGAGTCCGCACTCGAGACGGCAGATCCGCGCGTCATCATCGAGGGTGGCGACGACGCGTCCACGCCACGCGGTCCTGCACAGCTCGAGCAGGCTTTCGGAAGCGGATGAATCTTCAGCCGTCTGGTCGAGAATCGTCATTTCGACCTCGTCTAGCCCCCCATGGCCTTGGCGGCCGCCGCGAGCAGGTCCTGGAGCGGCGCGGGGACGTAAATCCCGATCACCAGCAAGGGGATTGCCGCGAGCACCAGCGTCGCTTTGCAGGACACAGGCGCGGTGATTGCGGATAGCTCGGATTCGCCGACGCCGAATGCCATCCGGTTCACGTTCAGCATGACGGCGCAGAAGGCGACCACGACGAAGAAGGCCAACAGCCCCACGGTGATGTATTGGCCGCTGGCGAGCCCCGCCTTCAGAATCACGAATTCGCTGACGAACACCGCGAACGGCGGCGCTCCGGCAATCGCGAATGCGCCGACGACAAGGGCGAGCGCCGAGAGCGGCGAGGAGCGAATGAGGCCACGCACGCTCGCAATCTCCTGGGTGCCGATCGCCATCACCGTGACTCCCGCCGCAAAGAAGCAAAACGATTTCGCGATGGTATGGCCGGCCATCTGGTAAGCGGCGCCGAGATGTGCTTCGGCGCCGCCCAGCCCGGCCGCGACCAGAATGATCCCCATGTGCTCGACCGTCGAAAACGCGAACAGCCGCTTGAAATCCCGCACGTAGACGAGGAGCAGCGTCGCGATCGCGACCGAGACTAGACCAAAGCCGATGAACCAGGGCCTCGCGTCGAGCCCCGGCGCGACATCCACGACCGGAAATAGCCGCAGGATGACGTAGAGAACGGTCGTCGTCTCGACCCCTGACAGGAGCGCGCAGATCGAGGCGGGCGCCTGACTATGGGCGTCCGGGAGCCAAGTGTGCATCGGGACAAGCCCGACCTTGGTTCCGAAGCCGACCAGGATGAGAAGGAAGGCCGGCCACAGCAGCGCCGGGGGCATGTGGGGCGCGGCTTCGACCAGTCCCACCCAGGTGAACACCTCGTACCCGGCGATGCGGGCCCCCCAGTAGAGAATCAGGAAGCCGAGCAGCGCGAGCACGGCGCCGAGCGTCGTGAGCATGACGTATTTCCACGCCGCCTCGAGGGCTTCCGCCGTGTCTTCGAAGCCGACGAGGAACGCCGACAGCAGCGTCGTGAGCTCGACCGCGATCCACATCAAGGCGACATTCGCCAGCACGGGCACGGCGAGCATGGAGAGGACGAACAAATTGTAGAGGGAATAATATCGCTGCACCGCGCGGGAACTGGCCTCCGGCGTGCGATGGGCAATGTAGCCCCACGAGAACACCGCCGCCGTAAAGCCGACGAAGGCCACCAGGAGGAGCACGAGCGCAGCGAGCCCATCGCACGTCAGCCATCCGTCCAGGGCATCTACGCGTCCGGTACGGGCGGCTTGCGATGCGACCGCGGCTGCGAGACCGAGCACGATGGCGGACGACACAATCGTGATGGGAGCCGCGAAGCGCCGGCCGAGCGGCAGCAACGATAGCGCGCTGGCAAGCGCCGGAATGACGAGAAGGGCCGCGAGCTCCATGGTCGCCTCAATGTTCGCGCAGCGTGGTGAGGTGCCCGACCGCTGTAGTCCCGAGCCGCGTGTGGATGCGGCGGGTCAGCAGTCCCACCACCAGCGTAATCACGGGGACATCAACGGCAGCGGCGAGCTCGGCAATGACCGGCAGATTCGGCACGATGGCGATCCCCGCAAAGAAGACACCATTCTCGACCGCGAGCAGGCCGAGAAGCTGTGGGACCGCTTCGCGCCTCACCACGATGGTGAATGCGCCGAGGAACATGGCGGCAATCCCGAGCGGCAGGTTGATCCGCGTGAACGGCGCCTCAACCACGCCCAGCAATGGCGTGGCGACAACGTAGGCGAGCACGATGAGGACCGCAGCCACCAATAGCGAACTGGGAATGTTGAGGACGCGTTCGATCTCGCGCGTGCGATACACTTCGGCGCTCACCGTGCGCCGGAGCAACCAGGGAATCATCAGGGTCTTCGTGCCGATCGTGATCACCGCGACGGCGAACAGGTGCAGCGATCCTACTGCGATCCCGAGCAGCACCGCCGAGAGCGTCAGCAGCAGCGATTGCAGGATAAAGAGCTGCAAGGACGCCAGCACTTGCCGGGTGGCAACGACCCCGAGTGCCGTAAGCAGGAAGAGCGCGCCGGTCAGTGCATCGAGCGCGGACATGATGGAGAAGGACGGGCTGTCCATCGTTTTCTCGCTGTCAGATTTCGGAGAGCCGGGTGATCATGGCGACGATAGAGGTCACGAAAGCGGCGCCGAGGAATTCCGTGATGCGGAATAGCCGCAGCTTGGCGAGTGAGGATTCGATGTAGACCAGCACCAGGACGAAACCGAAGATCTTCAGGAGCACGAGCGGGATTGCAAGCAGCACCTCGGGCAATCCCGTGCCCTGCGCCAGCCCCCAGGGCGTGACCAGCACATTGAGGAAGATGCAGATCAGAACGAAGAACTTCATCGACCCTGCCCATTTGATCAGCGCGGCGCCGCGGCCGGAATATTCCAGCGATTTCGAGCGCTCGATCATGGCGAGCTCGAATTGCCCGGACGGGCTGTCGACCGGAATACGTCCGTCCTCGGCGATGATCAGCATCAGAAAGGCGATCATCAGCAGGACGTGAGAAGGCTCGAAGAAGTTCGCGATGGGCGTCACCCAGCGCGTCTGTACGATGTAAGGAATGGTCGAGCCGGCGACGAACGAGACGGTCAGGAACACGACGATGAAAACCGGCTCGGCAAGGAACCCCACCATCCGGGTGCGGCTCGCGCCCATCGGACCGTAAGGGTTGGCAGTGTCGACTGCGGCGAGCGTCGTGAAAAATCCGCCGAGGGCGAGAACGAAGCCGCCGCCGAGCATATCGCCCATGAACGCGAAGAACAGCGGGTAGCGCGTAAGAATCGGGATCAGCAGGGCGACGAATACCGGGGCCGCGAACGCGACGTACGGCGCGACGCGGAAGATCCAGGAGCTGTGCTCGGAAACGATCTCGTCCTTGTGCAGAAGCTTCCAGATGTCGCGGCACGGCTGAAAGATGCTCGGACCGCGCTTCGATTGCAGATTTTCCTTCAGACAGCCGACGACACCCTCGACCAGCGGCGCGAATGCCAGAACCGTGACGACCTGAAGAAGGTTATAAAAGATCCGCTCCAGCATGATCAGCCCCGGAGCCTGGAATTCAAGGCCGTGGGGGAAGCCGCGGCGGGGGCGCGGTCGTCAAAGTCATGCTCGGCAACGGGAATGACGGCGATGTCCATCGCAGCTCCTGCTCTGCTCGTGTCCTACGTCCCGCCGCCTCTCACAGGGCAGGTGGCGCAAACCGTAGGAGTCATCAGCCTAGCAGGGCGGTTTCGGCGGACTCCATCGCCGGATCGAGGCGTGCTCGGCTTCGCAGCCTCGGTCCCGATGTAACCGATTCCGGCAGCTCTAGCAATCTCCCGAAACACCGGAGTGAACCGAATGGCGTGTTACGGAACAGGCGGCCGGTGGCACGAATTATCGGCTTGATTGATCCTGCCGCGTCGGCCGGACGTTCGGACCCGGTGCGCCGTTGACGGTGCAGCGGGATGCCAATAGAGTTCAGGAAGGGGAAGGAGTCCCCCAAAACCGCCGTCGAGGCTGATGACTCCTGCTGCGTTTCGATGCGCGGCGGGGGTATGCACGACCCGCCGCACAGGCGGGTGTCCCCAATCATCCACTCGCCACGAGAAAAGAAGTGCGCGTTCGGGCGCGGCATCGGGCTTGCCGGAACCGGGCGCTGTGGCTGCCGCGATCGTTGGTTCGAGCTGGAGACTGGAACGTGGATGCTGCTTCCCCACACACGACCGCGCGGTCGGTGTGTTCGACCTTCAACAGCATACTGTTCGAAAAGCCTGAGGACTGCTCGCAACGAGAGACCCTCAAGCCGGTCGATTTCTTCGTCGATTTGAATCTTGATCAGATTGTCGACGCCGTCACGGCGGGCAGGGATGAATACAATCTAAAGCCGTTCTTTTACACGCCGCTGAGAGATGTCAACGCAATCCAGTACCGCCATGAAATCATGCAGGATGTCGAAAACCCGATCCTCTATGAGCACGTCAGATCCTTTGCGCGGAAAATGCGGACGATGCGCGAACACATCGTGCAAACGGAGAAGCTCTATTATAGATACCAGAAGGAAGCGTGGTTCCTGGATGCCGTGGAAATCTATTGCGATGCCATATATTCCCTGGTGCATGATTTATCCGCCGCCGATCCGAAATCGCGCGGCCTCCTGGCCTTCCGTGAATATTTAACGAGTTATGCCGGACGCGAAGAGTTCAGCTCGCTTGTCGCCGAAACGAAAAGGCTCAAAGCCGACCTGTCCGCAATACGATACTGCGTGCACATAAAGGGCAGCACCGTCAGAGTCCGTAAATACGAATCCGAAGCGGATTACAGCGCGGAGGTGGAGGAAACCTTCGAGAGATTCAAGCAGGGAGCCGTCGAGGATTACAAGGTCAAGTTCTCCGACTCCGCGGACATGAATCATATCGAGGCCAAGATACTGGATTTCGTCGCTGGTTTGTACTCCGACATGTTCTCAGCGCTAGACCGGTATTGCGCGGCGAACCGCGATTATCTCGATCGGACCGTCGCGGCTTTCGACCGAGAAATTCAGTTTTATCTCGCTTACCTGGAGCATACCACCAGCCTCAAACGCGCGGGATTGCAATTTTGCTACCCGACAATTTCCGACGAGTGCAAGGAAGTGCGAAACTGCGAGGGATTTGATCTGGCGCTGGCCCATAAGCTCATCGGCGAAAAGTCTTCCGTCGTCTGCAATGACTTCCACCTGAAAGGAAAGGAACGCATCTTCGTAGTCTCCGGGCCGAACCAGGGCGGCAAAACGACCTTCGCTCGAGGCTTCCAATTGCATTATCTGGCCAGCCTCGGCTGTCCCGTCCCGGGGAAAGAGGCACAACTATTTCTGTTCGACAACTTGTTCACGCATTTCGAGAAAGAGGAGGACATCCACACGCTTCGCGGCAAGCTGCAGGATGACCTGGTCAGGGTTCGTGACATCTTACGGCAGGCCACGTCCAACAGTATCATCATAATGAATGAGATCTTCACCTCGACGACATTGCAAGATGCAATCTTCTTAGGCGAAAAGATCATGCAAAGGGTGGTGGACCTGGACGCGTTGTGTGTCTGGGTGACGTTTGTAGATGACCTCGCCTGTTTCGGCGAGCAGGTCGTGAGCATGGTCAGCACAGTGGTGCCGGAAAACCCGACGTTGCGCACGTATAAGATCGTACGCAGGCCTGCCGACGGACTCGCGTACGCGATGTCGATTGCCGAAAAGCACGGACTTACATACCGCCGCCTCAGGGAGCGCGTGAAACCATGAAAGCGTTCCTGATGTACAGGGATCGGGATTTCGACCTGCAGCGGCAATTGCCGTGGAACGAACAGGCGTTGACGCAAGATCTGGAATTGAACACGCTCTTCGACGCCATGGCGGGTGGCGACAAGTTCTTGTTCCAAGTGGCGAAAGTCGCGGCGCTGTCGGGGTTCGAGAACGACCACGACACGATCCTATACCGCCAGAATGTTCTGAAGGACTGCCTGAAAAATCCTGCCGTTGCCAGAGCCATCTACGAAATGGCGGTTCGCGCCATTGAAAACGAGAAGAAGGTATGGAGCTTTTGGGGCAAATACCCAGCCGGCATATTGAGCAGAGCACGGGACGTGTTGCAGATCTCGATACCGATGCTCAAGAAGTTGAGGGCGGTCGCCGATGAGCACGCCGATAGATGCGAATCCGAAGGTTTTCGGGCGTTTTTCGCGATGCTGAAAAACGAGCTGGGTGAAGAATATTTCGCTACCATGGAGGGCCATTTGAAGGAAGTGAAATTCCGCGACGGGGTCTTGATCAGCGCTGAATTGGGAAAAGGCAATAAAGGCACCAACTGGGTGCTCCGTAAGCCGCAGGAGACGGATCGGAGCTGGATCAAGCGGATCTTCGCGCCGGGACCGCCGGCCTACACGTTTCATCTCCATCCGCGTGATGAAGGCGGCGCAAGGGCCTTGTCGGAGTTGAACAACAGGGGAATCAACCTGGTGGCGAATGCGCTCGCCCAGTCGGCCGATCATGTCCTCAGCTTTTTCAACATGCTGCGCACCGACCTGGCCTTTTACGTCGCCTGCCTAAATCTGCACGAGCAACTCGCCAAAAAGGGAGAGCCGATGACTTTTCCGGTGCCCGTGAGTTCCCCGGAACGCGGGCATTCATTTCACGGATTATATGACATCTGCCTAACGCTGACTGTTCAAGAGCCAGTGGTCGGCAATGATGCGAATGCCGACGGCAAGGACCTGATCATAATCACGGGCGCCAACCAGGGCGGGAAATCCACGTTTTTGCAAAGTATAGGTTTGGCGCAGCTGATGATGCAATGCGGCATGTTTGTGCCGGCGGGGTCGTTCCGCGGGAACATCTGCGACGGACTTTTCACGCACTACAAGCGGGAAGAAGACGTTAAGATGGAGAGTGGGAAGCTCGACGAAGAACTCGGCAGAATGAGTGGCATCGTGGACAATATGACGCCGAATGCATTGCTGCTGTTCAATGAATCGTTTGCCGCGACGAACGAAAGGGAGGGTTCGGAAATCGCGAGGCAGATAACCAGCGCATTGTTGGAAAATCGCATCAAGATGTTCTTCGTCACGCATCTATACGAGTTTGCGCATAGGTGGTTCGACAAGAAGATGGACAATCTCCTGTTCCTGCGGGCTGAAAGACGGGTCGATGGAGTGCGGACGTTCAAGATGGTCGAAGCGGAACCCCTGGATACGAGCTACGGTCCCGATTTGTACGAGAGGATATTTGACGCTGGTGAAAAAAGCCCCGAACCTGCGAATTTCTTCCAATGAAGTAGAGCCCATGCCAGTTGCTCGGAGCCGGCGTGACCAGAA
>WNGP01007280.1_pt1 | contig 13427 bp, 9 predicted proteins | sample 5407671 | NCBI WGS metagenome assembly WNGP01 (sample SAMN13153381, study PRJNA577476) | soil metagenome | isolation source: 40 cm soil or saprolite under Garry oak tree replicate 2 | place: USA:California | collected 2016-06-15 | reverse complement strand
GGGGGCAAGCGCGTTGGCATCACGGCGAACAGTCACAAGGTCATCGGCAACTTGCTGGACAAGACAATGGGGGACGCTAGGCGCCGGGGCCTTGTAATCCACGCGTTTCAGAAGGCCGACGAGCGCGATCGATGCACCTCACAGGACGTTCAATGCACCAACAGCTCGTCAACCGTCGAAGCTGCGCTAGCGGCGGACGAGGTTGAGGTCGTAGCTGGGACACCCTGGCTCTTCGCTCGCGCCAGCTTCCCGGCCAAGCTGGATTACCTGGTGGTCGACGAGGCTGGCCAGATGGCGCTCGCAAACGTTCTGGCAATTGCGGGTGCGGCAAACGACCTTATATTGTTGGGCGATCCGAACCAGCTACGGCAGCCATCCCACGGCGTCCATCCGGAGGGTGTCGACCGGTCGGCACTGGATCACGTCACCCAGGACCAGCCCACGATGCCGACCGACTACGGGCTCTTCCTCGAAACTACCTACCGCCTGCACCCAGCGGTGTGCGCTTTCGTCTCCGAGGCCTTCTACGATGGCAAGCTCGACCCCGACGGGTCGACCAAGCGCCAGGATCTCGCCGTAAGTAATGGCAGCGGCGGCCTTGGCCTCAGGTATGTGCCGGTTGAGCATGCGGGGAACCGGACTCTATCGCCGGAGGAAGTCGAGACGGTTAACCAATCCTTTCGAGCAATGGTCGGATTGCCCTGGACCGATTGCGCCGGCAAGACTCGCCCGCTTGGCGTCGAAGACGTCCTTGTCGTGGCCCCCTACAACGCGCAGGTCCGCCGCCTGATCGAGACGCTGCCCGAGAACGTGCGAGTCGGAACCGTCGACAAGTTCCAGGGCCAGGAGGCGCCGGTGGTCATCTACTCGATGGCGACTTCATCCGTGGACGATGCGCCCAGAGGCATGGACTTCCTCTTCAGCCTGAATCGCCTGAACGTCGCCGCCTCCCGCGCGCAAGGCTTGGTGCAACTCGTTTGCAGCCCCGAACTCCTTAAAGCCCGCTGCCGAACGCCCGACCAAATGCGTCTCGCCAGCGCGCTCTGTCGCCTGGTTGAGATTGCGAGGGACCATGATGTCCAGGGCGGCGAGCAGCCCTTGTCGTTTTTCCTTGATAAATCGAACAGCACAGTACCCACCTCCTGAGGTTGGCTGGGCCGGATCTGCTCCGCGATTTCAGCCTACAGGCGTGATTGCGCGCCTCTCGCCCGCGCGGCTTGCGGGCCCCTCATCCAAACGTCTTGCCCGACGTTAAGAGATCATGACTAGCTGACATGGACTTGAGGGCGAGGTTAATCGGGCCGTTCGCCACGGCCGAAGGGGACCGAGACAAACCGGACGTGGATGTTAGGGCGCTTGTGCACCGTCTATTGCTGTTCGATAAGTACATTCTCGAGTCGAACCGACTGACCGAGTTTCCCCATCTGGTAAGTGTCTTCGGCTTCGATGGCACGATGGCACTCCTTAAATCAGCGGACATTCAGGTTCATTGCGATGCCCTAACCATCGGACAAGTGGGTCAGCTATCCGTCCTCGAATCTCGTGTGAAAAAGGGGCTGCTCCCCCTCGGGTCATATGCCTTTTCCACGATCAAGATCGCAGATCGCAAACAGTACATACACTTAAACATGCAGCACATCGAGCGGATCGATTCCCTGAACAGTAAGCAGGTTCGGAAGCTCAAGCATGCTTTGTCGGAAAAGGTGCTGGACCCCCCAGCTGATGCAGGGATTCTGACGGTTAGTCAGCTGAAACAGGACCTGACTCAGAACTCGCCAGTGATCGCGGTTTCAACCGCCCAAGCGCTTACCAAAAAACTAGGACGGCAAGTAGACCCATCAGACTTTTCCATCAAGGTGCATCAGATCGACGAAAGCGACTTTCGTGTTGATAGCGATCTTTCTCTGCGGTTCGGCTTGAATGAACGGGAGGCACACGATACCATCGAGGCGGCCTTACTGGCTGTCGCCGGCCTCAATCAGCGCCTTGAGTACATGCAGACATATCAGGCGGTAACGGGTTTTCGTGAAGGAGAGTTATCGGTATTCGAAAACAAGCTTGCCTTCCTTGGTCGTCAGCTAGCACCCGAAGTCCAGGAGGAGAGATTCAAACGTGTGCTGACCATAACGGGAATGCCGGACGCGGGCGAAGCCCCCGGCGAGATTAACATGAGTCAGCTATTGGAAATTCGCCAATCGGACGAATCTAGAAGGTTTAGAGAGTGGCTTCGATCTACCGACCAGCAGTCAGACGAGCAGATCCGAGAGCAGTTCCATCCGGTCCGCGAAAAGCTCAAGGGGTTCTACCGCAGTGGGGCGGGTGCCGGGATCACAAGTGTTCTTGACACCTTCGTTCTAGAAAGGGTCATACCGCAGCCAGGTCCCACATCTTTCCTCAGCAACCTTTATCCCTCAATCTTTAAGCGACAGGAAGCTGACGAGGACGAAGGTGAGCACCGCTTCGTCGAGCGCTGATAGTCGGGCGAGGCGCCGATTCGAGCCGCCGGTTCATGTGTAAGGTCCAGGCTCTTTGACAAGATCATCGACTCGATCTGGTGACGGCGACCAAGGCGAAGCCGGCGCGCGGTCCCAAGTCGGTGCGCGCGCCGATTCTGGCCCCTGGCCGGACAAAAGCGGCTCTGATATCGGACAATCCTTCCGATGGGCGACTTTCTCACCGGCGCGTGGCAGGTACTCAAGGACGAAGGGCATCCCTTAAATCACCGAGAGCTGACGAGGCTAGCCGTTGAACGAGGCTATCTAACGACCGGGGGCAAGACACCTTGGCAGACGATGAAGTCGAAGCTGTCGACTGACATACTCCGAAAACGGGAAGCCTCGGCTTTCATGCGTACCGGTAGAGGACTCTTTGGCCTGCGAGCCTGGAATACAGGCAAGCAAGAGTTCGTTGCCGATCGCTTCCAGCGAGCTCTTCTAGACGAGGACGTACTGGTCTTCGACGCTACTCTGCTTAAGCATTACTTGTCGAGTCCGGGGATTCAGCAATTGTCGGCGCAACGGGCGCAGGATTTGATCAGTCAGTGCCAGCCTATGAGGCGCAGCCTTGCTGAGTCTTTGACGACAGTAATACAGCTCGTTTCTGTCTTTGTGGTTCGCTTCGGCGACAAATTCTTGACTTACAAGCGGACCCGCCGCCTTCCTGAGAGCCGTCTACATCACTTTTACTCCATCAACTTTGGGGGGCATCTTAATCCAGATGACATACCTTCTTTGCTCAATTTCTTCGATCCTTCAACAGGTGGCGCGTTCTTAGAGCGAGAGCTCTCGGAAGAAATTCGCCTTCCCGAACGTCAGGTAACCTTCAGCCACATCGGACTTGTCTGGGACGATCGCGTCGCGATTAGTCGGCAGCACCTGGGAATTGCGTACGAGGTTGAGACAAGATCGCCCAATTACGAGATTGGCGAGCGAGGCTTTCTAATGGACAGCCGATGGGAGAGCCTTGCTGAGATCAATGCACGGCTATCTGATTTCGAAAACTGGTCCGAGCTGCTAGCCCGTCATGAATACCAGCGGGTTATGGCGCGACGGGTATGACCGGCTTCGTGAGTTCAATCGTGGTCGGGTTACTAGACATAATCCTCCTATCGCTGCTTGCCTGGCTTCTCAAGAAGGTGCAGGTGCTTCTCCTATCGCGAAACCCCCGCTTTGCAGCCCTACCCCTTCTCGTTCTCAGCATCGGAGCCATCATTTCCGAGGCGGTCCTTGCGTGGCTTGCGCAAGCAGCTTCGTTGCCCTCCCCGTTAACGCCAGGTCTGTATGCGGTGCCACCCGCCGTGATGAGCGTCGCACTGTTTATGCAAGGGAGGCCATTGTGGTTGGCTGGCGTTCGTGGCGCGGACGTATCGATCAAGAAGGGTATCGACTATGAGCGGTCGCTCGACCTGGTAAGAGAACATATCGACTTCCTTGGCACAGGAGCAGCCAAGCTCTCGACCGAGCCAAACTTCGAGGCTGCGTTGGCACGATGTAACCCTGATCGGCCGCTGAGGTTCCTCCTGAGCCTACCGGATACCGAAAATCTGGAAAGAGCCGCCCGGCGCTTCGGACGAGACCGCGAAGACTATCAGAAGCTCGTATTTGGATCGCTTCGTCGATTGGCTGAACTCAAGGAGCGGAGGGCGTTGAACCTTCAAGTCCGCTTTTACTCGACGCCGCCGATTGTCCGCTTGGTCTTCATAGATGACTCAATCTGTCTGGCTAGTCCAAACGTCTATGGCGAGGGTGATGGCTCGCAGTTACCACAACTTCATCTCGTGCATCTGCGTGGCAAGCCGTCGAGTAGGTCCTTCTATCACGTGTTCGAGAGGTACTTCAACGACCTCTGGACCGGGAGTAAGACTTGGGACTTCAAGGAATACTCATAGACAGCCGGTACGCCATCGGATCAGCCCACGGGCGCTTCCAGCCCCTGCATTTGGGTCATGTGGAATATCTCCTAGGCGCCAAGCAGAGATGCAGATTCCTCTGGGTCGGAATCACTCAATACACAACATCCTCCCTTAAGGTGACGCCAGAGGATCCCCATCGTGCCAGACCCGAGAACAACCCATTGAGCTACTACGAGCGAGCATCCATCCTCCGTGAGGCGCTAATCGACGCACGGCTGGACGCCGCCGATTTTGCCATCGGGCCATTCCCAATTGAGGAGCCGGCTCTTCTACACGATTACCTAGACCCATCGGTGCCCGTATTCACCACCGTTTACGACGAATGGAACTTGCGGAAGATTGAGGTCCTGCGGTCGCAGGGCTACAGCGTGGTGACGCTGTGGGAACGCGAGGTGAAGGAATACTCCGGTGTACAAGTTCGCAAAGCGATTATCGATGGCGACGATAGTTGGCGAAAAATGGTACCGCCAGCTACCCAGAGGGCAGTTGAAAAGCTTGGACTCCAGGCACGGCTGAGGCAGCTCGCCCGTCGCGCCGGAGATGTCCGCTAGGCGGGTTTCGACTGCCGGTTAGCAATGAGTCGGGTTGACGGCTGGGAGGTTTCCTTATCGCATCCCTTGGTTCTGCCTTTCCTGCGATGGCCCGGCGGAAAAAGGTGGCTCCCTTTCCATCTGGTTAACCTGCTCGCAGGAGTTCGTTTCAACCGCTACTTCGAGCCGTTCCTGGGCGGCGGCGCCGTCTTCTTTGCGTTGCAACCCGCACGGAGTCTTCTCTCCGACATTAACGGTGACCTCATCAAGACATATCGCCAGGTCAGGTCCTGCCCTCGAATGCTTGAGGAGAGGCTAGGCGCAATGAAATCAGATCGGGCAACATACGACACAGTTAGGGCTGATGCGCCTACCAGCGCGCTTGACAGCGCCGTTCGGTTTCTCTATCTGAACAGGACGGGCTTCGCAGGCATCTATCGAACGAACCGCCGAGGGGAATTTAACGTGCCATACGGCGGCGGCATGCGCACTGCAGCGGTGCTCTCGGAAAGTCAACTGCTACGAAAAGCGTCAGCGCCACTCCGTTCTGCGGGGCTCAGGATCGCTGATTTCGAAGACATTCTCGACAGCGCTGAGGGAGGCGATCTCGTGTACTGCGACCCAACCTACTCAGTCGTCCACAACGACAACGGGTTCGTCCGCTATAACGAGCCCATTTTCTCGTGGGCAGACCAACGACGCCTGGCTGCGGCTGCGTTTCGCGCGAGGCGGCGAGGTGCGACAGTGATAGTTAGCAACGCTGACCATTCGAGCGTAACGGAGCTTTATCGGAGCTCCACACGAATCCGTTTTGTGAGAAAGAGCCGACTCTGTCCTGAGTCCTCCCACCGTAGGTTGACGTCAGAGGCAGTCTTTATCATCGCGCCGAGCAGAGTACGCAAAGGACTTTCTGTGCGATCGGACAAGGCGCCCTCGGGTGAACCCTACGGGGTCACGTTGCAGCGCAACCCGTCAAGAGCTGACCCAGAACACTGGGTCGGCATCGGCGTCAAGCGGAGTGATCGGAGATGACAGCCCAGTAGAAGCGGCACGCGGTGAGGCGTCAGAACGGTGAATAATGGCCCAATCTCCTGTGTAAGGGCTGCTTGGGGAGCTGCGAGCGTTATCGCGAAGTAACCTTGGGATCGATTTGGTCAAAGTGCGGCATCGGCCAGCCGACCGATGTGGCAACCCGAGCTCATTTGACGAGTTCCAGCCAAGTCGCCACGACCGGACCCCCGCGTGGCACCCTCGGCGCGTTTCGGCGCAGGATAGCTTGAATGGTTTTTGGCGAAAGCGCGCCCTCCGGAACGGTGACGCGGTGCCCAAGCGGTAGGCAAAAGTACAGACTCCCTCCAGGACCCGGATACCCGCTGCCGAGGAGGCGCTCCCGCGTCCAGAGTTCAGGCTCACCGGCAACACTCCAGAACTGTGTTAAGTCCAAAGCCGGGCCATACAGAATTACAAAGTTGACGCCGAGCTCCGGCCCGGTCATGCCGACGCTACCGCGACGGCCGTCCGCTCGCATGTTGTACCGATGGTTGGCTGCGATCCAATTCAAGTGAGACTGGTCTTTGACAAACCCTAGAAGGACGAGAGTGTCTGCCGGCGGCTTGGTGAATGAAGGTTCCCATCCCACGCGGTTCTCTGTGCGGGTGCTTTCGCCGAAGCTGGTGACCTCCCAATATCGGCCTCGCCGGTGCTGACTAATGACAGATGCGAAGTGCGATAGGGTGTCATCCAGAAACCTAGTGAGCGGCTCGAGGCCCTCGGCATCCTGGGTCTCCGTCGGGCGCAAGGCGAAGGCACCTAGCCCGGGAAGAATTTCATGGTAGCGGTGGAAGGTTTGCTCTACTTGACCCTCGGTGCCACCCGGGTACAAGACGTACGACCCGGCGGAGCGCTTAATAGCGTCGCGGTAAGCATGCATCTTGAGGAGGTCCTCGCGCTTCGCTGCCGTTTTTCCGGCTCCCCCGTCCTCGGGCCGTGCCTGGGCATCCTCGAGGGTTAGAGGACCGAGAATCTCTAAGAGATGGTCGATGCGGTATTTGGCGTCAAAATGAATCCAAATCGATTCAAAGTCATCGGGCCGAGCGTTACCTGTGTGCAGATGTATGGAGCAATCGGGTCGCATTGGGCGAGTCCACGATCCACCCTTCTCTGATGAGGGGGAAAAGGTACGGTTAAAGGACAGTTCGACGTAGATCTTTCTTCCAAGACGCTCAGTAACGCCGATTAGTCGTGCCTCTTTTCCTCGCTCGAGGTTGACATCTGCACCCTCCTGGGTCAGCCGTATTAGGTCTGCTTCCTCGAAACTAGTGCATAGTCGTTTGACGGCTTTGACAACCTGCAGGAAGGTCCAAAATTCATACAGGCTCGCGACATCCTTCTGGCCAGCCCCAAACACATCCTGGCCGCCCGACCATGAGACTTGCGCCGCTCCCTCGGTGATGGCGTGTGCTGTCAGAAGCTCCCTGTAGCCCTCGCGCTTGAGAAGCACCTGATTGTTAGCCGGAAAGAAGGCGAGATCCCCGACGTCGCGAAAGAACGGGTCACCGAGCATTCCGTCGATAAAGTTCAGAGCTTCCTGAATCTCTCGATGCCCCCGAAATCGCGCTGGAGTATCTGGAATGCGTTCGATTGCCCCTCGAAGCGATTGAAGCAAAGTCTGCCAGCGACTCAGCGCAAATTTGACGAAACGGTTGGGTGGCGTGTCCCTCGTTTCTTCCAACTGGGTCAGCTCAACGCGCCGCGGCAAAGTTGTCATGCCTCGAACTGCCGAGTTTGGCCACGCTACACGGGGTCCTACCTTAAGAATGGCTCGAGCAGCCGATGAGGTTGCCGGAAATCCTCTTCCAGGGGCAACGAACTGCGGCTCGGCCCACCAATCAGTGTTGGGGTTAGAGATTACCTGGTGCAGCGCTGCAGTTAGCGAGGCGCTCCGGATAAGTCCCTGCAACAGACTGAACCTCTCGTAGGCTGTCCCCGGATCAAGTTGGTCATGGGGAACAAACCTCAGTTGCGTCGGCGCAAACCGTTCGAGAAGGATCGCCGAGGACACTTCGGCCAGGTCTCGAAGCATCCAACGGTAGTGCGTTAAATAATCAAGCTTCCTGGCCCGCACTTCGAACGATGCCTGACCAATCTCGAACCCGTCGACGGTCACGCTCACGGGCAAAAGACCCACAAATGACTGAGTACGGAGCCGTCCGCGCGGCTCTCCATTCGAGTCGGGCGAAAAGATGTCAGGCCGGTCGGTCTCGAAGTAGCCGCCAGCGCGGGTGGCCGAGATTTCATAGCCGTACTCCCAATCCTCGAGGAGCTGTACAGCTTCTAGCGCACGGTCACGTTCAGGGTCATCCGAAAGGTCGAGCAGCGGCGCGATCCTTGGGGTCCCAGTGCGAGACAGAAGCCGAACATCGATTGAGCCAACCACCAACTGCTGGCGGTCCAGAATCGGAACAGGTGCCTTGGAAACTACAGCCAACTACTCGGTAAATGAGACGAACTGATTGGCGCGCAGACTCAAGGTCATCCGCCGAATCTTTTCGAAGGAAACTGGCAATCTGGGGTCGACCGTGGTAGCCGCGACCGGATCAAACTGACTTGCCTGGTCGTCAACAGCCCCGAAGTCGAAGCAAAATCGGCCCAAGCGTGAGAGGGTCGGTTCGAGACGGCGCCGCGACCCATGCAACTTGGGGAGTACCTTCTGGATTACTTGGAGGTCCAAAGCGTTCTGCCATTCGGTGCCGCCCAGGGCGAAGTAGACAGACGCAAAGCGTCGGGCCTCGTAATAAGTTCGATAACCGAACTCGGCTCCCACATTGCTTAACACTCGATGCAACATTTTGAGGTGAGAAACAAAATCTGACAAATGCGGGCTAGGATTCGATTCTTGCCAAGAGTCATCTGTGGCAGCGGCCAGGAGCGCCTGCGCCAAGGCCGGGCCGGCCGCGGTTGCGACCGTCGGCTTGGCTGGTGTTTGTGCGAGATCATCCGTTGCTACCCGAAACTCGAGGGTGTTGGCGCGGTCTAGGACCTTCGGTGAAAACATGTATGTCGTTTCGTCGACATTGACCGTTCCGACGACAAACAGATTTCGTGGGATCGGCAGAGGATTGGGGTCCTGCGAACTTTCGCGCCACTCTCCGCCCTCCTGAACCAAATTCGGCAATATGGGCTGAGCCGACTCCATACCTGAAAGGTAGTCGGCGAAATACCGCTCCACATGGGCTAAGTTCATCTCGTCAAGTACGAGCAGATAAGGGTTGAGAGGGTCACGAGCCGCCTTCAACATAAAGGCAAGGGTGTCCGGCACAGACCAGGGCCGGCTGCCGCCCGGGCCGGACGGCCGCAGGACGTCTACATAGCCAAAGAGTGCTTCTGGCCCTGTCCAATCGGGTCGAACGGGGATCACCAGCAGATGTTCCTGTCCGAGCCACTCACCAAACTTGATTGCGATCTGCGTCTTGCCCGATCCGCTTAGGCCTGTGAGGATCACGAGTGGCTTAGTGATCACGCTGGCAAGAAAGCTGCGCACGGTGTCGTCGTGCCTTATGCCGAACCTCAGACCACTCGTGCTGAGCGATTCGGAGAATGAAGCTAAGACGGAGTCCAGGGTCGCGGGTGGGGTGGGGGGCGACAGTGCGGTCTCATAAGCTCCCAGCACCTGAGCCAAGTCTTTCAAGAGGACCTCATCATTAGGGAGAGTTCCTTTCTCATACAGCCGGTACGCTACGGTCGACGCCTCGTAGTCTGCTCCTAAGCCGGAAGTGCTGCGCAAGTCAATGTCTGCGTCTAGTTGGAAGCCGCTTCCTCCGAGTGACATTGCGCCCTGTCGAAGTTCGGCGGCCCGCGCGCGTATCAGGCGTTTGCCCTCGGCGGGTCCATGTTGATGCTGAGGCTCTGTAACCCCCTGGTTGAGGGTAAGGTAAACGCCGCTACAATCCTCTCTAAACAAATAGACGCAATAGGTGCCCTTCTGGGTTGAAGTCGTCTCTCGATCGTCCATGATCGCTACCCAAGGCACCTTCGCCCAATTGCCTTGTCCCGCGGAGGCCTTCACCTTGAGATGCGGATTAGACCTAATCGGTTTACTCGCGGCCAACGACTGCGTCAGCCGCTGGAGGACCGCGAATATCGGGTGCTCGCCGCTGAACGACGCATTCTGGCGGGCTTCGCAGTACTGACTAAGTACTTCCTCCAGGGCTTCGGCGATTGGCTGGCCGGTGCGAGAGCTTTGTGGCCTAATGAGGCGGTCCTTGAGTAAACCCTCCAATTCCTCCACTTCGTTTGGTGCGACTGCAAAGTTCGTTCCTTGGGAGAACCTGAGGATACTCAGCGTGGACAGTCCCGCGATCGACATCAACTCACTTCGCAAAAGAGGTGGGTCCACTAAATGGTCCACCCTAACACGGACACGAACCCTCTCCTTTTCGCCGGAAGGATCTTCCTTCTTACGATAGACGGCCTCGGCCGGAACCTCGGGCCGCCTGGCTGGGCTATCCAAGACTTCGCCAGTAGCTTGGATCCCCGCGTCCGGTCCGGCTTCCCACATGTAGACCCGGTCCCCGGGCACGATCTCCGAAACATGCTGGGTCGTCGACCAACTAATTTCCGATAGGCCACGGACGGCGGCTCGGAGATCCCAAAACGCCGGGTTGTTTTGAAAGATCCATGAGCTTCTGGTTTTGGGGCGGGACGGGTCAATCATGAGCTGGGCTGGTTCCCATGCAATCGTGCGGACGCCCCCTTGTTCGCAGTAGATGCATGCTACCGCAACCCAGCTCGCATCCCCAGGCCGAAGTCGACCGACCCGCGGCTACCGCCAGCCATGAGCGTCGACTGCCAGCCAGCGATGGTGACCAGCGGAAACGAGCAAAACCGCGGGCTGCAAATTGACAGTGGTGCAGACGTGCGCTGGGACGATCGCAAGCCGGTCACCAACCCTGGGGCTCGATCGATATGGATGCGCCCGCACGGCGTGCTCCTCGCTGAGGCGGGCCACGGTGACGTCCTCATGACCAAGCACCAGGCCGTGGCTATCGAGTCCGGCAACGCGCAAGTCCGCTGACAGCGACTTCGATCCGGCGTCGATCACTGTGCGATCCGGAGCCGGGGTAGACACCACGGTGGCGACTACGCCCAGGGCACAGTCCTCTAGGCGCTGGCTTCCTAGGGTTACCTGGTTGGCATCACCGTAGATATATGTGCCCGGCCGCATCTCGGTGATGCCGCCGCGTAGCGACAGCCCCGCGGTTGGGGTCGAGCCGATGCTCAGTTCGCGCACCTCGATCCCTGCGCGCCGCAGCATGTCGGCCGTAGTCGAGATGGCGTCAGTCTCCTGGTCAGCCGCGATCTGACGCTCACGCTGGTTGGTGGCGGCATAAACGTGCCCTCCGTGAGTGATCAGGCCGCGGAAGCGCGCTTCTCCGATCGCCGCAACGAGCGAGACGGCGAGCCGTTTAACTCGGGCTGCCAGGGAGGCGAGCCGCTCTAGCTTCGGCCGGCCGACCGGTGGATGCGCGATCAGCAGGTCATCGACGCCGGCGTCCGCGAAGACCTCGGCCTCCGTGAAGGTTGCGCAGGTCAGACCGACGGCGCCGTGGGCCAGTTGGCGCTGTGCCATGTAGGCACTCTTGTGCGTCTTTGCGTGCGGCCGCAGCTTGACCTTGTTGTCGGCGGCCAGCTTGGCCATTCGCACAAGGTTGCGCTCGACGATCTCCTCGTCGACAACGGCGAATGGCGTGATGATTTCTTCGGTCGCCGCCAGGATGCGCTCAACGTCCACTTCGTTAGCGCCTGGCTATGTGGGCGAGACCGCGGTCGACTGGAAAGCCGTAAAGGGTGTTGCCATCCCTACCGACGACAGTATCAGCGGCAACCATCGCGTTGAAGGCGGCTTCCTCAGTCCCCTCAGCTACGGCGTCGAAGATCTGGTCGAAGGGCGAGCCCTCAGTCCAGAACTGACCTTCGATCAACACATTAATAGGATGTGCCGCCCGGCCCGTTGATCGGGGAATTCTGTTTGCGGTCGAGAAGGCGATAAAGATCTCGCCGCTGCCGTCGTTGCCAACGGAGCCAGTCCGGCCCAAGCCGATGTCGACGCGGCGCGCAAGGCGGCGGAGCTGAACCGGGTGGAGTGGAAGGTCGGTGGCCAGCACGGCGATGCACGATCCCTCCTGGTGCCGTTTTGGCATGAGATCTGTGATCTGACGCCCAACCGGTGCGCCGGCGATTAGCAGCTGGTGCCGGCTTCCGTAGTTCGTCTGCAACAACACACCGATTGTGAACTGCTCGCCGGAGATTTCGATAAGCCGGGACGCGGTGCCGATGCCGCCTTTGAAGTCGAAGAACTGCGTTCCCGTGCCTGCGCCAACGCAGCCTTCGGCGACAGGGCCGTCTTTCGCCGCGTCCAAAGCTGCATAGACGTCTTTCCGATCGATGCCGAAGGCCCGGTTGTCGCTCAAGAAGCTATCGTCGGTTTCCGCCACGACCGGGATTACGACGTCCTTGTCGGCGATCTCGGGATCACGCTCGGTCATGTACCGGACGACCGAGTCGTAGGCGAGGCCAATGTGCATTGTGTCCGTTAGCACGATCGGCGAGCCAAGAAGGCCCCACTCGTCGATCACGCTGCGACTGGTCATTTCGCCGTAGCCGTTTAAGACCGAGATGGCCGCGTAAAGGCGCTCGCGAAAAAGGTCACCGGAATGGGGCCAGATGGAAGTCACGCCGCTTCGGATTACGGGATCGGCTCCACCTGGCTCACCGCGCCAGACGGTTTGGTGGCCGACCCGAACGCCGGCGACATCGGTGATGGCGTTTTGGGTCCCGGTGGGAAGAAATCCCACCGGGATCCCGAAGTGGCGTGCTCTGCCCCGAGCGGGCGGAGGTGATGACACCGATTAGCTAGGTTTCGTGGCGGAGCTTCTCCAGCTCGACGTTCGGGTCGACCTGGACGTTCCAGTAGCGGTCGCCGCGCGGCTGGATAAAGACGTAGTAGTAGATGAGCCCGGCAGCGAAGACCCCGGCGATGAGGAGCAGGTCGTTGATCTTTTGCTGGCTGAGCGCGATCGCGACGCCAACCAACCCGATGATGGGTGGCGCCGGCCAGAACGGCATCTTCCAGGGCCGCGGCAGATCGCGTTGCGTAAAGCGGCTGACCAGAGCCGAGATGCAGATCAGTCCATAGAGCACGATCAGCAAAACAGCGGTGAAGGTCACTACCGCGATCAGGCCACCCTGGAACGAGAGGATGGTCGCAAGGGCACCGACTATCAGCGTCGCCACCCACGGCGCGCCGCGGGCTGGCTCGACCTTGCCGATCCACTCGCTGATCACGGTGGGCCAAGCCCGGTCGCGTCCCGCCGCCCAGACGATCCGGGCGAACTGGAGCGTGGTAGCCAGGCACGCGTTGAGGATGGCAATGATGGCGCCGATCGCCACGATTCGGTAGAAGGTGTCGCCGAAGGAGGTCTTGGCGG
>WNGP01003531.1_pt1 | contig 13441 bp, 6 predicted proteins | sample 5407671 | NCBI WGS metagenome assembly WNGP01 (sample SAMN13153381, study PRJNA577476) | soil metagenome | isolation source: 40 cm soil or saprolite under Garry oak tree replicate 2 | place: USA:California | collected 2016-06-15 | reverse complement strand
TCGGATTTGTAGTTACGGAACTCCTCTTCCGATTTGCCCTGACGATAGCGGGCCGCGACAAAATCGTCCCAATCGTCCAGTTCCTTCAGAGGTGCGTTCTCGGCCGCCTGTTTCATAAGAACAGTCTGATTATGAACTTACGCGACTCGTCAGACAACAGCGATTTTTTCCTTTCCATCAGGCGGGCAACCTCGGCGAGGCGACCAGGGGTGGATACGCGTTCCTGGGTGGCGTTGGTTTTAGCTCCGGGTCTAAGGCGCGGGCCCGAAGAGTAGGAAACGGGTCGCAAGACCCGCCACAGCGGGGGCCCAAATGCGGGCTCAGCGGAGGGGGAGCGTCGTCTCAGCCAGGCACGTTCAAGAGCCGGCAGATTGACCAGCGAACAATAAGGCTCCCCAATGGGTATGAGAATCTGTTATTGAGATGGGTACAGGAGGCGCCGGGAGGCTTGTCTCTGGGCGTAGGTGAATCTACTGTAGAGGGAAGGGTGAGGAGGGGCCAAGTCCAGCGCCGAGAGCTATGATCCAGGAACAACGAGGCGGGGCGCGTGCGTTTGTCCGCAGCCTGAACATTCTGCTGAAGTTCGCACGGCTGTACGAATTCGGGCACGTGCGCACGGCGGCCCAGTTCGAAACAGCGTGGAAAGAACTGCGTGGCGCGCTGGATGACAGCAACGGTGGCGGTGTGCTTCTAGGTGCGTCGGGAAACCAGATCTTGCTGGACGGCGTGCCACTCGGATCGGCTGCCGGCGAACGAAGCTTCGCGCAGCTACTCATTACCTCAGGAATCGCGAGCATTCATTTTTCCCCGACTCTTACGCAACCGCAATTCGCGAGGTTTGTGCGCGCCTTCCCCAGCGGAAACGCCAAGCCTTCTTCTCTGGCCGAACAATTGAAAACCGCGCTGGCAGGAGATACCAGCATCAAGGTGAATGAAATCCGCTACGTCGCGGAAGACGCTTCGGTGGCAGGCATCAAGGTTGCGGCGCAACTTACGCAGAAGGTACTCGGCGCGGCGGGAGACAAATTTAGAGACTTCTTCGAAGACCCCAACAAGATGCTGCAAATGATCCTGGCCGCGGAGAGTATGCGTGCTAGCGGCGGTGGTGGCGGGATGGGCGGACCAGGGCACGGCTCCGGCGGCCCAGGGCCGGGATTCGGCCTAGGCAGCGGCGGAGGCCCTGGGGGAAGCGGAACCGCAAGCGGTGGCAGTGGTGCGCCTGGCGGTTTCAGCTTGTGGGACTCGGGTGCCACGGGAGGCGGCGGAGCAGCCGGGGGCGTCGGTGGTGCAGGTGCCGGCTCTGGAACGGGCGGCGGCGGTGGAACAGGCGGCGGGGCAGGCAGTGGAGGAGGGACCGGAACCGGCGCGGGAGCGGCGGGCGGAACGGAAGTGGTCCCACCTGGAAAATGGTTGACCGCCTCGGCTCTGTTGCGAAGCGGCGCGACTGGGGGACCCGCCAGTCTGCCGGGAACAGCAACTGGAACAAGCGGCGGATTCAATGTCGAGGAAGAAGACGTTCGCTCAATGCTCGGATTGTTCGCACAATTGGGCAAATCGCGGAAAGATTCTGAGCACCGCATGGACGTGCCCACCTTCCAATCGCGCTTGAGCGCCATGCCGGTGCGGGCGCAGTATACGCTGCAGCAGGCGTTGGCGGGACTCGCGGCGCAGGCGCCAGATGCCAAGCCAGACAAGCCGATGCTGCTCAAACTGGCGGAACACGTGGCCATCCGCTTCGCATTGGACAGCTACGAAAAAGGCGAACTGCGCGTCAACGCTGTGAAACAACTGCTGGACCGCATGAATACGGAAATTGAAGGGCTGCGGAAGATCCTTTCCACGCAGGAAGAGATGATGGCGCAGGCGGGGCTGTCCGTGCAGTCGTATACCGAGCTGCTGGACCAGGAATTCTGGGAGCAGGTTCCCGAAGAGAATAAGAAAGAGGTGCTTACTTCGGACGAAGCTTGGTGCGTGCCGCCGCGCAACGTTCGCGCTTTCCTGGAAGACATGTTGCGGCGCGGTGAACTCAAGACCGTCAACGAAGTCCTGATGAAGTATGCTTCCTGCGTGGGGCTGGAAGCGCCAGAAGCGCGGCGGACCACGGCGATCGGTCTCTCGGACTTGGGCGAACTGTACGGCAGCGGAGACGGCAGCGCCTTGATGGAGGCGATTCGCCGCTTGGGCAATCAGTTGGCCATCGAGCGAGAGCCGGAATTGCAGACGCTGGTCAGCGCCGCGTTTGTGAGATTGAGCCAGGAGGCGGCCTCCAAGCGCTGCTATCCGGCGATGCAGCAAGCACTTGCCTCGCTCGAGAGCGTGGAGGCGCAGAGACCCGGGTCGACACAGAGCCTGCGGCCTCGCATCGGCGCCGAAGAACGACTCCCAGAATTCATCGAAGAAGCGATGCGCAGCGGTCAGATCGCAGACGGCATGATGGATATCCTCAACCTAATGCCCAAAGCCACGATCCACTATGTAACCAATCGATTCGGACATTGCGGATTCCGGGACGATTGCGATCTGCTTGCGACGATTATCCGCAACCTGGGAGAGGATGCCACGCAACGGCTTCTTGAGACGTTGCAGACCGCGCCTGCTAACGAGTCCGCAGAAGCCATCGGTCTGGTAAGTCAGCTTTCTCCGGAGAACGCGGAGAGGATTCTACCGGCGCGGCTGTCGCAATGGCCGCGCTCCGCGCATGACCGCGCTGTCCGGCAACTTTCCGCAACGCCAGCGGAGGAGCGGGCGCGGCTGCTAATTGCCCTCTACGATTCGCTCGATGTGCTGATTCGTCCACTGGCCATCGACGAAATGGGAATGAGTGGGCAATCCAGCTGTATTCCGAAACTGATTGAACTGTTGCAGAACGACGAGACACCTGCCTTCACGAGGGTGAAAGCGGTTGAGGCCCTCGGCCGATTGCGCGCTTCGGGGGCCAGCGCACTATTCCAGCGTATTTTGGACACCCGGCAGGTCTGGCGCTGGGTATATCCAAATGAATTGAGAATCGCTGCGGCGCAGGCGTTGCTGCGCGTCGATCCGGCGGTGGGTATGGAAAAGGTTGCCGCCAGCGGAATCGACCGCAAGGAGTTGTCGCTCGAACCATCGGATCCCGACGCCAATGCTTCCGTGATCCGCCAGCGGCGCTACGCGCGCTTGAAGCTTTCGCGCAACCTCATTGCGGTGACAACGAATTTGCGGGAAAACTTCAGACTCTCCATTCCGGAGCTAAACCTGGGAGGCGGAATCGGTTCCGGAGAACGCCATCTGGCTCCGGGCTCGTTGTTGTCGCTGAAATTTTCGCACGGGGTGCGCAACCTCAAGGCGCAGGCCATCGTCCGCGGAGCGCGTCCACAAGCGATGGCTTTCGAATTCGTGGACATGGATCTGGATGAACGCTACCGCTTGCGGAAATTATTGCTGGAGTTGGGTGGACTGCCCATGGTTGCGCAAGTCACCAATCGCACGCGGCGCCGCGGGCGCGTGGCCATCTCGAAGAACTAGATCCGGCGCGATTCGATTTTTCACCAAGGGAGCTCCTCTTCTTACCTGTCCTTTCCCTTCGGCCACCCGTCCGTTTGGTCAGGGGCCTGCCCGTCCTCATGGTGGCTTGACCTCCCGGACACATGGGACTGCTGTACCATTGCGGCAGACATTGCCTGACCCTACGGTACTAGTGAGGAAGTTCTATTGAGGTCCCACGCGGCATTAGGATGAAAGCAGACCCCAGAGCAGCGGCCGGACGCGCTTTCGTAAGAAGCCTCAACATACTCTTGAAGTTTGCTCGACTGTACGGTCACGAGCATGCCCGGACCATCGAACAGCTCCAGACCGCCTGGCAGGAGTTGCGCGCCGCCATCCCCATGGGGACGGACTCGGCGTTATTGCTCGGAGCGACGAATTCGCAGCTCTTGCTGGATGGTGTGCCCCTGGAAGGCTCACCGGCTGAAAAGCAATTTGCGCAGTTGCTTTCGGCCGCCGGGGTGGCCAGCGTACAGTTTTTCGCCTTCCTCACCGAAGAAGAGATCGGCCGATTTGTGCGCGCCTTTCCCACCGGCAAAGCCAAACCAGCCGAGCTGGCCCTGCAATTGAAAGCCGCTCTCGCCGACGCCCAGGGGATCCGCATCAACGAGATTTGCTTCGTGGCCACCGATGCGCGGCTGAAAGACGCGAGCATAGCTGCTCAGATTGCTGCCGCGTCGCTTGGCGGCGACCAAGAGCAATTCAGACAGTGGTTGAACGACCCCCAGAAGCTGCTCGAATTGATCGCCGCGGCCCAGGGTTCGAAAAGCGGCGGAGTTTCTGGACCGGGCCCGGGCGGACCAATACCAGCCGGAGAAGCACTGGGAACGGGAGATTCCGCTGCCGCCGGACCCGCCGGCGGCGGTTCCGGTTATGGAGCAGGGACTGCTGGCGGTGGGACAAGCACCGGGACTGGGCGGGATACAGGTTTATGGACCGCGGGCGGTAGCGGTGTGGGTTTCGTTTCCGAAATAGAGTGCAGTGCCGCAGTTGGCTCTGTGGGAGTGGCGGGTGCCGGGTTCGGTGCGGGAGAGCGAAGCGGAAGCGGCGGGCACGGCGAGCCGAGCGAAGAAGAAATCTACGGAATTCTCAGCGCGCTGACTAGTTTTGGGACCGTCGGAACGGGGCAGGGTGGCGTGGCCGCGGCGGGCGTGTTTCAGGAGCAGATGTCGCAATTGCCGGGCCGCGCGCAAGACACGCTGAAGCAAGCACTTGCAAGCCTGGCGGCGCAAGCGCCTAACAACAAGCCGGACGAGTCGGTGATCGTAAAGCTGGCCGAACACTTGGCGATCCGCTTTGCGCTGGAGCGGTTTGAACGCGGCGAAGTGAAAGTCAACGCCGTTCGCCAGATGCTCGACCGCATGAACCAGGAAATCGAGAATCTACGAAAGATTCTCGGCTCCCATGAAGACAAGATGAGCGAAGCGGGCATCCTGGCGGAGTCGCATCGTGAAATTCTTGACAAGCAGTTTTGGGCTGCCGTGCCGGAGAGTGGTAAACGCGCCGTGCTGCTATCCGGAGATGCCTGGTGCATTCCACCGCGCAACGTGCAGTCCTATGTTGGCGAACTGATCGAGCACGGCAACATCGCCGAGGCCATCAGTATTCTTCAGAATTATGCGGCTTGCGCGGACAGCGAAGATGCCGATGCGCGGAAGAAAACCGCTGTCGGACTATCCGAGATGGCTGAACTGTATGCCAAGGCCGATCCGAAGCTGCTCTGCGAAGCGTTGCGGCACGTGGGCTTGCGGCTCAGCGTGGAGCAAGACTCGGAACTCCAGGGTTTGGTGAGCGCGGCCTTCGTACGGCTGAGCCAGGAGGCGGCCACTAGCCGTTATTTTCCGGCCATGGAACAGGCACTCGATCTCGTTGCCGGCGTCGAGTCACAGCGGCCGGGAATCGCGCGCACCCTGCGCGGAAAAATGGGAATCGAAGAACGCGTGCCGGAGTTTGTCGAGGAAGCCCTGAAGGCCCGCCAGGTGGCCGCGGGGCTGACCGATGTTCTTAGACTGCTCCCGGAGACGACCATGGAGCAGCTCTCGGCGCGTTTCAATCGTTGCAGTCTGCGCGATGATTCCGAACATGTGGCCAATTTGGCGGCCGATCTGGGCGAAGAGGCCGTTCAGTATCTCCGGAGCACGGTGCGCGGCGGGCCGATCGCCGAGGCCGTGGAGATGGCCGGGCTGCTGAGCAGGCTCGATCCGGAGTCGGTCATGGTATTTCTGCCGGGCCGGATGAAAGATTTTCCCCGGACCTCGCAAGACCGCATCGTGCGGCAGATTTCCGCCAGTGGAGCGGCCCGAAGGTGCCATATCTTGCTGGAGTTGCTCGATCACGTGGACCCGCTAGTGACCCCGCTGGTGATCGATGAGATCGGAGTTACAGCGGATCGCGAGGCGCTCGGCAAATTGCTGACTATCGCCGACGGCGACTTGCCGCCCGGTGGCGGGTCGTTTCTGCGCGTCAAAGCCATCGAAGCACTGGGAAGAATTCAAGCGCAAGAATCGGCCAGCACCTTAAAGCGCCTCGTCGAAGCGAAGAAAGTGTTTGGTTGGGTACAGCCGCTGGAGCTACGCATTGCCGCGCTGCAGGCGCTCGACAAACTCGATCCGGACTGGGTTCAGGATTATCTGCCCAAGAGCGGAATTGACCAGGAAGATTTCACGCTCGCACCGTTGGAGATTCCCCTCTCGTCAAGGTTTGTGCGGCAGCGCCGGCACACGCGCGTGCGACTGCAGAAGCCGGTCAGGGCCGTGAGCATCAACCTGACGGAGAATTGCTCCCTGGAGATCAAGACCGCGAGCCTGAGCGGTGGCGTGGCGACCATCAGCCGGCACCTCCCCCCTGGAACGCAAGTGCAATTGAAGCTGCTGGTCGGCATGCGTAACCTGCAGGCCACTGCGCTCATGCGCGATTACCGCGCGCAGGACATGGCCTTCGAGATCGTGGACATGAACCTGGAGGAACGCAGTAAGTACCGGCGGCTCCTCGCAGGTAGCCTGCAACCTACCGTGTCCGCGGTCGCCGAAAGCGACGTCACTCCCGAACCCGTTGGCGTAGCAGCTTCCAAATAACCCCCCTTCTCCCGCGCCGATAGCGATTCTCTTCGCCCGCCAGGGCTTACGCCGTGTTTCTTGGCGCTGGCGCACCCAACCAGTTAGAATAAGATGTTTGCAGTGACGGCATCGTACTGCCCAGTCGAAGCGAGCCTGCGGAGAACCGTCAGGAGACGGCAAAACCCTTCATGGATCTAGCCAAGTTCATTGACAAGATCGTCGCTCGGTTTATCGGCACCAAGCACGAGCGCGACATCAAGAAATTGCGGCCCGTCATCGCGGCCATCAACGAACGCGAAGCCGCAGTGCGATCGCTCGGCGATGAAGACCTCAAAGCGCGTTTTGCGGAGCTGCGAACCCAGGTGCAGGGGCAGTTGAAAGACGCCGATCCGGCGGAGCCCGCTTACAAAGAGCAGTTGCAGAAGGCGCTAGAGCCCGCGATTGTGCCGGCGTTCGCCTTGGTCCGCGAAGCAGGCCGCCGCTTCCTGAACATGAGGCATTTCGACGTGCAGCTCATCGGGGCATGGTCCTGCACGAAGGCAAAATCTCGGAAATGAAAACGGGTGAAGGCAAAACGCTTGTCGCGACGCTGCCGGCCGTTCTGAATGCACTGGCCGGCCGAGGTGTTCACATCGTCACGGTGAACGACTATCTGGCGCGTCGCGACGCGGAATGGATGAGCCCGCTCTACCGTGCGCTAGGATTGAGCGTGGGCGTGATCGTGCACGATCTCGACGACGACCAGCGCCGGGCGGCGTATGGCGCAGACATCACGTACGGCACCAACAACGAATTCGGCTTTGACTACCTGCGCGACAATATGAAGTACGACCTGGCGCAATGCGTGCAGCGGGGACACCAATTCGCCATCGTCGACGAAGTCGACTCCATCCTCATCGACGAGGCGCGCACCCCGCTGATCATTTCCGGGCCGTCGGAAGAGTCCACCGACAAATACGCCAAGATCGACAAGATTATTCCTAAACTGATTCAGGACATCGACTATACGCTTGACGAGAAGCACCGCACCGCGACGCTCACCGAAGAGGGGTTTGCCAAGTGCGAACGCCTCCTCTCCCTCACCAACATGTCCGATCCGGCGAACATCGACATCATGCACCATGTCTATCAGGCGTTGCGCGCCCATACGCTCTACAAGCACGACGTGGATTACGTCGTAAAAGACGGTGAAGTCATCATCGTCGATGAATTCACGGGCCGCCAGATGCCCGGTCGCCGCTGGTCCGACGGCTTGCACCAGGCCGTGGAAGCCAAAGAAGGCGTGAAGATCGAGCGCGAAAATCAGACGCTCGCGACGATTACGTTCCAGAATTATTTCCGCATGTACAAGAAACTCTCGGGCATGACCGGTACAGCGGAAACGGAAGCGGCGGAGTTCGGCAAGATTTACAATCTGGACGTCACGGTCATTCCCACCAACCGCCAGTTGATCCGCATCGAGTCTGCGGACGTCGTGTACCGCACGGAGAAAGAAAAATTTGAGGCCGTCGTCAATGGCATCTTGCAGGAAGACAACTCTCTTGCCAACGGCATCCGCCAATATCACGAACGGGGCCAGCCCGTGCTCGTGGGCACCATCTCCATCGAAAAGTCCGAGGCCATCGCCGAATTGCTGAAGAAAGGCGGTGTCCCGCATCAGGTGTTGAACGCCAAGCAGCATGAGCGCGAATCGCGCGTCGTTGCGCAGGCCGGGCGCAAAGGCGCGGTCACCGTGGCGACCAACATGGCCGGCCGCGGCACGGACATTCTGCTCGGCGGCAATCCCGAGCAGATGACTCGCGACCATTTTCTGAAAAACAAGCTGGCTATGCCTTATGCGGCGGCTCCGGCGGTGATCGGTGCGGATCCTGCCGCCGGCAATGGCGCTGCGCCGGCGGTCCCCATGGTGCTCTTCCAGCACGAAGGTAAGATTTTTCAAGTGCCGGCCGATCAGTGGAAGCCGGTCTACGAGCAGTTCGCCGAACAGTGCAAGGCCGAGCACGACGAAGTCGTCGCGCTAGGTGGGCTGCACATCCTGGGCACGGAACGCCATGAGGCACGGCGCATCGATAACCAGTTGCGAGGCCGCGCCGGACGCCAGGGCGATCCGGGTTCCTCGCGTTTCTACCTCTCACTTGAGGACGACCTGATGCGCATCTTCGGCGGCGAACGCGTGAAAGCGCTGATGTTCCGTCTGGGCATGACCGAAGGTGTGCCAATCGAATCGGGACTGATCTCTCGGCGCATCGAGAATGCGCAAAAATCCGTCGAAGCGCAGAACTTCGACGCGCGCAAACACCTCCTCGAATACGACGACGTGATGAACAAGCAGCGCGAGACGATCTATGCGATTCGCCGCTCAGCGCTGGAAGGCAAGGACCAGCGCGACTACGTCCTGGGCATCGCGGAAGACGTTGTGCGCGAGCTCGTCGATACCTTCTGCCCGCGCGAGCAGCATCCCGATCAATGGAACGCCACGCAATTCCTCGCCGAGAGCAACGCGCAGTTCGGCATCGACATGAAGGCGGCGGGTGCCGATCCGGGCACGCTGAGCCACGACCAGCTTGCCGACGCCGCGGCCGTGGCCGTTACGAAACGCTACGAAGAAAAAGAAAAACAGTTCGGCGCAGACCTGATGCGCTGGCTCGAGCGCCGCATCATCCTCGACGTGGTCGATTCGCAATGGAAAGACCACCTGCTCTCGCTGGACCACTTGAAAGAGGGCATCGGCCTGCGCGGCTACGCCCAAAAAGATCCGATCGTGGAGTTCAAGAAAGAGGCTTTCACGCTGTTTGAAGACATGATGGCGCGCATCGATAACGAAACGATCCGCTATCTCTTCCACATTCAGGTTCAACAGGGCGAGCAGCCGCCTCCGGAGCGCGCGCCGCAACCTTCGTCTCCGCCGCAACCAACGCGTCCTCGCGCCGATGCCGTCGCCGCCAGCGCCGCAGCGCGCGCGGGCGAGCCGCAGCATTTGCCCGCCGTTGCGCGGGAAATCGAGCGCCGCCAGCAGCGCCAGCAAAAAGAGTTGCAGTATCAGACGGGCCCGGCACAGGCCGAAGCCCCGAAGCCTGTGAAGGTTGGGGCGAAGGTGGGCCGCAACGATCCGTGCCCCTGCGGATCAGGAAAAAAATACAAGAAATGCCACGGTGCTAACGTTTGACACATCCGAGAAAAGAGAACCACATGCCTCCAGCACCGCAACCAACACCGGAACGTCAGCCCATCCCCGGCGTGAAGAATCTCGTCGCCGTTGCCAGCGGCAAAGGCGGCGTCGGCAAGACCACCGTCGCCGTGAACCTGGCACTGGCCTTGGCGAAGCTCGGCCACCGAGTCGGCTTGCTCGACGCGGACGTTTACGGGCCCAACGTACCGATCATGCTGGGCGCGACAGAGCAGCCGGAAGCCACGCAGGATAAGCGCATCATTCCTGTCCAATCGCAGGGGCTGAAGATGATTTCCATGGGCCTGCTGAACCCCGGTGATAAGCCCATGATCTGGCGCGGGCCGATGTTGCACAGCGTGATTACACAATTCCTGCGCAACGTGGAATGGGGTGAGCTGGATTACCTGATCATTGATCTTCCTCCGGGCACCGGTGACGTGCAGTTGACACTGATCCAGACGGTTGCCGTTACCGGCGCTGTGCTGGTCACCACTCCATCGACCGTGGCGCTCGCCGATGTGCGCAAGGCCATCGAAATGTTCCGCCAGGTAAACGTGGAAGTGCTCGGCGTGGTCGAGAATATGAGCACGTTCTCCTGCCCACACTGCGGCAAGTCATTGGATATTTTTGGCCACGGCGAAGGCTCGAAAACGGCGCTGGCCTATGGTGTGCCGGTCCTTGGCGAAGTTGAAATCGATCCGCGCATTCGCATCGGTGGGGACACCGGGAAGCCCGTGGCAGCGCTCGGGGAAGACGCCGCAGGTGCGAAGAGTCTCTACAAGATGGCGCGCACTGTGGTCGCGCGACTGGACGAAGTGGCTGGCACTTCCGGCGGCCCCGCGGTTCAGATCGATTGAAGGTTCACGCTTCTTTTCCATTGTCGGACTTCAGCGATGCCTCGATCTTGGCACGGAGACAGTTCCGGCACAGGCATCCCTCCTTATCGGTCGGCACCGGGAGGTGCGGCAATTCCGCGCACCAACAGCCACCTTCCGGCCGACAGGTCATCGTCGCGCCACACTTTGCGCAATGCGTTTCCACCAGGCGATCATGGCGCAGTTGTGGCGCGCCGTCCAGAGGCGTGCCCGGCGTTGCAGCCGCGGTTTCCTTGTCAGTCGGGCAACGCGGATGATATCTTGACGTGAATTGGGAAACGCCAAGTCTTCATATAGAGCGGGGCTGCACGATATATCGTGCCCCTACAATGAGATAGCGCCACCGCTCGCGGCTGAGACGAAGGTAGACCGGGGAAAAGGACACGATTGACACGACAACCCGACATCCGGCCCCATCGCGGCAAGCGGCCGCAAATCGCCGCTTCGGCCTATATCGACCCCGCAGCCGTTATCATCGGCGACGTTGTGATTGGCGAGGACTCCAGCGTTTGGCCGTGCGCCGTGGTTCGCGGCGATGTCCACTACATCCGCATCGGCGCGCGGACCAACATTCAGGACGGCTCGGTGCTACACGTCATGCGCGACGAGCGGCCACTGATCCTCGGCGATGACGTCACCGTCGGCCACTCGGTGACGCTGCATGGCTGCACTATCGAGTCACGCTGCCTGATCGGCATGGGCGCGGTCATTCTGAACGGCGTGACGATTGGCGCGGGCAGCATCGTCGCGGCGGGTACACTGATCACGGAGAGAACTGCGATTCCTGCCGGCAGCCTGGTCATGGGCTCGCCAGGAAAAGTGAGGCGTGCGCTCACCGAGATCGACAAGGCATCGATCGATTCCTACGCCCGGCGTTACGTCGGTTATAAAAATATCTATCGCGAGGAACCCACCGAGTGAGCGAAGGCGCAGCCAAAAAGGAAGAACGGCACAAGTTTCAGGCCATCCGTGGCACCCGTGATCTCTTGCCTCCGGAGACGGCGCTCTGGAATCATGTCGAGAAAACCGCCAACGAAGTCTTTGCCACTTTCGGCTTTGGCGCAATCCGTGTCCCCATCTTCGAGCCGACCGAGTTGTTTGCACGCTCCATCGGCCTGGATACCGATGTCGTTTCAAAAGAGATGTACACATTCGAGGACTACGAAGCAACTGAACTTGTTGAGCTTCGAACCGCAGCGGTGACAAATGTTGCTTCCTTGGCCACCGGAGAGGCGCTCATAGATTTCCTGGATCGCGTTGGGAATTTCATTTTGGCCGCGGAAAAGGCGTTCGAGGCTGGACGTATCCCAAGGACTCCAGAGAACGAACGCACCTTGCAGATGGCCCGCGAGCTTATCGCCATTCTTCAGACTTTTCGATACCAAGGTGAGCGCGAAATCCTCCCGAGAGTGGCGGAGTTAAAAGATGCCGTTCGTCAGGTTAGGTTTGGCGATGTTATTTCGTTGCGTCCAGAAGCCACCGCCAGCGTATGTCGCGCGTATATCGAACATGGGATGCGGCAGCTTCCGCAGCCAGTCAAGCTGTATTACATCGGGCCGATGTTCCGACGCGAGCGCCCCCAGAAAGGACGCTACCGGCAGTTTTATCAGATCGGCGCGGAGGTTCTGGGCGGCAGCGACGCGCCGGCCATCGACGCCGAAGTGATTGAAATGGTCATGACGTTTTTCGACCGGCTGGAATTGCATGGCGTGCAGCTGGACATCAATTCCATCGGCTGCCGCGAATGCCGGCCGAAATACGCCCAGTTGCTGCGCGCGGAGCTGCTGAGAGTGAAAGACAAGCTCGGGCCAGACAGCCAGCGGAGGATTCAAACGAATCCGCTGCGCGTGCTCGATTCGAAACTCGAAAGCGAGCAGGGCACCATTGCCACGCTGCCGCGTATCACCGATCACCTGTGCGAAGCCTGTGCGACGCACTACTCGGCCGTAAAACGTCAACTTGAAATGCGTGGCGTCTTCTTCCGGGAGAATTGGCGGCTGGTGCGCGGGCTGGACTATTACATGCGCACGACCTTTGAAATCACGGCGCAAGGACTGGGCTCGCAAAATGCCGTTTGCGGCGGTGGCCGCTACGACGGGCTGGTAGAATTGCTTGGCGGGCCGCCAACCAAGGGCATTGGGTTTGCCATCGGCGAAGACCGCCTGATCTTGTCGTTGCAGGAGAGCGGGAAAGCGCCTGCGCAGCCGGGCCGCGATGTGTACATTGCTTGGATGGGTGAACGAGCTCACGCGACCGCCATCCGCGCGGCGAAAGATCTGCGCAAAGCGGGCTTCAGTGTTGAGCTGCCGCCGGTGGAACAAAAATTCGGCAAAGCTCTCGGCCAGGCGGACAAGCTCGGCGCGAAGCACGCGCTGATCCTTTGGCGATAATGAAGTATCCGAAGGCTTGTGGACGTTGAAGACGCTGGCGGACGGCTCGCAGCTAAAATTGCCGGAGCCCGCATTGATCGAGCACTTGCGCAAAAGCAAAGCGGTGTCATCCTGAGGTCATCCGGCCAGCATGGCCGAAGGATCCGAACGTGGGACACGCCCCGTGTGACGATGAGTCGAGATGCCTTGCGGAACTTTACTCTGAGCGCGGTCGAAGGGCTCGGCATGTCAATGTTAGAGAATTGAGAGGTCAGGGACAGTGCTGGACTTTCTGGGAAACTTGAGGCGCACACACTACTGCGGCGAGCTCCGCGCGAAGCACGAAGGACACGAGGCTGTTGTGATGGGCTGGGTGGCGCGGCGCCGCGACCTTGGCAATCTGCTCTTTCTCGACGTGCGCGATCGCACCGGTATCGTCCAAGTAGTTTT
>WNGP01006885.1_pt1 | contig 13458 bp, 11 predicted proteins | sample 5407671 | NCBI WGS metagenome assembly WNGP01 (sample SAMN13153381, study PRJNA577476) | soil metagenome | isolation source: 40 cm soil or saprolite under Garry oak tree replicate 2 | place: USA:California | collected 2016-06-15 | reverse complement strand
GTCCAGTCTCAAGCTAGGTGGCGACGTGCTCAACAGTCGCGATGACGCGGGAACAAATATTTCATCAACATTGAACCTGTTGGTCAACGCTGACGGTTCCCTCTCGCCGTTTGTCCTGCCAGGAGCGGATGAAAGAACGGCGTGGGGCGTGGACGCCTGGTTCAAACTTGGTCCGTTTGATTTAATCGGTGAATACCTTCAGGAAAAAGTGAACGGCCGCACAGTGAACGGGGTCCCACCAGGGTTCGCCGACTTCACAACGAATGGATACTATATAACGGCAGCCTATTTCCTGATCCCGAAAAAGCTTCAAGCTGCGGTTCAGTGGCAGGATTTAAATCCAGGGCAAAAGGGCAACGACGGGATCCATTCCATCACCGGCGGTCTCAACTACTACATCCACGGCGACGACCTCAAGCTGATGGTCAACTACATTCATACCTGGTCTGATTTCCGGGAAGCGAATCATCAGTTTGGCGAGGATCAATTCGATGAAGTCATCGGGCGCATCCAAGTGATGTTTTAGTTCGAACGAATTAAAGCGCGCTCGTATCTCAGCGAGGCTGGTCGGGGCGACGATGCTGACTTCGCTTATCTCATGACGACTTTCTCCTATTGAAAACAAAACTATGAAGACAAAAACATTGATAGCGGTTATCGGAACGCTTGCCCTTTTCCTGCAAGCCGCCGGCGCAGAAGAAAAAACGGTGATTCGTTTCGGGCACTTCCCGAACATCACTCATGCCCAAGGTGTAATTACGCACGCCCTCACACGTAAGGGCAAAGGCTGGTTGGAAAAGCGGCTCGGCCCAAATGTCGAGATCCAATGGTTCACTTACAATGCGGGACCTTCTGCGATGGAGGCGATCTTCGCCGGTTCGCTCGACCTGACTTACGTCGGACAAGGGCCCGCGCTCAATGCCCACTTTAAATCCAACGGCGAAGAAATCCGAATCCTCGCGGGCGCAGCGAACGCTGGCGCAGCACTCGTCGTCAAACCGGATGGCCCGATCAAGACAGCGGCGGATTTCCGCGGGAAAAAAATTGCCACACCGCAACTCGGCAACACGCAGGATATTTCCTGTCGAGCGTGGTTGAAGGCGCAAGGGTTCAAGGTCACGCAAATGGGTGGCGATGTGATGGTGATCCCAACTGCCAATCCGGATCAACTCGGTCTGTTTCAAAGCGGCGGCGTGGACGCCGTCTGGACGGTTGAGCCATGGGTCACGCGTCTCGAGCGCGAAGCGAAGGCGAAGGTATTTCTCGAGGACAAAGATATCATCACAACGTGGCTTGCATGCAGCGTAAAGTTTTTCAACGCTCATCGCGATTTGGCCAAGAAAATTGTCGCGGCGAACAAAGAGCTGACCGATTGGATCCAAGCTCACCCGGATGAAGCGCAGAAGCTATTGATCACTGAATTGAAAGAGGAGACAAAGGCTGACTTTGCACCAGAGGCGGTCGCGCAGGCTTGGAAGCGCATCAAGTTCACGACGGATGTGTCCCCCGAACTGGTTGCGAAGGCCGTGCAGGACGGAAAAGACGCCGGTTTTTTAAAAGGCTCGACCGACACCTCCAAGCTGATTGAAAATCCCTAATGCGTCGTCTAGCCGCCCGCAGTTCCTCAGCGAGCCAGGAGCTCGAGGTAATCGCGCCCTCGAAGCTCGCAATCGACAACGTGTCGAAAAGCTTTCAAAGCGCGTCAGGCACTGTCCTGGCGCTCGACCATGTGAGTTTGCAAGTAGACGAAGGTGAGTTTGTCTGCCTCGTCGGCGCGAGCGGCTGCGGGAAAACGACATTGCTGAACATCATTGCTGGATTGGAAAAGCCGGACAGCGGAAATGTGCTCGCCGATGGAAAGCCGATAACCAGCCCGGGACGAGATCGCCTGGTGATGTTCCAAGAACCAGCGCTTTTTCCGTGGCTGGATGTTTTCGGCAACGTGCTTTTCGGTTTGAAGCTGAAGCCCAATCTGACGAACAAAGATCGCCGGGATGTCGCCAAATATTATCTCGAACTGGTCGGGCTCACGCGTTTCGAGCGAGCGAATATTCATGAATTGTCCGGCGGCATGAAGCAACGTGTCGCCCTCGCGCGGGCTCTCGCGCCAAATCCGCGTGTATTGCTCATGGATGAACCATTCGCGGCGCTGGATGCGTTGACGCGGGAACAACTCTACGGCGACCTTCAGAGAATTTGGGAAGAGCGCAAAAAGACGATCGTCTTTGTTACCCACAATGTTCGCGAGGCTGCCTGCCTGGGCGAGCGCGTGCTGCTTTTTTCCCCACATCCCGGGCGCATCCAAGAGGAATTTGCGGTAGATCTGCCGCGACCGCGCGATATCAATAGTGTCGATCTCGCCGGTTACGCGACGAAAATCATCCGTTCGCTAAGAAAGTTTAGCGAGGAGCGACGCGAGGACGGCAGATGAAAAGATTTCTTTCCGCTGTCCTTTTTTTCGTTGTGCTTCTCTTCCTGTGGCAAGCGTTTTTTCGCGCAAAGATCTGGTCGTCGGTATTGCTGCCGTCCCCGCTCCAGGTAGCAAACTATCTCAAGGGCGCGATTGAGGATGGGACACTCGGCCACGCAACAGTGATCACGATGCGTCGCCTTTTAATCGGATATTTCATCGGAATCGTTGTCGGTTTGCCGCTCGGACTTCTGATCGCTCGCTGGAATTTATTGCGTGATACGCTCGGAACGACGGCGCTGGGATTACAAACCTTGCCGAGCGTTTGTTGGGTTCCGCTCGCGTTGCTTTGGTTCGGGCAAACCGAGGCGGCGATGTTGTTCGTGGTGGTGATGGGAACTCTCTGGTCGGTCATTATCGCCACCGAAACTGGTGTGCGAAATGTTCCGCCAATCTATCGCCGCGCGGCGCTTACGATGGGTTCGAAGCGCCTGCACATCTGGTTGAAAGTCATCCTGCCGGCGTCGCTGCCATTCATCGTCAGCGGCATGAAACAAGGTTGGGCCTTCGCCTGGCGCTCGCTGATGGCCGCGGAAATCTTTGTGACGATCCTTACCGGTTTCGGCCTTGGCCAGCTTCTGCATTACGGACGGGAATTGAGCGCGATGGACCAAGTCATTGCCATCATGCTTGTGATCGTTGTTATCGGTTTGCTTGCGGACAAAATCTTCTTTTCTCCGATAGAAAAATTTCTCCATCGCCGCTGGGGCACGAGTCAGGCATGAGATTTGGCGAAAAGCGAGCATCCGTCTCCGCGCAACGCGAGGTGCACATCACTAATGAACTTGGCCTGCATGCGCGACCGGCGGCCGAGTTCGTCAAACGCGCGAACAGTTTCCGATCGGAAATTTGGGTCGTGAAAGGTGGAAAACGATATTCCGCTGCCAGTCTCATCGACATTCTCCGCGCGAACCTCGATTGCGGCGCCACGGCTACACTCGAAGCACATGGCGTCGATGCGGAAGAGGCCCTCGAGCGACTAGAGAAGTTGCTCGCGGAATTCCACGAGCGGGAAAAACCCTAACGCAACGGACGCGCGACCAGGATTCCGCTGTCGCTCCGGTAGCGATATAGATATTTCGAAAGCTCTGTGTCTACGATGACGCGGCCGGAATTTCCCGGTGACGAGGCGTGCATGAAATGCAGAACACCGTCACTGGTGCGGAGCGCGAGACCGACGTGCGCGGTTGAATAGAGACCATTTCGGTCGCGTGAAATAATTCCGATGACATCGCCGCTGCGTAATTTCGATTCGATCCCAGCGACACGGTTCTTTGGAATTTGATAGAGCGGACGCGATGACACATTCGCTTCCATCCGGCCGAGCGATCCGAGCAGCGATCGGTTCGCTGCGAGATAACGGTAGTGCCGCCAACCCACACTCATCTCGCGGGCGGAATGTGGAACGCCGCTGCCGCCCAGACTGCGCGTCAGGTCCTCAACAAGGCCACGACGGTCATTGTCGTAAAGCCAGTCTTCCAAATAATGCAAACGCGAGAGATATTCGCCGGTGCATTCACCGCCCCGATAGCGGTCCAGTTCGATGTAATGCAACAAGCGCCCCGGAGTCCAATTCGATTCCGGCTCATTTAGCATCCGGGCGAAACCGAGCGCGATTTCGAAAAACGTCCAACAATCCACACCCTGAAAATTCACAGACGGCGATTCAATTCGGTTATCGATTTCGAGTGTGAAATGTTTGTAACGTGTGCCGACCAATGCCTGACCAACAGCGGCAGTTCGTTCACCGATCGGAAGCGCTTGCCAATTCCCGGATTTGGCCTTCGCAACCAGCCGATTGAATTGGTCCTGCCCTTTAAAAACTGTGCTGAATGGCAAGCGTGATTCCATCGCTGCCGCCACCGAACAAATCAAAACAAGCGGAATTAAGATTCTCCAACAGCGCATAACGCGGACAACTCAACGCGGAATTCCCATTCAATCAACCTTGATCGTCAGTGATCATCGCTCATCGGTGCAAAAGCTTTTGCTTCACTGGGGCAAGCTTATATGCTTTCTCGATCGTGCCGATTAGTTTTCCAAAGAAAAGTCGGAGGAATATCGTTCGCCAGGCGTCCGGGGATGGCGCTGTTACCAAGCGTTCCACGCGGGTGCGATTGCGTCCGTCACCGGACTGGCACAAGCGCAATTTTCTGACCAGCGTCCTCATTCCCTCGCTTTTCACCAAACGTTCTGGCGATTACGCGCCCCCGCAGTTTCCGAAAATCCGGGAAGGCCAGGTGTGCATTACTTGGATCGGGCATGCCTCATTTTTGATTCAAACGCACGAGGTTAATGTCTTGATTGATCCGATCTGGTCAAAATGGCTCAAGGTAATCAAGAGATTGAAGCAGCCCGGCTTTGAAATTCATCATCTGCCCTCGATCGATTTTGTTCTCGTGACCCACGCCCACTTCGATCATCTCGATCGACGAACGTTGCGACGCGTAGCAGCTGATCAGCCCATTGCCGTTCCGATGGGAGTGGGAAATTTGGTCCACGATCTCGGTTTTCACATTGTGCATGAGCTTGATTACTGGCAGACGGTGCAACTCGGGCCGCTCAAGATTTCGCTCACGCCCTGTCATCACTGGGGTGCGCGATTTCTCGCGGACCTGCATCGCGACTTTGGCGGATTTGTCATCGCAATGGATGGCCGCACCATTTTCCATTGCGGCGACAGCGCTTATTTTCCCGGGTTCAAGGAAATCGGCGAGCGCTACAAAGTTGACATCGCCTTGCTTCCAATCGGCGCTTATGAGGCGCCCACCGGCCGCGAAGTTCACATGAATCCTGAGGAGGCGGTGAAAGCGTTTCTAGAGCTTCGCGCCAAAACTCTGGTGCCAATGCACTATGGAACGTTTCGCCTCAGCTTTGAGCCAATGCACGAGCCGCCGGAACGGTTGCTCGCAAGCGCCCGCGCGCACGGCATCGAGGAGAAGATCCTCATCATGACCGAGGGCAAACCGGTCGTTCTGTAAGAGAATTTTCTAGCTACGGATGAACACAGGTGAAACACAGATCAGCAGATTTCTTTTTCTGCGTCTGTGAAGATCCCTGTTAATCGGTGGCTGAATTTCCTCGGCGCAATCGGTGCCGGCCTGATCGTCGTCGGATTTTGCCTCATCCTGCTTTGGCACGATCCGCTCGTTTTTTGGAATGACGATTATGAATTGTCCGTCCTGCCCGTATTCGCCGATGTGGCGCGCAGCTGGTGTGAAGGCCATTGGCCGCTCTTGAGTCCCTACTCCTGGGTCTGTGGCAATCTCGCCGGCGAATTTCAGTACGGAACCTTTTCGTTTTTTGTAAACGCGGCCGTGATCCTCATCTGGAAATTTCCGCTGACCTTCTCACAGCAAGCGGCCGCCCTTTCCATCACTCATCTTTTTGTCCTGGCAGTCGGCGCATTTTTGCTCGCGCGAGACCGTCGATTTTCAATTCCACTCTCAATCTTCGTCGCGTTGGTTGCCTCTTTGAACGGCTGGATCATTTGTTGGGGCGCGACAGATTGGTTCGGGGCGCTCGGCGCGTTCGCCTGGTTGCCGTGGGCATGGTGGGGGGCGGAACGCGCGCTGGACCCAAAACGGACCAAATGGAGATTTTTGTGGTCGGCGCTGTTTGTTTACCTGGTTGTTACCGGCGGCTTTCCCTACACGGTCGTGATGCTGGTGCTCTTGCTCGTTTGGTTATCGCTCAAATCGTTAGCTCAAACCCGAAACCCCTGGTCGATCTTACCATTGTGTTTCGGTACACTGCTCGGACTAGGACTTTCCGCGCCGGCATGGCTCGCGCTTCTTGATTACGTTCAGGGTTCAGCGCGTGAATTACAGGCGGCGTCTGCACATTGGCAATGGCGCGTTCCGCCTGCCGCACTGCCCGGATTTATTCTTCCCTGTTGGACAGTAAAATGGACGGATTTCTTCACGCGTCCGATGCCGCATCCGGCGACTGAGTTGGCTTGCGGCTTGGTTCCAATTTCCGCCCTCGTTGCAGGATTGATTGGTCGCGGTCGCGAACTGGTCAGGGAAATGAAATGGGAGCTGATCCTGCTCGCGGTCGTGCTCTTACTCGCCATGCTGCCGACTACAGGCGTTTTTCGTTGGAGCTTTCGCTGGCTTCCTTTTTTTCACTTGGTTCTCGCAATTTGCGCCGCCGAAGCGCTGCAAATGTTGCGCGGCGTGGGATCGGGTCTTCGTTCGCCAGGGTCAGCGACCCCAGCTACAACGGCGTTCGCACTGATTGTTTTGACAGCCTTTACGATGTCGATCTTACGAACGAGCGGCTTATACGCTTTTCCGCTAACAGGGATCTTTCTCGGGCTCGCTGCGCTTTGGTGTTTTTTGGAATATTTTTTGCGCGATTCCGGATTTCACGGATGGACACCTTTGGCGATCACATTTTCCGCGCTCCTTGCGACGTATCTCTGCATCCCGCCAAACTGCGGGGTTCCCAAATACAATCTCTCGCAAGAGTTGCTCAAACCTTCACCGCTCGATCCGCGCCGCCTTTATCTCAGTATCTATCCCTGGGCGGAGTTCACGTATCGTGTGGAAAAAAAAACCCCGCCGGTCGGACAAATCGCGCGGCCCGGGAGCACATCGATGTGGGCTGGATTGCGTTTTATCAACGGCTACAGCCCAATCCGGCCAGCTGGTGTAGCTCGCGAATTCGCGACCACGATTCACGGCGAGGTTAACCCGGCAATGGGAGATTACTTACTCAATTACCAGGCTGGCGAGGTCGGTGAATTGGCACTCCTCGGCGTGGACGGGATCGTTGTCGCGCGCGAGATTAATATTGCTCCTCAACCCGCGTCCGAATGGCAGTTGGTTGTTTCGACAGACGAAGGACGTGTCTTTCATCGACGCGGTGCGCCGTTTGCACATGTGCGCTCGGTCACTTCAACTGATTCGCGGCCTAACGAGCAATTCGTCTCCGCGGCGATTCTCCGAATTAACGATTCGCGAAATCGCGTGGAAGTAGATGTCGGTGTACCAGGTGGTGATCGGCCCGCGCTGCTGACTTTCGCAAGGCCGTATTTTCGCGGATACGAGGCGCGCTTCGCGAATCAAAAACTCGCGGTCAGCTCTTATCGCGGATTATTTCCGATCGTCGAAATTCCAGCTGGCTCGCGTGGACGGCTCACGCTCAGTTACCGGCCATACTGGCTGATCTGGGGAAATGGCGCAGCCGGCGCTTGTGCTGTTGTGAGTCTCCTTAGCGTTTTCGTTGCGATTTTTGAAAGCCGTTCGGAATCGACCATTACAACTCCTGTCGCAAAAATAGAGGGGGCACACTAAATGACGAACCGATCTGGCAGCGTTTTGCTCATGGCTCTTGTCTGCACTCTCGCGACACTTGGTGGTTCTTGCTGCGACCGTCGAATTACGTCTAAACAAGTTTCCCCGTCAGGTAAAATGCTGGCGATAGTGACAGCCACTCACTGCGGACCGCCTGGCGGTGATGGCACCGCTGTTACGATACACGCTGCAAAGAAGTCATTCTTCGCGCGGAAGGCAATGGTATGTAATGCGGACGAGATCCACTCAATTGGCGTATTATGGAAAGACGATCAGACACTTATCGTTGACCTGCCTAAGTCGGTGTTCGGGCGTGATTTTGTTGACCGCAAAATCGGAGTGCAGAATTCTGATGTGAATGGCGTTCAGATCGAATACCGCACGTTTTAAAAAGAAAAAGAACCCCTACAGTTTTGTCGGATCTTCCAGCAATTCGATCACACGTTTGAGCAAGCGCCCGGCGCCGCCGCCGTCGATGCTGCGATGGTCGAAGCTCAATGTGATCTGCGCCTCAGTCTTTGGAACAAATTGCTTTTTATTTTCATCCCACGACGGAACTTTTTTCCCAGCGCCGAGGCCGAGCAGGAGTGTTTGATCGGGCAGAGGAATCGGCGTGCCCCATTCCATTCCGAACGTTCCGAAATTCGAAACGGTGGCGATGCCGCCGGCTTGCATGTCGGGCGAAATCCGCCGCTGTCGCGCAAGATCGACAAGTTCCTTGTATTTCGCCGTAAGATCGGCAAGAGATGTTTTGTCGGCGGAACGAATGACCGGCACCATGATTCCATCCCCGGCTTCCACGGCGATGCCCACGTCGATGGAGTTCGATTGTACAACGCGGCTGCCGATGAATTTCGCCGCTGCGCCTGGATTTTCCGCAAGGGCCAGCGCAAGGGCGCGCAACGCGTAAAGGCCGGGGCCGGGCTTTGGATCGCGCGATTGTCGATTTTGCAATACTGGATCGAGATTCACCGACGAACCAATCGTCGAGAGCGGCCGAGTCCAACTCCGGCGCATTGCCTCGGCTACGCCTGCGCGAATGGCGGAGGCTTCATGCGCGGTTTGCTTCTCGATCTTGTGCATAAAATTTTCGAGATCTTTGATGGTGATGCGGTTGCCCGCACCGGTCGGAGGAATCCCGGCAAGATCGGTGCTGGTGAGTTGCAACTCGTCCATGCGCGCACGCACTCGCGGCGACAAAAATCCCGCGCCTTTTGCAGCGGCTGGAACAGGCAACCCGCCTGTGCGTCTTACGCCTTCACCATCTCTCTGGCGCGCGGCCACGGTCGCCTGTTCTTCGCGACCGGGAATTTCCATTGCCACTGTTCCTTTCGGAGGTTCTGGCACTGTTTTCTTGAACCGGGCGGCGTCTTCTTCGCTCGCTTCCACATAGCCAAGCACCGTGCCAACTGGATACGTTTCCTTTAACTGCACGGTGATTTTGTCGATCTTTCGACAATGGTGGCTTCGGCAATCGACTCCCCTAGCTGCGGCATTATGATTGGAACTTGCGGCATAAATTTTATTCTCGAAGCAGGGCGCGAGCCTTTTGCGCGATCTCTTTTGCATTCGGACGATGCGCCGACCAGAGATTCGGATGATACGGAATGGGGGTATCTTTCGCGTTCAGGCGCTGCGGCGCCGCGTCGAGCAAATGAAAGCCTTCCGCAGTCACACGAGCGATAATCTCAGCCGTTGCGCCACCCCACGGGAATGATTCTCCCACGCAAAGCAGGCGGCCGGTGCGCGCGACGGAGGCAAGAACAGTGTTGGTGTCGAGTGGCTTAACCGAGCGAAGATCGACAACTTCAATTTCAAAACCTTCGTTCACCAATTGTTCCGCCACCGCAAGCGCTTCGTGCAGCATCGCGCTGTAAGTGACAATGGTGAGGTCGCGCCCTTCCCGCGCGATGCGTGCTCTACCCGTGGGCAAGCTTTCGCTAGGCAAGTTGTCGGCCTTTAGATGATAATAAAGATATTTGTGTTCGCAGTAGACAACCGGATCATCGATCGCCACCGCTTCGATGAGCATGGTGTAGGCGTCTTCCACCGTCGCGGGCGTCATTACGATTAGTCCCGGATAATGCGCGTAGATCGATTCCATCGACTGGCTGTGAAACGGTCCGCTGCCTTTTGTGCCGCCAGAGGGCAAACGAACCGTGATCGGAACTGAAACATTCGTCCGCCAATAATGCGTGCCGGCGTTGTTTAGAATTTGATTGAGCGCGGTGCTGGAGAAATCGGCGAATTGCATTTCGACAATAGGCCGCATCCCATTGATGGCGGCTCCAATTGCGGTCCCAACCATCGCGTCTTCGCTGATCGGTGTGTTCAACACGCGTCCGGGAAATTCCTTCGCGAGACCTTTCGTTGCCTTAAAGGCGCCGCCGAATGTTCCGCCAACATCTTGTCCGTAGATAAAAACGCGTTCGTCATCGCGGAGCAACTTCGCCTGCGCCTCGCGGATCGCTTCCAGATAGGTGATGCTCATTCGAGGGAATCGACGATGTCGCGCGTGGAGATCGCGCACCAATCTTCTTCGTCGCCTTCGGGCGCGGCCTCTTTTTGCGCGGTGGAAATTGCCTGATCCACCTGTGCGGCTGCATCTCGACGCCACTCGGCCAGCGTCTCGGCGTCCGCCAAATTAAGATCAACGATCGTCTGCTCAGCAACTTTCACGCAGTCGCGCGCGAACGGCTCACGCTTGATCTCGTCAGTCACGTAACTTGCATCGTCGTGTTCCCCATGACCGGACAAGCGCAGGATGGAAGCGACGACCAACTGCGGCGGGCGACCTGCTCGCGCGCGCTTCACCGCGCCACCGATTACATCCAGACAATTTGTAAGATCGGTTCCATCGACCGTGTAACCTTCGAATCCGTAACCCGTCGCGCGATCAACCAGATCATGACAAGCAAACTCGCGGTCGTTTGGCGTGGAATAAGCATAATGATTGTTCGTCGCGACGACAACGAGCGGCACCTGTTCGACAGCGGCTATGTTCATTCCTTCGTGGAACGCGCCGGTCTGCATACCGCCTTCGCCGATGCACGACAAGCCGACAAAGTTTTTCTCACCGCGGAATCGTTTCGCCATCAACGCGCCCACCGTCACCGAAACCATCGCGCCGAGGTGACTGATCATAGCGAGCTGATTGTCGCGCGGCCGGCCCCGGTGAATATTGCCGTCTCGTCCACGCATGGGGCCCTGCCGCGAGCCGAGATAAGTGCGCGTGACGTCGAGCAGTGGTTCGCCGAATGCGGATCGCCCTGCCTGGTCGCGAATCAATGGCGCGAAGATGTCGCCTTTTTGCAAAAACAAACCGCAAGCCACGCTGACCGCTTCCTGGCCCTTGCCGATGTAAACGCCGCCCGTGATCAGACCGCCGCGGTAGAGACTAACGAGCTTTTCTTCGAGAGTGCGCGTGAGCAGCATCCAACGAAAGGCCTCGAGAAAGCGCTCGTGCGGCCCGGCCTTCGACCTTGTGGATTTTTTGCGCCGCGTCGCTGTTTCAAGCATTCGGGAATTTTACCCAAGTTCGACAATCGCGCGCAAATTTTTTTCCGCCTGCCGAATTGGCTCTGGGTAGCGCACGGGTCTTTGATTGCGCAGGAAAAAGTGCGCGACCGCGAGATGCAATCTCCAGCCCGCGAGACGCGTGCGCTACCCTAATGCGTGGCGGCAAGACTGCGCTTAGTCTCCGCACCTTCGAGCGGGAATTGGCGCTGCGTAGTGGTTTCGCCGTGGCCATTCGATGGCGTTTGTTCGGTGGTAACTTGCCGTGGAGCGGTCAATTTCATGCCAACGAGTTTGCTCACGCCGCGCTCCTCCATCGTGACACCATAAAGCACATCCGCTTTTGCAATCGTGCGTTTGTTGTGGGTCATGATGATGAACTGACTCTGCTTTACGAACCGGTCCAACACGCGGATAAAGCAGTTGATGTTGCCTTCATCGAGCGGCGCATCTACTTCGTCGAGAATGCAGAACGGACTCGGTCGCACCATGTAAATCGCGAATAGTAAGGCGACCGCTGTCATGGCGCGTTCCCCACCGCTCAGCAACGAGACGCTCTGGAGTTGTTTGCCCGGCGGTTTGGCACTGATTTCAATGCCGCAGTTGAGTGGATCATTCTCATCGAGCAGCGATAAATCCGCACGGCCGCCGCTGAAGAGCTCAGCAAACATTTCGCGGAAGTTTCTGCGCACTTGTGAGAATGTCTCAGCGAACAACTTCCTCGTGGTCGAATTGATTTGCGCAATCACATCGAGCAATTCGCGGCGCGAATTTGTGAGATCGTTGTTTTGCCCTTCGAGGAATTTGTATCGTTCCTCGAGCTCGTCGTACTCATGCACGGCATCGAGATTGACCGGACCCATGTTGTCGAGTTGGGTCGTGAGATCGCGGATTAACTTTTGGACGTCGATCTGTTCAAGATTGACATCGATCACTTCCGACTTTGATGCGGCTTCGCCACCATTATTAGCATCGGCCGATGGAACGCCCGATCCACCTTGCCGCCGCTTTAATTGTGCGCGCAGCGTCTTCTCGAACGCTGTCTGATCGGACACGACCTCACGGAGATTAACCTGATAACGGCGCGAAATATGTTCGGCAAGATTGTCGGTCTGCATTTGTACCTGAGTCTCACGAACCTGGTGTTTGGAACGTAGATCATGCAGCTCATTCAACGAGTTTCGGGCTGCGCGCAGCTTTGACTCCATTTCGTTCATTGCACGTGAGTGTTCCGCACGTTGATCGGTTAGAGCGGCAACAGTCGCCTCCAGCTTGGCGCATTCTGCATTCTGTTTCTCGATGGCAGCTTCAGCGCTCTTCGATTCCTGCGATTGGGCGGCCAATCGCGTTTCGAAATTGGCGATCTCCGCCTGCCGAGCCGTGATTGTCTCGGCGAGTTCAGCTTCGCGGACGGTCATCGGCTGGCGCTGTGCGATGAGGTTCTCGTAACGCTGTCGCCCAGTGGCGAGCGCAACGCGCAGTTCGTTGAGCTGTTCGGTGGCCTCGTCTTCACGTTTTGCCGCGTTTTCGTGCGCACCTTGGACCTCCAGTTGCTGATTTTGCTGCGCCTCCAAGCCGGCCCGCTCTGAGGCCAGTTCTTCCTCTAATTTTGCAATCCGCTGGTCCGCAGTTTGGATTTGCTTCGCGAGGACGGTCTGCTCCGAGCGAAGTTGGTCGATCTTCTGTTCGCTTTCCTGCGATTCTCGTTCCAGGAAGAGAATTCGGTTGTCCCAGGTGGACTGTTCTCGGTCGGCAGACTCATATTGACGACGCGTTTCTTCGAACTCGCTTCTCGCTTTCTCCAATATTGCATTTGCGGCGTCGCGTTTTTGCAGCAACGCATCGCGTCGGCTGCGGACCTCCGCATATTCTGCGCTCAGAAGCGACATGCGCGCCTTGCGTTCGAGCAGGGAATCGGCTGACGCGTCTCGGCTGCCGCCAAAAACTACTCCTTCCGCTGAAATGAATTCCCCCGCGAGCGTCGCGACCGCGCAATCGTTTCCATGGTTTTTGAAAGACAATGCCGCGTCCAGATCGCGAAAAATTGCGACATTGTGCAGCAACCGCACCACGACCGGCGCAAGAAAATCCGGCCCTTTCACTTTTTCGCGCGCCCAGGCGAGTGCTTCTTGCGGAAGAGTCATCTGACTTTTAGGCGAAGAATTCGACAAC